>POVV01000009.1_pt1 | contig 368434 bp, 368 predicted proteins | sample 1560271 | NCBI WGS metagenome assembly POVV01 (sample SAMN08337232, study PRJNA429181) | Bioreactor metagenome, whole genome shotgun sequencing project. | biome: cows' rumen and soil; feature: anaerobic; isolation source: anaerobic chemostat enrichment culture, galacturonate as sole carbon... | reverse complement strand
AAACATCCATATATCCATGATTTAAGGCCATGGGGAATGACATAGACTAAGAAAGCTATTCTATAAAAAAATGAAAAAGTAAGAAAAAGCGAGTTAACAAGAGAAAAACTAAGATAATTATGGGAGGCAAAAATGAATTGTTATAAACAAAGTATTATCCTAATGGGTGTTATATTTTTGATAAGTGGATGTAGTGTGGCAGATACTTCAACGAATAATTCCAAAATGACACAGAATGAAACAGTAAGTTCTCAAGAAAGCAAAACGGATACTAAAAATATGGATGAGGTAACAGAGCTTGGTCAGAGCGAAGTAAGTACAAACAACGACGGAAATACCACAGACTCAAATCAGTTTGGTTTACTTGAAACCAAGAAAAAGCCTCATTCTTCTCTTAATTATAACTGTGACATTGAAAAAGACAGAGAACATTTTGATGAGTCTAATATTGATATCGTTGTTGGAGATGAATATTATTCCACACAAATTAATGATTGGTATATGAACTTTGAAGAATACGAAGGCAAGACAGTGGAGATAGAAGGATATTATATAGCCGATTATTTACCATATTTATTTGTAGGTAGATATGGTCCAACTTGCCCATATTGTCAAGGTGGCTACGTATGCTTTGAGTTTTATACCAAGGAGGACTTAACACAGTTGGTGTCTGGGCAGGATTGGATTAAAGTTAAGGGAATATTACGTCAAGATGAAGATGAAAGCGGTCAGTTTTATTATATTGAGACCATGTCAGTTGAGAAAATGGAAGAAGTAGGACTTGATACGGTCACAAATTAAGAGTGCATGGTTGTTTTTATTGAATAGAGGTTGTACTTGCCATTACAAAATCGTTAAAGTATAATAAATTAGATGGTCATCAAATAGTACGGATAGGATAGGAAAAGGTTGAGGTGTGGCAATGGAAGAAAAAGTATTTTGTGAGTTAGATCCGGTAGTTGAAACAATGGGACTTCTTTATACTAGTTACAACTTTGATAAATTAAAGGATGAAATCATAAAAGGGATTACAGATTTGGGCTTTGATGGTGAGCAGTTTTATGCCAAGAATTTAAAGATATTTGAAAAATATGTTAACTTGTTTAAAAAAAATATAGTAAACAATGAGGAAGATATTTTTTTTAACGAAACAGATTCTAATTTTTTTTTAATCTTACTATTTCTTTTGGTTGAAAATAAGGAGTGGCTGTCTAGAAAAGACTCCTTAACAGATTCTATCATAAATGAGCAAATTGTTAAGATTTCAAAATCTGGTCTAGAGGATGAATTTGTCTTAGAACCAATAGAATCCTTAGATCAAATCATTCAATTTATCGAAAAAGTTGAATTAGAAGATAATGCTAAATGGAAATTGCTTCAAATCATGCAAGAACCAAAGAAATATATAGGTAAATTAATAGATAAGGTAAATACCAACTTAGAGATATATGAATCGGTTATAAAAGATATCGACAAGCCTTTAAAAAAGTTATTGAACCAATATATGCTTTCGGTTAAAACATTTTACCCATTAAAGGACAAGCTCACGGAAGCATCCGTTATTTATCCAACACTAATATTTCCAGTCACACAAATTATTTTAGAAGATAGATGTTACTATGGATTACTTAGCGGTTTACTTATGACATACGGTAGAAATGTAAAGCATTCCAAAGAAGAACTACTTATGAAATTAAAGGCATTAAGTGATAACAGTAAATTAGAAATTATTACATCGCTTAAAACAAGCCCCAAATATAATTTGGAAATAGCACAACATTTAGGTTTAACCCCAGCTACCATGTCTCATCATATGAATGCCTTGCTTAATTGTGGTTTTGTTGATGTAGAAAAAAAAGATGGAAAAGTATATTATCATTTACAAAGGGAAAATATAAAAGAGTTTTTCAAAGAATTGGAACAAACAATGATATAAGATAAATGAAATGGCTGTTGCACTTGATAAATTTAATTATTAAGTGCGACAGCCATTTTTAGAATCATAATTAGCAACCTATTTATATTTGATATCAATCAAATATATTTGACATATATATAATTATATGATACGTTATATATCTAATATATTAGATTATAATCAAATAAAGGAGAAAACAATTTGAAACTATGTCTTAAAAAAAATATGCCATTCATTGTTCTTACCGTGTTCTTTAGTGTGATTCATTCATGGCTAGCAGTATATCTAGCGAGGATTCTTCAAAAAGTAATAGACATAGCCTTAATAGGCAATATGGCTTCTTTTCAAAAGATGCTAGTTTTATCGATTTTTTATATTGTATTGCTAAGTTTCATTAGCTTTTTGTATTCTCTATCCAGCAAGAAGCTAGTATGTCTGGTCACAAAAGGACTTCGACAAAGAACCTTTTATGGAATATTTCAAAGAAATGCAAAAGCGTTCCATGATGTAAATACTGCCGATTACTTATCGGCTACTACAAATGACATCAAACTAATAGAAGAGAATTTCTTGAATCCCTTGTTACTAGTCTTACAGTATTTGGTCATGTTTATCATGACTCTAAAACTACTTTTTGAAATTAGTCCAACAATTATGTTATGCTTAATTGGTTGCATTGTTGTAATGATTCTGGTTCCTAGTATTTTAGGCAATGCCCTACAAAGAAGGCAGGAAACTTTTTCACATCAAAATTCTTCGTTTACGCAAAAGTTAAAGGATTATTTTCTAGGGTATGAAGTGATTAAATCATATCAAATGGAAGAAAAGATAAAGAAAGAGTTTGAGCATGAAAACAAAAGATTTACAGATACTAGGTTTCATGTTGAGCAGCTATTGTCACTTAACGAAGGTGTTTCAGAGATACTTGCTTTTCTTACACAATTTTCTGGGATGTTTATAGGTGCTTATCTGATTATAAAAGGAGAAATAACAGCAGGTACCTTAGTTGCATTGATCCAGTTATCCGCAACCTTTGTATCACCTGTTATGATAATTTTACAAAATATTCCTAAAATCAGTGGAATCACTCCAGTGATAAAACGAATTGATGCATTGATAGAGTACCAAGAGGACTTATTTGGCGATAAAATTCTTTCTTCCTTTGAGGATAAGATAAATATGGAGGATGTTACTTTTTCTTATAAAGAAAATCAGCCAGTTTTAAATGGGTTGAATCTTTCTATACACAAAAATAAAAAATACGCAATTGTTGGAAAAAGTGGATGTGGAAAATCGACTCTAGTAAAACTCCTAACAGGATATTATTCAGATTATCAAGGGAAGATTTCTTATGATGATAACAATCTTATGGAGCTAAAAATACAAGAGTTAAATCGAATGATTTCGACGATACATCAAAGTGTTTACATGTTTGATGAGAGTGTAAGAGAAAATATATGTCTATATGAAACGTATACCGAAGAAGAACTAGCAGATGCTTTGGATAAAAGTGGTGTAACACAGTTTTTGGGGAGTTTAACCGATGGTATTTCAACTCTGGTTGGAGAAAATGGGAAAAATCTTTCAGGTGGACAAAAACAGCGAATTGCAGTAGCTAGAGCCTTGATTCGGAAAAAACCGATTTTGATTTTGGATGAGGGAACATCAGCGGTTGATATGCAAAATGCTTATGATATTGAGAAAAGCTTATTAGAAGTTAATGATTTAACATTGATTACAATTACCCATAATATGAATTACGATATTTTAAGTCTGTACGATGAAATACTTTACATGGAAAATGGAAAGGTAGAAGAGTATGGACAAATAGATGAGCTTCTATCTAAGAAAGAAAAATTTTATCAGTTTTATCATTTGAAAAAGTAAGAAGAAAGATAGATTCTTTTGAGATAGCGTGTCGTAGAAACTGTTGTGTAAAATGCTGATTGATTACTAAATGAAAAATCAGCATTTTACATGAAGCTTACCTAGGAACAATAGTAAAGGTTAAAAAGCTAGCGATTAGTTATAACGGAATCAATGATTCCATAAGAAAAGGCTTCCTTAGCACTCATAAAATAGTCTCTTTCTGTGTCTCTTTCAATGTCTTTTATCGTATGTCCTGTATTTTCTGCCATGATACGATTCAAACGTTCTTTACTTTTTTGCATATGATCAGACATGATTTTGATATCACTTGCCTGACCTTGAATACCATTTCCGTGAACGGCAGGTTGGTGTATCATAATTTCAGCATTTGGCAAGGCAAAGCGTTTTCCTTTTGTACCACCTGCTAATAGAAAAGCTCCAAAGCTTGCCGCCAGGCCGATGCATATAGTTGACACATCACATTTAATGTAGCGCATCGTATCATAAATTGCTAGGCCAGCCGTAACTGAGCCACCAGGGCAATTTAGATATAAGTTAATATCTTTGTTTGGGTCACTTGCTTCTAAAAAAAGTAATTGTGCAGTAATTAAGCTTGCAGAAGTATTGTTAACCTCTTCGCCTAAAAAAATAATTCGATCCGCCAGCAGTCTGGAATAAATATCATAGCTACGTTCGCCGCGGCTGGTTTGTTCAATTACATAAGGAACCGTACTCAAGCGGCCAACACCTCCCAAGCATACGAGATTTTGGATGATTGTTTAGCATGACTTTGATTAAAGGAAGGAACAGATAGAACCGTCGATGCTAATTTTCGATAGGTTTGCGGTGGATACTGATATATTTGACGAAAGGCAAGAGTGAAGGCTTGTTGTGAATGATATCCAGCCTCCAATGCAATCTGCGCAATTGGTGTAGTAGTTGTGGTAAGCTTTCTTGCTGCAAGATAAAGACGTCTTGATTGGATAAATTTGTGCATGGTATATCCAGTTACTTCTGTAAAAATTCGATTCAAATGAAATTTAGAATATCCAACATGCTTAGAAATTGTATCTAGAGTAAGCTCTTCATCCAAGTTTTCTTCCATATAGTGAATGACTTTTTCTACAATATCATAATTTTTTTTCAAATAATCGCCTCCTTTTCTCTATCATAGCAAGTGTAGCTTATGCTGTCTTAATAGAAAATGCTTTTTTATAATAAAAATTTTTCTATGATTTCCGCAATACCATGATTATTATTGTTATTTGTTGTGATATAATCACCATATTTTTTGATTTCATCTGAGGCATTCGCCATTGCAACCCCGATTCCAGCAGCTTGAAGCATTGAGATATCGTTTTCTTCATCACCAGCAGCGATTGAGTTCTCAATTGGTATGTTTAAGTAATCACATAGAAATGTAAGGGCATTGCCTTTGGTTGCTTCAAGTGGACCAAATTCAAGTAAATATGGATTAGAAAAGTGGCAATTAACTTTATTAACGCACCAAGGCTTTAGTTCCTCTTTGATTGTTTCTAAATGCTCTTTGCCAGCAAAATCGATCATAATGGTTTTTACAGGACTTTCAATTGGAGCTGTTTTAATATCTTTTATTATTTCATATGATATCTTAATATTTTCACAATAACGCTCCAGCTCTTTCGTAAGATGTTCAGATATTACACCTTCATCTGAATAGGTATGACAATGTACGCCGTGTGCTTTTGCTATGTCAAATATATGATAAACATATTCAAGAGGAATAGTTGACTTTGCAATTGCTTTTTTTGTACCGCAATCGTAAATAAGTCCGCCGTTATATGTAATAGCAAAGCACCCTTCTTTTGCTAATCCCAATTCTTCTATTAATAGAAGAGCACTTGGAAGGGGGCGGCCTGTGGTAACTACAACTTTATGATTTTGATCGAGTGCTTTTTGTATTGCTTGTTTATTTTGATAAGAAATGTTTCGTTCGTCATTGAGTAGTGTGCCGTCTAGATCAGTAAAAAGAATTTTAGTTGAACTCATAAGATACTCCTTTACGTCTTTATTTTATGATGTTAAGATTATAGCAAATACTTCAAAAAGTCAAATTTTCTTAAATATTTTGCTGATTCAAAAGAAAAGATGTAACTAGCTTAAATTTGACAAGGTTTGTTTGAATATCGTAAAGGATTTTTAATGATTTATCAACCTAATTATGATAAAATTGTAATAAGTTATGTGGTAAAAAGTGCAAATTATCTATATGGTTACGAATACACTTTGGAAAGGTAAGGTAAGATAAATGTCAAACATTAATATATTAGTTGTAGATGATGAAAAAGAAATTGCAGACTTAGTTGAAATATATTTGGTAAGTGATGGCTATAAAGTTTTTAAAGCTTACAGTGCAGAAGAGGGCTTTAAAGTACTAGAGCAAAATAAAATCGAGTTAGTTTTACTTGATATTATGATGCCAGGTATGGATGGATTAGAAATGTGTCGAAGAATCAGAGAGTACAATAACATCCCTATTATTATGTTAAGTGCGAAATCAACTGATTTGGACAAGATACTTGGTCTAAGTACAGGAGCCGATGATTATGTGGTGAAGCCTTTTAATCCGCTAGAACTAACCGCAAGAGTGAAATCCCAGTTAAGACGCTATACGCAATTAAATCCTGGTAAGCCTGTTGAAGTCATTGAAAGTGATATTCAAATACATGGACTACAAATCAACAAAGAAAATCACATGGTAACAGTATTTGGAGAAGAAGTGAAACTAACTCCAATTGAATTTGATATTCTATATCTATTGGCATCCAACCCTGGACGTGTGTTTAGTACCGATGAGATATTTGAAAGAGTATGGAATGAAAAGGTATATGAAGCGAATAATACAGTCATGGTACATATCAGAAGACTAAGAGGAAAGCTTCATGAGGATACAAGAAATAAAAAAATTATTACAACCGTTTGGGGGGTAGGTTACAAAATTGAAAAATAATTTTTTTAACACCTTTCGAAAAAAAATATTTGGATATACAATTGTAAGTTGCACCATTACATTGGCAGTAGAATTATTTTTAATCATTGATATGCATATGCTAATTGATTTTTTGAGAACGCATGGATATCGAAGCTATGCCATTGGAAGAGATGGTATTGATCCAACTATAAGATTTGTTATCTTATTAGTTTGTGGGATATTTGTTTTTTTGACTACTTTTTTTATCATGCTTAGTGATTTATTTACTTATGTTGATGAATTATCAAAGGGAATTGAGCAAATATCAGACGGTAATTTGTATATAAACCTGGAAGAAAAGGGAAATGATGAGTTTGCTAGACTTGCACAAAACATAAATAAAATGACAAAAGAAGTATTAATTATTATGGATCGAGAAAGAGAAACGGAAAGAAGTAAAAACGAGTTAATTACAAGTGTTGCTCATGACCTTAGAACTCCACTGACTTCTATTACAGGATATCTTGAACTATTAAAAATGAACAAACAATTAGAGGAACAGACGAGAGAAAAATACATTGATATTGTTTACAATAAATCCAAGCGATTGGAAAATCTAATTTATGATTTGTTTGATTTTACAAAATTAAATCATGGGAAGATAGCAATTAGACCAGGAAGCATTAATATTGTAAAATTATTAGAGCAATTGCTGGATGAGTTTTATCCAAGCTTTCAAGAGAATAATCTAGAATATGAATATGAAGCTAAGCAAAAGGACATTCTGATTGAGGCAGACGGAGAATTAATTGCTAGACTATTTGATAATTTGATAAATAATGCAATTAAATATGGAGCGGATGGAAAAATGATAAAGGTTTGCATCCGTGAAATCAAAGATATGGTGAAAGTAGATGTAATTAACTATGGTAAAGTAATTCCTAATAATGAACTAGATCATATATTTAAGAAGTTTTACCGTGTTGAACAGTCACGTTCTGAAAATACTGGAGGAACAGGGCTTGGCCTTGCAATTGCTAAAAACGTTGTGGATATGCATAATGGTACAATTGAGGTTACAAGTAGCTTAAAAGGAACTACGTTTACTGTCTGTTTGCCCTTTGATCTTAATGGAAATAAAGAAAAATTTGTAACGGAACATGATAGAAATGCGGGGAAGATAGAATGATATACTTACAACGAAAAAAGCAATGGTGTAGCAAACTTTTATACTTATTTCTTATTTGCATTTTTTTTATAATTTTTCCTCATCTAGTTGCCAAGGCTAGTGATACGAATCAATTATCCATTGAATTTACATATGGTTTTCAAGGGATTACAAAAATAGATTCATGTACACCAATTCGTATTGCAATCTATAACGAAGGAGAAGAGATAAAAGGGAAGGTTCAGGTAATACAATCATTTGTTACTCCTACCAATTCTACCATAGAGACGGTTCTATTAAATGGTTTTAAAGAAAAAAATTATATGTACGAATCAAAAGTAAATATTGCATCAAATAGTACAACGCAAGTATCTATGATTATTCCGCTTATGAGTCAGTTAAACCGCTTAAAAGTTTTAATTTATGATGAATATGATAATGTTGTCCTAACCAGTATGCAAGAAATTGAAGCTGACGATTATTACTATTATGTCTATGCAGGTATTTTATCAAATGATTTATCCGTACAAAATTATTTTGAAAATATGGCATTGTACCAATACAATGATTATACCTTTCGTGCCGTTATGCTAGAGGAAAAAGATATACCAGTTGAGAATTACGGATTAGATATTTTTAATCTATTAATAACCAATCAAGAAGAACTTGATAAGCTTTCTAAAGAGCAGAAGAATGTAATTCATAATTGGGAAAAAAATGGTGGCTATATCGTAAATCTTAGCAATCTTTCTAAACAGCCAAATGACATTTCGTGGGAAAGATTGGTACCTGAAAGCCAATTAAAAAAACTGGAGTATTCCTATCGAAGTTATGTAAATTGGTCCATTACAACTGCACTTAGTAATGTGTTCATGAATGAACTCCCAAGCTTTACGTTATTTGCCGTTGTTATAGCCATTTATATTGTTTTAGTTGGTCCTTGTCTTTATCTTATTTTAAAGAAATTAAATAAAAGAAATCTTTTCTGGGGGTGTGAAGTAGTACTCTCTATTTTGTTTGTCTTGATTGTAATCGTTTTGGGAACAAATACAAGATTAAAAGCACCATTTATAAATTATTTTAAAATAGTTACTTATAATGATGATAGCGTTGACAATAGTGTTTATTTTAATATTCGAGCACCATATAATAATGAATATAAACTATATTTAGATAAAGAGTATTCCCTAAAACCTATATATGAATATTCTTATTACAATGATCGAAGAAAGAAAGTTAAGTTAGAATCTTATAATATCGGCATTACAAAAAATGAGCAGGAAAATATCATAAATGTGAAAAATGATGTAGCCTTCACAAAAGAATATTTTTATGCTGAAAAATCAGAAAATAAATCAGGAAGTAGCTTGATACGGGTAGATATGAATCTTTTTGGCGATCAGGTAAAAGGAACGGTTACGAATCATTTAGAAGAGCCGATAGAAAATGCTGCAATTATTATCTTTAACAAGATTATTTTCTTAAGTACGATTCCAGCAGAATCTACGATTGATTTATCAAATATGAAAATATATACGTATAATCCGAAGTTTAAATATGGTCTTACGAATGAGATAGCTGGATTAAAGGTAGATAAAAACGGTTATATCAAGGAAGGATATATGACCCAAAATCAAAAAAAGACAATTTTGGATTTTTATATGGAGAATAGGTTTAATGTTTATAATGATAATGCATTTTTGATTGGATTTACGAAGGATGCAAATCAATTGGAATTGCAGTTGGATTCTTCTTATGATGCATACGGGATGACATTGATAGAGGTGCCTGTACATGCGAACTATTCAAGTGATGGTTCTCTTTATACAACCTATGTTCCGATTAAGAACGAAGAGTATAGTTCATCAGGTGATATTATGTATACAGATGAAATGATTCTAACTTATAGTTTAGGCAAAGATCTAACTGATATTAGTTTATATTTTAACGATTTAAGCTATTATGATGAGGAGTATTATAAACCTTTTTCAGGTCATATTTATTTTTATAACAGAAGCACCACCTTATATGACCCATTTGATTTATCGATAAAAAAGGTGACAGCAACGAATCTTAAGCCTTATTTAAACGAAGAGAATGAGATAGTAATTAAATATGTAGAGCAATTTGACAAAGAGGGAAAACAGGCATTGCTGCCTTCGTTATCAACCATAGGGAGGGTGAGAGATGCTGGAAATTAAAAATCTAACGAAGTCTTATGGTGATTTTAAAGCTGTGGATGACTTTACACTAAGTGTAAAAGAAGGAGATATATATGGTTTTGTTGGACCAAATGGAGCTGGTAAAACTACGATTATGAAAATTTTGTCTGGACTTTTGCCAGCAGATGCAGGAACAATAACCATTGATAATGAAAACATCTTAAAAGACATCACCAGATTAAAAAAGACAATTGGCTATATGCCCGATTTTTTTGGCGTCTATGATAATTTGACGGTGATAGAATATCTTCTTTTTTATAGTGCCGCATATGGAATATCAGATGATGTGGCTAGGGAAAGAGCCAAAGAATTGTTGGAACTGGTTGATTTGCAAGAAAAGGTAAATGAATATGTTGATAGTCTTTCAAGAGGAATGAAGCAAAGACTTTGCCTTGCTCGTACCTTAGTGCACAATCCAGATATTTTAATTTTAGATGAGCCTGCATCGGGACTAGATCCTTATACAAGACATCAATTAAAGTCGATACTTAGGCATTTGAGCGAGACAGGTAAAACCATTATAATTAGTTCTCATATTTTAACCGAATTAGCAGAGCTATGCAGTAGTATTTGTATTATTGAAAAGGGAAGAGTGATTATGAATGGTAATATTGAAGAAATCATGTTTCAAGTGGATTCTTCAAACCCACTGCTTGTACATGTTCTAGATAACGTAAATAAAGCGGTTCTTATATTGAAGAAGAATAAGTATGTAAGAACACTTTCTGTGGAAGAAAACAAGATTATGGTTACTTTCATTGGAAGAAAAGAAGACGAAGCGAATTTACTCAAAGAGTTAATTGAGAGTGGAGTATTAGTTATATCATTCAAAAGAGAGCAAAGCAACCTTGAGTCCTTGTTTTTAAAGATTATAGAAAAAGGAAGTGAATTTTAGTGAAATTAAATCCAGTTTTTGGAAAAGAACTTCGTATATTCGAAAGATCCATAAAGATATCTGTGGTCATATTTATCTATAATATAATATTAGCTCTTGTTGCTTTTGCGATTTTCTATGACATGCTTCATACGTCAAGGTTTACAGGTTCGGTTGAATATAAGAGTATCATTCAAATCTACATTATCATGGCGTATATACAATTTGGTATGTTGATTTTAATTATTCCAGGACTAACAGCGGGCGCTATTTCAGGAGAAAGAGAACGTCAAACACTTGATATTTTATTATCAACGCAATTGAAACCTTGGCAAATCATTATGGGGAAATTACAAAGTTCTCTGCTAGTTGTATTGTTATTAGCGACCACTAGCCTGCCAATCGTTTCCATTGTTTTTGTTTTTGGAGGGATTAAGATTGTTGATTTATTAATACTCATCTTATTGTTAGTGGTAGAAGCAGTATTTATAGGCACCATAGGTCTTTTCTTTTCCTCTCTTTTTAAAAAGACAACGTCTGCAACTGTTTTAACCTATACAACATTGTTATTTATTTTTGTTGGCACCTATTTGTTCGTTCAAGGAGTTTATTCGTTTGAGCAAACCAAAAATACTGCGATTGTGGATTCTGTCACTGATATAAAAGGCGCAATTTATGTATTGCTAATCAATCCAATCATAACATTTGCTGGTTTAATCAGTAAGCAGGCAGGGGGCTCAAGTGAGATTATGTCTATCTGCAATCAATTTGGAAATTATGATAATAACTTAGTTGTAAAATATTGGATCGGTATTAGTATGGTGATTCAGCTTGCACTTTCAACTGTTTTTGTTGTAATCGCACAAGCTAAAATCAATCCGTTAAGAGAGTGTAAATTGTTCAAGAAGGGAAAAAGGAATACGTAAATTACCTTTGCCGACACCAAGATCAATATCGGGCTTATTGCTACCATGAAAATCAGAACCACCCGTAATTTTTAAATTATATTTTTTTGCTAGCCCTAGCATGTTTTCCTCATCCTTTCCTTCATTTAAGGAATAAATTGCCTCGATTCCTTCTAGTCCATTATTTTTGAGAAAAATAATCAATTCCTCCAATTCTTCGTTGGAGAAGTGGTATAACAAAGGATGCGCAAGAATTGGCACACCACCCGCTTTTTTTATTATGTCGATTGCCTGTTTTGGAGTACATTTAACTTTGGGAACATAACAAGGACCACCTTTATCAATGTATTTATCAAAGGCTTCCTTCATTGAGGTGGTGTAGCCCTTATCAAGTAGGTATCTGGCAAAGTGTGCTCTCGTGATTACAGTATCGCCGAATTTTTCATGTAATTTTGAAATCGATATGTCAAATCCTTCTTTTGAAAGCAGCTCGCACATTAAAACATTTCTTTTTGATCTCAAGTTATTTAATTCATTTAGTTGATTTATTAGCCATTCACTAGTATAATCAATAAATAATCCTAAAATATGGACATCCTTGCTATGATACGTAGTAGATAACTCTACACCTGGTATGACTGTAACGAAAGTATTCTTTGAGCTTTGAATAGCAGATTCAATACCAGAGATGGTATCGTGATCTGTTAAGGCAAATGCACTTAATTTTTTTTGTAGTGCATATTCAACCAGTTGAGATGGAGCATAGGTGCCGTCAGATGCATTCGAATGGACATGAAGATCAATATATTTCATAGGTTTTAATTCCTTTCCTTGCTACTATATTTATGTCGGTCAATATCTGTAGCAAAACATAAAGATATTTGACTGTACAAATTGATTATAACACGATTGAATACAAAAAACTTTATATAAATTGTTAGAATAATAACAATAGATTGACATCTTTTTGTCATTTATATATAATTTAAGTATATGTTTTAGATAGGAGGCGAATCCGTGGAAGAAAAAGAAATTTCAAAAGCGGTCATTAAAAGATTGCCTAGGTACTATAGATATTTGGGTGAATTAATGGAAAGTGGTGTTGAAAGAATATCATCAAATGAACTAAGTTCAAAGATGAAGGTTACAGCGTCACAGATAAGACAAGATTTAAATAATTTTGGTGGCTTTGGTCAGCAAGGATATGGATATAACGTAAAGCATCTCTATACAGAAATTGGTAAGATTTTGGGACTTGATAAAAACCATAATGTCATTATTGTGGGTGCAGGTAATCTGGGACAGGCGATTGCAAATTATGGAGCTTTTGAAAAAAGAGGATTTATTATAAAAGGAATTTTTGATGTAAATCCAAGACTTCAGGGTGTTACCGTAAGAGGAATTGAGATTCGAATGATTGATGAACTCGAACAATTTATTAAAGATAATAATGTACAGATTGCAGCTTTGACTATTCCAAAAACAAAAGCAGCTGAAATGGCGGAATTATTAGTAAAGTATGGTGTAAAAGCAATTTGGAATTTTGCACATACGGATTTGAACCTTCCCGATGATATATTAATTGAAAATGTACATTTATCAGAAAGTTTAATGAGGTTATCTTATAACATAACCCGTTATGAAAAAGAACGACTTAACGAAAATGATAATTAGCAACATGGGGTATTCATAAGATAAAGATACAAGGGGTGTTTGTAGCGTGAAGGATAAGGATTTAGAAAGATTTGAAGAAGCACTGAAGGATAAAAAAATTCCACTTGTTACGTTGGATCAAAAATGGTATCTATTATTTGATAATAATTTAAGAACCTTCACATTAACAAACTTAGAAAAAAAACTTAATAAGCTTTTAAGGCGCCAAGGTCAGCTTTATAACGATTTAAAAGAAATGGAAAAGGCCAAGAAGACTTTAATGGATAAGATATTAGAAAATATGGATCCGAATGTTGAAGAACATAATGGCGAATTTAAAATCAAAAAGCTAGATGCCAGTCAAAAGTTAATTAAGGATATAAATAAGAAAATTTCAAGTGGCGAGAAGGAATTAGAAGAGCTGCCAATGGAAATTGATCGGGTAAATAAAAGACTGCTGATTGAAGGTATGAGTATTTGCTACGATGCAATGAAGGTTAATAAAAAAAATATTGAATTAATTAATACATGGATTGAAGAGGTTCGCTTAGAATTAAAGAATAACATTGTAAAAAAACAAGAAATTCAAGAAGAAACAAATCAAATATATTCCTATATGCATGATATTTTAGGATTTGAAGTTTTGGATGTATTTGATTTGTATCATGATGAGGCTCCATCAGAAGAATGATAATAGGAATAGGAACAGATTTAATTGAAATTCAACGCATAAAAAAAGCCTGTGCAAGAGAGGCTTTCTTTGTGCGTTGTTTTACAGATAAAGAAAGAGAATTAATTGGTAAGAATTATACAAAGGCTGCAGGTAATTTTGCAGTAAAAGAAGCAGTGTCAAAAGTATTTGGTACAGGAATAAGAGGTTTTGAGTTGATAGATATTGAAGTATTACGTGATGAACTTGGAAGACCATATGTAAATCTTTATCGCAATGCTCTTATAATTGCAAAGAAAAATAAAATCACCAAGCTTCATGTCAGTATATCTAATACAAAAGACTTTGCATTAGCCTATGTAGTAGGAGAATCATAACAGGAGGTTGTGAGATGGAATATATACTTACCAGTCATGAAATGAAACAACTTGATCTAATAACGATAGAGGAAATAGGAGTACCTTCTGCTGTTTTGATGGAAAAGGCAGCGTTAGGAGTGATAAAAGCGTTAAATAACTCAATACCTTCACCAGAACGCATATTGATTGTTTGTGGTACTGGTAACAATGGCGGGGACGGTATTGCAATTGGAAGAATGTTGACGTTAGAAGGAAAACAAGTTCGAATTGTCTTAATTGGAGATGAGAATCAGGCAACGGTTGAGACGAAGAGACAAATAGCAATTGCTAAAAAATATAATGTTAAAATATATAGCACCTTCGATAATTCTGAATATAATGTAATTATAGATGCTTTGTTTGGAATAGGAGTATCAAGAGAAATTGAAGGTAGCTATAAAGAGGCAATACATTATATAAATGAAGCAAAAGGGTTTAAAGTAGCAGTTGATATACCGTCTGGAATATCAGCAGATACAGGAAAAGTAATGGGAAGTGCAGTAAAGGCAGACCTTACAGTTGCCATAGCCTATAAAAAGCTAGGGCATGTATTATATCCTGGAGCTTCGTATTGTAATAAAATAATCGTATGTGACATTGGAGTATATGGAGCAGATAAAATAAATGCAATCGTATCTTATACCAAAAAAGATTTGAATCGATTACCAAAAAGGGTAGCGTATTCAAACAAGGGTACCTATGGGAAAGCACTTATCATAGCAGGAAGTGTTAATATGGCAGGGGCAGCATACCTTGCAGCATATGCAGCATATAAAACAGGTTGCGGATTGGTAAGAATTGTTACGCCACAAGAAAATCGAGAAATACTTCAATCACTTTTACCAGAAGCTATCCTTAGTACTTATCAAACACAAAACCCTGATTTAGAGATGATAGAAGATGCAATTTCTTGGGCAGATGTAATAAATATTGGACCAGGTATTGGAAAAAGTGAAACTGCAAAAAGAATATTAAAATTGGTACTGCAAAAAAGAAATTGTCCACTTGTGATAGATGCAGATGCAATCAATTTAATGGCAATGCATCAAGAACTTTGGAATGAAACTATGAAAGATGTAGTAATGACACCACATTTAAAAGAAATGTCTGGCATTTGCCAAACAAAGATAGCTAAAATAAAGGATAACTTAATTCAAACAGCAACAAAACTGGCATCCATGCATAAATTGGTATGTGTATTAAAAGATACAAGAACGATAGTTGCAGGTGATAACCAAATATATATAAATCAGAGTGGAAACAATGGAATGGCAAAAGCTGGCTCTGGTGATATCTTATCAGGTATCATAACAGGACTTTTGGCACAGCACATGGAAATATTTGAAGGTGCAGCGCTAGGTGTTTATATACACGGACTGTCTGGTGATAAGGCAGCACAAAAAATGGGTCAGTATGGTATCTTGGCAAGAGACATTGCCGATTCCATAAGTAATGTAATTTAGGATGTACTTTGCATATACGCTCGCTTATTGGCGGGGCATAGCAACACCAGAGTGTGCGTTTTAACGTACAGATGGAGGAGAAAATGAATCAATATAATAGAGTCTATGCAACAGTAAATTTAGATGCTGTTGAATTCAACATACAACAGATGAAAGCGAATATAGAAAAGGATACACAAATTATCGCAGTAATAAAGGCAGATGGTTATGGCCATGGTGCAGTACCAATTGCGCGCTTAATTGAAGCATATGAGTATATATGGGGATTCGCAGTTGCTACAGCCGAAGAGGCATTTGAACTTAGAATGAATCAAATTAAGAAGCCGATTCTGATTTTAGGTTATGTGTTTCCAGAACATTATAATAAATTAGTTGATCTTGACATTCATTTTACCGTTTTTGGACTTGAAATGGCTAGAGAACTGTCTAATATAGGAGCGAAACAAAAGAAAAGAGTGAACATACATTTAAAACTTGATACGGGTATGAACCGAATAGGTTTTCAGTGTATAGAAGAAAGTATTTCTACCATAAAAGAAATCAACCAGCTAGAAAATATTTCAATAGAAGCAGTTTTTACGCATTTTGCAAAGGCCGATGAAAAAGATAAAGAGTCTGCAAATAAGCAACTGGCTTTGTATAAAAGTTTTGTAAAAAAGATAGAAGATTCAGGTATTACGATACCATTGAAGCACTGTTCCAATAGTGCTTCAATCATTGATATAAAAGAAGCAAATATGGACGCAGTAAGAGCAGGCATTAGCATTTATGGACTCTATCCTTCAGCAGAAGTTTGTATGAATCAAGTATTGTTACAACCTGTCTTGGAATGGAAAAGTCATATTGTTCATATAAAAGAGGTGACACCAGGATCTGGTATCAGCTATGGATGGACTTGTATTACAGATAAAGTTACAAAGGTTGCAACCATACCAGTTGGGTATGCAGATGGCTATCCTAGAAGTTTGTCAAACAAAGGCTGGGTTTTAATAAGAGGTGAAAAAGCAAAAATATTAGGAAGAGTCTGTATGGATCAGTTTATGGTGGATGTTACGGATATAAAAGGGGTACAACTAAACGATGAGGTAGTTTTAATTGGTAAATCTGAAAACGAGTCAATTCTTGTAGAGGAAATGAGTGAAATATCTGGACGATTTAATTATGAATTTGTTTGTGATATTGGAAAAAGAGTTCCACGAATTTTTTTGAGAAATAATAAGGTGGTTGAAACAAAGGATTATTATTTGGAATTTTAATATTTGCAGAAAGAGTCGATAAAAAAATAGTTACATTTTGGAATACGTCTGATGAAACAGTCAATAATAAAGGTAGCGATACATAAACTACAAATCATCGGAGTGTGAAAAAAGTGATTATTAAAAGAGGCGATATATTTTATGCGGATTTAAGGCCTGTTATAGGTTCAGAGCAAGGAGGCATTAGACCTGTCTTGATTATTCAAAATGATGTAGGTAACAAACATAGCCCAACGGTTATTTGTGCAGCTATCACTTCTAAAATGAACAAAGCTAAGTTGCCTACACATGTAGAAATAGATTCAAAGAAGTATGCAATTGTAAAAGATTCTGTAATCTTATTGGAGCAGCTTCGAACAATAGATAAGAAAAGATTAAAAGATAAAGTATGTCATTTAGACAATGAAATACTTGAAAAAGTAGATAAAGCATTACTTGTTAGTCTTGAATTGAATACATAGACGGGAAAATATAATAAGAAATAACAGATAAAAGCCAAAGGACGTAAGGATAGTTTATCTAATGCTAACTATAATAATAGATTTTATAGTTTGGGTTGTGATAAAATAATGACAATACAAGAAATGTGAAGGAAGAGAAGAAATCAGAAATTCTTTTCCTATTACCTTTCTCAATCTTGAAACAAGCTATAAAAGAGCTTTGAATCCATTGTGTTATGGCAACGAAAGTTGGACAAACAGCTTAATCCAAAAAGATAACGTAAGCACATCTAACTTCATAGATTTTCCTTGAAATGATGTTAAATCAGTGTTAAAATTAGAAAGTGTGAGTTTACTCACACTTTTGTGATTCTCTAAGAGAGAGTCCATTAAGTAGATATTTAATTTACATAGAGGAAAAGGAGTTTTGTTCATGTCAGGACATTCAAAATTTGCAAATATAAAACATAAAAAAGAAAAAAATGATGCGGCAAAAGGAAAAATATTTACAATTATTGGTAGAGAAATTGCTGTTGCAGTAAAAGAAGGTGGAGCTGATCTTGCTAATAATAGTAGACTAAGGGATGTTGTTGCAAAAGCTAAGGCTAATAATATGCCAAATGATACAATTGAACGTGGAATCAAAAAAGCCGCTGGTGATGTTAATTCTGTTAATTATGAAGTAGTAACGTATGAAGGATACGGTCCAAATGGAACTGCGATTATTGTAGATGCGTTAACAGATAATAAAAATAGAACAGCAGCTAATGTTAGAAGTGCATTCACCAAAGGAAAAGGAAGTATTGGAACGCAAGGTTGTGTTTCTTTTATGTTTGATCAAAAAGGACAAATTATTATTGATAAAGAAGAATGCACCATGGACGCAGATGAACTTATGATGATAGCACTAGATGCAGGTGCAGAAGATTTTAACGAAGAAGACGATAGTTATGAAATAACCACAGTTCCAGAGGAATTTTCACAAGTAAGACAAACGCTTGAAGAAGCGGGAATTCCAATGGCAGAGGCAGAAGTAACAATGATCCCACAGACTTGGGTAGAACTAACAGATGAAACTGCGATTGCTAATCTTCAAAAGACATTAGACTTATTAGATGCAGATGATGACGTTCAAGCAGTATACCATAATTGGGCTGAATAGGTTAAAAGCTTAACCTAAATACGGAGGTAATCATGAATTTTAAAGAAGGTAAATGTCCAAAATGTCTTGGCATACTTCAAGTACCGGACAATATAGAAGAGATTATTTGTATGTATTGTGGCTCTAAGTTGCCTGCTAGTGAGGTGATTAAAGAGGAAAGTCATAGTCAAACTAAAGTAGATGAGGAACAAATCCCACTAAATTATGAAAAAAGTTTAGATGAAGCTTTCGAAAAGTTACCCAAACTTTTATTGGATTTAGAGAATCCTTTACAAGCATTTAAAAAAGATCAATATGAATCTTATTTTAGAAATTTATACGATACAAATGAGGACATGCTTCATAATGTTTGGCAGACTATTTATTATGCAGATGATAAGACTGATATAATAGGAAGGCTAGCGAAGGAATTCGTAAGCCAAGCCTCTCAAGTAGTTGACTCAATCCCTAAAAAGGGGGCGAAGGAGCAAAAACTAATGGATTTTAATTTAAGTCTAGCAGTTTACGTAGTTCCTCTTATATTAGAATATAAAAATAAAGCGATGGAAGAACTTGCAGATAAAATTCTGGAAGAATGGAAAGCTAAATTTCCTAAAACCAACGTTGGAAAATCTGATTTTGAAAATATATTCAAAGGTTTTCGTAAAAAGTTATGCTATATCACAACAGCAGTCTGCGAAACACTTGGTAAAGGTGATGATTGCTATGAATTAACCTTACTAAGACATTATAGAGATCATTTTCTTCTTAATCAACCAGATGGAGAAGAAGTGATAAGTGAATACTATAATATTGCTCCTACCATTGTAAAACGAATTAATAAACTATCAAATGCAAAAGAAGTATATCAATCGGTCTGGGATAATTATCTAAATCCTTGTGTAAAGCTCATTGAAGACAATAAAAACATGGAATGTAAAGATGTTTATTACAAAATGGTTCGAGATTTACAAAAAGAATATTGTTATGAATAAACCGCAGAGAATGTGCGCAGCACATTCTCTGTTTTTAGGAAAGGAATCACGATATGATCAAATGCTTTACATTATCCAATCAAATCAGAGTTGTTTTAGAGCCTATTTCTTATTTAAAATCGGTTTCACTTGGTATTTGGATAAAAGCCGGATCAGCCTATGAGACATTAGAATTAAATGGAATATCCCATGTAATCGAGCACATGCTCTTTAAAGGAACTAAGACAAAGAGTGCCAAAGATATTGCAGATATTACGACAAGTCTGGGGGGAAATCTAAATGCCTTTACCAGTAAGGAATACACGTCCTATTACATAAGAACATTGGATATTCATCTAGAAGCTAGTATTGATTTGCTTAGTGACATGATTATTAACTCTACAATAACAAAAGAAGATATTGAAAAAGAAAAAAGTGTTATATTAGATGAAATCGATATGTATGAGGATTCACCAGAAGATATGGTACATGAAGAGCTTCAACAATATGTTTGGAAGGATAATCCGCATGGATATATTATTTCAGGAGATAAAGAGACGGTAAAAAGTTTCACAAGAAAACAAATCGTTGATTTTAAAGATAATTATTATACTGGAGAAAATATTGTAATTTCTATCGCTGGAAGTTTTAATTTGGAAAAAGTGATAGAAAAACTGGAGGAATCGTTTGGACGGATACCTTCTAAGGGAAATACAAGTCCTTTGATAAAACCAGAATATATCCGCTGTGATTATAGAAAAAATAAGGATTTAGAGCAGGCTCATCTTAATGTTGCCTACAACGCAATCTCCTCGTTATCGGAAGAAAGGTATGCATTTTCAATTGTAAATTCTGTACTGGGAGGAAGTGTAAATTCTAGACTATTCCAACGGATTCGAGAAGAAGAGGGAATGGTATATTCCATTTATTCTTACGGAAGCTCTTATGATAAATGCGGTTTACTTCAAATTTATGCTGGTATGAATCCCTCACTTATAGAAGAGGTAATGGAAGCTATTTATCATACAATCGATGAGTTTGTAAAAGAGAAATTCACTTTGCATGAATTAAATAATGCAAGAGAAGAATTAAAAACTGAGCTTATTATAAATGCTGAAAGTACACAATGTAGAATGGAGAATAATGCTAAGGCATTGTTGCAATTTGATAGAATGGTAACCTTAGATGAAACAATAAAAGAACTTGATAAAGTTACTCTTGACGATACATCTTATATTATTGATCACTATTTAAAAGACATAAAGCCGTCAACCGCTATCATTGGAAAATTGTCATAAGCGTCTGCATATAGCAAACGCTTCTAGGTATTTGAAGGAAGTTAGGATATAAAGATATGGTTAAAAACATGAACGAAGGAAATCCAGCAAAGTTAATTTTGGCCTTTGCTGGTCCAATGATATTAGGTAATATATTTCAGCAGTTTTACAATATGGTAGATGCTATTGTAGTAGGACGATTTGTCGGTGCAAGTGCACTTGCTGCTGTTGGTTCTTCTGGATCTACAAATTTTTTATTGATTTCACTTATGATGGGATTGACAAATGGTGCGTCTATTATTATTGCGCAGTATTTTGGACATGGTGATTTAAAGACGTTAAAAAAAGCAGTTGTCGCATTGTTTTATATTATAATGTTTGTCGGCATCATAACGACACTTCTTGGAGTACTATTATCAAGAGTGATTCTGACCGCATTACATACGCCAGATGCAATTATTGGTCAGGCAGTGATTTATATGCGTATTTTTTTTGCTGGTATATTATCACTTGCAATCTATAACATGTGTTCGGCGATATTACGAAGCATCGGAGATTCTAAAACTCCATTGCTTTCACTCGTTATTTCATCCTTTATAAACGTAGTACTTGATTTGTTATTTGTAGTCGAATTCAACATGGGAGTAGCAGGAGTTGCCATTGCTACCATTATTGCACAAATTGTATCCGCTATATTTTGTATGATAATTATCGTTAAGAAGCATCCTATATTAATAATTGCAAAGGAAGATCTTATTTTAAATTGGGAGCTGATTTTAAAAATTATTAAACTTGGTGTACCGACTGCGTTGCAAAGCTCTTTGATTGCAATTGGAAATATGAGTGTACAAAGTCTGGTAAATTCCTGTGGTGAAATGACCGTTGCAGCCTATACCGCAGCAAGTAAAATTGATGGTATCGCAATACAACCAATTGTATCTCTTGGTACGGCAATGTCTATCTTTACAGGTCATAATATTGGTGCAGGAAATATTGAACGAATTAAGAAAGCAGTGAAGCAAGTCCTTGTAATCATGATAGGAGGTTGCATCGTGGTCGCAAGTTTTATCGTTTTAGTAAGAATACCATTGCTAGGTTTGTTCTTAAATAAAGCGGAAGCACTTGAAGCAGTATTGATTGGCTCGAAGTATTTACAAATTGTTTGTTTTGCCTATGTCATAGCTGGAATTATGCAGACCTTTTTAAATGTGATTCGAGGTTCAGGAGATGTCAATGCCTCTATGCTTATAGGACTGGTAGAGCTATCAGCAAGAGTTTTATTATCTTATATATTAATTCAAATTATGGGCTCCACAGGCTTGTGGGTTGCAATTCCTTTATCTTGGGGAATGGCTTGTTTTGTAACGATGCTTCGTTATCTGTCTGGAAAATGGAAATCGAAATCGGTTGTTAAAATCAATCATTAAGCCGTATAAAAATATAATAAATCCTCCATAATAGAAGATGATAGGATTACACAAGAAAATGTGTATCCTTCTAACGAAAATGGAGGATTTTTTTAATGGCAAATAATGAAAATGAAAAAGTAAAAGAAGAAGTAGAAGAGAAAAAGGATGAAAAAATAAAAGCAACTGGGCAACTAACATTAGATAAAAATAAAAACAATTGTCGCATTCATTTACTTAGTATTATTGGAGAGATTGAAGGACACGAATGCCTTCCACCCAACACCAAAACAACGAAATATGAACATGTTTTACCAACTATGGCTTCCATTGAAGATAGTACTGAGGTTGATGGAGTATTAATAATAATAAACACAGTGGGAGGAGATGTCGAAAGTGGACTTGCGATTGCAGAAATGATTGCGTCTCTTAGCAAGCCAACAGTATCTCTTGTACTTGGGGGAAGTCATTCCATCGGAGTGCCACTTGCTGTTGCAACGGATTACTCTTTCATTGTTCCAAGTGGAACGATGATTATTCATCCTGTTCGAGTAAATGGTCTGGTAATTGGAGTACCGCAAACATTTGACTACTTTAAAATAATTCAGGATAGAATTTTAAAATTTATAGCAAGCCATTGTAAGACAAATGAAAAGAGATTAGAAAATCTAATGATGGAAACGGGTATATTAACGAAGGATGTTGGTACGATATTAGTTGGAAAAGAAGCAGTTTTCGAAGGATTGATTGATGAAGTAGGAGGAATAAGAGAAGCACTGCAAAAGCTTTATCAGATGATAGACGAAAGAAAATCGAATGAGTGTAATGAAAACAAAGATTCCAAAGAACAATCGAAACAAAAAGAAACGAAGGCAAGCAAAGAAACGAATGAAAAGAATGTAAAAAACGAAAAAACAAAAAAATCCTGACATTCCTTCAACTACAAAGATATGAAATATCACTGAATATACAACACAAAAGGGTAGCCCTACAAGGGTTACCCTTTTGTGTTGTAATGAATACTTTTGCCTAAATTATTGTGTTGACAGAATATAAAATATATTGTATTATTGTATTAATAGAGTAATACAATAATACAACGGTATCTATGTTTATTTATCTAAGAGTAAGGAAAATGTCGTTATATTTGTATCATTAGATTTTAAAGTTGTAGATACATAAGGAGAAAGTACATGAAAAAACATATGAATAAAACGGGTAAGATAGTTCTTTGGATCGTAGTCATTTTAGTTGCCTTAATCATAATATCAGCAATTGTACATAACATTTTAAAACCATTTGAAAAGAATAAATATAAAATGGGGCAAACGATAGAGGTAGATGGAGGCAATATGCAAGCGTACACAACAGGAGCAGGAGAGAAAACAATTGTCTTATTAAGTGGTTTAGGAACTGCTTCTCCAATCATAGATTTTATGCCTTTGGCAGAAAGATTAGGTAAAGATTACAAAGTAGTAATACTTGAATATTTTGGATATGGTTTTAGTGACTCAACAATGAAAGAACGTTCAAATGAAAACATTGTGAAGGAAATAAGAATAGCGTTACAAGCGTTAGATGCAGCTTATCCATTACCACCTATTGACGATGGAATGAACGAATATAATTATTATTCCGAAGAACAAATGAAATGAAACAAAATGGCAACGGCTTGGAATAGCGGAAACCGTACTGTGATAAATGAGTACAATATGGGAAATGCAAATACAAAAGAACTGTATGATGTAAAATATCCAAATGATTTACCTATTTTAGCATTTTTAGCTACAGAATCTGTAAGTGATGGAGAGTGGCTGCCCCTTCATGAAGAACTAATATCAAATTCCAACATACAAATGATTGAAATTCTAGAAGGCGGACATTATTTACATTGGTCAAATGCGGATAATATCGCCAGAATGACAAAAGAATTTATTTCAAAAAACTTAAATGGTATGGATTAAAGTATCAATAAGAGAAATAAAAATTAGAATCTTTATTAAATCTTTAAAATTGTTTGCTAACATCATGTTAAAACAATGAAAGGATTTTGATATGGAGGATATAATTTTAAAAACAACAATGCTATGCAAAGAATTTAAAGGACAAAAAGCAATTCATAATGTGTCCTTATCAATTGAGAGAAATTCGGTTTATGCTTTACTAGGACCAAACGGAGCAGGAAAGTCTACCACATTAAAAATAATAACAGGGATTTTAAGACCATCATCAGGCATCGTAGAATTTGATGGACACCCTTTAACGCGAAATGATTTATTACAAATAGGCGCATTAATTGAAACGCCTCCACTTTATGAGAACTTGACTGCTTATGAAAATTTAAAGGTTAGAACGACCTTGCTTGGGCTGTCGGATAAAAGAATCAAAGAGGTTTTACAAATTGTAAATTTAACAAAGACAGGGAAAAAAAGAGCAGGTCAATTTTCTCTTGGAATGAAACAACGCCTTGGGATAGCAATTGCCCTATTAAATTCCCCCAAACTACTTATTTTGGATGAACCGACCAATGGTCTTGATCCTGTAGGAATCGAAGAGTTACGAGAATTAATTCGTTCCTTTCCACAAAAGGGCATAACGGTTATTTTATCGAGTCATATCCTATCCGAAGTTTCACAGATCGCAGATCATATTGGAATTATTGCTGGTGGAGTATTAGGATATAGTGAGAAAATAAATCCAAATGAAAACCTAGAGAAACTTTTTATGCAAGTGACTCGAGAAAATAAAAGGGAGGGGGAATAAAGATGCTTGCTATCATACGAACAGAGCATTTAAAGCTTAAACATACTTTTGGAAGAAAAATTGTGGTGCTTGCACCAATTCTTACCATGTTTTTGGCGCTTATTCTATCAGGTGGAATAGAAAAAGCATTTCCTGCAGGTGCCTATAATTGGTGGTATACCATGATGCTTCCTGGCATGTTAGGGATACTTTGTTACCTCATTATAAAGAAAGATAAGAAGACGAAATACTACAATATTTTAGTGCTTCCATTACTACCAGAAAAAAGCTGGATTGGTAAAAATATGTACTGTGCCTTGGGACTTGTAGTGGCAAATTTAATTATTTTGACAGGTACATTCATAGGAGGTATCATTCTTGGTACTACAATCACGTTTCAAGGTGGTTTATATGGAGTGCTATTACTGTGTATAACATATTTATGGGAAATTCCCCTTTTGTTGTATTTAAGTGCTAGATTTGGTATGTTTGCAAGTGTTTTTACAAGTATGGTATTGGCAATTAGTGCAACGGTAACACTAGCAGATACAAGTTTGTGGTGGGTGTATCCACCTTCAATCCCAATTCGATTGATGTGCCCAGTACTTAAGATATTGCCAAATGGACTACCAATGCCAGATGATAGCGTACTTGCTAGCTTAAGTGTTATTTTGCCAGGTGTTTTGATCTCTGTACTATTGTTTTTGGGACTTCTTTATTTGACCGCACGTTGGTTTCGAAGAATGGAGGTAAAGGGATGATCGAGTTGATTCGCTGTTTACGGTCTGACTCCATCAAAATAAAGAGATTACCAATTCGGTTGGCGCATATATTAATTCCTATTTGTCTTTCGATTTTATTTTTGATTTATTATGCTTATTCCCCTTGGAATACATATGATAAAATTGGAGCTTATCTTCAAGTAATTGGAATAGGATTTCCGTTTTTAATTGGATTGTTTAGTGTTATTTTGGCAGAACAAGAGCAAAGCGCTGGCAATTTTTATGAAATGCTATCTGCTTCCAAAAGATTACCTGTATTTTTTAGTAAACTAATCCTTTTAATTGGTTGGGGGACTTTTTCATGTCTCGTTGCATGTCTTTTATTTGGAATTGGTTTACCCTTTGTATTGCAAAAGCAAGATATTATTGAGCCTATCTTTTATGCAAAGGCAGCTTTTATTTTGCTAGGAAGTAGTATATGTTTGTATACGCTTCATTTGTTCCTAGCCTTTCGTTTTAACAAAGGAATCTCAATCGGAGTTGCAATCACAGAAAGTTTAGTCTCTGCGTTATTTCTTACTGGATTGGGTGACATTATCTGGAGCTATGTACCTTGTTCTTGGTCAGCAAGATTTGTCACCTACGCACTTATGATGGAACATCAAAAAGGCGAATTGAAGCCTGATTGCAAGGTGGCAATTCTTCTTTGCGTTATTATCACAATAGGATCTTTGCTCTTGTACGGAATATGGGCCTATCACTGGGAAGGACAAAGCAGCAGTGATTAATCTATATATAATTATAATATTATTATGGTAAGTCAGCGTTAGGGCAAAGCTCTAACGCTAGTTACATAGCAAAGGAAGGAAGAACTATGGCAAAAATTTTGGCAGTTGATGATGAAGAAGGAATATTGATTCTAATAAAAAAAATCTTAAATAAAGACGGTCATCATGTAACGCTAGTATCGGATGAAACCACAGTTAGCGCGTTAAAATTAGAGTCTTTTGATTTGATTTTATTAGATGTAATGATGCCTAAAATAGATGGATTTATATTATGCAAAGAGATTCGACGTCGTGTTGATTGTCCCATTTTGTTTCTTACAGCAAAGACAGAGGAAAATAGCCTGGTAATTGGACTTGGGGCAGGGGCCGATGATTATATAAGTAAACCATTTGGGGACTTAGAACTAAGGGCGAGGGTATTGGCACATCTAAGGAGAGAACAAAGAGAGCGATGCTTAAAGCTAACTTTTGAAAGATCTTATTTTAACCTGTCAGGAAAACAGCTAATGGTTGATGAAAGGGTAGTGCCTTTAACAAAGGGTGAGTATCAAATCTGTGAATTTTTAGCGCAGAATGCTGGCCAAGTATTTACAAGGGAGCAAGTATATGAGAAAACATTTGGGTACGATGGAGAAAGTAACGATAATACCATAGCAACACATATTAAAAATATACGCTCTAAATTAGAGGAATTGAATTATTTTCCAATTAAAACAGTTTGGGGGATTGGCTATAAATGGGAAGGATAAAGAAAAGAGAGATCTCTCTTAGTTTGTTTTATCTTAAATATTTTGGGTATGTGTTTTTAAGTGTCATTTTGATTGCTCTTCTTGTTTTTATCACGTTAGGCCTTTTGTTTTCTAGCAATACAATTTATCGGGCAGATTATGCGCAGGAACAGGCAAATTTAGCCTATGAAACAATTTTAAACTCAGAGGTGGTAACCAAAGACTTGATTCCAGAATTATGTCAATATGTGGTGTTTGATCAAGACGGAAATAGAATAGATGGAAGTATTATAAAGGAGCGAGGAATAGAGCATGCTTGGAAAGCGGTAGAGGGAAGTAAATCTGACATTTACGGCAATTACTACAAGGTGATTAAAAGAAAGAATGAATATTGTGTTCTGCGATATCAGATTGTTCCACAATATAAATCCGCATTTTTACGGCAATACGTGCTACCTCCCCAAACAGCTATCTTCATAATCACAATACTTTTGATTCTATTAAGTCTAATTTGTGTTGCAATTCGTTTTGGACATGTTCTTAATAAAAAATTGAATCCACTGATTCTTGCAACACAAAAGATTCAAAATCAAGAATTGGATTTTGCCATTCAACTAGGTAATATTAAGGAATTAAATCAGGTTCTAGCTTCTATGGATAATATGCGAAATGAACTAAAGCATTCGCTTGAAAGTCAGTGGAAGATGGAGCAGTTAAAAAAAGAGCAAATGTCTGCACTGGCACACGATCTAAAAACACCATTGACGTTAATTTTAGGTAATACAGACTTATTGTATGATACCAATCCATCCACAGAGCAGTTAGAGTGCCTTGATTATATAAAAACGAATACACGTAAAATACAAGATTATGTACAGTTATTAATGGAGGTCACCAAATCAAATGATGGTATGCAAGCTAAATTTAATAAGATAGCAATAGCTGAATTCCTACAAAATGTTAAGAGGCAAGCAAATGGTCTATGTATGGTAAAACATATCCAACTGGTTTGGAACGAATGCTATCAATCAAAGTGGATTCAAGTGGATGATAGTCTGCTAGAAAGAGCAATCAACAATGTAGTGGCCAATGCGGTTGAGCATACTTTACAAGATGGAGTCATAACGATTGAGATAGAAGAAGAGAAGGGGTATCTGATTTTTTCCATTTGTGATAACGGAGAGGGATTTACACAAGAAGCCTTAAAGCATGCAACCGAACAATTCTATATGGGAGATAGGAGTCGAAATGTAAAGTCACACTATGGGATGGGACTTTATATTGCCGATTCGGTTGCAAAACAACATGGTGGTTATCTGATTTTAGAAAACGATGCAGATTCACATGGAGCAAAGGTAATATTTCATATACCGATAGGTTAATAGACTACAACAATTGATAAAACAAGCCGTGTTTGGTACAAAACCAAAGAGGATTTTTTTATGGCAAATAATGAAAATGAAAAAGTAAAAGAAGAAGTAGAAGAGAAAAAGGATGAAAAAATAAAAGCAACTGATCAACTAACATTAGATAAAAATAAAAACAATTGTCGCATTCATTTACTTAGCATTATGGAGAGATTGAAGGACATGAATGCCTTCCACCCAACACGAAAACAACGAAGTATGAACATGTCCTTTGGCTCACCCTTGCGGTAGCAATATTTGGTCAAGGGACTAGTCCCTTGTGGGGTTGAGGGGCAAAGCCCCCACTTACGGAGGATACAATTTAAAAACCACTCGTATAAACAAGTGGTTTTAACATTTCTATAATTTAAGTTTTAAATTAAAATATCTTATTGTTAGTTCAGAAAATATTAGATTCCACTTTTGATACTTTGAGTTTTTCCTGCTTTAGTACATTTATATCCAACTGTTATGGTATAAGTTTGCATGTTCCAATGGTTGTCTTTCCATGAAAGCCCCCATCCAAATGTACCAGAAGCTTTAAATTGTGCCGTTTTATTGGAAGCATTTGTGCTAGTGCCACCTTTCCAATTCTCTACATTCCACGCATTTAAAACTCCATATTTCTCATAATCATAATCTACCATATATGGAGTTGGTGTAGAAGAACCATTATAAGAAAAATATCCTTCTGCCCATACTTCCAATATAATATAACCTAATGCGTTATATGCTGAAGCTACTGACTTTTTAGTTGAAGTATATGACGAAGCTTTGTTATTTGCATATATATAATTTGTAGCACACGTATTTAACATGACAGGCATATCTACAGTATCTACAGTATCATATACAAGAAAATCACCTGATGTAAAAAACACAATAGAAGTATCTTCATCAATATTAACAGTTTCATCTATCTGAGCTTCAACATAAGTAATATCTTTTTCATTAACATTATTTGTATTACTTTTAAGTGAAGGAGTAATGTTTGCTGTTTTATTAGTTGAATTTAATAACTCTTTAAGGCTATCTTCTCTTTGTTCATATGGTGTATTAGCAATAATTTTTTCAATACTATTTTTTTTATCTCTTGATAAAGTTGCAGTAGTAGTTGTAGCCATACTTGGTATAACTGGTAAGCCTATCATTACTACTGTTAAAAAAAATGCTATAAGTTTTTTCAATTTAATATCCCCCTTGTTATTTATAATTTTTTTGTCTTTTTTATTAAAAGAAATTATGTAATCCGCACAGCATAATTATTTATAAAAATAAATGCTACGAAAATTAATAGTACTAATATTAAAAAAATTATAATTTTTTTAATATTTATTTTCATACTTTCCCTCCTTAATAAAATATTAAATTATAGAAATTCCATAAAATTGAATTAATTATAACATAGACATCTATAAATGTAAACAACTAAATTTATAAACAATATTTTAGTCATCATAAGTGTTGCAGACCCTCGGAGAGAGCGTGATATAGTTATGTACGACCCGATAGGGGCCTACATAACTAATATTGCGTTACTTTTGTACAAAAGTAACAAAACTTTTAGGCTGAGAAAGAGGGTAAATTTAATAAGATAGCAATAGCTGAATTCCTACAAAATGTTAAGAGGCAAGCAAATGGTCTATGTATGGTAAAACATATCCAACTGGTTTGGAACGAATGCTATCAATCAAAGTGGATTCAAGTGGATGATAGTCTGCTAGAAAGAGCAATCAACAATGTAGTGGCCAATGCGGTTGAGCATACTTTACAAGATGGAGTCATAACGATTGAGATAGAAGAAGAGAAGGGGTATCTGATTTTTTCCATTTGTGATAACGGAGAGGGATTTACACAAGAAGCCTTAAAGCATGCAACCGAACAATTCTATATGGGAGATAGGAGTCGAAATGTAAAGTCACACTATGGGATGGGACTTTATATTGCCGATTCGGTTGCAAAACAACATGGTGGTTATCTGATTTTAGAAAACGATGCAGATTCACATGGAGCAAAGGTAATATTTCATATACCGATAGGTTAATAGACTACAACAATTGATAAAACAAGCCGTGCTGGGTACAAAACCAAAGAAGCATTTCATGTCCACCTTTTGGTACACGTACGCTTAAATTCCATTCTGGATATTGCTTAATTATCTGAATGCGTTCACCAGTTACAAGTGCCACAAAGGAGATATAATGCGTCTTTGTCATTGGATGTTCACTTGTAATAAACCAATCATTTTCAATCACATGGACTGAGAGTGTTTCATCTTCCTTTGCTTTTTTCAACTGCTTAGGACTTAACTTTTTGCCACAGCAAGAGACCTCTGCGGCTCCGGTACAAAGTGTAATATTATGACAAGTGGGACAAATAAAATATTTGGTTTGTTTCATATTACCACTTACAAAATCATTTGGTAATAGATTGCCTGCTAATAGATTCTGTGTGTCAATTCCTAGTATATCTGAAAGCTTCACAAGTAAAGAGATATCAGGAAAACCTAAGCCACGTTCCCACTTTGAAATCGTTTTGTCGCTTAGGTTCATTATGTCAGCGAGTTGCTTTTGTGTCAGGTTTTGTTCTAGACGAAAAGAACGAATGATTTGTCCAAGGTTATTTTGTTGCATTTATTTTTCCTCCCTTTTATTTTAATAGGAATACTACATTGAGCTATACTTTTTATGATTCTTTCCAATAGCGTGCACCGTTTGCTTCACGCTGTAATAAACCATAATCAATCAGCTCACGCCGTAATAGAAAGAAGTCGCCAAACGTGTGCCATTTATCACAGATAGCATTGACTTCTTTTTCGGTATAATACCGATTCACTTCAAATTTACTTGCTAAATATTGAAGTGTAGCAATCTTTAAACGGTGTTTCCTTGATAATTGTGTTATTTTTCCATCTTCATCAAGGAAACGACTAGGATCTATTCTTTGACACATGGTTATTCCACCTTTCCAATCGAATGCTTTTCGTTCCAGATTTCTAGTAAAGTATTAATATCTTCTAGAAATTCTTGTTCTGTTTGCGTCTCACTCATTTGTAATTCTTCCAAAACTTCAAAAGAAAAGGCGGACTTTCCATATTGCTTCCAAGCCTTTGCCATAGCTTGTTCGGGGTAGGAATCCATAGAGACTGAAAATAAAAAACGGTTCTTAGCGCCTTGCATATCCATAGTGGTTCGAATCCATTGTTCTTTATTATCCTTACATATGATACGATATACACCACCAATTCGCGTTCTATTTTTATATTGCTCCTTTAATTCTTTTCTTGATTGTTTATCCATCCGTTAAAACCTCCTTTTTGGATTGATGTAAGGTAGTACACTTTACTCATACATTTTAATGGGTTTTAGGATATTTTACAATCAACGTATCGTAGAGTGAGCAATTGTTTTAATAAATATGTAACTTGGCTAGCCATTGTACTGGCGATTTGATACAATAATAATAGCAGTAAAAGGTAAAATTATCTATGTAGGCATCTTATAATAAGAGGAGGAATTGATATGGCAGTTAAATCAAATATTGTTGACTGGGAAATGATTACAAACTTTGTCATTGATGCATTTGTTGGATATGGTATTCCAAGGGAGGATGCGATAATCTGTGCAGATGTATTGCTAGAATCGGACAAACGAGGTATTGAATCACATGGTGTGAATCGTTTTAAACCAATTTATCTTGATCGAATTAAGGCAGGCATCCAAAATCCAGTTACCAACTTTGAAATCATTAGAGAAACACCAACCACAGCGGTGGTGGATGGACATGATGGAATGGGGCAGGTCATCGGTGTAAAATCCATGAATATGGCAATTGAAAAGGCCAAAAAATATGGAATGGGCATGGTAGTTGCACGTAACTCTACACACTATGGAATTGCAGGCTATTATGCAACGATGGCTACCAAGGCAGGTTGCATTGGAATCACTGGAACGAATGCAAGACCTTCCATTGCCCCTACGTTTGGCGTAGAGAATATGCTTGGTACGAATCCGCTTACCTTTGGGATGCCAACGGATGAAGAATTTCCTTTTGTGTTAGACTGTGCAACCTCCATTACGCAAAGAGGACGAATCGAATATTATTCTCGTGTTGGAAAACCAACACCTGAGGGAATGGTTATTGGTCGAGATGGGAAGAGTAAAACTGATTCTGATCAGATATTATCGGATTTAAACACTGGAAATGCAGCTCTTGCACCACTTGGAGGTATTGGTGAGGAATTAGCAGGATATAAAGGATATGGTTATGCTACGGTGGTGGAAATTCTTTCAGCAGCTCTACAGCAGGGCAATTTCTTATTAGGGCTTACTGGAATTGATGAAAATGGACAAAAAAGACCATATCATTTGGGCCATTTTTTCATTGCAATTGATACAGAAGCGTTTATGGGATTGGAAGCATTTCAAAAGACTTGTGGTGATATACTACGTGACCTTAGAGCCTCTGCAAAAGCACCAGAGAGTGAGCATATTTATACAGCAGGTGAAAAAGAATATTTGGTATGGCTAGAGCGAAAAGATAGTGGAGTTCCAATAAACGAGGCAGTACAAAAAGAAATCATCAATGTACGAGATGAGCTTGGACTTATACAATATAAGTTTCCATTTGAATAAGTTTTATGATAGAAAGATAAAGATATGCACAGGCTTTTCATCCGAGCAAGCCTGTGCATATCTTTATTATCATTTACTCTAACTCAACGAGTAACGCTAAATTTGCTTTTTCGTATTCGTTAAAAACACAATCATCAAAATCATCGGGTAAAATCAAAGGCTCATACCATAATTGTCCCATAAAATAATTCAACAAATCTTTATCTTGAAAGATGTAGCCTTTTCTTGCATAAATTTCATTCTTTGCCAATCGTATTATGATAGAAGGAGCGTTATCAAAATCTTGTTTTTGATAATACTTCATATCTGTAGAATACAAGGGCTCTATCATGTTTGATACATCTCGCACTTCACGAATCTGTTCCATGTAATCTTTAACTTCTTGATAAAAAGTACAATTGTCAAGATAGGTTTGTTTATCGTTGATGGCAGTAAGTAACGCCTCGTCAGACCAAGAAGCATAGTATCTGTCATAGATTCGTTGCTGTAAATCTTGCTCTGATACGATAGAACTTTTATTTTCTTCATCAGAAAATGATGTAGTAATTTCTTTTGTTTCTGTGTCACTATCCCCAGATTCAAAGATTGTGTCATTGTTTGACTCAATGGTATTAATTTTCGTGTCATCAGTAGCTACATTGTTAGTTAAATGACATCCAGATAAAAAGAAGCAGATACAAAAAATCAATTGTATGTAATGTTTTCTCATATGAAAAATCCTCGTATAAATAGTTAAGTCAGAACCGTTTCTCCATATATTTTAGATTATAATTGAAAAGAAGTCTACTTATAAATAGCAAAAAGTACATCAAGATTTCTTGACAAGCTTTTTTGCGAATGCTAGTATACAAAAATAAGATAAGAAGGAATTCCTTACAGGGAGGATTTTATGGCTATCATTGTTAAAAAGCTGGTTAAGAATGCATCATTTTTATATAAAATGGAATTAATTGCAGGAAGAAACGGAATGAACAATCTGGTTCAATGGGTGCATATCATTGAGGATGATGCGGTGAGTCCATTTTTACATGGATATGAATTGGTATTTACGGCTGGAATATTGAATAAGACGAAAGACTGGCTTTTGGAATTTGCAAAAAAATTAAATGACTCAGGCGTTAGTGCATTTGTAGTAAATCTAGGTCCTCACACAAAAGAAATTCCAAAGGAAGTAGTTGAGTACTGTGACGAAGTAAATATGCCGTTATTTACGATACCTTGGGAGACTAGAATGGTTGACATGACAAGGGATTTTTGCCGACGTATTATGATGAATGATACGGTAGAAAATAGTATGGCATCAACGATTAAAAATATTATTTTTAACATTGGAGACTTGGAGTCTCAAATACTACAGATGGAACGTTATGGATATAAGCGAAGTGACCGATTTTGCTTTATTAGCCTTTACATGGAAGCAAAAGAGCAGGTTTCTTTGGAAGAATATATGGATGAGCTTAACATTCATGCAGAAAAGACGGCTAGAAGAATTCGGGAACTATTTATTTCCTTTACCTATAAAGAAAATCTAGTCTTTGTATTGGTTGATTATACCGATGAAGAAATCGAAAGCTTTTGTAAGGATTTCTTAGATTATGTAAAAGCAAAGAAAAAAGAATATGTGATTCATATGGGTGTTAGTTCCAACCAAGCAGGGATTTACAATCAAGAACAAAATTTTGAAAAGGCAATATCTGCAATGGAGATGGCAAAAAAGCAAAAGGAATATGTGTTATACTACGACTATTTAAGCGTTTATAAGATTCTCTATGCAGTAAATGATAAGACAGTGCTAAGAAGTTTTTACAATGATACGATTGGCCTTTTGGAAAAATACGACAGAGAAAATCAAACGGATTTGCTCTTGCTACTGAAAACCTATTTAGAAAATAACGCAAGTCTTCAGTTGGTTTCTGAAAAAATGTACATTCATCGTAATACAGTAACCAACCAGTTGAAAAAAATCGAGAAAATTACAGGCTTTAATCCGCTTGAATTAGAGGATAAAGTAAAGTTATATCTGGGATTTTATATTCAAGATATTATTTAATTGTGCAACTGCACAAATATATTTGTTCACTTGTTAGTTGCAAACTATGCCTGACCATGTTTATAATACTACCATATTAAACATGATTAATTGCAGCGACGAAGCTATCAAAGCTATCGGTTTGCTGCTTTTTTTGTAGGAGGATATGGAAGATGAACGGTGAAGAGATTAAACGTACACTAAAAGAATATAATTTACAATCCTGGAGTAAGCAAAAGAATCTAAACCCAATACCAGTTGAAAAAGCAGAGGGTATTTATTTTTGGGATTACGAAGGCAATCGCTATACGGATATGTCCTCACAACTTGTAAATATGAATCTTGGTTTTGGCAATCAGGCAATTAACCAAGCAATCAAAGATCAAGTGGATCAGTTTTGCTTTGTAGGTCCATCATACGGAGCCGAGTCAAGGGCAGAACTTGCAAAAAGAATTATTAAATTGATGCCTGAAAATATGGGAAAAGTATTCTTTACCAATGCAGGTGCCGAGTCGAATGAAAATGCAGTAAAAATAGCAAGAATGTTTACAGGAAAACATAAAATATTTAGCCGATATAGAAGTTATCATGGATCTTCTTTTGGGGCGGGTAATTTGACAGGTGAGCCAAGAAGATATGCCTTAGAACCTGGTGTACCTGGTTTTATTAAATTCTTTGATCCATATGTATACAGAGAAGCAGTTGACTTTGAATCAGAAGAAGCAGCTACCAAATATTATTTGACCAAGTTAGAAGAACAGATTCAGTACGAAGGAACAGACAGCATAGCGGCAATTGTAATGGAGACCATAACAGGCTCAAACGGTATCTTAATACCACCAAAGGGTTATATGTCTGGTGTTCGTGCTCTTTGTGATAAATATGGAATATTGATGATATGTGATGAGGTAATGACTGGCTGGTGTCGTACTGGAAAAATGTTTGCATTTGAACATTTTGATATCAAACCAGACATCGTAACCTTTGCAAAGGGAGTTACTTGTGGTTATGTACCACTTGGTGGCGTGGTAGTAACCAAAGAAATTGCAGCTTATTTTGATGATAATTTATTGTCTTGTGGACTTACTTATAGTGGTCACCCACTCTCTTGTGCGGCAGGTGTTGCTTGTGTGAATTACTATGAAGAAGCAAATATACTTGACAATGTCAATGAAGTTGGTATGCTATTAGGTGAGAAACTAGAAGAATTAAAAGCGTCGCATGATTGTGTTGGAGATGTTCGATACATTGGTTTGTTTTCAGCAATTGAGCTAGTTAAAAGCAAAGAAACAAAAGAAGCGTTAGTTCCTTATGGAAAAGATACACAAGGCATCATGGGTAAGATATTAGGACTTCTTAAAGAACGTAAATTTATGACCTATACCCATGAGAATATGATATTAATTGCACCTCCGCTTATTATTACAAAGGAGCAATTAGTAGAAGAATTAGTGAAAGTAGATGAAGTACTTTCTATTGTAGACGATACATACGTGAAATAAAAAAGAAAAGAGGTATGATATGGCAACTCAATTTACATTACCAGGAAGAACCATATTAGGTGAACACGCATTAGAAAGCAGTGAAATGGCAATCAAAAGTCTTGGAAAGAAGGCATTTATTGTAACAGGTAAGGTAGTTACGAAAATGGGAACGGTGGCAATTCTAACTGATTTTCTCAAAAAGTGGGGAATTGCATACGAAATATTTAATGATATTACAGGCGAGCCAACCGATGAAATGATTCTTTTGGGAGTAAAGGCATATCAGGAATCTAAGTGTGATTTTTTGATTGGAATTGGCGGTGGAAGTCCGCTTGATAGTGTAAAAGCAATTGCTGCAATGTCAGTCTTAAAAGGTGATATTGCTGATTATATGGGCGTAGAAATAAAAGGCGAGTTCCCACCTATGGTTTTAATTCCAACAACAGCAGGAACTGGTTCTGAGACAACAAAATTTACAATTATTACCGATACGAAAAAAGGCGTGAAAATGCTTTTAAAAGGTGATGATTTATTGCCAGATGTCGCAATCATCGATCCAGAATTTACATTGACAGCACCAAAAGGTATTACAGCCGCAACAGGTATGGATGCATTAACGCATGCAGTGGAGTCTTACACTTCAAAGAAAGCCAATACCTTAACGGATTTATATGCAATTTCAGCAATCAAGCGTATTTTTAAATATTTACCACTTGCATATGCAGATGGTACCAATCGAATGGCAAGAAAAGAGATGGCAATTGCAGCCTTTGAAGCTGGTGTATGTATCAATAATGCTTCAGTAACACTGGTACATGGTATGAGTAGACCAATAGGAGCCTTGTTTCATGTTCCACATGGGATATCCAATGCAATGCTTATTACAGAGTGTTTGTCTTATGCCAAAGAGGGTTGCTATGACAGATTTGCTGATATGGCGTTTGCAATTGGTGTAGCAAATGAGGGAATGAATGAAAAAGATGCCAGTGAGGCATTTATCAGCGCATTAAAAGATATCTGTAGAAAATGTGAAATACCTACTTTAAAAGAGTACGGAATCAAAGAAGCAGAATTTAGTGCAGCTATCGATAAAATGGCAAGTGATGCCATGGCAAGTGGCAGTCCATCTAATACACGAATGGACATTCAAAAAGAAGATTTAGTAAAGATATATGGCAGATTATTTTAGCTTAGGGGATGCTTAAGCAAACAAGAATAAAACTTACAAGGGCGTAAGGCGAAAGCTTTACGCCCTTGTTGTATCTATCCCTTAAGCCAAAAAGGAGGATTTATATGGCTAATTTAGAAATCATTGAAGATGAGTTTAAAGAAAGGGATGCATCCCTTCCAAGAGAAACAGAAATTAAAATTGAAAACCTATGTGTTACATTTCCAGATAAAAACGGTGGTGAACCAATAATAGCGTTATCAAATGTAAATTTGGAAATAAAACAAGGTGAATTTATCTCTTTACTAGGCCCTTCTGGGTGTGGAAAGACAACCTTGCTTCGTACCATTGCAAATCTACAAGATCAAACATCGGGCGATATTTTGGTAAGAGGATTATCACCAAGAGAAATCCGTTTACAAAAGAAATACGGAATCGTATTTCAATCACCTGTATTATACGAGTGGAGAACAGTACGAAGAAACGTATGTATGCCAATGGAACTTCTTGGAATGCCAAAAAAAGACCGTACTGCAAGAGTTACCAAAATGCTTGAGCTAGTTGGATTGATGGAATTTGGAGAGAAATACCCTCATGAATTAAGTGGCGGAATGCAACAAAGAGTGAATATCGCAAGAGCATTGGCCATTCGTCCTGAAATACTTTTAATGGATGAACCATTTTCAGCGTTGGATGAATTTACAAAGGAAAAGCTGCATGAAGATTTACTTAAAATCTGGAAGAAAACGAATAAAACAATCCTTTTTGTGACCCATAATATTCAAGAGGCAGTGTATTTGTCAGATCGTGTCGTTGTTCTTTCTCCACATCCAGGCCGAGTGTCTGCTGTAGTTGATATTAATCTAGAAAGACCAAGACCGATTGCGATAAAGGAAAGTCAGGAATTTAACGCTTTGGTTTCTAAGGTAAGAAATAGCTTTGAGGGGGTATGAGTATGATTCAAATCAAAAAGGTTCTTTCCTCTAAATACATAGTGACGCTTGTATGGGTAATCGGACTCATTATCCTTTGGGAGATTGGGGCAACAGTCATAGCAGGTAGTAAACGTTCACCTGAAAATATATTGCCACATTTGCATCAAATCATTCAATCTGTATTTACAACCAATAAAGTAAATGGAACGCAAACAGCATTTCAAATGGTATTGAGCAATACAGGGACTACGTTACTACGAGCTGGAATTGGTTTTGTAATCGGTGCAGGTATAGGCTTCTTACTTGCCTTGCTCATGAATTTATTTCTACCAATAGAAAAGATATTATTTCCTTATCTGATGATGATACAAATGATTCCAATTCTTGGTATGGCTCCAATTGTACTTGCAATTACAAAGGACATTAACAAAAGTCGAATTATCATTGCGGCCATATTAACCTTTTATCCTGTGGCAACCAATACATTAGCAGGATTTCAATCAGTGGCAAAAGAAAAACATGAGCTGATGTATTCGTTGGCGGCAAGCAAGTTTGAGATATACCGTAAATTAATGATTCCGTCGTCTTTACCCTATTTTTTCACAGGATTAAAGATATCTGCTCCTATGGCTATTACTGCGGCAATTCTTGTTGACACGTTGCAAGGTGGCGCTGGACTTGGAACTGTACTTTCTCAATCTCTAAAACACGCTACTACCATTTATATCTTTTGGCAGATTGTATTTTTAAGTGCGATGATTGGTATTTTAAGTTTTTATTTCATGCTGTTGCTAGAACAGACAGTATCACCATATAAGAAAAAGAAGAAAAAGTAGGAGGAAATGACATGAAGAAAAAAACACATTTTAAATGGGATAAACAATCCATATCAACTGTGTTATATCCAGTATTATTTGGAATCCTTTTGCTCATTCTTTGGCAGACACAGCTTTTGCACAAGATGATTGGTGCAGATACCTTTGCACTTCCTTTGCCTGGAAGAATTCTTCGAATCATTGCCGATAACAAATCAACTGTTATGAAGAATGTAAATGCAACTGTGATTGTTGCAATAGGGGGACTAATTTGTGGTTCCTTACTTGGATATTTACTTGGAATCATTGCAACTATATTTCCCAAATGGGGAGTAGGGGGCTTAAGCATTGCTTCTGCGATTAGCGCGGTACCAATCATAGCAATTGCCCCAATTTTAAATAACTTAACAAAGGATTTTAGCAATGATGCAAGTACTAGAAGTATGTTAGCAAAAACAATAGTAGTCACCATAACCTGTACGGTTTCCATGAGCATAAATGCTTATAGAGGGTTAAACGAACTCAAACCCTTTTCATTAGATTTAATGAAAAGCTTTGCAGCTAGCAAAGTAACAACTTTTATAAAGCTTCGCATTCCAAATAGCGTACCCTACATTTTCACTGCACTAAGAGTCAGTGTACCAGCTAGTATCATAAGTGCCTTGGTAAGTGAATATTTTGCCGAATTTATTATTGGAGTTGGAAGGCAAATCAGGGAGAACATCGTGCTGGCTCAATATGCAACCGCTTGGGCATATATTGTTGTAGCTTGTGCAATTGGAATTATGATGTATGGCATATTGCTTGTAGCAGAAGGTATTTTGTTGAAAGGTAGAAAATAACCTTTTCAACTTGATATAAACCATTTTCGTATTATAAGGAGGAATTATTATGAGAAATAGCATGAAAGTAACCGCAGTGGCTTTGACACTCGCTCTAACTATGGCATCACTTGCAGGATGTGGTACTTCGACTAAAACAGAGACATCGACACCACCTTCAGAAACCACAAGTACAACCACAGATGAAGTAAAGGAAACAGAGACAAAAAATGATACCAAAAGCACAGGAGACTATTACGACGCAGATACTAGTGCACAAGATATAGTAAAGGATGCGGCAGAGAAAGGAAAAGTGGGTAATTGGGGACTTGGAAATGAATATGAAGTGCAAGCTCTTTTAACCAAATATGGACAGAGTAATTTTTTCTTAAGTCAGGCATTTGATATGGACGGATTTGATGATGATTCCATACTGCTAGCATCTGCTATGACCTATAATGAGCTTGGTCTTGTAAAGAACAGCTACGATGGTGGCTATAGCTATGGCGATTCTGTAAAATACATCGATATGAATGATGAAGGCGTAGCGATGTTAGAAGATAATATCTTTACGACAAGAGAATTTGCTAAGGAAAATCCTAACACAGTCAAAGCATTTATTTATGCATCCATGAAAGGTTGGGAGTACGCATGTGCAAATCCAGAAGAAGCAGCAGAAATTGTATTTAACGCAGGCTCTTCTGTATCAAGCGATCATCAGATTTACATGGCGAATGAAGTGAAAAAATTAGTAGAAACAGATACATTAGGAAATAAAGTAACCGAATACGGAAAGTTCGACGATAAAGCCCTACAACAGACACTTGATTTGGCAAAACAATACATCAAATTAGAGGACAGCGCTGCTGCAGAAAAGTTACTTACATTAACCTTAGATGATTTTTACGATGCCTCTTATTGGACTGAGGCAATGGCATCAGACGGTAACATTGGTACTCCAGAAAAAACGGATGTATCCATCCAGTTAAAATGGTTACCACAGGCTCAATTTATGGGGTATTATGTGGCTGCTGCTAAGGGTTACTATGAAGAAGTAGGCTTAAATGTTACCATCACGCCAGGTGGTGGAGATATCGGTGAAACAACAGCTGTAAATTCAGGTCAGGTTGATTTTGGTGTTACATGGGATGCAAACTTAATTGCAGCAAATGCTGGTGGAATGAACTTAATTGCAGTATCTCAGGTTTATCAAAGATCTGGTTTAGTACTTGTTTATAAAGTAAATAAGTAAGGGAAGTTCATCAAACTTCCTATTATAGAATCAAATCGTGGGTGTATTCGCACCCACGAAATTGTAAGGAGGATGCGCTATGGATTTATTAATTAAGAATGGAACAATTGTCACTGCAAAAGAGTCCTTTGTCGGTGATATTGCAATAAAAGATGGAAAAATTGTTTGTATTGGAACAGACCTATTCGTTGATGCAAAGAAAGTGGTTAATGCTTTTGGAAAACTTGTTTTACCAGGGGCAATTGATGTCCATACACATTTGGCTATGCCATTTGGAGGAACCGTTTCAGCCGATGGATATCTATCAGGAACAAGAGCCGCGGCGTGTGGCGGGGTAACGACTGTATTTGATTATCCAATTCAAAGAAAAGGAAGAGGAATCGTTGAGACCGTACAAGAAAGAAAAGACATGTGTGATCCCGAAGCCTGTGTAGATTATGCGTTTCACTGTTGTATTACAGATTTAAATGAAGGTAGTATTTTAGATGAATTTGAAGCAGCAGTTGATTTTGGTGTAACCAGTTTTAAATGTTTTCTTGTTTATAAAAAAGAAGGCATGATGGTAGATGATGGAACACTGGTTCGCATCTTAAAAAAGGCAAAAGATACAGGAGCAATCACAAACATTCATGCAGAAAATCCCGATGTAATTGACTTAAATATCTCCCAGTTTAAAGCAGAAGGAAAAACATCTGCATGGTATCACTATTTAAGTCGACCAGAATATGTGGAAGCAGAGGCAGATAAGAGAGCAGTTCATTGGGCGAAAGCAGTAGATGCACCTTTATATATTGTACATATGGCGGATAAAGAAGGTCTGGAAGCAGCGGTTGCGGCAAAAAGAGAGGGATATGATATTTACATTGAAACCTGTCCTCAATATCTGGAATTTACTTGTGACGTATACAAAAGAGAAGATGGAAGAAATTTTGTTTGCTCTCCACCAATGAAAAACAAAGAAAGCCAAGAGGCTTTATGGAAGGCAATTATGGATGGTAGTATCGACACCGTAGCAACCGATCATTGTCCGTTTCAAAGCTATGAAAAAGACTGGGGAAAAGATGACTTTACTAAGATTCCAAATGGCTGTGCTGGGATAGAGAATTTATATCCTTATATGTTATCCAAAGCAAATGAAGGAAAAATAAGCTTTAATCGTGCAGTGGAATTATGTGCGACCAATCCTGCAAAGATATTTGGATGCAGTCAAAAGGGTTCGTTAACCGTTGGAAAAGATGCTGATATTGTAATTTATGACATAAATAAAGACGTTACTATTTCTGTTGATAACATGCATTCAGATTATGATCATACCATATGGGAGGGAATCAAGGTAAAGGGATATCCAGTGCAGACCTATGTAAGAGGAACATTGGTGTATGATGAGGGTGAATTCGTAGGAACTCCAGGATTTGGAGAATATGTAAAACGAGAACCAAAAAAATAAGGTTTGGAGTGATAAGATGAGTAAATTTTTATATAAAGAAACTTCGTTATTAGAGGAAGCAAGTGGGTGTCTCTTATGCAATGAGGCGCCTTGCACCAAAGCCTGTCCTCATCAACTTGAAATAGATAAAATAATTCGGTGCTATCGGTTTGACAATAAAGCTGGTGCCATCAATCGTTTACCACTTAGTTCCCCTTGCCAAAGCTGCGTTGATACACCTTGCGTTGCGGCTTGTCTTAAGGGTAAGGTAGGTGCACCTGTACCAATACCAGATATGTTTGAAAAGCTTTCTACCTACGAGAAAATAACGAGAAAAGAGGTAGATTTATCCATAGATTTTTGCGGAGTATCATGTGAGAACCCATTTTTTCTTTCTTCATCAGTTGTAGGAAGTAATTACGAAATGGTAGCAAAAGCCTTTGATATGGGCTGGGCAGGAGTTGCCTTTAAGACCATTGGAACCTTTGTACCAAAAGAAGTATCGCCAAGATTTGATGCATTAAAAAAAGAAGCAGTACCATTTGTAGGCTTTAAAAATATTGAGCAGATTTCAGACCATACATTGGAAGAAAACCTTGCATTTATCAGAGATTTAAAAAGAGATTATCCGACTAAAGTATTTGTTGCCTCCATTATGGGGCAGACCGAGGAGGAATGGACCTATCTTGCAAAAGTAGTAACAGAGGCTGGAGCAGATATCATTGAATGTAACTTTTCCTGTCCTCATATGGCGGCAGACGGCTTGGGTTCTGATGTGGGGCAAAGTCCAAAATTGGTTGAGGCATATACAAAAGCAACGAGAAAAGGTACCCATCTTCCGATTTTGGCAAAAATGACACCAAATATTGGAAATATGGAAATACCAGCTCTTGCAGCAGTTCAGGCAGGGGCAAATGGAATCGCAGCCATTAATACGATTAAAAGTATTATGAATGTAGATTTAGATAGCTTTGTATCAGGACCTTTTGTAGTTGGTAAAACAAGTGTGGGAGGATATTCAGGAAAGGCTGTAAAGCCAATTGCGCTTCGGTTTATTCAAACAATGAAGGCACACAATGGACTTATGGATATACCAATGAGTGGAATGGGAGGTATTGAAACATGGAGGGATGCCTTTGAATTCATGGCTCTTGGCTGTGAAAACATTCAGGTTACCACTTCGGTTATGCAGTATGGATATCGTATTATTGATGACATGATAGAAGGGATGCAATATTATTTAAGTACCCATGGTTTTTGTAATGTGAAAGAAATCGTTGGGAAAGCACTGGTTCATACCATATCTGCAGAGGAGCTAGAGAGAGATTCAATCTGCTATCCCAAATTTGATCGAATGAAATGCATTGGTTGTGGTAGGTGTTATCTGTCTTGTTACGATGGTGGTCATCAAGCATTAAAACAAGATGAACATACCAAAAAACCTGTCATGAATGCAAAAAAATGTGTTGGATGTCACCTGTGCGTTTTGGTATGCCCAGTAAAAGCCATATCGGCAGGAACAAGAGTAAAAAAGAAAGAGCAATAGTAAAAAAATTATCGTAAAGTGTACATAGAAGGAGGTAAGTAACATGGTAGAATGTAGTTATGAAAGAATGGAAGATAAAATTAAGACTTTTAGCAAATTTGGTGATACGGGAAAAGGAGGCATTACAAGATTTTCCTTATCTGAAGAAGCAATTGCTGCAAGATGCGAATTTGTGAAACGGATGGAGGCAATTGGGGCTTCTATTGTAACCGATGATATGGCTAATCTTTATGCGACCATACCAGGGACAGAGGATCTTCCTGCAATTTTTTCAGGTTCTCATATGGATTCCGTTCGACAAGGTGGTAATTATGATGGAATTCTAGGCGTATTAACAGCAATGGAAGTAGCAGAAACGATTGTGAAAGAAAAGATTCCTCATAAGCATCCCATTACTGTTATAGTGTGGACGAATGAAGAAGGTGCAAGATTTGAACCTGCCATGATGTCTTCTGGTGTTATCTGCGGTAAATTTGATAAAGCAGCTATGCTTGCATCAGAGGCAAAAGATAGAAAAGGCTATACTTTTTCACAAGCGCTAGAAGAAAGTGGCTTTAAAGGTGAAGAGAAAAATCGAATGAATCCAGCTAAGACAAAGGCACTGGTAGAGCTTCATATTGAACAAGGGCCAGTGCTTGAAGCAGAGGGGATTGATATTGGTGTGGTAGAAGGCGTATGCGGTATGATTAATTATGAATTTACCTTTATAGGTCAGGCTGGACACGCAGGAACGACTCCTATGAAATACCGTAAAGATGCTCTATATGCGGCTGTAAAAACCATTCAGTACCTTCATGATGAATTAGATCAGTTAGACAGCAAGTTAGTCTATACAACAGGTAAAATATCTGCACATCCAAACATTCATACGATTATTCCAGATGAAGTAAAATTCACATTAGATGCCAGACATCAAGATCCAGAGGTAATTAAGCAAGTACTTACTATTATTAAGAAAATACCAAGTGTAGTAGAACAGTGCAAAGTAAGCTATGAGGAAGCATGGTCTCGTAGGACGGTAAGTTTTACCTCAAAATTGGTAGATTATGTAGAAAAAAGTGCCAGAGAATTTGGTTATTCGAATCGAAGAATCTATAGTGGACCAGGGCATGATGCTCAGTTTGTCATAGATTTAGTTCCAACTACAATGATATTTGTTCCAAGCGTAGGAGGACACAGTCATTGTGAAATTGAATATACACCAGTTGAAAACTGTTTAAAGGGTGCAAATGTATTGTTGCATACGATTTTACATATTGATAAAGAGTAGGAAACGAAAGGAATTTTAAAAAGCTTTTACAAGATAATTAACGTAAAAGCTTTTTTACCCATTACGAAAAGGTGTTATGATAAGAATTTTATTTGCTCTATTAATTCATCCTTACGAAGCAAGCTTCCATGTCCTCCAAGTACAATGGAAGGCTTTGTTTTTCCGTGAAAATCACTGCCACAGGTTGTAAATAAGTGGTAGCGTTTGGCTTCGTTATAATATTGATATGCTTTTGTTGGTGTATGATAACTACTAAAAGCTTCGATTCCATCCATTCCAAGAGAGACAATCTCTTCTAACAGTGATTCCTTTCCATTCAAATTAACACCAGGATGTGCCAATACCGCATAACCATTGTTTTGATGAATCAAATCAATGATTTGATTCATTGGAGGATAGGAAATTGGTACATACAAAGATTTCCCTTGTGCGTAGTAATCCCAATAAAAATTAACATAAGGATTATCCCCTCTGACTTGGCCTGCACGGTATGGAAGCAATAGTGGGTGGTCTTTGTATTCTTCTTTTGCTAGTAATATTTCAGCAAACATTTCTCCTGTCCAAGTTTCAGACCAATAGGTATCCTTTGCAAGATCCCATAGTTCATTTTCTGTTACTTGAAGTCCTAATGCTTGCGTTTTCTCAAGCATTTCCAAAGAAACTTTAAGACCTTGAGAACGAATATTTTGTTCGATTTCCTCAAAATCACTACTAAGATAGTTGATATTATAGCCTAATACATGAAAATTAACTCCGTGGCACACACAATCAATTTCGATACCAGTAATATAAGTAAGCCCTTTTTCTTTTGCAATCTGTTCCACTTGATTGGCACGGACACAATTATGATCCGTAATAGAAAATGTTGTAATCCCTTGTGCTAAGCATTTATCAAGCAGTGCAAGAGGGGTTAACTCCCCATCATTACTAAAAGAACTATGCATGTGTAAATCAATCATAATGAATCGTCCCTCCTTTGACATTTTTTATAAGTTTTTCATACATAAGTAGCATAAAAAGCAATAAGAAAAGCAAGTAAATTGGGAGCAGGGAAACGGCAATATAGTTAGCGATTAAGCCAAAAAGCGGTGGCATCAGGCAGGTTCCTAAATAGGCGCAAGCCATTTGTACACCTATAATGGCTTGCGACTTATCTGCACCAAAATGCATTGGTGTAGAATGGATGATGCAAGGATATATAGGTGCACAGCCAAGTCCAATTAATAAAAGACCAAGTATTGCACTACCATTGCCAAAAGGTAGTAGTAAGACTAGAATCCCAGTAAATAAAATACCTTCACCTAATCGAATCATTTGTGTGTTGTTTAATTTAATTGTTAAAAATCCACTAACAGCACGCCCAATTGTTATGCCAATAAAAAACAAACTGGCATAACCAGCGGCGATGGTGCTTGTTAAACCCTTATGTAATACAAGATAGCTGCTTGCCCACAAGCTAGTGGTTTGTTCCAAGGCACAGTAACAAAAAAAGGAAAGCATCACTTCCTTTGCACCAGGAATGCTTATGATTTGCTTTAAAGATAATACTTCTTTATTAGAAGGTGTCTGGTCAGTAGTATGGCTCGTCTTTGAATGCTTGCTCCATAGCGGTAAACTAATCAATAAGATTAGCGTTAACAGGATTTGTAGATACGAAATATAGCGATAACCCATATTCCAGTTGTTACCTCCTGTCAATGCATATGCCATAATATAAGGACCAAGAGAAGCGCCAACGCCCCACATACAATGAAGCCAGCTCATATGGCGGCTTTCATAGTGAAGCGCAACATAATTATTAAGAGAAGCATCTACACTACCAGCCCCAAGTCCATAAGGAATTGCCCAAAGACATAACATCCAAAAGGAGGGACTAATCGAAAACCCAAACAATGCCACTGCGGTCATGCCAACACTTATGGCGGTTACTTTACCTGTTCCAAAACGTTTGGTTAGACGGTCGCTTTGCAGACTTGATACGACAGTTCCTAAAGCAATAATAATGGAAATCGCGCCCGCATAAGAAATAGGAACGTTAAAATCTTTATACATTGTCGGCCAAGCAGAGCCTAAAAGAGAGTCTGGTAAGCCTAAACTAATAAATGCTAAGTAAATAATTGCGAGTAGTAATTGTATCATGTTGTCCTCCTATGTATCTTGTTATTCATATGAATAGAATAACGTCATAAACCGCTTGATGCAAGATATATTTAGACGTATAATATAACAAAAGCGACCAGAAAGGAGGAAGGGAATGGGACTTTCTCATTGCGGCTTAAATTTAAATCGTGAAAATAAAGAATTACAACCTCATGGAAGTGCTGAATTTCCATGTGCTGGATATAAAGCAGAGTATTTTGATAATCCACAAGATAGTATACCATGGCACTGGCATGAAGAAATAGAAATTGCCTTTGTAAAAAAAGGGGCGTTAAAGTTAAAAATACCAACCAAATCGTTTGATCTAAAAGAAGGAGATTGCATTGCGATTAACTCCAATGTTCTTCATTATGCAATTGCACAGCCTAAGTGTGAGTTACATTCTTTCGTCTTTAGTCCGTTACTTATTACAGGAAATGATACAAGTGTATTTGCAACCAAATATGTAAAACCACTTATCAACTGTAGTTCATTTGATGGATATGTATTTAGCGAGCAAGATTTCGTTATTGAATCCTTTGTTCGTGCATTTAACGCGCTTGCAAGTGATGTAACGGGCTATGAATTTATCGTTAGAGATAATCTCTCTTTTTTATGTTTTACTCTTTATGAATATTTTAAGCAAGAAATTGGCGTGAAAGAAGAAGTAAAGAATCAAGATAATATACGAATTCGAAAAATGCTTGATTTCTTACATGAACATTTTACAGAGAGACTTACTTTGGCTGAGGTTGCTAAGGTTGCTGATATTGGAGAAAGAGAATGTTTACGTTGTTTTCAAAGAACGATTCAGCTTTCACCCATGCAATATCTATTAAAATATAGAGTAATGCAAGCTGCTACATTGCTTCAAAAAGATTCTACGAAAAACATCATTGAAATAGCAAGCATTTGTGGGTTTGATAGCACTAGTAACTTTTCTAAAATGTTTAAGCGGTTTTATAATTGTACACCAAGGGAATATCGAAAGAGGAATGAATAGGGGAATGTATAAAGAGAAAGAGGGGAAAATATGGATATACTTGTTTTAGGAAATGGTTTTGATTTAGAGCATGAACTACCAACAAAGTATAGTGACTTTCTTATGTTTGTCACCCGCTTTTTGGAACTTTTTCAGGAGAAAGAAATCGTTTGCAAGAGTCAATTTGATTCGTACTTACTAAATTTGTGTAACAACCAAGAGAGGAAGGAACTGAAACTTGAATTATTTGAGCTTGTTCATAATAATATCTGGATTACTTATTTTTTGGAAAAGCAACAAGAATTGGGAGTGAACTGGATAGATTTTGAAAAGGAAATATCGAACATGATTCAAGTAATGGAATACGTTATTTCCTATATAAAGAATGAACGGGATAAAGATAAGCAACAAATTAAAATTCCTCATTATGTTTGTGATAATATGAAACGCTTGATGCCTTCTATGGAGGAATACATATCAAATATAGAACAAGTATTGAATCAGAAAGAAATGTTGTTGGAAGATTTAAATAAAATGATTCGAAGCTTAGAAATCTATCTATCCGATTATGTAGCAAAGTTAGAGATTGAAGTATATAATCCAGATATCTTTAAATTAGCACCTGATTATGTGCTAAATTTTAATTATACGAGTACATATCGAAATTTATATGCGAAAAATGATGACCTAATTGGGTATGACTATGTTCATGGAGAAGCAAACTTTCATAATACGATGAGTACTTGTAATATGGTACTTGGAATTGATGAATACTTGCAGGAGGAGGAAAAGGATAAGAATGTAGAATTTATCGCATTTAAAAAATATTATCAACGAATTAAAAAGAAAACTGGCAGTTTGCATCGGGATTGGATGGATGAAATCTATCTTACGCCACTTTTAGCAATTGCTCAAAAAATGATACAGGAAAATTGCGCATATTTGCAAATGCCTTACAGTGAAGGAGATTGGGCATATCAACGTTTTGATGGTAGTTATGAGTGTGACGAAAAGACAAGACGTTTTATTTTTGAAATCAATCAGCTGATTGCAAGCACCAATGATAAAGTGTTGGTAGCCTTACAAAATTCTGACGAACTATTAGAATGTGCAGCAAGTATTGATGATGAAATCAATATCAATGATTTTGATCATGCATTTTGCAAGGCAATGAATCGTTTTCAATTGAAACAATCTAATACCAATGACATTTGGAAAAAATTATTTTACCTTTCTGAAAATGTAAATCGCAATGATCTTTTGAAATATATTACAAGAAAGGAAGAGCAGGCAAAAGATACCATTGAGCTTGCAAGAATCTGTTATTTTAAAGAAGTGATTCAAGAGAAAGAATATTTTGAAAATCAGGAAGAATATGAGACCGAAAAAGGAAGGTAAACAATGAAACAGGCAACATTATTATTGAAAATTGGTTGTGAATTAGGAGAAGGTTGTGTTTGGGACGAGAAAAGAAATCGACTTTATTTTATTGATATAACTGGGAGACAATTGCATTGTTATTTACCAGAGCAAAATGAATTAACTTCTATGCCAGTAAGTAATTTGATTGGAACTATTATATTGTATGTGGATGGAACTTTACTAGCATTGGAGCGACATTCCCTTTATCATATTAATTTTGACGAGAAAACAGAGGTGTTTTTACAACGACTACCTTTTCATGAAGAACTTCGCTTTAATGATGGAAAATGTGATAGATTTGGACATGTATGGGTAGGAACAATGGCAATCAATCAAGATGAACCAAGTTCAAAAGGAGCGGGAAGTCTATATTGCTTAGAACCACATCTAGATAATAAGAAGGGGGATTTTAAAGTAAGACAATGCTTAACAAATTATACGATTCCAAATGGTTTAGCGTGGAGTAGCAAGGACGAAGTGTTTTATCATATCGATACTCCAAAGCATGTAATCAACCGTTTTTCTGTTACTAAGCAAGGACTAACTAATGAAAAGAGAACTCTTTTATCTATTTCAGAGCAAGAAGGTTTACCTGATGGCATGACAATAGATACGGATGGAAACTTATGGATTGCAATGTGGGGAGGTAGTAAGGTAGTATGCTATGATCCACGTATTGGAGAAAAGATTGATGAAATCTATGTACCAGAAAAATATGTAACATGTGTTACATTTGGTGGGAGCGATATGCACACACTTTATATTACTACCGCAAAAAACGGACAAAAAGAAGGAGGAAATCTTTATTACATACGTCTAGACCAAAAGGGAAGAGCCGCATATCGGCTGTCCTAGAGGGATAAATCATAGATAGGAAGGCATATCCATAAAAATAAGGGCAAGGAGAAAATCATGAAAATAGCAATTGTAACAGGTGCTTCATCGGGTATTGGCAAGGAGTTTGTAAAACAACTTTCTACATCCAAACATTTGGACGAAATATGGATGATAGCAAGACGAGAAGAACGTTTAAATGCACTAGCAAAAAAAATACCTACAAAATTAAAAGCCATTGAACTTGATTTACTGAGTGTGGAATGCATGGAACAATTAAAAGAAAGATTAGAGAAGGAAAAACCACAGATAAAAGTATTAGTTAATTCTTCAGGATTTGGTAAGTTTGGAAAATTTAATGATTTAACCAAGGAAGAGATTAATAATATGATAGACTTAAATTGCAAAGCCTTAATTCATATGACCTATTTATGTTTGAATTATATGAAGAAAGAAAGCAAAATTATTATGATGGGTTCTGCTTCTTCTTTTTTTCCTTTGCCTGAATTTAACTTATATGCCTCTACAAAGGCATTTGTGGTACATTTTAGCAGAGCGCTACATGTGGAATTAAAAAAAAGAGGGATTACAGTTACAACAGTTTGCCCAGGCTATGTTAGAACGGAATTTTTTAAAGTTGCAAAGGATACAAAAAATCCTAATACCTGCAAGAACTTTAAACCAATGTATGAGTCAAAGGATATCGTAAAAAAAGCGTTAAAAGATAGCCAAAGAGGAAAGGATATGTCTGTATATGGTATCCAGATTAAGATACTTCGACTTCTATCAAAGATGTTACCCCACCAATTGATAATGTGGATTTGGTTACGTATCAAATAATATACGTCTTGTCGATATAAAGAACCTGACTTGCTACTAGGCTTGCAACATAACATTAATAATGACAAGTTTACTGGAAAATGTTATAATAGACGTTAAGAAATAAAATGTGGCAAACGTATGTTTGCAACACCGTAATACTTAGGAGGAAAAACAATGTCACTTTTACAAGCGATTTTGATGGGGATAATACAAGGGATTACAGAATTTTTACCAGTGAGTAGTTCAGGACATTTAGCAATTTTTAAAGAGTTATTTCAAATTGATTTAGAAACGGGCATACTTTTTGATATTATGCTTCATCTTGGAACGTTATTGGCAGTTTTTATTGTTTATTTTAAAGATATCAAACGATTGGTGATTGAAAGCTTTGCCATACTATATGATTGTATCCTAAATTTAAAGATTTTCATTTCAAATATAATACATAAAAATAATGAAGGCTATAGACCACTTGTACGAAACGCTTATCGTAAGTTTGTAATACTTGTAATCTTTTCAACGATTCCAACGGCTATTATTGGATATGCTGCAAAGGATTTGATTGAAGTCGTGTCCAAAATACTAATTGTTCCAGGGGTTTGTTTGATTATTACTGGTATCTTACTTTTTATTGCAGATAAATATAATGATGGGACAAAGACTCCAAAGCAAGTTTCCTATAATAATGCATTTATCATAGGAATCTGTCAGGGAATTGCAACACTTCCTGGAATCTCTCGTTCGGGAACAACCATCACAGCATGTTTGGTCAGTGGATTTGATAAAAAATTTGCTGTAAAATATTCTTTTATTATGTCCATTCCAGCTATTTTAGGTGCGGCGGTTTTGGAACTAAAGGATATTACCACTATGAATGTTACGCCGAGTGAGATAATAAATTATGTTGTTGGTGCAGTTGTGGCCGCATTAGTTGGATATATCTGCATTAAAACCATGTTGGTTGTAGTACGAAGAAAGAAATTTAAATTTTTTGCTATTTATTGCTTATTGGCAGGTACATTAGCAAGTGTGGGTTATTTTGTTATTTCTTAAAGAGGTAACAAAAATAGAAATATGGGAGGCAGTATCATGAGTTCAAGTACGAGCAGAAAGAAGAGTACTTCACAAAGGACAAAACGTACATATAATAAAAGAAACACTGGAAAAGGGAAAAAGACACAACAAAAAGATAATAGCTTTTTAAAAGTAGAGATTGTACTTTTGCTTATTTTAGCGTTTTCTATCATCTTATTACTGAGTAATTTTGGGATAGGAGGTGTTGTTGGCAATTCAATCAGTACGGTTGCCTTTGGCGTATTTGGAATTATGTCATATGTTCTTGCCTTTATTCTTTTTTTTGGATGTGCACTCTTTATATCCAACAAGGACAATCCAAGAGTTGTAATTAAGATAATTAGTGGTATTGTTTTATTTTTGCTAGTGTGTGCATTTACACATTTAATTAGCAAAGCCTATCAACAAACAACTACGATAAAGGAATTCTATGAATATTCCTCCATTCATAAAAGTGGAGGTGGTATTGTAGGAGGTGGTTTAAGTAAGTTGTTTGCTTCTGCGTTTGGAACGGTGGGAGCATATGTGATTGATATAACCTTGATTATTATATCGATTGTCATTATTACCGAAAAATCTTTCTTAAAGGTAGTGAAAAAAAGTAGTAATAAAGTATATTCTACCGCAAAGTCAACCGCAGTTGCAGGTAATGAAAGATTAAAAGAAAAAGCATTACAAAGACAAATAGAAGCAGAGAATAGGCGTATCAATAAAAAGGTTGAAGGCGTTAGTATTAATACTTCGATTGAGACTGGAAAAAAAGCACAAAAACAAGACATCCATGAAATTACAATGGATTTTATGCCAGATCCTAGTATGGCAAATCCTCTGCCACCAGACCTTACCATAGAAAGAAATGAGCCAATTCCTGATTTGGAGGATATTACATTAGAAGCAACGAATGCTATAGATACAGAACCTGTTGCATTAGAAGAATCCTTTGATTTAGAAGATGTATTATATAAAAATGCAATAGAAGAAGTAAAAATGAGTGATACTAGTTATGAACTTGAGAGTCAAGAAATGACCGAGCTAGAATCACAGGCCATTGAAGTTGTACAAGCAGAGCCAGTTAAAAACAAAGAAAAATTGGGCGAAGAACAAACAACGCTTGCGACCGATGAAATTTCCAAAGAAATTGAAGCCAATAAACCAGTGAAAGAATATGTGTTCCCACCTCTTTCTTTGTTAAAGAAAAGCAATGTAAGAGGCGCAGGTGATTCTGATATCTATTTAAGAGAGACGGCGGCTAAGCTTCAGCAAACATTACAAAACTTTGGTGTTCGTGTTAATGTAACGAATATTAGTTGTGGGCCGACAGTAACAAGATATGAATTGCAACCAGAAATGGGCGTTAAGGTAAGTAAAATTGTAAGTTTATCGGATGATATTAAGTTAAACTTAGCAGCGGCAGATATTCGAATCGAAGCACCAATACCTGGAAAAGCAGCAGTTGGTATTGAAGTTCCCAATAAAGAAAATAGTACCGTTATGCTTCGTGACCTTCTTGAATCAGCAGAATTTAAAAAGCATTCCTCCAACCTAGCTTTTGCGGCAGGAAAAGATATCGGAGGACAAACCGTTGTTACTGACATAGCTAAAATGCCACACTTATTAATTGCAGGATCAACGGGTTCTGGTAAATCAGTATGTATTAATACACTCATCATGAGTATTCTATATAAAGCAAAGCCAGATGAAGTAAAGTTAATTATGATTGATCCAAAGGTAGTTGAGCTTAGTGTTTATAACGGAATTCCTCATCTGTTTATTCCTGTTGTTACTGATCCAAAGAAAGCGGCTGGTGCACTTAACTGGGCAGTTGCCGAAATGACAACGAGATACAAAAAATTTGCTGATTTGAATGTGAGAGACTTAAAAGGATATAATGAAAAGATTCAAACAATTAAAGACATTGAAGAAGAAAATAAGCCAGAAAAATTACCTCAGATTGTAATCATTGTAGATGAGCTTGCGGATTTAATGATGGTTGCACCAGGAGAAGTGGAAGATTCGATTTGTCGTCTTGCTCAGCTTGCAAGAGCAGCAGGAATACACTTAATTATCGCAACACAAAGACCTAGTGTAAATGTAATTACAGGATTGATTAAAGCAAACATGCCATCTCGAATTGCGTTTGCAGTATCTTCAGGAGTAGATTCTAGAACAATAATTGATATGAATGGAGCAGAAAAGTTACTTGGAAAGGGAGATATGTTATTTTATCCGCAGGGCTATCAAAAGCCTGCCCGTGTACAAGGTGCTTTTGTTTCAGATAAAGAAGTGAGCGATGTGGTTGCCTTTTTAACAAAAGAACATGGAGAGGTAGAATATAGTAAAGAAATAGAATCCTCAATTACTGCAACTTCACAAGTTGCAGCAGATGCTGGCAGTACGGGAGTAGAAAGAGATGTATATTTTATAGAAGCAGGTAAATTCATCATAGAAAAAGATAAAGCTTCGATTGGTATGCTTCAAAGAGTATTCAAAGTGGGATTTAATCGTGCTGCAAGAATTATGGATCAGCTCTGTGATGCTGGTGTAGTTGGGGAAGAAGAAGGAACTAAGCCACGTAAAGTTTTAATGAGTTTAGAGGAATTTGAACAATTTATTGACGAATGCGTATAAGCTATGGTAAATATATTTAGTATGAGTTTGAAAAGTTAGCCGAAAGTAGGATTGTAACGGTAGGAGGAAACGATGAAAACAGATATCCAAATCGCACAAGATGCACAAATGATTCATATCAAAGAGATTGCAAAGAAATTAGATATTACAGAGGATGATTTAGACTTATATGGTAAGTATAAAGCAAAATTATCCGATGAATTATGGGATAAAATAAAAGATAACAAAGATGGTAAATTGGTTTTAGTAACAGCTATTAATCCGACGCCAGCAGGAGAAGGTAAGACAACTACAACGGTCGGACTTGGACAGGCCCTTGGTAAGTTAAATAAAAAGGCTTTGATTGCTCTTCGTGAACCATCACTTGGACCTTGTTTTGGAATAAAAGGTGGTGCTGCTGGTGGAGGATATGCGCAGGTAGTGCCAATGGAGGATTTAAACCTTCACTTTACTGGAGATTTTCACGCCATTACTTCTGCGAATAATTTATTGGCTGCTTTGCTAGATAATCATATACAACAAGGAAATGAGTTAAACATTGATACCAGACAAATTGTTTGGAAACGTTGCGTTGATATGAATGATCGTGTACTTCGAAATGTGGTAGTCGGTCTTGGAAATAAGATGGACGGTGTTGTAAGAGAGGATCATTTTGTTATTACAGTTGCATCTGAAATCATGGCAATACTATGCCTGGCTAATGATATGCAGGATTTGAAAAGGCGACTAGGACGAATTATTGTTGCATATAATGATAAAGGTGAACCCGTTACGGCAAATGATTTACAAGCTACAGGAGCAATGGCAGCTTTATTAAAGGATGCTTTAAAGCCAAATCTAATTCAAACATTAGAACATACCCCTGCGCTAATACATGGAGGCCCTTTCGCAAACATTGCTCACGGATGCAATAGTGTAAGAGCAACGAAGACGGCTCTTAAGTTAGCGGATATTGTTGTTACCGAAGCAGGATTTGGAGCGGATTTAGGAGCAGAGAAATTCTTTGATATCAAGTGTCGTAAGGCCAACTTAAAGCCAGATGCAGTCGTTTTGGTTGCAACGGTTCGTGCGTTAAAATATAATGGTGGTGTTGCAAAAGCTGATTTATCAGTGGAAAATATAAAAGCACTGGAAAAAGGAATTGTTAATTTAGAAAAACATATAGAAAATTTACAAAAATATCAGGTACCAGTAATTGTAACTTTGAATTCTTTTATTACGGATACGGAAAAAGAATATCAATTTATTAAAGATTTCTGTGAAGAAAAAGGCTGTGAATTTGCTCTATCTAAAGTATGGGAATACGGTGGAGAGGGTGGAATTGACCTTGCAAACAAGGTGATTGAGACGCTCGAAACTAAGACAAGTAACTTTAAACCTTTATATGAAGACCAGTTATCATTAAAGGAAAAAATTAATAAAGTAGCGGTTGAAATATATGGTGCAGATAAAGTGACGTATGATTCATCTGCAAATAAAGCTCTGGCGCACATTGAGGCACTTGGATTTTCACATTTACCTGTCTGCATGGCAAAGAATCAATACTCCTTATCGGATGATGCGACTTTGCTAGGAAGACCAGAAGGGTTTGATATCCATGTAAGAGATGTATATGTTTCAGCAGGAGCTGGATTTGTAGTCGTGTTAACGGGAGCAATAATGACCATGCCAGGTCTTCCGAAAAAGCCTGCTGCAAACACGATTGATGTAGATGATAATGGTATTATTAGAGGACTATTTTAAGATGGAAGGATAGCAATCATGGCACAAATTATTGATGGTAAAATGATTTCACAACAAATTAAAGATGAATTAAAAGAACGTGTTGCAAAGCTAAAAGAAGAAGGAAAAGAAATAACTTTAGCGGTAGTTCAAGTTGGCAAGGACCCAGCGTCAAGTGTATATGTGAATAATAAAAAGAAGGCATGTGCCTACATTGGGATTAATTCTCTTTCTTATGAGCTAGAAGAGACGATTACGGAAAAGGAATTGTTAGAGCTTATATATGAATTGAATGATAATCCTGTTGTAAATGGAATACTAGTTCAGCTTCCATTACCGTCTCATATTAAGGAAGATAAAATTATAAATGCAATCAATCCTAAAAAAGATGTAGATGGTTTTCACCCTCAAAATGTAGGAAGCATGTGCATTGGAGAAAGAGGCTTTGTATCTTGTACACCTGCAGGTGTTATTCAATTATTGAAGCGTTCCAATATATCGATAGCAGGAAAAGAATGTGTTGTGATTGGCAGAAGTAATATAGTAGGAAAACCAATGTCGTTGCTTTTGCTACAAGAAGATGCTACTGTTACCATTGCTCATTCTAAAACAAAGGACTTAAAGGAGGTTACAAAAAGGGCAGATATATTGGTGGTAGCGGTTGGAAAACCTAAGTTTATTACGAAAGATTATTTGAAAAAGGGTGCTATTGTTATTGATGTTGGTATCCATCGTGATGAAAACAATAAATTATGTGGTGATGTTGATTATGATAGCGTTATTGATGAAGTAAGTGCAATTACTCCTGTACCAGGTGGAGTAGGACCTATGACAATCGCCATGTTAATGAATAATTGTGTAGAATCAGCATTAAATATTTAGAAATGAGGAAATGATTATGGTTTGCACTAAATGTGGTGTGGAACTGAAAGATACCGATTTATTTTGTTTGAAATGCGGTGCGGAAGTTCAAATCGTACCAGATTACAATCCTGTTGAGGAGATTGTAATACAAAATCTAGCACTTGCACAGCAAAACGAGATAATATCCCAAAATACAAAAGAAACGCAAAGTGATACAAAAAAGATAGAAACAAAAAAAGTAAGAAAAGAAGAGAAAGTATCAAGTTTACATAAAAAAAAGACAAAGCGTAAGACGTTTTTAACGTTTCCTAGATTTGCCTCTATCGTAGTCATTTGTGTTTTCATTGCGTTTTTTTTATGGAATAAACACAAGAATTCATTTGCATATCAATACGAAAAAGCACAAGTATATTTAAGTAACGAAAATTATCAAGACGCTTTGGAGTACTTAAACAAGGCACTTTTAATAAAGGACAACGATGTAGATGTATTGTATTTAATGGCAAAAGCTTACATTGGACTAAATAAGATTGACGACGCGATATCATATTTAAAAGAAGCATTGGTACTTGATTCAAATAACGAAAAAGCAGCCAAACAATTAATTGAAATATATTCTGATTACAATTATACGGATGAATTGAATGCGTTTGTTTCTGATATCAAGGATACGCAATTAGCGAAAGGACTAGGTGATTTTTACTTAAACCGTCCTTTGTTTAGTATCGAAAGTGGAACTTATGATAAATTTATATCGGTGGAATTAAAAACAAACACCCAAAACGATATCTACTATACGGTAGATGGGACAAAACCTACTACACAAGCAATTAAATATTCGGGACAAATAAGGCTTCGAGGCGGGACTACGATCGTTAGAGCTGTTGCTGTTAACGAGGCAGGAGAATATAGTATTGAAAATATTCAAGAATACACGGTTCATTCAACGGTTCCAGATAACCCTGTTATAAAGCCAGCTTCTGGGACATATACATCACCAAGCCCAATACATATTACGATACCAGATAATTGTAAGGTGTATTATACTTTAGATGGAAGTACTCCCAATGAAACATCCTTCTTATATACGAAACCCTTAGATATGCCATTAGGTAAACACACGTTGTCAGTTGTTGCAATTGATGAAAATGGTATCGTAAGTAATACTATTCAAAGTAATTATGATTTACAGTTTGACGCTGTTTTTACCGTAGACCAAGCACATGATATTATTGTGCAAAGACTAGGGGAAGAACTGATAGATGAGAAGGGGGCATTTACATTAGAGTGTGAGTCTGCAATCGAAATTGGCGGTTACAATCTGTATTCTTTTGAAAAAGTATATGGAAGAGATGCAAATGGGAATAAAATTTGTGGTTCGGAAAAATATGCGTTTGATGTATTAACAGCAGAAACCTATTATGCAGTTACGAATGTGGCAGGTGGATATGATTTGACACCATTTTAAAGGAAGACTGTTAAGTCTTCCTTTTATAATATGCAGAATATAACGTTACCGTATTTTATGTATTGCTTTAGAAAATAATTGATGTATTAATTAATAAATTGAATAGAACCACCATTTAAAGACTTAATTCTTGCTAATGAATAAACTTCTATTTTCGCTTCTTCTAGTTTTTGTCTTCCAGGCTGAAAAGATTTTTCTATTAGAATACCTAGACCTGCAATGGTAGCATTTGCTTTGCGAATAAGACGAATCGCACCAGTTGATGCTTCTCCATTTGCTAAAAAATCATCAATGATAAGGATATGATCCTCTTCGCAGATGTGAGATTTTGCTATCGTTAATTCATAACTTGTGCCTTTTGTAAAGGATACAACTTCAGTACCATATAAGTCGGTCTTTAGAACTTTAGAAGGTGATTTCTTCATTATGACCAAAGGAACATTCATTTCTAAGGCAGTCATCAAAGCAGGAGCAATACCAGAGCTTTCAATTGTCGCAACTTTAGTAATACCTTTATCTTTGAAATGATTTGCAAACTCTTTGCCTATTTCTTTCATTAAGTATGGATCTACCTGATGATTAATAAAACTGTCTACCTTTAATATTTCATCATTTAAAACTTTACCTTCTTTGCAGATTCTTTCTTCTAATAAATTCATACGTTTCACTCCATCATTTTTCATTCAATATAGCCAAGAACGATTAGCTCATTGTTATAAAAATTATATCATAATAAATCGAAAAGGCATAGAAAATAATCCAAGATATCCACTTTGAATATAAACTTGTTTAAATTTCAATTGAAATTTTCGACACGATGGTCTATTATATATATAGTATTTAAGAAGGAGGATTTCTATGTATAAAATAGTAAAAGCCGAAGAACTTGCTAAGAATATCTATCTTATGGAGGTTGAGGCGAAAAGAGTTGCGCATTCATGCAAACCGGGACAATTTGTTATCGTTAAGCTTGATGAAAAGGGGGAACGTATTCCACTTACTATTTGTGATTATGATAGAGAAGCGGGAACTATTACGATTGTTTTTCAGACATTAGGAGCATCCACTCAAAGAATGGCTGAATTAAATGTTGGAGATAGCTTTAGAGATTTTTCTGGACCACTTGGATGTCCTTCTGAGTTTCTAGATGAAAGTATAGAAGAGCTAAAAGGCAAAAAGATGTTATTTGTAGCTGGTGGGGTTGGTACAGCGCCAGTTTATCCACAGGTAAAATGGCTTCATGAAAATGGAATTGAAGCAGATGTAATTGTAGGAAGTAAATCAAAAGACATGCTTATTCTTGAGAAAGAAATGAAAGCAGTTGCAGGTAATTTATATATTACAACAGACGATGGTTCATATGAAAGAAAAGGTTTAGTTACTGACGTCATCAAAGATTTAGTTGAAAATCAAGGTAAGAAGTATGATGTTGTGGTTGCTATTGGGCCTATGATTATGATGAAGTTTGTTAGTTTATTAACAAAGGAACTTGGTTTACACACCATAGTAAGCTTAAATCCTATCATGGTAGACGGAACTGGTATGTGCGGTGCCTGTCGTGTAACCGTTGACGGAAAGGTTAAATTTGCCTGTGTAGATGGTCCAGAATTTGATGGACATTTGATTAACTTTGATGAAGCAATGAAGAGACAGCAAATGTATAAGTCTGATGAAGGGCGAGCAATCTTAAAGCTTCAGGAAGGCGATACGCATCATGGCGGATGTGGCGAATGTGGAGGTGACGAATAATGGACGTAATGAAAAAAGTTCCTGTAAGAGAACAGGATGCGAAAGTGCGTGCAAAAAACTTTGAAGAAGTTTGTTTAGGATATAACAAAGAAGAAGCGATGGAGGAAGCCATTCGTTGTCTTAATTGTAAAAATGCAAAATGCGTAGTTGGTTGTCCGGTATCCATAGATATCCCAGGTTTTATTCAGGAAGTGAAAGCGGGTAATATAGAAGAAGCCGCAAAGATAATCGGTAAATCATCTGCTCTACCTGCTGTCTGCGGACGTGTATGTCCTCAGGAAACGCAGTGTGAAGGTGTATGTATCAGAGGAATCAAAGGTGAACCTGTATCGATTGGTAAACTGGAACGATTTGTGGCAGATTGGTCAAGAGAAAATAACATAGAACCAGAAGCACCAAAGCCATTAAATGGTAAAAAAGTAGCTGTAATCGGATCTGGCCCAGCAGGACTTACTTGTGCAGGAGATTTGGCAAAAGAAGGTTATGATGTAACCATTTTTGAAGCTTTACATGAGCCAGGCGGTGTATTGGTATATGGTATTCCAGAGTTTCGTTTGCCAAAAGATACTGTTGTAAAGCATGAAATTGACAACGTAAAAAAATTAGGCGTTAAAATAGAAACAAACGTAGTAATTGGTAAATCTACTACCATAGATGAATTATTAAATGAAGAAGGATTTGACGCTGTGTTCATTGGTTCTGGTGCAGGTCTACCTAAATTTATGGGAATCCCTGGTGAAAATGCAAATGGTGTATTCTCAGCCAATGAATATTTAACCAGAAACAACTTGATGAAAGCATTTATGCATGGCTATGATACTCCAATTCTTGCTGGACAAAAGGTTGCAGTTGTTGGTGGCGGAAACGTAGCAATGGATGCGGCAAGAACTGCGCTTCGTCTTGGTGCAGAAGTTCATATTGTATATAGAAGAAGTGAAGAAGAGCTTCCAGCCAGAGTAGAAGAAGTACATCATGCGAAGGAAGAAGGCATCATCTTTGATTTGTTAACCAATCCAATCGAAATTCTTGTAAATGAAAATGGATGGGTAAAAGGAATGAAATGCGTTAAAATGGAACTTGGAGAGCCAGATGCATCTGGAAGAAGAAGACCATTTGAAGTAAAAGATTCAGAATTTGTGATTGAGCTTGATACCGTTATTATGTCACTTGGTACTTCTCCTAATCCATTGATTTCTTCAACAACTGATGGACTAGAAGTAAATAAATGGCAGTGTATTGTTGCAGATGAAGAACATGGTAAGACGACTAAAGAAGGTGTCTATGCTGGTGGTGACGCAGTTACTGGCGCAGCAACCGTTATTCTTGCAATGGAAGCTGGTAAAATCGGTGCTAAGGGTATTATGGAATTCTTAGAAAACAAATAATATGTAACATAGATAGAAAGAGGAAAGTTCTTTGGAGCTTTCCTTTTTTCTTTCAAAAATCGTAATAATTTCATTGCTATTTTTTTATCAATTGCTATGCTATAATGAGATTTATAGAAAATTGTGGAAAATAAAACGAATTGTGTATAAGTGATATAAGGGAAGAAAGTTAAAATGGGGGGGTATAATAATGGAATCATTTTTTAGAAATACAATGGCCGATATAAATTGGACTAAAATAGATACGATTGATTTAGGATTAGAAGTATATGGTTTCAAGGGGTTTAATCTTTATGAAAAAATATTAGCTATCAATTCATGAAATAGATAACACAGAAGGTAAGGTGTTTTACGATGGAATTAAAAAATAAAATGATATTACAGATTGAAAAAGCAGTGAAAGAAGATGCAAAGCAAATAATTGATTATTTAAATATAGTAGGTGGGGAAAGCGATAATCTTTTATTTGGGGCAAATGAATTTGTTATTTCACTTGAGGCAGAAGAAAATTTTATTGAAAGTATAAATCAATCAGAAGCTTCTGCATTTTTTATTGGAAAAATTGAGGAGGAAATCATATGCGTTGGCAGCATTATGGCTTCTAGCAGAAATAGAATTGCCCACCATTCAGAACTAGCAATCTCAGTAAAAAAGAAATATTGGGGTATGGGAGTGGGCACGCATCTTATGCAGACGATGATTGATTATGCAAAGAATAGTAAAATAACTGAAATCCTTCACTTGGGTGTAAGAAGTGATAATGAGTTGGCCATTCAACTTTATAAAAAAATGGGATTTGAAGAATATGGTCGATTTGATAAGTTTTTTAAGATTGATGGAGCCTATTATGATGAAGTATTAATGAAGGTGAATTTGAGGGAGAAATGAGAAAATTAAGTGGTATACAGATTCTATTCATAACAATTTCACTAGTAGCAGTCGTTTGGTTTCTGATTCCCTTTATCTTATTTGGAATCATGAATATAGGAAATGCAACAGGAATTTTTAGCTTTTTAGGATTATTTTTCTATGGAATTAAATTAAAGTACATAAATAACTGGATAAAAAAGTCCTTAAAAAGAGGGCTAGGAAAAATCTTAATCAGTTTATTTGCAGTGTTAATTGGGGGGATAATGATACTGGTTGTTTTGTTCTCCTTTCTAATGATGAAAGCTGCAAATCAAATACCAAATGGCAATGAAACTGTAGTTGTATTAGGATGTAGAGTTTACGGTGAACGAGCAAGCCTTATGTTAATGGAGCGGCTTGATGCGGCATATGAATACTTAAAAGAAAACGAAGAAGCCATCTGCATCTTGTCTGGTGGACAGGGTGAGGGAGAAGATATAACTGAGGCGGAATGTATGTATCGATATTTAACAAAGAAAGGTATTGAACCCAAGCGATTGTATAAAGAAGAAAAGTCAACTTCCACACGAGAAAATTTGGCTTTTTCAAAAGAAATCATCGAGAAACATAGCTTGAATGTGGACATTGCGATTGTGACAAATGAATTTCACGAGTATAGAGCCACAAAAGTGGCAGAAGCCTTGAATTTAAACTCTAGTGCTGTTTCAGCAAAGACAGCATGGTGGTTATTTCCCACCTATTATGTAAGAGAGCTATATGGGATAATATATGAGATATTGCTTTAAGAAATTTGTACAGATATACGACATGTAACAAATATGAATAGACTTGTAGTAATAATCAAATGTTATTGGGAGGAAAAAGCATGAAATGTAAACTTCGTAAATGGAAGATGGAGGATGCACCTAGTTTGGCTGAAGCATTGAATAATAAAAAAATTCTTGATAATTTAAGAGATGGACTGCCTTTTCCATATACACAAGAAGATGCTAGGGCGTTTATTGAGATAATGTTAGAGGCAGATGGGCACACAACTTATGCCTTTGCCATTACGATAAATGATAAAGCAGTAGGAAGTATTGGTGTATTTCGAAAAGATAATATTCATTCACAAACGGCAGAGATGGGATATTATATTAGTGAAGAGTATTGGGGAAAAGGAATAGGGACTGATGCTGTAAAACAGATGTGTGAATATATTTTTAATAATACAGATATTATACGTATTTTTGCTGAGCCTTTTGCTTATAATGAAGCGTCTTGTCGAATATTAGAAAAAGCAGGTTTTAAATATGAGGGAACACTTAGAAAAAATGCAGTGAAAAATGGAAGGATTCTTGATATGAAAATGTATTCAATTATCAATTGATATTTGATTTAAGGAGGAACCATGGTAGTAAAAATAAATGATACAAAAAAGGTAGAACCTTTATTTGGTGAATGGCAAGAAACATTAATATGGTCTTGTTTGCAAAAAGTTATGGGAGAAGTCTATGCCGACAGTGTTAAACATCCAAAATCATCAATGGCTCTATTGGGTGATTTTTGTTTTTTGGCTGGAATCGCGAATGAAGAATTGTTACTTTACATATCAAAAGAATATAAGAAAGACTCTGTTATTATGGTGCCTCAAGATACAATGTGGGCGAATCTAATAGCTGATACCTTTAAAGATAAAGCAAAAAAAGTAACAAGATATGCTATTAAAAAAGAGCAGAATATATTTGACATAGAAAAATTAGAGAAAGTTGTAAGTTCCTTACCTAAGGAATATTCCTTGCAAATGATCAATAGAGAAATGTATGATTTGTGTAAATCCAATGCATGGAGCATGGATTTGGTATCACAGTTTAATAATTATGAAATGTTTCAAGAACTTGGTTTGGGTGTCGTAATCCTAAAAAATGGTGAAATTGTATCAGGTGCATCTTCTTATTCTAGGTATCTAGAGGGAATAGAAATAGAGATTGATACAAAAGAAGAATATAGAAGGAAGGGCTTGGCCTATGTATGTGGCGCCAAATTAATATTGGAATGTCAAAAAAGAGATTTATATCCTAGCTGGGATGCACAAAACAAGTGGTCAGTGGCATTAGCTCAAAAACTCGGTTATCATTTTGACCATGAATATTTGGCTTTTGAGATAAATTATAACCTATCTAAGCTTAGTTTATAAACAGTAATGAGTTTTCAATAAGCATGAAATAGAAGGAGAAATTATGAACAATATTCATGTTAATATCATTGGAGGACAAGATGGACCTACCTCAATATTTTTTGCAGGTAATTTGGGATCAAGTTGGATAAATTATTCTGGACTAATAATTGTAATTTGCATATTGATTCCAAATATAATCTATTTCATAAAAAATTCTCAAAATAAAGCCCAGAGTAATTTGGTATCTACGAATAAAGGAATTACGTTAATTGAACAATTGGGAAGATATATGTCTATGTTTTTCATTGTTTTTAATGTTGGAATATTAGAATATGGATTTTCATCTTTTCAAACTCTTGCAGCTTACTATTTAGGCAATATTATACTAGTGATTGCGTATTGGATTATTTGGATTATGTACTTTATGAATAAGTCTTTATTAAAGAGTATGGCTCTTGCTATAATACCAACTGTAATTTTCTTGTTAAGTGGTGTGACTAAAAGAAAATATTTGTTGGTGATAAGTGCCATTATATTTGGAATTTCGCATATCATAATTACATATAAAAGCAACAACGAAAGTAGAAACGTTTAAAGGAAAGAGACATATAAAATACATGTGAAATGAGGATAAGCCAAAATGAGTCAATACATTATAAAAACAGGTAAAGATGCAATGCATTTAGAAGAAGTAAAGGCTTTGTTAGAACAAAGCTATTGGGCGAATACAAGGGATATAGAAACGATTAAAAAATCAATAGATTATTCATTATGCTATGGAGCATTTTTAAAAGAAACGGATAAACAAATAGGTTTTGCACGTGTAGTTACTGATTATGCAACGCTTTATTATATATGTGATGTAATTGTAGATGAAAGCTATAGAGGGATAGGAATTGGTAAGGCACTGTTAGACACCATTCATTCTAATAAAGAAGTATGTTCTTTAAAAGGAATTTTAGCTACCAATGACGCACATGAATTGTATCGTAAATACGGGTTTCAAGAAGGGGGATCTATTTATATGGGAAAGGCGAGTAAATAAAATATTATGAAAAAAATACTTAAAACATTTTCTTTTTGGTTTGTCATAATGGCATTAATGGGAATCTATATGCATCAAATAGGACAAGACTCAAAGAGCATTGTTTTGATTTCATTTAATCCTATATTAAGAAGCATATCTAGAAATGAAATGTTATGCAATCAATTCAATTCAGGTTTTCAAATCACATGCAATACGATTGTAGGATACATTTCAATCTATTGGTATATAGGTTCTATTATTACATTTTTTATCTATGGTTTACTTTTGGATCTGATTCGATTTATTTTAAAACGTATCAATAAGTAAAGAATACACGTTTAGTTGGTTGTGTTCATTCAATGAAACTGTAAGAAAGAATAATTATTTAGGAGGAGCTTATTATTGCCCAACATACCAAAAAATGGGTGATATATATAAATAATGTTATGATGAAAGTGAATGATAAGTGTTTTACTAGCAATTCGTTATGCTATTGTTGGTAATATTATAGATTTTAATCCTATACATAATACATTATTAGAAGATATTTATCATTATCTTGATAACACACAGCAAATGGAGCTTGCAATTGATCACTCCAAGGAACTGATGGAGGAGGTAGTAAGTGCCAAATGCCTTTTATATTTGGGAGATAACTGTGGAGAAATCTGCTTAGATAAACTTCTATTACAACAAATAAAAAAAATTAATCCAGATATAAATCTAATCTTTGCAGTAAGAGGAAAGCCAGTTGTAAATGATTCCATTGAAGAAGATGGATATTTTGTTGGTATTGATCATTATGCGCAAATAATAGACAATGGAGATAGTTCGATTGGAACAGTGCTAAAACGAACAAGCCAGGAATTTAGAGAAGTCTATGAAAATGCTGATTTGGTAATCTCAAAAGGGCAGGCAAATTACGAGTGTCTAAGTGAAGAGAAGAAAAAGATATTTTTTCTATTAGTGACCAAATGTGAAGTGAATGCTAATGATATTGGTGTAGAAGAAAAGAGAATGATTTGTATGAGAAAATAAGATAAAGTGAGGTATCGTTATGATTCGACACGAGATTGAACTATCAAGTTTTTTGAGGAAAGGACATCACCTGCTTTTGCTACGCGTTTGTTTCATAGCTTTGAAGATTGTGTTGGATGTTATCAAAATATTTGTTTAGCAAAGACGCCATATCAATTAGGTGATAAAAAGAAGATAGTTTGCCATGGAAAGCTGAAATTCAAGATGTGTGAGTCGGGTTTTGAAGATGTACGTACTTTTATCCAAGAAGTTGAGAATACAGTTTCTAATGTTAAAAAATAGTATAAGAATTAATGAAAGGTTTAAGGGGTAAGAATCATGTTATTGGAGTTAAAACGTTTGTCACAAAAATATTTAGTAAAAAAATTAACAGAGGATGATGTGTCATCAATCTATGAACTTTGCAGTAAAAACCCAATCTATTACGAATATATAAAGTCAGTGCCAACGTATGAAAATATAAAAGATTCTTTAACTGAACTACCACCTAGTGTATCGTTAGATAAAAAGTATTTTGTTGGTTATTATAAGGAAGGTCAACTGATTGCATTGCTTGATATAATTGCAGGATACCCAAATGAACAAACCGTTTACATCGGTTGGTTTATGATGAAGAAAGAATTGCAAGGAACAGGAATTGGTTCTAATATTATAGCAGAAGCATTATTATATTTTAAAGAAGAAAAGTTTCAATCGGTACAGCTAGGTTATGTAAAAGGTAACAAACAAAGTGAAGGATTTTGGAAGAAAAATAAATTTATTCCTGTTGGAAGAGAAAAAGATACTGGTGACTATACGGTTGTAGTAATGCAACGTGATATATAAAAGAAGAGGGAGAGAAAGAGGTATGAAATATAGTATCAACTCACTATATCTATGTGTGAAAGATATGAACAGAGCAATCAAATTTTATGAAAATTTTTTTGAACAAAGTGTGACAAATAAAGATGAGATATATAGTGAATTTGATATACAAGGATTTCGACTTGGTTTGTTTGCATACGAAAAGATGAAGGAAGAACATACTTTTGGGAGTAATTGTTTGCCAAGTATAGCTGTAGAAAATCTAAAAATACTAAATGCTAAGATTTCAGATTTGGAAATTTGCTTTCCACTAACAAAAATTAAAGATGTCTGGGTTGCTGAATTTGTTGACAGTGAAGGAAATCACATTGAAATTAAAACATATAGAGAATAGGAGAAAAAGATGAAAAAAATATTCGTTATAACAGTCATATGTTTACTATTTGGTTTAACAGGGTGTAGACAAAATGAAATGACGTCTATATACAATAATGAGAAGAAAATAGCTGAAGTCTCAAATAGCTTTGGATATAATGATTTTCAACAAGAGATTGATAACAATATCTTATCTATATCCTATGAAAGATTAAATGGTATGGATACCGTATGGCTTTATGAAGCGAATGAAGACATGGATTTGGATATTACATATCAATTTATTGTCAGTAAAGGGAAAGCAAAATTAGTACATATTCTACCTGATAATACAAATCAAATCATAGTAGAAAAAAATAAAGATACAGCAGCTACTGAGGAGACTAGTACAATTTTCTTAAAGAAAGGCACCAATCGAATTAAAATAGTAGCAGCAGATAATGCAGATTTAAAAATGGAAATATCCATACCAGCTGGTGCTTATGAGAAAATGGGAATGTAATAAAAAGAATTATAAGCTGAAAAAACAAGTTTACACCAGAGTATTACCAAAGCCAAACTATAGGTGCCAACTGATCCAATTGTAAAAAGAAAAGAATACAAAAATATTAGATGAAGAAATAAAAAAAGAAGTTAATTCCTTCCCTCTTAACTGTACCATACCTATAGTATAACAACAAGACTATTTTTCAAATTGTATTTATGCTAGACTTTTACAATAACTTTATAGGATTTGGAGAATATGTTTCGCATAATTAGGAAGGGGTAATGTTATGGAACAAAAACACTTAGAATTTGAGTATGAAGCTAAGAGGTTAGAACAAACCATCTCTTTGGCTTCGAAACAGTTAAAGAAGGCAAGAGAAAGCAACGAAGAAAACAAAGCAGATATCATTGCAGCTAAGAAAGAACTTCGTGAAAATACATCACACTCTATTTCAAATTTATGGAATGCTGAACAATTTGAAGCATTGGCTGAGTTAGGCCAATATGTAAACCCAGTTCTAGATAAGATTGCAGATTATGAAGAAGTGGAGAATAAGATATTACGCTTGGAGAATCTTATCAAGTCTCCTTATTTTGCGCGAATTGATTTCAAATTTGATGAAGAAGATGCATTTGAGGAAATCTATATTGGGCGTACCTCTTTGAAAGATGAAAAAACGCATGAAATGTACATTTATGACTGGCGATCTCCAATTGCAAGTGTTTTTTATCGATTTGTAACTGGTGAGGTATATTATGACGCACCAGTTGGAAGGATTAGCGGAGAAGTAAATAAAAAACGCCAGTATGAAATCAAAAATGGAATACTGGAATATTTTTTTGATGCAGATGTTCAGATTATCGATGAATTTTTGAGGAAATTATTGTCTCAAAACACTTCCAATAAAATGAAAACAATTGTAGAAACCATACAAAAAGAGCAAGATATCGTAATACGTGATATGGAAAATGATTTGATGATGGTGCAAGGAGTTGCAGGGAGTGGAAAGACCTCAATTGCACTTCATCGAACAGCCTATCTTATGTATCAAGGTTTAACGAACAAGCTTTCTGCCAATAATATTATTATCATTTCTCCTAACTCTTTATTCGAACAATATATTGAGAATGTTTTACCGGAACTAGGAGAGCATCATGTACAATCATTGATATTCGAAGAAATTATGTCCCTTGTTCTTCAGCAAGATAAGATACAATCGAGAAATCAATTTTTAGAAACCTTAATCACAAGTGACAGATACCGAACAGTTATCAAACGTAGCATTGAATTAAAAACCTCCTTGCAATTTTTAGAAATTCTAAATCGATTTGTAGAGGATTTGCCAAATCGATGGATTGCGTTTGAAGATGTTTACTATAAAGGTAAGTTTATAATTGGGAAAGAGAAATTAAAGGAAAAAATAGTTGGAAGAGTCAATACACCTTTAGGAATGAAATTAGAACAGTTGGAAGAATATGTTCTTGAATTAATAGAAGAAAACTGTGGTAGAATCAGTAAAGGTGAAGAAGCCAGAATTAAAAATGAGCTTTTATCATTTACCAAGCTTTCTATTAAAACCCTTTACTTTGAATTATTTAAAGACAAGGAATATTTCAATTATTTAGCCAAGAATCGTATGTCTTTCGAGCATTTGGACGAAATATTTAAATATACCAATGAAAATTCCAATTCGAGTTGGTTGTATTATGATGATGCAATTGCATTGAGTTACTTGACCTTAAAGATATACGGTTCAAATGAATATAGAACGATTAAGCAGGTAGTGGTGGATGAAGCGCAAGATTACTACCCACTACAATATGAGATTTTTCGCATATTATTTTTGGATTCTAAATTTACCATTCTAGGTGACATGAATCAAACCTTGGAAAAACAAGAAGATATAACCTTATATGAACAAATTAAGACAATTCTAAATAAAAAGAAAGCAACTCTAATTACCATGGATAAAAGCTTTCGTTGCACGAACGAGATTCTTAATTACAGCATGAAGTTCATAGACCAAACAACTAAAATAAAGAGCTTTAACCGAGAGGGAGAAAAACCAGAGGTTCATGTTTTTTATAATCAAGAATTAAATTGTAATAAAATAATAGAAGAAATAGCCTATTGCCAAAGAAAAGACTACCAATCCATTGGACTGATTTGCAAAAGTGAAAAAAGTGCTTTGGTTTTGTATGATATGTTAAAAGATTACGTTGATTTACAACTTATAAAAAATGAAAGTACTTGTGATTTACAAGGCGTCTTTATTATACCGGTATATATGTCAAAAGGACTTGAATTTGATGCGGTGTTAGTGTGTGATACAGATAAGAAAAATTATGAGAGTGAAGATGATAAAAAGCTGTTGTATATAGCATGTACAAGAGCACTTCACAGACTTAACCTATTCTGTCAAAACGAAATAAGTCCGTTACTTGTTTAATAGAATAAAGGAAGGATTTGGTTATGACAGTCACGGAAAGTTGGTAGATATGGGAAAACAAATTGAAAAAAGTGGTTTTGTGAAACAAGCAAGTATATTGGCGCTTGGAGGAATCATATGTAGAATCATTGGAATCCTATATAAAAGGCCGTTGTCACTGTTGATAGGAAAAGAAGGGATTGGATATTTTACATTAGCTAATAATGTTTATTTGATGATTTTATTAGTAGCTTCGTATAGTATTCCAAGTGCACTTTCTAAAGAAATTGCAAAATCACTTGCCAAAAAAGAATATATCAATGTACAAAGAATTTTTTATTGTGCAATCTTTTATGTGGTTATCGTTGGTGGAGGGGCAAGTTTGTTTGCTTACTTTGGTGCAACTTTTTTGGCAGAGCAAAACTCAGTATTAGTCCTTAAGGTATTTGCGCCTACGATCTTTCTTTCTGGCTTAGTAGGGGTACTAAGAGGGTACTTTCAAGGACATGGGAGTTTGACACAGACATCTGTTTCGCAGATATTTGAACAAATCTTAAATGCAGTCATAAGCATTGGGGCAGCATATTTTTTAATGCAAGCCGTTGCAAAGGATACTACGACACAAGCTATATTTGGTGCAACAGGAAGCGCCATTGGTACAGGCGCTGGGGTTCTTGGTGCATTTATCTTCATGTTATGGAGGTACTTTCTGAATCGGAAGGAAAGAGCACAAAAAAGAATGTTAAGTACAGAGGAAAAGGTAGAATCGTATACTACAATATTTAAAAATATATTTTTTACCATTACTCCCTTTATCCTATGTACGGCTATTTATAATTTGAATACGATTATCAATCAGACCCTTTATATTAAAATACTCATGTATAAAAATGGATTAATGGAAGAAACGGTTTCTGCTATGTATGGAATATTCGCAGGTCAGGCTGTTGTAATTGCAAATATTCCAATTGCACTTGCATCTGCCATGTCGGTGGCTTTGATACCTAGAATTGCGTCAAACTATTCATTAGGAAAAACAAAGGATTGCAATCAGCAAATTGATGTAGCAATAAGAGTGACAATGTTAATCGCGATTCCTTCGGCTGTTGGGATTGCAGTTTTAGCATTACCTATTGTTTCGATATTATTTCCTTTGAAGGATACGATGACACAGGCAGCACAATTGCTTTTCAACTTAAGCATTAGCATTGTATTTTATTCATTGTCGACTTTGACCAATACCGTACTTCAAGGCATCGGCAAGATTAATATTCCCGTCATCAATGCTGTTTTTGCTCTAATCATGCAAACAATCGTGTTGGTGATTTTATTGATTACATTTGGAGGGAACTTAAATGTTTTAGTATTAGCAAGCATTGTGAATGCATTTTTGATTTGTTTGCTTAATCAAATGGCAATCAAACGTATTCTTTCTTATCATATAAAATGGAAAGAAAATTTTATCATTCCTATTGTATGTGCCAGTATCATGGGAGGAATGACGAAATTAATCTATTATGTATTGTATTTGGTAAGTGCAAGCAATCTATTTTCAATCATAGTTACGATTCCTTTAGCGGTTGCAATTTATTTTATTTTTATTATCAAATTCGGTGCTATTGGTGAAAAGGAGCTTCTTTCATTTCCAAAGGGTGATGTAGTGATTATGATTGCATCAAAGTTAAACCTATTATAGATGCAACATTGTCTGCAAGATAATGCTAAAACATTCATTTGTAGAAGAAAATGGGAAGAGTAGCTTACGCTAACTCTTCCCATTTTTCATATAGTGCTAACAATTCTTCTTCAATTGCAGTTTTTTCATTATTTAACTCTACGAGCTTTGCTACATTGGTACAAATATCAGGCTGTATAATTAAGGTATCAATCTGTTCATTTCTTTCTTCTAATTCGTGAATTCGTTTTTCCGTCTTTGCCAATTCGTTTTCGCGTTTTCGAATACGTGCTTGTTCCTCTTTTTGTTGTTTCCAATCTAATTTAGAAGAATTTTCTTCTGGTGCTTTATCAACCGTAGCTTCCTCATTGGTTGTGTATTTCAATGTCAATTCATCACGTTTTTCAATATAGTAATCGTAGTTACCGATATAGTTTACAACGGTATGATGCGTTAAATCAAGGATTCTTGTTGCCGTTTTATTAATAAAGTAACGATCATGTGAAACAAATAAAACCGTACCAGTATAGCTTGTTAAGGCTGATTCTAAAATCTCCTTTGAAGTGATATCCAAATGGTTGGTCGGCTCATCTAAGATTAGAAAGTTTGCTTCGGATAACATTAATTTGGCCAAAGAAACTCGTCCACGTTCTCCACCACTTAAATCCTTGATACGCTTAAAGACATCATCATTGGTAAATAAAAAGGCAGCTAAAACATTTCGAATCTGTGTGTTGGTTAGATTGGGATAAGCATCTGATACCTCTTCAAATAAGGTCTTATCTTTATCTAGTACATTATGTTCCTGATCATAGTAGCCAATTTTTACTTTGGAACCTAATTTAATCTCACCTTGATCTGCTTTTATAATGCCATTGATTATTTTTAATATCGTTGTTTTCCCTGTACCATTATTACCAATTAAGGCAACCCGCTCTCCACGTTTGATACTAAAATCAATGTTTTGAAATAAAGTAAGGGGAGGAAAGGACTTTGAAAGACCTTCTACATCTAACACGTCATTTCCGCTTATTACCTGCGGTTCTAAGGCTATATTCATCTTGTCATTAACCTCAGTGGGTTTGTCCAGCACATCAATTTTAGCCAGCATCTTTTCACGGCTTTCTGCACGTTTGATTGACTTTTCACGGTTAAAGGATTTAAGTTTTGCGATAACCTCTTCCTGATGTTTAATTTCTTTTTGTTGATTTAAGTACGCCTTAAGCATAGCTTCTCTTATGGCAGTACGTTTCTCGGCATAAGCTGAGTAGTTCCCAGTATAAACACAACCTTTTCCAGCATCTAATTCAATAATTTTAGAAACAACACGGTCTAAAAAATATCGATCATGTGCAACGATGACAACAGCACCGCTATAATTTAGTAAAAATGTTTCTAACCAGGCAATCGATTCCATATCTAAATGGTTGGTTGGCTCATCTAAAAGAATAATATCTGGCTTAGAAACTAATAGTTTACCAAGAGAAACACGCGTTTTTTGACCACCGGATAAAGACTGAACGGGCTTTTCAAAATCCGATTCAGCAAATCCTAGCCCTTTTAAAATGCCAGTTACTTCACTTTTATAAGCGTAACCGTTTTTTAAATCAAATTCATGAACGGCTCTATTATAGGAATCGAGCATAGCAGTGAGTTCTGCACCTTCTTTTTGGCGCATTTCCTCTTCAAGTGTTCGTATTTTATTTTCTAATTGAATGATATCAGCTTTGGTTTCTAATATTTCTTCGAAAATAGTTCGGTTGGTTGACAAATCTTGATGCTGTGCAAGATAACCAATAGTTTTACCTTTTGCAATGATAACTTCACCAGAGTCTGCTGGCATTTGATTCATAATTATTTTAAGAAGAGTAGATTTACCTGCTCCGTTAATTCCAACAATTGCAGCTTTTTCACGATCATTAATATGAAAAGAAATATTATGTAATATTTCATCAGTTCCAAAGGTTTTTGATATATTTTGACATGCTAAAATCATAGTAAATTCCTTTCTGTTTCAAAATGCAAGCGATATATGCGTAAATAACGTTTTATAACAATAAAACTCCAGTATTATTATACAGGAAATACAGTAAATTTCAATCCATTGTAGTATAAAAAGAAGCAACAAAGGACAAATAGAGTTAATTTTTTTCATATATGACAAGCAGGTGTCAAGATATTGTGTTATACTATGGAAATAAATAGTTAACGTTTTATCACCAAGACTTTTAGGAGGGAAGAGTATGATAATTCATGTAAAAGAAAGAATGAAAGCTTTTGTTGCAAGCAATGCTAGGAACGAAGATTATCAGTTTGCAGATGTAAAAATTGATACTGAGAACGTAAAAGCAATTATGATAAATGAAGTCGTACCAAGTAATCCAGAGGATGATTTTTATGGAAAGAATAACCCACCTTTTTACTTAACAACAACATTACCTTTGTTTTCGAAAGCAGGGTCATTCCTTTCATCAATCGAAGATATTACCAAAGCGGGTATTTATATTACAAATGCTGTAAAGATTCCGAAAAGCAATACAACGATTGAGAAAGATATAATCAAACAGTGTATTCCTTTATTAGAATATGAAATCAGTTTGTTTCCAAATGTAAGTGTGATTATGCTTATGGGGGATGTGGCGAAGAAAGCGTTAAATCACATCGCAAAATCAAAAACGAAGAAAAATGTTATTCCAACAGGAGCGACCTACAAATTAAGAAATGATGAATTTTATTATGAGAATATCAGAGTATTTCCATCTTATATTATGACAGGAGGCAATATATTAATTGAAAAGTCAAAGGTTGCTATGGCGTCTGAAGATATAAAAAAGATGTTGCAACTAATTCAATAAACATTATAACATGATCAACCGACGCAAAAAGTATATTCTAGCTCAACTACTAGAAAGGATGATGAAACGATGAAACTTTTAGACGAACTGATAGAACAGGCTAAAAATCCAAGAGGATGGCTTGGCAAAACGATGCTTAATATAATGAACCAAGCACACAATAAAATGACAGTGTGGGGATTAGAAAAAGTCCAACTAAAGGATAAGGATGTAATACTAGACATTGGATGCGGAGGAGGACAAACCTTAAAGATACTCTCAAGTCTTATTAGCAATGGTACTATTTATGGAGTGGACTATTCCGAAAAAGCAGTTGCAACATCTACTGATAAAAACTGGAAGGATGTAAAAAGTAAAAAAATTATAGTAAAACAAGCAGACGTCACATCCTTACCTTTTCCAGAAGATTTTTTTGATATAATAACGGCATTTCAAACGCATTATTTTTGGCCAGACTTGAAAAATAATATAGTAGAAGTTAATAGAATTTTAAAACAAGGAGGTCAGTTTTTATTAGTAGCGGAGCTATATAAAATAAACTATCATATGAAAGAATACAAAACAGTAGAGACATTGAAGGAACTCTTCCTTAGAAGTGGATTTTCTACTGTTACAGTTTCTCAAACGAAAACACAACTTTGTATGGTAGGAGAAAAGTAGTTGATATTTAACTTTTGGTGATAGCTATCATAAAATTTATTGAATCATTCTTTTCATCACTTATTCTTAGACGCTAGATTGATTAGACGTAACGTGGTATAATATAAAAAAATAAATGTCAGCGAGGATGCCATATGGAGAATAAGGAAAGAGAAGTAAAACAGGGTGAGTTTTATAAACATTTTAAAAATAAATTATATCAAATAATTGCCATTGCAATACATTCAGAGACAAGAGAAAAGATGGTTGTGTATCAAGCGTTATATGGTGATTTTAGCGTTTACGTCAGACCGTATCAGATGTTTGTAAGTGAAGTAGATCATGTGAAATATCCAGAGGTAAAACAAAGATTTCGATTTGAAAAATATGATATAAAAACAGGAGAATTAGAACAATCTTATATAAAAAGTGAGCAACCTATTTTGTCGGTTAAAACTATGCAAGAAGATGCATCTATTTCGGAAGAAGGTCAGGTATCACCATTGTTACTTGATTTTTTAGAATGTAATACATTTGAAGAAAAACTGGACAAATTAGTAATGATGAAAGATAAAGTAGATGATCGTTTGTTAAATGATATTGCAATGTCCTTGGACATTACGGTTGATAGTAAAAGCTTAAAAGAAAAGTATGAAGAAATTAAGTCTTGCTTACTTACATTTGTTCATTTTGAAGATAATAGAATGCGTTAAGAGAAAGAAAACCCTCCAAGAAATGAATCTTTTGGAGGGAAAATATTGTCTATCACGCTTTATTAATAATTATATATTAGGAATGAATTTTTTCTTGAAAAATATCATCTGCAATTTTATCTAAATAGTTTTCATTTAACTCACCATATGCTTTTTGTATAATCTCTTTGATATTATCTATTCGTTTGAAATATTTTACTTCCTCTTGCATGTCATCTGTAATACCATTATCAATTAAATCAAGAGAAATATTTTTATCAAACCAATTAAAAATATCTTCAGTAAGCTGATTTTCGCTTTCTGCTTCTTTTGCTAATCTTTTTGAAGACTTTAACGAGTTAAATCCAATTATGATAAAGACAAATAGTAAGATTGCCATACCACTATAAGTAACATACTTGCCAGGTGATGCTAAGTTCAGATTAATAATATCTGTAATTACTAAAAGTAGTACAGCTAGTCCTCCAAAACCAACGATTAATAAAGTATAAGCAGAGGATAAGGTATCTTTATATTTATCTTCTTTTTTAACATATACAGTTGAGACCTTAGTAAGTTTGCTTGTTATTTCTTCATAGTTTTTATCCTCCGCTTCTTCTTCAAAACCAGGAATTTCACCAGCAATAATCTGAGGCTCTAGAGTTGCTTTTTCCTCCATAAGAATTTTGTCGTATTCTTCTAAAGAATCAACTAATGTTTCACTACAATCCTTACAAAATGTTATACCGTTTACATATTCGTTCCTACATTTGGGACACCATGCCATATTTTAATACCAAATCCTTTCCTTTTTCTTAGTCCATTATTTTCTTTCTAACAAAAAAAGAATGTCTTATTTTCATACATTATTGAAATAGTAGCATAAGTAAGAATGTCTTTTCAACATTTCCAATAAAAATTTATAAAATAGTTATTATTTCGTTCCTATTTTACAGAGGAATAAAGTGGTAAATCTTTCTCTTTTTTCAATAGTATAGTATACTAAAACTTGTGATTCATGCATCGAACATGAAATCATAAAAAAACATTGGTATACATAAATAAATTATGGTTAACCATTATAAAGAGGAAAAATATGAAAATAACATTATTGGTAGTTGGAAAAATAAAAGAAAAATATTTTACAGGTGCGATTGAAGAATATGTAAAAAGACTCAGTCGTTATTGTAAGCTTGAAATAATAGAAGTAGCCGATGAAAAGACACCAGATCATGCAAGTGAGGCAACCGAAACAATTATTCGCAAAAAAGAAGCAGAGCGACTATTAAAATATATTCCAGAGCAAGCATATGTCGTTGCCCTCGCCATTGAAGGCAAGATGCTTGATTCGGTAGAGCTGTCACAAAAAATAGAACAGCTTGGTATAAGTGGACAAAGTCATATTATATTTATAATCGGTGGTTCATTAGGATTAGACTTAGATATTTTATCAAGAGCGAACTATTTATTAAGTTTTTCGAAAATGACATTTCCACATCAGTTAATGCGTGTTATTTTACTTGAACAAATATATAGGGCATATCGCATTATCAATCATGAGCCCTATCACAAGTAATGAAAGGATTTAGGATGAAAGGAACCATAATAGAAAAAGTGGTTGATGACAGGGAGATATTTATATACTTACCACCAAGTTACGATACATCAGACCGACTTTATCCTGTCATATACATACAGGATGGCAATACATTTAAAGCTATATTTGATCAAATCATAGATGAGCTAGAGAAAAACGCTCAAAATCAATCCATTGACGAACATATCATAGTCGGAATTACGCCAATTGATAGATTAAATGAGTATACTCCTTGGTATGCAAAAGCAAATCATGAAAAGTTTCACGATTTTGGTGGTCAAGGAGATAAGTATTTGAAATATTTAGAATTTGAGTTATCGAATTATCTAGAAAAAGAATTTAAAATAAAAAAAGGTAAACAATATAAAAAGATATTAGGACATTCGCTTGGGGGGTTAATCTCTATCTATTCGGTTTTTCAAAATAATAATTACAGCAAAGTAGTTGGGATATGTGCCTCTCAATGGTATCAGGGATGGATTGATTTTATTGGAAAAGAGAAAATTATAAATGATGATTTTCAGATTCTTTTCATTGCTGGTGAAAAAGAAGGCCATGATAAAACTACAATACAAAAGAATGCGCCAAAATGTAGTGCTTTATCCTTTAAAATATTTAAAACACGTCTTGATAAAGATAAGGTCAAAATGGTGTGGGATGAATTCGACCATCATGAAAATCTGATAAACCGATACAAAGTTGGATTTTTATTTCTAATGCAAAATGATAAGAAGATAATATAAACACCATTAGACAAAAACCACGGTAAAACTTGTAACAATCTAAAAAAACATGTTATAATGTAACTTATCGAAAGAAACTTGTAATGTACTTTGTGATAAAGCAAAGCTTAATGGGAGGAAACAATGGCCTATGAAATACTAGTTCTGGATATAGACGGAACATTAACGAATTCAAATAAAGAGATATCAGATGTTACAAAAAAAGCAATCAGAGAAATTCAAGACAGAGGACATCATGTTGTTTTGGCATCGGGAAGACCAACAGCGGGTATCCTGCCAATTGCAAAAGAACTAAACCTAGAAATGTTTGGGGGATATGTATTATCTTTTAATGGTGCAAAAGTTATCAATTGCAAAACCAAAGAAATCATATTTCAAAATACCATTCCAAGTGATTTGATAGCTGATATTTATAAAGCGGCAGAGGAAGAGGATGTTTCAGTTATATCCTATGATGATAAGTCAATTATTACTTCCAGTAAGATAGATGAATATATGGAAAAAGAAAGTAAAATTAATCATATGCCTATCAAGGTAGTTGAGGATTTTGTATCTTATCTTGATTTCCCAGTTAATAAATGTTTAATGACTGGTGACCCTGATTATCTGGCGCAGGTAGAAAAGAGAATGAAAGAGCGATTTGGGGACAGGCTAAGTATTTATCGTTCCGAACCATTTTTCTTAGAGATTATGCCTCTTAACATAGACAAAGCACATTCTTTAGAAAAATTATTGGATAAACTACATATGTCTCGAGAACAAATGATTAGTTGTGGAGATGGATATAATGATTTGACTATGATACAATATGCAGGAAAGGGTGTTGCAATGGGGAATGCCCAGAAGGAAATTCAAGAAGCGGCAGACTATATCACCCTAACGAATGATGAAGATGGAGTAGCACATGTCATTGATAAATTTATGTTGGCAGTGTAACCTCATTAAGTAATAAGGAGTGCGTTCACACGTAAGAGAGTAAAATACACTCTCTAAGTGTAAAAAGAGGAAACTCCTTATTACTAAATTCGAAAAGACCTCATTAAGTAATAAGGAGTGCGTTCACACGTAAGAGAGTAAAATACACTCTCTAAGTGTTCACAGCAGAAGGAGAAGGAATGTATCAGATTGTTTTGGCGTCTTCGTCACCAAGGCGCAAGGAATTATTAGAAAGAATCGGTGTAACTTTTACAATTGATCCAAGTACCAGTGAAGAAATTATAACAGATACCGACCCTGCAAAAGTGGTATTATCTTTGTCTAAGCAAAAGGCATTGGATGTGGCAAAACGCTATGATAATGCATTAATTATTGGAGCAGATACGATTGTTTCAAAAGAAGAACAAATTCTTGGAAAACCAAAAGATAGAGAAGATGCGTTTCGAATGCTTAAGTTGTTGGAAGGAGATACTCATCAAGCTTATACTGGTGTCACAGTAATTAACAAACAAGGGCAAGAATACAAAGAATATTCTTTTTATAGCTCTTCTGATGTAAGTTTTTATCCTATGACAGATAAAGAAATTTACAGCTATATTGATAGCAAGGAACCAATGGATAAGGCGGGAGCATATGGCATACAAGGAAAGTCGGCTGTTTTTATTAAAGAAATAAAAGGCGATTACAATACCATTGTAGGACTTCCCGTTGCAATGCTTTACCAAACACTACTTTCAGAAGGTATTGACCTTCTTCATGACTAGGAGGATTAAAGATGTTTAAAGCGTGTATTTTTGACTTGGATGGAACATTAACGGACTCATTAGAATCAATTGCTTACTCAGCCAATCGTGCAATAGCGGCCTTTGGTTTTGCGCCAAACCCAGTAGAAGCATATAAGCATTTTGCAGGAGATGGAGCAGATACCATGCTAGAGAGAAGTTTGATTGCGGCAGGTGATGTGAATTTAGAGTATATTGAACCAGTGAAACAAAAATACAAAGAGTTGTTTCAAAAAGATTGTATGTATCTTGTAAAACCTTATGAAGGAATTGTAGAATTACTCAAAATATTAAAAGAAAAGAATATTAAAATAGCCGTTCTTTCCAATAAGCCTCATAATCGGGCAGTAGATGTTGTCGAAACATTATTTGGCAAAGACTATTTTGATATCATTATGGGACAGTCAAAACATATTAAGCGAAAGCCCAGCCCCGATGGCGCACTGATCATTGCGGATGAGCTAGGCTTATTGACCAGTGAGTGCATCTACATCGGGGATACAAATACAGATATGATAACAGGCAAATCAGCAAATATGTTTACAGTAGGAGTTACTTGGGGATTTCGAGATCGTCAAGAGTTAGAAGAAAACCATGCAGACTACATAATTGATTCCCCACTTCAATTATTAGAGATAGAGGATATACAATGATAAAGTTAATAGCAAGTGATTTGGATGGAACCTTACTACAAAATGATTCCCAGCAATTAAGTGAAAAAGTAGTTCCCTATATAAGAAAGCTAAAAGAAATGGGAATTATTTTTGTAGCGGCAAGTGGCAGACAATATGCAAACTTACAACGACTTTTTGAACCAGTAAAAGATGAGATTGCATATATTTGTGAAAATGGTGCTTTGGTTGTATATAAAGGACAAGTTCTACATAAAACGGTTATTGATAAGGAAATTGGAGAAGAGATTCTTGTTGATATAAGAAAAAGAGAAGGTTGTGAAATATTATTATCTGGTATGAACACCTCATATCTGGAACCAAAAACCAACGAATATGCTCATAGAATGCAATATATCGTAAAAAATAATGTTACGATAGTTAAGGATATATTAAATGTAACAGAAGATTATTTGAAAATATCAGTATATGAAAGAAACGGTATCAATCATTCCGAAGAATATTTTAAAACAAAATGGGGTGATAAAGTTACCGTTGTAACTTCTGGTACCGCATGGCTAGATATGATATCTCTTGGAACCAATAAAGGGAGTGCGATGAAGGTGTTACAAGATAAATTTGATATTTCACCTAAAGAAACCATGGCTTTTGGAGATAACTATAATGATGTAGAGCTGCTTTCTAACGTTTCATATAGTTACGCCATGAATAGCGGAAAAAAAGATATCATAAAACTATGCAAATACTCTGTTGATACGGTAGAGGAAATACTTGAAAAAGTAATAAATGGTGAAATATTATAGTCAACTTTTTTAATTGGAAGATAATGTAAGGAAACAATGTTGTAACGTGCAGTATCGGAGGAAAACATGATTAAATTAATTGCAACTGACATAGATGGAACTCTGGTAAGGGATGGTTCACCAGATATCAATCCCGAGATATTTGAAGTAATCAAAGAATTAAAAGACAAAGGTGCTGTATTTGTCGCAGCAAGTGGCAGACAATATCCAAGTATTCGAAGGCTATTTGATCCTGTTCATCGAGATATGATTTTCATTGCGGAAAATGGTGCATATGTGATGTGCCGTGGATATGAGATGTTTAAGTCTCAAATGAACAGTCAAATGGTAGAAGAGTTAGTGCATGAGGCAAGAGCGTTACGTGAACAGAATGTCCACCTATGTGTATCAACACCTGAATGCCTCTATATCGAATCAAAGGATGAAGCATTTGCAGATTTGCTTGTTCATGGGTATAAAAATACGATTAAGCAAGTAGACGATGTACTGAAAGAAGATTTGGATATTATTAAAATTGCTCTTTATAAAGAAGACGGGATGCAACAAATTGCAGATGAAACTTTAATTCCAAAGTGGAAAGATAAGTTAAAGGTTGTTATGGCAGGATTGGAATGGCTTGATTTTATGGATATTGAAGTAGATAAAGGACATGCCTTACAAACGATTCAAAGCACACTTTCCATAACAAAAGAAGAAACTATGGCTTTTGGAGATAATATTAATGATATTGGAATGCTTCGAAGTGCTGGTGAAAGTTATGCTGTAAAAACAGCCAGAGAAGAAGTAAAAGAAGTCGCAAAACATATCGCAGGATCATATTTAGAAGATGGTGTTTTGACAGAATTAAAGAAACTATTATAAAGGAGTATGAAACAATGTATCAGTATGATGAAGAATGCCTAACTACATTTTTAAAGGTACAAGATAAAATATATAAAGAAAAGGTAGCACAAACTCTAGAAGAAGCAGATGAGTTCTTAGAAGATTGCATGGCGGTGGTACTTAATTCTGTAAAAGAAATTAAAGACTATTGGGATGAGATGGGGGTTGATATCGCTGGTATGTCACTAGAAGATATTGAACAATCAGAAGAAGTAATTAAATTACCAAGCGGAAGGTATTTGGTTGTAGAAAGCTAATGAAGAAAAATGATATTATTTTAATAGGGATTGTAGTGTTTGTTGCAGTTATCTTTTTTGGTATTTTCCAATTGACGAAAAAAGAAGGTGCAAAAATCATTGTAACCATAGATGGAAAACAATATGGTACCTATTCTCTGGAACATGAAGAAGTGGTTGAAATTGAAAGTGAATATGGTACAAACGAACTTATTATTAAAGACAATAAAGCTAAAATGGAAGGTGCCTCCTGTCCAGATCAACTGTGTGTATATCAACATGCCATAAATAAAACAGGACAAACTATAGTATGTTTGCCTAATAAAGTAGTTGTCACAGTAGAAAATGGAGAAGAAAATGAGGTTGATATCACAGCAAAATAAGGATTAGAAGGAGAAATAAATATGCTTTCCTATATAAAGGGTGAAATTATTGACATAGAAGAAGACTTGCTTATATTAGAGTCAAATGATATCGGCTATAATATTCGCATATCCGGTCAGACCGCATCGAATCTACCAAGTGTAGGCAACCATGTTAAAATATATACCTACATGCATGTTAGAGAAGATGCCATCCAATTATTTGGATTTATTTCAAAAGACGATTTAAATGTCTTTAAGTTATTAATTGGTGTTTCTGGAATTGGTCCGAAAGGAGCCCTTGGTATCCTATCTGTTTTATCAGCAGATGATATTCGATTTGCAGTACTCTCAGACGATGTAAAAACGATATCAAAAGCCCCAGGAATTGGAACAAAAACTGCTCAGCGTATGATCATTGAGTTAAAAGATAAATTAAAGCTTGAAGATGCATTTGAGCAAAAGCTTGAAAATAATAAGCAAGAAGGATTAAACCAAAGCAAAAAAGATGGTGCAAAGGGCGAAGCTGTTCTTGCGCTTACTGCACTTGGTTATTCTAATTCAGAAGCCTTAAAAGCAGTAAAAGAAGCAGATATTACAGAAGATATGGATTCAGAGACCATTTTAAAAGCCGCTTTAAAAAAACTATCATTTTTATAAAGGATGTAGGAAACGATGGGAAAACGAATTATTACAACAGAATTAACAGAAGAAGACATAAAAATTGAGAGTAATTTGCGTCCCATGACACTTGATGAGTATATTGGACAGCAAAAGGCAAAAGATAATCTAAAAGTGTATATAGAAGCGGCAAAACAACGTGGAGAATCACTTGATCATGTCTTATTTTATGGTCCCCCTGGACTTGGTAAGACAACGCTTGCTGGTATTATTGCGAATGAGATGAAGGTAAATTTAAAGGTAACTTCAGGACCAGCGATAGAAAAGCCTGGTGAAATGGCTGCGATTTTGAACAATCTGCAAGAGGGCGATTTGCTATTTGTAGATGAAATACACCGTTTAAACAGACAGGTCGAAGAAGTGTTGTATCCTGCCATGGAAGACTATGCCATTGATATCATAATTGGAAAAGGAGCAACCGCCCGCTCGATACGTCTTGATTTACCAAGATTTACTTTAGTAGGAGCAACGACAAGGGCAGGGCTTTTAACAGCTCCACTTCGAGACAGATTTGGAGTTGTACATAGATTAGAATTTTATACACCAGAAGAATTAACAAAGATTATCATACGCTCTGCAAAAGTCCTTGAAGTAGAGATCGATGACAAGGGAGCTATTGAACTAGCAAGAAGATCGAGAGGAACTCCAAGATTGGCCAATCGATTACTAAAGCGTGTAAGAGATTTTGCACAAGTAAAATACGATGGGGTGATTACAGAAGAAGTTGCTAAATTTGCGCTAGACCTTTTAGATGTAGATAAGTATGGATTAGATCATATTGATCGAACGATTCTAGTAACCATGATAGAAAAATTCCAGGGAGGCCCTGTAGGTCTAGATACTCTTGCAGCCTCCATCGGAGAAGATGCAGGTACAATCGAAGAAGTGTACGAACCCTATCTTATCAAAAACGGATTCATCAACCGCACCCCAAGAGGACGCTGTGTAACCGAATTCGCATATCATCACTTAGGACTTAGAGTAGAAGGCACCAATTGCAATTAAGTTGATTATTCTATTTATATCGATTATAATGTAACATATCGGAAGAAAAACAAGCGGCTGCGAAGCAGACATTTGTTTTTACCCGATATGTTAGCGAAAGAGCGAAGCTATTGAGCTAAGTTACACGAAGAAACGAAGTTTTAAAGTGTAACTCGGAAGAAAAACAAGCGGCTGCGAAAGCTAGTTACACTAGAAAACGAAGATTAAAGTGTAACACGGAAGAAAAATATGGAAAGAACGAGTATTTGTGGAAATGGGGTTTATAAAGTATGGCAGTGAAAAATAATATAGACGTAATAATCGGCGGTAAAGTATTAACACTAAGCGGATATGAAAGTGAAGCCTATTTGCAACAGATAGGCTCGTATATCAACCATAAATTATCTGAAATTACAAAGACCGAAGGCTTTAACCATCTTTCCTATGATATACAAAATATGTTCATCCAGTTAAATATTGCGGATGATTATTTTAAAGCAAAACAACAAGTAGAAAATCTGGAAGAAGATTTACAGGCAAAAGAAAAAGAAATATATGATTTTAAACATGATCTGATTAATGAAAAATTAAAGTTTGAAGAGGCTTTAAAAGAACAGGAAAATTTAAAAAAAGAAATAAGCGACCTTCAAAAAAAGATATTTAAACTTCAAGCAAGACTACGTGAAAAATCAGAAGAAGTAGAAAATGAATTTGAAGAATTATAGTAAAAATATATGATTGGCTGTTGCAATTACTGTAACAGCCAATTACATATGAGGTTAATTAAATGAATAAGAAAAAAGTTGAACTATTAGCACCAGCAGGATCTTTTGAAGGAATGAAGGCAGCAATTAACGCTGGTGCAGATGCGGTATATATCGGTGGATTATTATTTGGGGCAAGAGCCTATGCAAATAATTTGGATACTCAAACATTAAAGGAAGCCATAGATTATGTACATATACATGGCAAAAGCCTTTATCTCACCGTCAATACCTTGCTTAAGAATGAAGAACTAAATGAACAATTGTACGATTATATCAAAGAATATTATGAATATGGTTTAGATGCGGTAATTGTTCAGGATATGGGAGTGTTTCAGTTTATAAAAGAGAACTTCCCGAATTTAGCGATTCATGCCAGTACACAGATGTCAATATGTGGTGTGGAAGGTGCAAAACTATTAAAAGAACTAGGTGCACAGCGCGTTGTAACCGCCAGAGAGTTGTCACTAAATGAATTAAAGGAAATTCATGATCAAGTAGACATTGAAATCGAAAGCTTTGTACATGGCGCACTTTGCTATTGTTATTCTGGACAATGTCTTTTAAGTAGTTTTATTGGTGGCAGAAGTGGAAATAGGGGTAGATGCGCACAACCTTGTAGGCTCCCTTATAAGGTTATGAAAGATAATAAACAAATTAATTCCAATAAAGAAACCTATGTATTAAGCCCCAAAGATATGTGTACAATTGATATACTACCAGATATTATTGAGGCTGGTGTGTATTCTTTTAAAATAGAGGGAAGAATGAAAAAGCCAGAGTATGCAGCTGGAGTCGTTCGCATTTATCGTAAATATATTGATTTATATCTGGAAAAAGGAAGAAATGGGTACTATGTTGAAGAAACTGACCGTAAAGAATTAGAGGATATCTTCAACCGCTGTGGCTTTAATCAAGGATATTATAAAGTGCATAATGATAGAAATATGATAACTTTAAAAGAGCCAGTGAAAAGAACTAGAAATGAAGCACTCTATGAAGAACTAACAAAATATATTGAGAATGAGTCCAAAGAGAAAATAAAAGGAAGACTTACGCTATTACAGAATACTCCTGCAAAACTGGAATTAGAATTCAAACACATAAAGGTTACAACAACTGGAAATGTTGTCGAAGCTGCCATGAAGCAACCAATGGACAAAGATAGAATTGAAAAACAAATTCTAAAGACTGGTAATACACCTTTTGTATTTGAATCCTTAGAAATATGCATGGAGGACTCTATTTTTCTTCCAATACAAAGTTTAAATGAATTAAGAAGAGTTGCTTTAGAAAACTTACAGAAGCAAATTCTGTCTGAGTTTAGAAGAGAAAACAGTTTGAATTATAAAAAAGAACTGGGACAAGAAAACCAAAAGCGAAGCATGGATGAAAAACCTATTTTAAATGTTTATATTGAAAAAGAGGAATATTTAAAAGAGGTGCTTAGATTTAGCGAAGTAGATGGTGTTTATCTTGACATAAATTTCATAGACAAACCAATGGATTACTACATTGACTTATGTCATAAGTCGAATAAAAAATGTATATTAAGTTTACCTCATATTTTTAGAAATACAAAGAAAACGACTTTTCAACCTTATGAATCTTTACTGGTATCAAATTTAGATGGTGTTTTAATCAAAAATTATGAAGAATACCAATATATTCAATCTCTTGGATTTAAAAAAGATATTATCATTGATTATAACGTTTATACATTTAACGATAAAGCACATGAATTCTGGATAAAAAACAATATAGCTTATGATACAGCGCCTGTCGAATTAAATGATAAAGAATTGTTAAATAGAGGTTTAAATGAAAGTGAACTTATTATTTATGGACACCTTCCTGTTATGGTGTCTGCGCAGTGTATTCATAAGACAATAGAAAAATGTGATAAAAAAGATATAAAGTTATATCTGAAAGACCGAATGAATAAACAATTTTATGTAAGAAATCATTGTAAATATTGTTATAACGTGATTTATAATTGTGAACCTCTTGTTTTACTTGATAATAAAAAAGAAATAAAAGCGTTAACTCCTAAAAGTCTGCGTCTACATTTTACAATGGAAGATACAAAAGATATTGCAAAGATAATGCAATGGTATATTGATTGCTATATCTATGATAAGTCAGTAAAACATGATTTTACAGCTTTTACAAGAGGACATTTTAAAAGAGGAATAGAGTAGGTGTTAGAGTGACAAATATATTAATAGAATTATCCAGATATCTAATCATAATTGCAATTGCTGTTTATACGTACAAGGGATTTGCTATTTTTCGCTTCACGAAGGAAGAGGATAAAAATACTGTTTTAAGAGTGCAAAATCAGCTAATGTTTGCAATTCATTTTATGGCTTATTTAATTTTGTTTTTAACAACTGGGAAATTAGATATTATAATTGTATATTTTGCACAGGTAATTTTTTTGTCAGCGGTGATTGCACTATATCGAGTTATTTATCCAAAAGCCTCAAGACTGATTATTAATCATATGTGTATGTTATTAGCAATTAGTTTTATCATATTAACGAGACTGTCATATACAAAAGCAATAAAGCAGTTTAGAATTGTAATTATTTCTATGTTTATTACTTTATTTATTCCATATATAATCAAGAAATTGAGATTTTTGGATAAGCTAGGATATGTATATGCAGGTATTGGGATAGGACTTTTAGGATTGGTTGCCATAGCAGGTAGTACAAGCTATGGAGCTAAATTATCCTTTAATTTTGGTGGAATTAGCCTCCAACCCTCTGAATTTATCAAAATAACATTTGTATTTTGCATCGCGGCACTTTTTAGTAAATCACAGGAATTAAAGCAGGTTATTATAGTAACAGCGTTAGCGGCGGTACATGTTTTGATTTTGGTGGCTTCAAAGGATCTTGGAGGAGCACTTATCTTTTTCATAACCTATACTTTTATGTTGTATGTGGCAACAAGAGAATACTTGTATCTTACGGGAGGTCTCTTATCTGGAACAATAGCGGCTCTCATTGGTTATAAGCTTTTTAGCCATGTTAGGGTTCGTGTAATTGCATGGAAGGATCCGTTTCAAGTGATTGAAAAAGAAGGTTATCAAATAAGCCAATCTTTATTTGCCATTGGAACAGGAAGTTGGTTTGGTATGGGACTATACCAAGGAATTCCTGACACCATACCAGTGGTAGACCAAGACTTTATTTTTGCTGCAATCGTAGAAGAAATGGGAGCTATTTTTGGTATTTGTCTTATTCTAATTTGTGTGAGTTTATTTATTATGTTCATTAATATTGCCATGCAGGCAAAGGATACTTTTTATAGTCTAGTGGCACTTGGATTATCATTGATGTATGGTTTTCAGGTGTTCTTGACGATAGGAGGGGTAACAAAGTTTATTCCACTTACTGGAGTAACGCTACCCTTGGTTAGTTATGGGGGAAGCTCCGTTTTAAGTTCTTTAATTATATTTGCAATCATTCAAGGATTATATATTTTGAAACAAGATGAGGACGATAAAGTTGAAAAAATTAAATCAGATTCTGGAAGAAAGACAAGAAAAACATCTAAAAAATAAAAAAGAGTCAAAGAATCCCAATAATAGAGAATTATCGATTGTGGTATACATATTCGTAGGACTTTTTATTCTTCTTATGGGATATTTTGTTTACTATAATATTGCAGTGAGTCCAAATATCATTAATAGTTCTTATAATAAAAGACAAGATTTGTTTGCGAAAAAGGTAGTGCGTGGAGAAATCATATCCTCTGATGGCAAAGTACTGGCTCAAACAAGTGTAAGTAAAGATGGTACAGAGACCAGAGAGTATCCATATAATAATATGTATGCACACGTAATCGGCTATGCTACCAAAGGAAAAGCAGGTCTAGAATCCTTAGTTAACTTTAACTTGCTTCGCTCCAATGCTCCATTATTAGAAAGAGTCATTAAGGAGTTTAGGGGAGTGAAAAATACAGGAGATAATGTGATTACGACTCTTGATAGTAAGATTCAGGAGACTGCTTATGATGCACTTGGTAGCCATGATGGTGCAATTGTTGTCATGGAAGCAGATACGGGAAAGATTCTTGCCATGGTTTCGAAACCAGATTATAATCCAAATAATATCGATCAGCTATGGGATAGTCTTGTAGCGGCTGAAAATACGCAAGATAGTTCACTTCTTAATCGTGCCACGCAAGGAAAATATCCTCCTGGTTCTACCTTTAAAATACTTACTTTATTGGAATATATAAAAGAAAATCCAAATTATAAAGATTATACGTATCAATGTACTGGTAAAATTGCGTTAGAGGATAGTGTGATTAATTGTTATCATAATACGGTACATGGAGAAGTCGATTTGTATCATTCTTTTGCAAAATCTTGTAATTCCTCTTTTGCAAATATTGGCTCAAATTTAAATATCAATTCACTAGCAAAGCTATGTGACAATTTTTTATTTAATGAAACGTTGCCGTACTCAATGGTGTATAACAAAAGTAGTTTCACGTTGACAAAGGATGCGAAAACGTATGATGTAATGCAAACTATGATTGGACAAGGTGAAACACTTGTATCACCACTCCACATGGCTATGATTACGCAGACAATAGCGAATAATGGAGTTATGATGAAACCATATTTGGTCGATCATACTGAAAATTATGACGGAAAAACCGTCAAAAAATTCACTCCTTCTGCATATGGAAGCATTATAACAGAAGAAGAGGCAATGATTATGCAGGATTTTATGCAAGGTGTTGTCGAAAATGGTACAGCTTCAAAATTAAGTGGTCAATCATATAGCGTTGCTGGTAAAACAGGGTCTGCTGAATTTGGAAATGTAAAAGGGCAAAGTCATGCTTGGTTTGTTGGCTTTGCACCTGATGAAGATTCTAAAATTGTTGTTAGTATCATCGTAGAAGAAGCTGGCGCTGGAAGTGAATATGCGGTTCCAATCGCTAAGAAAATATTCGATGCTTATTACAGTAATAGGTAATGATTAAAATTCTTGCATGTATGAAACAAAAGGGGTATACTATATATAGTTAGTCATGTGACACACCAAAATACAGGAGGGATTGCAATGATAGAAGCAACTAGCTGTGGCGGTGTGGTTATATTTCGGGGCAAAATATTAGTCTTATATAAAAATTTTAAGAATAAATATGAAGGCTGGGTTTTACCAAAGGGAACTGTAGAAGAAGGGGAAGATTTTAAAGATACCGCTGCAAGAGAAGTTCTAGAAGAAACCGGAGTGAATGCTGCAATTATCAAATATATTGGCAAAAGTCAATATAGTTTTACTGTGCCGGAAGACACAGTTGCAAAAGACGTTCATTGGTATTTAATGATGGCTGATAGTTATTACAGCAAACCACAGCGTGAAGAATATTTTATAGATTCAGGTTATTATAAATTTCATGAAGCCTATCATCTATTAAAATTTTCGAATGAAAAGCAAATTTTAGAAAAAGCATATAATGAGTACTTAGATTTGAAGAAGTGTAATCTTTGGGGAAGTCATAAGTATTTCTAGCGTCAAATCATCCGTTTGTTACATAGCGGATGATTTTTATATCCAGAGAAAAATTGGAAGAAGAGTATTTTTAATTGGTAATATTTGCATAATATGGCTATAATTATTATAACATAGGGGTATAATCTAGTTATTGATAATGTATTGTAAATGTAAAATGGAGGGTTACTACTTTATGGAAAGAACACTGGTCATCATAAAACCAGAGGCAGTTGCAAAAAAAATTGTAGGTAAAATCATATCTGTGTATGAGGACAATCATTTAAATATTATTCATGCACATAGAGTTTTGCCTACAAGAGATGTTTTGGAGAAGCATTATGAAGCACATAAAGACAAAGATTTTTTTGAAAGTCTTATTTCTTTTATGTCCTCATCAGAGGTAATGGTTCTCATTCTAGAAGGGAAAAATGTAGTAAATACAGTGAGGGAAATCAATGGCTCCACCAATCCAGAGAAGGCAAAGCCAGGAACACTTCGTTATATGTTTGGAGAAAACGTTCAAGAAAATGCAGTACATGGATCGGAATCATTGGAGGTAGCAGAAAAAGAGATTCGTATTTGGAGAGATCTAATACGATTTGAGAGTTAAAGATAACCTGTCTTGAGTTTACAATCAAAAACTTAAGACAGGTCTTTTGTTACCTTTTCTTTCCTCTTTTTATTTTTAATACTAGAATGAACGAGTCACTTCGCTCAAAGGGACAGAAAGAGGAGCGACGATACAATTGTTATCAGAAAATATAATCTGATAATTTTCAAATTCATAAACTTGAAGATTGTTATCATTACTTTCTTTTTTTGTCAAAAAGCTGGTCATTTCATTTAGAGTGATTAACTTACTTTCTAACGCATCTTTTAAATTTATGTGATTATCATTAAAATCAATAAAATATGCTTCTTCAAGTTGATATGTATATAACTGATAATTATTAAATGAACCAAAATATTCAATTCCTTTTTCCGTATTAATTGTTATATTTAAGTAATGACTGATGGCATTATCATTATATTGAATACTATAAGCTTTATAAAAAGTTGTTATTAAACAAATCAATAAAATTATAGAAGTAACAACTATTGCTATCAGAGATTTCTTGAGTGAAAAATATTTTTTATTAAATTTTTTTAGATAGTCTACTTCTTTAAAATTTTCTGTTCTACTTAATTCATAATCAATGAAAGATGTCTTAAAATTATTATATTCCAAATTGCAATTCTCACAAGAATTTAGATGAGCTTCAATATCTGCTTTGGTTTTATCATTTACTAGCCCCTCTATATAACCAGGTAATAAATCTCTGACAACATAACATTCTAATTTCATTTATAGATTGCCTCCATTAATTTTTTCTTTGCTCGATAAAAAGTTACACGCGCCCAATTTTCGGATTGCCCCATTATTTCACCAATCTCAGCAAAAGATAAGTCGCTTGAGATTCTTAAATATACCACTTCTTTCATTGAGGTATCAAGTTTTTGAAGCTTCTTATAAAACTCTATTTTATCTTCTTTTCTTATTATTTGAGAATCAATATCATAAGAATCTGGGATATTTTTATATATTTGTTCAATAGAAATACATTCTACTTTATTATTATCTTTTAGATATTTATACCAAATATGTTTGGCAATTTGACATAACCATACAGAAGGCTTGCAATCTCCTCTATAGTTATTAATAGTTTTCATAGCTTGAAAAAAAGTTTCTTGTGTTAAATCTTGTGCTAAATCTTCATTATGTACGAAAGAAAGAAGGAAAAAATAAACTTTCTTTCCATGAGATTTATAAAATTCTTCAATATTGTTCAATTTTTCACCTCCTATATAATAAGTGTATGGAAATAACTTTTCGTTACAAGCTAATTTATTTTATTAGTATTATTTTACAGAACTCAAAAAGAAAAGTCTATAAAAATAATCTTGTTGATTAAATCCTAAAAGTATTTCAACTTCTATTTTTGATATGAAGTTAAAGGTAAAATAGTAATAAGAAAAAATTGCCTTATCTAGATAATTATGTTATAGTTAAGCTTAAGGTTAGTAACAACTAACCAGTTAAAACACTAATCTATATATAATAAATGAATTAGTAGAATAGGAATTGATTTTAAAATAAGCAAACCGATACAATTGTTTTTAATGAGGAAGTAAATATGAATTTGAATAATCTAGTGTTACAGTATGCAAAAGCAAATTTAGAATTGGATGGTGCCTATCGTCTATCCATACCGCCTGGAAGCAAAGTAAGTGCTCAAACAACAATGAAGGGGGTATGTGGTTTTGTGATTCCCATTCGTGGTGAAGCAAAATTTACAGTATGTAATGAGGATTATGCGTTAAAACAAGGAGTTGTTTTGCATGCAGGTTCTGGTATGGAGTTAAGTAAAGAAGTAATTGGGAATGAGAACTGGGAATTTATACTTTTGCATTATAGAGTATTGCAGGAAGAAAAGCACAAAGAGTCCCTGTTTCATATGCATTATACGATCAATATTTTTCCTGATCAGAATGAAGAAATTATAAGAACACTTGATTCTATTATTTCTTTACAAAAAGAATATGGAACCAAGCATATGTTAACAACAAAAATTCTTTTATATGAACTTATTTCAAAACTATTTATTTTCTCTGAAATTCGAGAAAAACTAGAGCCTAAAGATCCAATTGATGAAGTATTAAGTTACATACACGGACATTTAGATGAGAATTTATCTGTAGCAGAGATTGCTGAAAACTTTCAATGGAGTGCAAAACAATTTCATTATTCTTTTCAAAAAAAACTTGGGGTTGCACCGAAAAAGTATATTATGGATACCAAAATAAAAAGAGCCAAGAGACTTTTGTTGGAAAGTGACTTGGCTATAGCTGAGATTGCTAGTCGTATCGGATATGAGGACCCACTTCATTTTAGTCGTATTTTTAAAAGAAATACAGGAATATCACCTAGCGTATTTCGCAAGCAATTCGAAAAAAATCCATGTTAATTCGAAAAAAATCTATTCAAATTTTATTTTTATTATGCTATATTCTCTTTTGTAAATGAAAATGAATATCATAATCAAAAGGAGTGTACTATGAAAAAATCGTTATCAATAATTACAATAGGAATGTTGTCATTTTCTCTTTTAGTAGGATGTGGTAGTGACACCACAAAGGAAGCCAGTACAAGTGATGCAACTACAACAACTGAAGTTTCTGAAAACAAAACAGATAATGCGTCAAATGAAGAAGAGACAAAAGACTCAAAAACAAGCCAAACACAAGATGTAAAAGGATTAACCTATCCATACATATATACAGATGAAGCAGGAAGAGAGGTTACAATTGAAAAGGAACCAACTGCAATTGTAACCAATTACTTACCGCTTTGGGAGAGCTTGACATTACTTGGCATAAAGCCACTTGCAGTATCAGGAGCTGAAAATTACATAGCTACGTGGGATGCATTTGAAGGATATGATGTAAGTGATGTACAAGATCTTGGACAAAAAGAAGTGAATTTAGAATTACTTGCACAGTTACAACCAGATATCATATTAAGCCAAAGTTATGATGCTGCCAATGCTGAAATTGAGAATTTTGAAAAAATTGCTCCCGTTGCAGTTTTTGGTCAAAAAACGAAAATGGATTGGAGGGCAAGTCTTAGAGAAGTAGCAAAGATTGTTAATAAAGAAGAAGAGGCTGAAAAAATTATTACAGAGATTGCAGATAAGTTAGCCACTGAAAGAGAAAAATTAGCAAGTGAATATGATGGACAGACTGTTATGCAATTTTCTTTAATGGGTGAAGATAAATACTTTGTGGCATATCGACCTGATTTATATGATAAAGAAACTGGGTTAGGATTAAATGTACCTGAAGGATACACAAGCTCTGAAACTTATGAACAAATTTCAATGGAAGCAATTGTGCAAATGAACCCTGATTACATTTTTGTAAATGTTTTTGACGGTGATGAGGCTTTGTTTGAAGCATTAGAAGAAAACACAGTTTGGCAGTCTTTAAAAGCAGTTCAAGATGGTCATGTATACCGTCTAGACGGTGGTGGACACGCACCAAGTGCATTAGCTACCTTATATACAGTTAACTTTATTACCGATGCTTTAACAACAAAATAACGAACCTGATATAAGAAAATTATTTTGATGAAAACGGGCAGATACAAGGCTTTTAAAGATGTATCTGCCTGATTAAATGTCATCGACATAATTAAAATCTAGGAAGGAGAAAAGAATGAAGACTGTTAAGCAATCAAGTAAGAGTAGATTACAAATCTTTGTTCTAGTCATGATAGGAAGCTTACTTGTACTTGGTGGAGCAATGTTGCTATCCATAATGACAGGGGCGGCAAATTTATCCATGCAGGCTGTTATTGATTCATTTTTATCCTTTGAACAAGGAAATTCAAGTCATCTTCTCGTAAGAGATATGAGAGTTCCAAGAGCAATTTCAGGAGCACTAATAGGAGCCGCACTGGCTGTTGCAGGGGCTTTGATGCAGGGAATGACAAAAAATCCATTGGCAGATTCAGGATTGGTGGGATTAAGTGCAGGAGCAGGGCTTTTTTTAGCCATTTCTTTGGTTATTTTAAATGGTATGAGTTATTCAGGAATTGTTGTTATGACATTTCTTGGTGCGGCCTTTGGGGCTGGATGCGTACACATTATTAGTACTTTGATTCCAGGGGGAAATCATCCTATGAAACTTGTACTAGCGGGTGCTACAGTTAGTACATTATTTTCAGCTATTAGTCAGGCAATTGCCATTTATACGAATACATCACAAAACATAATGTTTTGGACAATGGGTAATGTTTCAGGAACAAATTGGAAGCAATTAAAAATAGGCGGACCTATTATTGTAATCAGTGTATTGCTTGGAATCGCTTTATCAAGAAGAATTTCCATTTTACATATGGGAGATGAGATAGCAAAAGGAATTGGAGTCAATACGAAACGAACCCGAATCATAGCCACGATACTTGTAGTGCTTTTATCAGGAACTTCCTTTGCATTGTGTGGCAGTATCACATTTGTTGGAATGATGATTCCTCATTTTGCAAGATTTTTAGTGGGGCCTGATTATCGGCTAATTATTCCACTAAGTGCAGTAGAAGGTGCTGTTTTAGTAGTACTTGCAGATATTTTATCAAAGACACTAAACCCACCTGCAGAAATACCGCTTGGTGCCTTAATATCTGTCATTGGTGTTCCAATCTTTCTTTATTATGCAAGAAAAGACAAAGGAGGAAAAAACCAATGAATACTCCAATAAAAAAGAAAAGTCATTTCAGTTTGCTGTTACTTTGGCTGTTTTTATTAATCGTACTCTTTTTTATTAGTATCAATGCTGGGTATACAGATATTCCAATGAAAGACATACTACGTATTTTGGGAGGAGGCGGAAGTACAAATGAGAATCTGGTTGTATTTGAATTTCGTCTTCCTCGTATCATTATTTCAATTCTAGTAGGAATTGGATTTTCACTATCTGGTTGTGTATTACAAGGAATTACAAGAAATCCACTTGCAGATCCTGGGCTTATGGGAATTAATGCAGGAGCTGGAATTGTAGTTGTTATTTTTATGACCTTATCAGGGACGATAAGTCTTTTGGGTGTTATGGCATTACCGATATTTTCTTTCTTGGGAGCACTATTAACGAGTGCACTTTTGTATATAATTTCAACAAAAAAGGGATACGGTCTAGCACCTACTCGTTTGATATTAAATGGAGTTGCAATTCAGGCAGGTATTAACTCTATGATGACAATCATTGTATTGCAATTGGATGATACACAGTATGATTTTCTAGCAATATGGCAGGCAGGAAGTATTTATAATTCCAATTGGAAATTAGTACTTGCATTGTTTCCATGGATTGTATTTGGTATGATTTATCTCTTTTTTAAATCAAGGGAGCTAGATCTTTTGATGGTAGGTGATGAATTAGCATCAGGCCTTGGTGTTGCGGTTACTAAGGAGAAAAAAGGGTTATTATTCGTTGCGGTTGCACTTTCGGCAGCTTCGGTAACTGTAAGCGGTAGTTTGCATTTTGTAGGCTTACTAGGTCCTCACTTGGCAAGGCGTATTGTGGGTGCGAGACATCAAATTTTATTACCATTTTGTGCTATAACGGGTGCAATATTGGTTTTGGCCGCTGATACAATCGGAAGAACCATTGTAGCTCCATCGGTGATACCAGCAGGAATTATCGCGGCAATATTAGGAGCACCTTATTTTATTTATTTAATGATTGGTAATAGTCGGACTAAGAAGGAGGTAAGAAAATGAAAGAGTTTAAGATTAAAGATTTAGAAGTGGCCTACGGAGATCAAACCATAATCAAACAACTAAACCTAGAAATCCCGATTGGTAAAATAACAACAATCATTGGGCCAAACGGATGTGGTAAATCAACTTTCTTAAAAACCATTGGAAGAATTATGAAGGCAAAGCATGGTGCTGTTTATTTGGATGCAAAAGATATTCATGAATTATCAAGTAAAGAATTTGCAAGACAATTAGCCATACTACCTCAAAGTCCGATTGCACCTGAAGGCCTAACGGCACAAGAGTTAGTCTCCTATGGACGATATGCGCACCAAAAAGGCTTTGGAAAGGAAAGTGCGAAGGATCAAGAAATTGTAAAATGGGCGCTTGAAGTTACAAATCTATCTGAACTAAGTCATCGAAGTGTAGACAATATGTCTGGTGGACAAAGGCAACGAGTATGGATTGCAATGGCACTGGCACAAGAAACAGAAATGATATTACTAGATGAACCAACAACGTATTTAGATGTTGCTTACCAACTGGAAGTACTAGAACTTTTGGAGGATTTAAATAGAATTTACGGATGTACTATTGTTATGGTACTTCACGATATCAATCTTGCTTCCCGATACGCAGATTATCTGATTGCACTAAAGCAAGGAAAAGTCATAGTAGAAGGTACACCAAGAGAGGTAATTACGAAGGAAATGCTAAAAGAGGTATACCAGATTGAATCGGATATTGTACTGGAAGAGCAAAGTAAAAAACCAATTTGTGTTTCTTACCGTTTGATGAATAAAAAGAAATTATTAGAAAAGGAATTAAAGGTGGTAGGATGAAAAAAATAGCGATATATGGGAAAGGTGGAATTGGAAAATCAACAACGGTTTCCAATCTATCTGCCGCTTTGGCAACAACTGGTTTGAAAGTAATGCAGATTGGATGTGATCCAAAGGCAGATTCAACCAGAAATTTAACAGGTGGCGAAAAGATTCCAACTGTTTTGGAGCTACTTCGAGATAAAGAAAATGTAAAGCTTGAAGATTTGGTATTTGTTGGAGATGAAGGTGTCTTGTGTGTGGAAGCAGGAGGACCAGTACCAGGAGTTGGTTGTGCAGGGCGAGGAATTATTACGGCATTTGAAAAATTAGAAGAATTAAATGCATTTGAAGTGTATCAGCCTGATGTAGTCATCTATGACGTGCTAGGTGATGTCGTGTGCGGCGGCTTTGCAATGCCAATTCGTGGAGGCTATGCCGAAGAGGTCTATATTGTATCCTCGGGTGAGATGATGTCTTTGTATGCTGCAAATAATATTGCCTCGGCAGTTAAAATGTTTGGGAAACGAAAATACGCATCCTTAAAAGGAATTATCTTAAATAGTAAAAATATAGAAAACGAAGAAGCATTGGTGCTACAAGCAGCAAAAGAGATTGAAACGGACGTAATATATAAAATAGACAGAAATCCGTTGGTACAACAAGCAGAAGCACTCGGAAAAACGGTGGTAAGCGCATTCAAAGACAGCAATATGAGTAAGAAATATTTAGAACTTGCCAAAATGCTTCTTACACAAGAAGAATAAGGAGGCCGATATGAGTGGTACAAATCGGACTTATCGTCTGTCAGAGATAGAAAGCAATCAAGGAATCACATTTTCACATGCAGCTGCTACACCAGGACATCATTGTCCGATGCACACTGCATTGGCTGCAATGAGAAACATAAGAGGAATCTCTAGCCTTGTACTTGGCATGCCAGAATGTAGTTTTTACAGTCGCTATGTGATGGAGAATCCAGTTGAAGGGACAGGAGAACTTCATTATACCTACGTACTAGACTCCAATGAAGTCGTATTTGGGTGTAGAGAAGGATTGATAAAAGCATTAGAAGAAATGGAACGAGACGGTGCAAAGGCAATTATGGTGATTATGACATGCATTCCTGCCTTGATTGGTGAGGATGTAAAGGAAATAACAGAAACTTTTTCCTTAGAGCATAATGCAAAAGCTGTCTGTATTGATATGGCTCATTATAAGAGAAATGGATATGAAGCTGGCTATTATGAAGGATATGAAGCATTAGGCGATTTTTGTATGAAAAAAGAGTTAAACTCTAATCTAGTCTCCATACTTGGCGCACACAAAGGAAGGGAAGGTGAAGGTTTAAAAAATTGGCTTAAAAATAATGCCTTTGAACTCCTTGAAATTGAAACAGGATTTATGCTAGAGGATTTCCTTAAGATCACAAGTTCTGCATTCATTATCGTAACAAATATCCATTACCTTCCTCTTGCTAACAAATTAAAAAAAGAATATAACATACCTTTTGTATTCTTAGGTGGTGCATATTCCGTTAGCGAGATAACAGCTTGTTATGAAACGATAAAAGAACAGTTACAATTACAAGAGTTACCAGAATTTGTAGGAATCAATGAATTAAAAGAATTGGAAGATAATATAAAAAGCCAATTTACGGGTAGCCGTTTTATTATACCTGCGATTATAGAAGACGTATTACTTTTAACGAATTATTTGACCTCTTTATCGATGAAGCCTTGTGTCTTACATATTGAAGAATATCAATTATGGATGCAGGAGTGGAAGAAATCCATTCTACATCAATCGGTTGATCCATATATTACTTTTGTTGTACAGCAAGAAATAAATCAAGATGCATTTGAAAAGTCAGGATTTTTAGAAGAAAAAGGATTTCGTTTTTCAATAGGAGAAACTTCATTGAAAGAGGTTGCTTCCATGAAGATAGAACGTTTTTTCCTTACTTCACTTTTTGGCTACGAAAGGACGAATGCATTGCTTCATAGTCTGAAACATCTACGGAAGGAGGAGTAAGATGCCATTATATAAGAATACACCACAACCATCTGGAAGGATGGGCGTATTATGGGCGCTTGCGCCAATTTTTGATGCCGCCATTATTGAATATGGTTCTATGGGCCATATGATTTATGCTGAAAAATGGCTGGCACACACGGGATTAATCAAACGAGCAAAACTAATTACAACACATCTTGCTGAAAAAGACATAGCTCTTGGAATTACAAAACGTTTAGAAGAGAGTGTAAAAGAGGTGGTAAAGGAGAAAAAAGCAAATGTTATCTTTTTAATTCCATCTAGTGTTCCTGAAATGATAGGGACTGACTTAGAATCCATTGGAGAAGAGTTACAATTTATGTATCCACAAATACCTATTATTACTTTTGGGGCAGGAAATTTTAAGGCGACAAAAGAACAAGGTATGGAAGAAGCTTATTTTCGATTGGTTAAATCATTGACTAAAGAAGATGATATAGAAGCGATAGAAGATACAGGCTTTGAAAAAGCAACTTTTAATCTAATCGGATCTGCCTGCGATTGGTCTCGTTTTCAATCAGATACAAGAGAAATTATTAGAATAATGGAAGGCGCATTTGATATGAAGTCAGCCGCTGTGTTTGGCTCCTCTTGTAATACAACCTCATTATATAAGATGACAAATGCAAAAGTAACACTTGTTATGCGAAAAGATGGGATAAAAGCTGCTAAGCAATTAGAAAAAAATTATGGTATTCCCTATCTTTATATGACTCCTTACGGACTTTTAAATACCATAACATGGATCAAAGAATTAGAAGAGATATTAGAAAAGAAAGCAGATAAAGATTATCTTAACAATGAAATCAAAGAAACACAATATGCGATTCATCATTGTAACGTTTGGGCAAAGCATAAAAACGATAAAGCAAAGTTATGGATTAGTAATGAAGATGAGTTGTCACTAGGAATTCAAGAATTTGCCAAGAAAGAGTTAGGCTTTATGCTTGCTACTGGAGGAATCCATATGTCTGATGCTAGACAATTAAAGCAAAATCCTGGAAAATGTAACATTGAGGTAAGAAGAAGTACGTTATCTTACGATATCAATCCTTACGAACTTCCTTTTATGGGATTTCGAGGTACTATGAATTTATGCTCTTTATTTACGGATTTTCTTATAAAAAGATAATAGGTTTCATCCTTTACGTATTTATGCTTCATGAACAACCTCATATAATGCGAATTAATTAGCCCTGTTTTGCAAACAATTTATTAGCAAAACAGGGCAATTGTAATTATATGCACTATAACAGAATTACTTTGATTGACATTATCACTAATTAGTGATATATTTAAGATATGAAAAATAAAATATCTTATGGAAAACAAAACGATTCCAATTTAAAAGCTTTTATTGGTCTTAGTCGTACGACACAAGGACTCCACAAACGTGCAGGTGGTATTTTTAGTAAAGGAGGATTGACGTCATCACAATTTGCAGTCTTGGAGGCTTTGTATCACAAAGGAGACTTAACGATTCAGGAAATCATAGATAGTATATTGTCATCTTCTGGTAACATGACTGTTGTTGTTAATAATCTGGAAAAAGACAAAATGATTGAACGTTACGTGAATCCAAAAGACAAAAGATCAAGTGTAATAACAATAACCGAGAAAGGGAAACGGAAAATAGAAGAAATATTTCCAATTCATCTGATTGATTTAGAAAAAAGCTTTGAAGCAATAACCGAAGAAGAAAAGGAAATACTAATCAAAATATTAAAGAAAATTAAAATATAATGATTCTAAAACACAGAAATCACTAATTAGTAATAAATGATTGGTTTTCTTGTTTTAGAAGGTTAGGAGTGTGAATATGAGTAAAAAAATGATAAGAGTAGAAAAAATCGGTTTTCAGTGGGGAATGGACAGTCCTTTTTTAGCATGCATGCATCATAAAGACCAATTTCCAGCAGGAAACGAAGAACAAGGACCAGCGGTTTCTCTAAGTGGAAGACGCCTTGGCAATGATTTCTCTGGAAAAGATGGTTTTAGTATGTATCACGGTGAAAAGGTACCTGGTTTTCCAGTACATCCGCATCGTGGCTTTGAGACGGTAACCATTGTATTAGAAGGAATTGTCGATCACTTTGATTCCAAAGGAGCAGAAGGCAGATATGGAAATGGTGATGTACAATGGCTTACGACAGGGGAAGGCTGTCAGCATGTAGAAATGTTTCCACTTGTTCATACCGATAAGCCAAATCCATTAGAACTGTTTCAAATATGGCTCAACCTTCCAGCCGAGAGTAAATTTACTTCTCCAGATTATAAGATGCTTTGGGCAGAAGAAATTCCAGTTATCAAAAAAAGTAACGAAAAAGGGAAGACGGCTACCATTCGATTAATTGCTGGAAGGTATGAAGAGTATAACAGCCTAGCACCAACCCCTGCATCTTGGGCGGCAGATTCTAATCATCATGTTGGAATTCAATTGGTTGAATTAGAGCCAGGTGCTGAATATAAAATTGCGGCTGGCACAAAAAGTTTGAATCGAAATTTGTACTTTTACCAGGGACTTGGAACAATTCTTATTGAGGAAGAGAGTATTCCTTCCTCTAGTCGCATTAAGTTAGCAGGTGAGGAAGAGATTGTAGTGCAAAATCAAGATCAGGTTAGTTATCTATTATTGTTAGAAGGAGAGCCAATCAACGAACCAGTTGCTCAATATGGACCTTTTGTTATGAATACACAACAAGAAATCAATGATGCCTACCGAGATTATCAAAACACACAATTTGGTGGTTGGCCGTGGTCAGACGATGAGCCTGTACATTCAAGAGATACAGGTAGATTCGCTCGTTATCCAGATGGAAGAGTTATAAAAAAATCATAAGACAAAATTATAGCCAATTTTGATTGTTATCATTATGTTACAATCAAAGTTGGCTGTTTTATTGTGTGATATTAGAATTTGTCTCAGGTCGAAATACAGTTATAATCAAAACGAATGATTCATATGATTAATAAGTATAAAAATAAGGTGGAAGGATATGGAATCAGGAAACAATAATCAGGATATGCTAGAAGAGTATACATTAAAGCAAACAAAAGCAACACTTAGCGCATTTGTTGATGCTATTATTCCACGCTCGGAAGAATTAGCAAAAGAGTATGGTGAAATACAGTATTTTGGAGCTTTGGATTTGCTAGTTGATGAATATTTATATATTACATTAAATGAATATCAGCCAGATTTGGCAGAAGCAACAGTTGAAATGTTAAATGCAGCGGCCCAAAGATTAGTTTCAAGAGTGGAAAATAAAAAACCATTAAATTTATCGGAAGGTGGATTGTTTGCTTCTTTAGCACCTAGTGATCGATTGCTTGCAATTGCTTTACTAAAAAAGTATCAATATTCATCCTCACATTTGCTATATCCATATGAAAATATATTCTATAACGTAGTAGATAATTTGATTCGTTTAACCATGATAGGATATTATTCCGAATGGTTTGGATATGGAACTACACGATTGTTGCAGCCCAATAATCGTGTCCTAGAATTCTATCCATTAAGCTGGAATCAGATAGATTATCCAGGTCCAACACCACCACGCCAATTGGCTATGATTGAATCATGAAGGGAGCTAAATCATGGAAAAAGACTTTGATGTCATTGTAATCGGAGCTGGAGGGGGCGGGGCTGTGGTTGCAAAAGAATTGTGTGACAAAGGATTAAGAGTTCTTGTTTTGGAAGCTGGAGCTTGGTATGGGAATAAAAAATGGCCAAAACCGAATTCAGAGCCTGGAGAAAAAAGCAGTTCTAGCTATGAAGATTTAAGTATTGATATTCTAAATGAATGCTTTACGGATTTAGAAGACGATATGAATAGTCTTATATCTGGAAAGTTTCGATGGGGTCCAGCAAATAGGCAAAAAGAGCCTTGGAAACGTTTGGTTGCACATGGAGGCTTTACGTGGCAAAATGCAGGAGTTGGAGGAAGCACTCTTCACTATTTAGGAAATCATCCAAGAGCTTATCCTACTTCTGTAAATCAAGTCTGGCCAATTACTTATGATGAATTAATTCCTTATTATGAAAAAGTTGAGCAATTATTGCCTGTAACAAACGCTCCCGCTGTGGCAAAAGAAGACCTATTTTACTATGGAGCGAGTAAAGCAGGGTGGAGTCAGCATGATACAAAAAATGTAACAACTCCTGGATATCGTCCGCAACCAAATGCAATTTTAAGACGCGGGCAATCATACCAATTCCCAGGAGAGGGGTTACACGAATATACAAACTATGGCTGTACACTTAGAGGGCACTGTATAAATGGTTGCCACATTGGTCCAACAGTTGATTCAGTTGCAAAAAGATCGACTTTTACTAATTATATTCCTTTTGCCCTATTAACAGGAAATATAGAAATACGGCCAAATAACTTTGTGATTCAGGTGTTAACGGAAAAAGACAATAATGGTGACTTACAAGCAATAGGAGTTATTTCAAAAGATACTTGGACAGGAGAGACGACGCAACTACGAGCAGATATTGTTGTTATGGCGGCTGGAACGATTGAAACACCAAGGTTATGGCTAAACTCAAATCTTCCTGAAAATCCATGGGTAGGAAGAGGTTTGGTAAATCATTGGTTTGACAGTGTTACTGGTATTTTTGAAGAATCTGCCTTGATGGAAGCAATCGGTTCGCCAAATATTCGCCCATTTTCAGGGCAGAATGCAGCGGCACGTTTTGATTATCCCGGTTGGGGAGTGTTAGAACTTTTTGGTTGTAGTCCAGCGCTGTATTCGACGCTAGGCTATGCATCTAGTGATAGTGGATTTTTCTTTGAAAACAAGGTAGGGGATAAGCCTTGGGATTATGAAGGAGCAATTGTTGGTGACCTTTTAAAGGAATATATGATGAATTATCAGCGCACACTCAACATCGTGATTTTTACCGATGACGAGGTGAACCAAGACAATGGGGTTACATTGGATATGCATGAAAAAGATGAGAATGGTTACATACCAATCATACGTTATCATGCAAGCCAGAAGGATCGAATCAAAAGAGATAACTTGGCAACACTAGCTTCTAATATATTAAGAACTGCTGGTGCCAAAACAATCGTACGTGCAAACTGGTCACCTGATATATACATACATCTTATGAGTACTATGCGAATTGGGCTTGTCACAAATACACAATGTGAGGCGTTGCAAGTAAAAAAACTATATATTGCTGATAATAGTGTACTATACAATAGCCTTGGTGGACCAAACCCTACACTTACTACACAGGCATTAGCAACGCGCACAGCGGATAACATATTTGATAAATATTTTGCACCCCAAGCATAAAGTAATAATTTTAAATAAATTAGAATAAAAATAGCACACTAAATTATCTTTGGAATAAACTGAATTGAAAAGATTTCATATCATATAGGAGGTTTGTATCGTTTATATGGATAACACAATGTATGATACGCAAGATAATTCAATTGTAGGAATTCCATATCAGAACATAAATTGGAGAGACATAGATGGGCAGCCTTTTGGGCAAGCATCCGCTTTTAACATGTTCGTACTGGGTGATGCCAATAATATTGTAGATGTAGAAGGAGCAGTAGCAATTGGCGGAAGCTTTTATAGCCCAAGAGGCTTTAGTGTAGGCTTTCAAAGGGGAAACAATCCAACCAGCATTGGGTTTTCACCAGATCTTGCTAGATTTATAACTGGAAATGTTACTTCTACAAAAGGTCCTTTGGTTGTAATAGGGCATGCCATTTCAAATGGAAGTTTTCAGGCAGGATTAGGAAGTACCTATTATATTGGAAATGATGATTCTGATGGTCAAATGGATCAATTAAAACAATTATATCAAGCTCGTGGAGGAAGTCCATATTGGACACCAAGTGATAAAGGTGAGTATTATTTAATTCCTAGTTATGACGTTCCACGAGTGATACCAGCATCTCGTATTTCTGCTGATTTACCAGCGTTTTTTCAAAATGCTAGAACAAGTTTAGTAAACTATAGAAATTGCATTTCGCAATTAGCAAGTAATGGAACTATCACAAGTAATTCTCATGAATGGATTTTGACAGGTACCGATCCTACGCAAAATATTTTTACAATTGATGTAAGTCCAAACGGACTTATTAATAAAGGAATAAGATTCAATGTTCCTAGAGGCAGTTTAGCAATTGTTCGACTAAAGACAGGTCCTCATGCTCACTTACAATATGGGGTGTATGGAGATAAAAGTATGGCAAACCATACTCTTTATGTTTTTGAAGATGCAACAAATATTCATATGGAAAAATCATCCGATATATGGGGAAGTATTTTAGCTCCTCAAGCAATGTTTCATGGTCATCCTACAGGAGGGCATGTGAGTGGAAATGCTGCATTAGGCGGTTTTGCTGTAAATCCAAACAGTGGCTTTGAATTTCATTTTTATCCATTTGTAGGTGGAGTGATATGTGGAGAAACTTTGCCTGTAGAAGAAGTGATCGAAACACCATCTCCAGTGCCATCACCCCCAGAAATGCCTATGCCAACACCTGTTCCAACGCAACCAACGCAACCATGTCCAACATGCCCAGAGCCAGAGCCTTGTCCAGTTCAATTACCATGTCCTGAACCAGCACCATGCCCAGTGGCTCCACCGTGTCCAGAGCCACCGCCATGTCCAGTAGCTCCACCATGCCCGACATGTCCAGAACCATGTCCAGTCGCTGCACCGTGTCCAACGTGTCCAGAGCCAGAACCATGTCCAGTGGCTCCACCATGTCCAACGTGTCCGACATGTCCAGAGCCAGAACCTTGTCCAGTCGCTGCACCGTGTCCAACATGTCCAGAGCCAGCACCATGCCCAACGTGCCCAGAGCCAGCACCATGTCCAATGTGTCCAGAACCACCGCCATGCCCAACGTGTCCAGAATGTCCAGCGTGCCCGGTATGCCCAGAGCAAAAGGAAGAGACACAAAGAGAACCAATGGGTATTCCAATTCCATTTCCTGTACCAATTCCTATTCGTTCAAAACCAATTGAGTGTCCGAAATGTGAGGAATGTCTGGTAACTGCGGGAATGATAACAGGTTGTATTTGTGGTTGTGAGTGTCATAGAAGCCACGAGTGGGATGTTATGCTATACCAAATGTTAGATGGCAAAAAAGTGATGGTATCTTGTAGCACAATCTGCCATATGGAATGCTTTGAATTTAAAGTTTCTTATGAAGGAACTTATATATTGAAAATCTGTCCAGCTAAAAGAACGTTCTTTTCACCTGCATGCAGACCAAAAGTAAAATTAACAAATATTGGTGTTGCCAACTTTATAATAGAATAAGATTAAATGACATAAATTGGATGATATCTTGACTTATTCATGTTCCTATGATACACTTTACTAACAATTTCATTACTCGTGAGGGAGTAGTTTGCGTAAGATATTACGTGACAAGTCAACATACTGACTGAATAAGTCTGGCTTGTCTTAATGAACGAGACTCATGTATAGCACAAGATGTTATACATGGTCTCTTTTTTTGACTCGTGTATGCATGTTTATGCAGTACACGATTTTTTTATGTTCATGTATTTTCCCCCTCATGGAAATTGCAACGAGCATCCTTTCTATAAATAGTAGTAGGACTCACTTTTAGAGGAAAAGAAACACAAGGAGGAAGTTGTTGTGAAAGAATTTATGGAAGATATTGAGCAATTATCAATTCGACTAGGCTCTGATTTATCCAAGGGATTAACAACAAAACAAGTTGGAAAGAACCAAGAAAAGTACGGCACCAATACGCTAACAAGAGAAAAACAAGAATCATTGCTTAAGCGAACCATCAAAGCATCCAGTGAACCTATGATCCTAATGCTTATTATGGCTGGTTTCATTGCACTTTTTGTTAACATGATACGTGCATCAACAGGAGGAGAAGCAGACTTTTTAGAATGTGTCGGTATTTTTGCCGCAATTTCTCTTTCTGTCATCATTACTGTGGCAATGGAGGGTAAAAGTGCAAAGGCATTTGAAGCGTTATCGAAAATAAGTGAGGATACGCAAATCAAAGTATTGCGAGACGGCGAAACGATTGTAGTTGGTCAAAAGGATATTGTGGTTGGTGATTTGGTCTTGCTATCAACTGGCGATAAGATTCCAGCAGACGGAAGGCTAGTTGAAAGTGTTGGTCTTACAGTGGATGAATCTGCATTAACAGGAGAAAGTGTACCAGCAAAGAAAGATGCAAAGTTAGTTCTAATTGATGAAAAAACACCACTTGCAGAACGAAGTAATATGTTATACTCTGGTAATTTTATAACAAGTGGGTATGGTAAGATGATTGTAACAGCAGTTGGTGATGAAACTGAATTTGGAACAATTGCAAAAGAACTTTCAAAGGTAGAAAAAACAAGTACACCATTGCAAGAAAAGCTTGCAAGGCTTGGAAAAACAATCACGATTCTTGGCGTAATTGCGGCAACCATAGTCTTTATCACAGAGTTAATCTCTTTTTTTCTAGCGGGCGGATTACATGTTGAACAAGTCTTAGAAGCCTTTGTAACAAGTATTGTTTTAATTGTTGCAGCCGTTCCAGAAGGACTTCCAACCATTGTAGCAGTATCATTATCCATTAATATCATTAAATTGTCACATCAAAATGCATTGGTAAAAAAGATGATTGCATCAGAGACAGTCGGATGTATCAATGTTATTTGCTCTGACAAAACAGGTACCTTAACAGAAAACAAGATGACAGTAGCCGCTTTTTATGATGGAAAATGGCATGAGGATGCAACGCAGTTAGAATGTAACTGGCTTGTACACAATGTCTGTCTTAATACTACCGCGGATCTCTCTTTCGATGGCAGTTTTATTGGGAATCCAACCGAATGTGCAATGCTAAACTTTTATGAAAAATCAAAGGTAAGACAAGTAACTGGAAAGTCTTACAAAGAGGAACGTCTAGATCACGATGTGTTGCATTCGTTTCCATTTTCTTCTGAATTAAAGCATATGACAACGATAAGTAAAGTAGATGGTAAAATCATTACTTATGTAAAAGGTAGTCCAGAATGTGTGTTTTCAATGTGTAAGATGGAAGAGTCAAAGAAACATGAAATCGAAACATACATGAAAAAAGCGCAGGAAAAAGCCATGCGTGTCATCGCTTTTGCTCATAAGGAATTGGAAGAAATGAAGGATTATGAGGACGATCAGTATCATGCGATATTAGAAAGTAACATGGTTTTTGACGGTTTTGTGGCGATATCTGATCCTCTTCGTGCCGATGTATATGAAGCGGTAAAAAACTGTAGACTTGCAGGTATTGACTTAAAGATTTTAACAGGGGATAACATTGTAACAGCTTCGGCAATTGCTGATGAATTACACCTCCTAAATAATGGACAAGTTGCAGTAGAAGCAAAAGAGATTGCAGACTTAAGTGATGAAGAATTAATTCAATTGCTTCCAAAGATAAGCGTAATTGCAAGAAGTACACCAACCATTAAAATGCGGATTGTTAAATTATTAAAAGGAGAAGGTAATGTCGTTGCAGTTACTGGAGATGGTATCAACGATGCACCAGCCTTAAAAAATGCAGATGTTGGTATTGCAATGGGGATTTCAGGAACAGAGGTTTCAAAAGAAGCTAGTGATATCGTATTGTTAGATGATTCTTTTTCTACCATTGTAAAAGCAATTGTCTGGGGACGTGGTATTTATGAGAACTTCAAACGATTTATTCAATTTCAGCTTACCGTTAATATATCTTCCGTTATTGTTGTGTTTACTTCTATTATTTTAGGGTTAAAAGCTCCATTTACAGCACTTCAATTATTGTGGATTAATATAATTATGGATGGACCTCCAGCACTTACACTAGGTCTTGAACCTGTATATGATGATTTGATGAGTCGTCCACCAACAAAGCGAAACGATAATATCGTATCAAAAGGAATGTTCTTACGAATTGGATTAACAGGAGCGTATATTTCCATTGTCTTCTTATGCCAATATACGAAAAACTTTTTAGGTGCAACAACAGAACAAATGCCAACTGTATTATTTACTTTATTTGCACTCTTTCAATTATTTAATGCCTTTAACTGTAGAGAGCTACATGCAGTAAGCATATTTAAGCATCTTTTAAAAAATAAAATCATGCTTCTTGTTATTAGCATAACATTTTTAATTCAGATTATTATTATACAATTTGCAGGAGCGTTCTTTGGAACTGTGCCACTTGATTTGTTTATGTGGATTAAGATATTTTTAGTGACTTTTAGCGTTGTTTTAATATCTGAGACGGTCAAACTATGTTATCGAATCTTAATTAGAAAGTAAAGAGAATAATTAAGCGGTTGTTGGTAGAAAAAATCCCTCGTAAGGGATAGATTTTAACCAACAACCGTTTTTTGTTACATATAAAAGTAAGACTCTTAATTACTTTGTATTAATTTCATCAAATCATTCATGGGTTTTGTTATGTATTTGTTCTTATGCCAAAAGAGTTGGCGGTATACGTTTACTTCAAACTCAGGAACCCGTATTGGAACAATGGATTTTTCTTTTAGCTCGTTTTGAATGGTAAACAAAGGAAGATAGGAAACACCTTTGTTTTGTGCAACAAAAGAACGAATAATGTCGGTATTTCCTGTTTCTAAATAAGGGTGAAGGCCTAGTCCTTTTCGTGCTAAATGTTGGGAGAGTTCATAGGTATATCCAATGTTACATTCCGTCATAATTAGCTCCTCCTGTAAGATTTCTTCTATGGTTACGGTTTGTTTTTTTGCAAGAGGATTTTGACTAGAAGCTACGAAATATACCTTTTCTTCACGAAGAATCTTTCCTGTCCATACGTGATCAATCACGTTTTGATCAATCGTATATGCCATGTCTAATTCATTATGAAGCATAAGATCAAAGATAAAATTTCTTGTACCAGTCTTAATGCAGATATGCATATTGGGATACATCTGGTGAAAACTTGTAATAAGAGAAGGAAAAGATGCAGCCAAAATGGATTCAGAAGTACCAATTCGAATCATACCAGAGTAATCTTTTTCGTTCTTTATGTCAGATATGGATTCTTCTGTATAAAGTAAAATTTTTTGTGCATGTTTTAAAAATTCTTTTCCTTTCTCTGTCAAGTAAATGCTTTTACCAATTCGGTCAAATAGTAAAGTTCCAAGTTCCTTTTCTAAATTCTTGATTTGTATTGTAACAGCTGCCTGAGAATATCCCAGTTGTTCTGCTGCCTTACTAAAATTCATCTTATCAGCGGCAACAAGGAAAGTATTAATTTCTCTAAGTTCCATAGTATGTTCTTCCATCCATAAATATTTTTAAATGATATTATTAAATACATTAATTATTCATATTATAAAGTTAATGATATAATAGCTAAACAGGAAAGTCAATGCAAGAGGAGGAAACAGTGAGAGGATTAGGTACCATTATTAATATAGTAGCGGTAATACTAGGGAGCGGTATCGGACTATTTTTAAAAAACGGATTAAAGCAAAAAATGCAGGATATGCTAATGCAAACTTGTGGAGTAGCAGTCATCTTTATTGGTATTTCAGGAACGCTACAAGGAATGCTTCGCGTAACAGAGGGGACAATTGAGACAAAAGGGGCTATGCTTTTAATATTTTCTTTGGTCATTGGAGGATTTATTGGTCAACTATTAGATATAGAGAGTTTTTTAGATTCCATTGGGGATAAGCTAAAAAGCATGGCTCATGTAAAAGAGGATAATCGATTTGTAGAAGGGTTTGTAAATACCTCTTTGATTATCTGTGTGGGAGCCATGGCAATTGTTGGATCAATTCAAGATGGATTAAGTGGTGATTATACCATGCTTGCAGCAAAATCAATCTTGGATTTTGTTATCGTACTTGTTTTTACTTCAGGTTACGGAATTGGAGTAATGTTTTCTGCAATTCCAATTTTACTATATCAAGGTGGTATTACACTACTAGCAATCGCGGCAGGTTCCTTTTTAGGAGAGGAGTTGATTGCCAATCTTTCCTATATTGGTTCTGCATTGATTTTTTGTGTTGGAATTAATATTGCGTTTGGAAAGAGATTTCAAGTAGGTAACATGCTTCCTGCATTTATAATTCCAATTATATATAGTATCATAGCGTGACTACAAAGAAGGAGATAAGCAATGAAATTTTCAAAACGTATGAATCTATTTCAAGAAAGTGTGTTTACGAAACTAAATGAAATGAAGCTTAAAAAGTTAGAACAAGGTGAAAACGTGATTGATCTTAGCATTGGTACTCCAAATGTACCTCCTGCAGAACATATCATGGACGCTTTATCGTACGCAGTAGCAGATAGAACCAATTATGTGTATGCCATCAAAGACCAAAGTAAACTTACATATGCAGTCAGCAAGTGGTATGAAGAGCGATATCAAGTCCATATAGATCCTGATAAACAAGTTTGTTCTTTGCACGGATCACAGGAAGGCTTTGCAAACCTTGCAATGACAATCGTGGATGAAGGAGATTTGGTACTTGTTCCAGACCCATGCTATCCCGTTTTTGCAGACGGACCACTTTTAGCAGGTGCAACCCTATATTACATGCCACTAAAAAAAGAAAACAATTATGTTATTCAATTTCAGGATATACCAGAAGATGTAGCAAAAAAAGCAAAACTTATGATTGTATCTTATCCAAATAATCCAACTACAGCTATAGCACCAGATAGCTTTTATACAGACTTAATTGCGTTTGCTAAAAAGTATGATATTATTGTACTTCATGACAATGCCTATAGTGAGTTAGTGTTTGATGGAAAGAAAGGAAAAAGCTTCTTATCTTTTGAAGGAGCGATGGAGGTAGGAGTTGAATTTAACTCTCTTTCTAAAACCTATGCGTTGGCAGGTGCAAGAATTGGTTTTTGCATTGGAAACGAACAAATTATTACGAATTTAAAAAAGTTAAAATCAAACTTTGATTACGGTATGTTTCTTCCACTGCAAGAGGCTGCAATGAAAGCAATTCTAGGCGATCAAACATGTGTGAAAACAACTAGATTATCCTACGAAAAAAGAAGAGATGCCTTATGTGACGGCTTATCCTCAATAGGCTGGAAGATAAATAAACCAGATGCAACCATGTTTGTATGGGCATCCATCCCAAGTGGATTTCATAGTAGCGAGGAATTTGTCTTTGAATTGCTTGATAAAGCAGGTGTATTAATGACACCGGGAAGTGCCTTTGGTGCTCACGGTGAAGGCTATGTTAGAATTGCATTAGTTCAGGATAAAGAAGTAATAGAGCAAGCAGTAGAGCAGATAAAGAAAAGTAGAATTTTATTAAAAAATAGTTAATGTTTCATAGTGAAACATTGTCCCATGATTGGTCTTTTATTAAGACTGTTTCATGGGATTTTTTTGATATTTATTTAATAAATAAGTGGACTCTTTGTTGCTATTAAAAAACTCGTAATAAAATATTAAGGATGATGTCCTTGACGAGTCAGAAATAAAATTATATATTAAGTGTATTAAGACTTATAGTACAGTTAATACAAAATTAATAAAATATTAAGTATTTCATAAAGAATTTTAATTAGATACTAAAACTTAATTAAAAAAAAGCTCCCTCATCTGTGATATCTTTTATGATAGCAGGTTTAGAAAAAGTATGTTTGTACTTTTAGGGGGATATAACAAATGCTTAAGGAAGTACTTTAAGATAGAAAGGAAGAAAAATATGAAACGAAGACGTTTAACGCAGATATTTCCTTGGCTTTTACCAATACGGAAAAAACAACGTTTATTTTGTTTTTATTTAAAAATGAAATTGGATGGCAAAAAGTATGCCATTGAAAAAAAAGAAGACTTGTACCAAAATCTAATATTTGAAGCAGATAGTACCTTGTACAATCATGAAACAGGTTTTGATATGAAATACCAAGAAAACAAGGTATTTAATCTGAAGTTAGCAGCACAAACATTAGATGATATTGTAATAAAGCCAGGAGAAGTATTTTCCTTTTGGAAACTGGTAAAAAATGCAGATAAAAAGATTCCTTATAAAGATGGGCTTGTCGTGATAAATGGAGAGCTTACCACTGCATATGGAGGGGGACTTTGTCAAATTAGTAATCTGTTATTTTGGTTGTTCCTTCACACCCCACTGCAAATTGTGGAACGACACGGTCATAGCGTAAAAGATTTTCCAGATCCACCAGGAGATGCACCAGTAGGAATTGATGCAACCGTATCGGAAGGTTGGTTTGATTTAAAAGTAAAAAATACAACGAATACCACTTTTCAAATTAAGCTAAGCTTTGATGAAGAACAAATGCATGGAAAAATTCTAGCAGACAAGGAATTCAATTATAAGATACAGATTCAAAATAATGCGATTGTTTATGACAAATCAGGCAAAGAAATATATCAAAAAGCAGATGTCGTTCGTACTACTATAGATAAAAAAAGCGGCGCTGTTAAAGAACAAAAAGTATTATATCAAAACAAATGTAGAATTGGTTATCCATTACCAGAGGATAATCAATCAACAGGAAATGAGGAAAGTAAAATGAAAAAAATAGCAATTCTTTTTGGTGGAAGTTCCAGTGAATATGAGGTATCCTTACAATCCGCATATGGAGTGATTCAAAATATTAATAAAAGTGTATACGAACCGATTCTAATTGGAATTGACAAAGGGGGAAGATGGTTTGTGTATGAAGGAGATGCCGAAAAGATTATAAATGATACATGGCACAAAGAGGAAAAGGTATATCCTACACTAGTATCAACGGATAAGAAACTTCAAGGTATCTATGTATGGAAACATGGTTTTGATAAACCAGCAAAGGAGATAAAACTTGATGCAGCACTTCCTGTCTTGCATGGTAAGAACGGAGAAGATGGGACCGTACAAGGCGTATTTGCCCTTGCAGGAATTCCAATCATTGGATGTAACACATTATCCTCCGCGGTGTGTATGGATAAAGATATGGCTCATAGAGTTGTAAAGGAAGCAGGAGTAAACGTTCCAGAAGCAAAATTATTAACATACGCCATGTTAGAAAAAGACAAAGAAGAGGTTTTACGATATGGAGAGGAGCTTGGGTATCCATTATTTGTTAAGCCACTTCGAGCTGGTTCATCTTTTGGAATTACAAAGGTGGAAAAATCAGAAATGCTATTTGAGGCTCTTACGTTTGCATTTTCGTATGACAATTTGGTTGTAATCGAAAGAATGATAGAAGGTTTTGAAGTTGGTTGTGCCATCATGGGAAGAGAAGAACTAATTGTAGGGGAAGTAGATGAAATAGAATTATCGGAAGGCTTCTTTGATTTTACGGAAAAATATACTTTGAAATCTTCAAAGATTCATGTTCCAGCGCGCATCTCAAAAGAAGATGCAGATCGTATAAAGGATACAGCTAAAAAAATCTATAGGGCTCTTGGATGTGAATGTTTTGCCAGAGTTGATATGTTTTATACCCCTGATGGAAGTATTTATTTTAACGAAGTTAATACCATACCTGGGTTTACAGAGCACAGTCGTTTCCCGAATATGATGAAAGCATCTGGTATTTCAATGAAAGAAGTAGTGAATCATCTGATTGAGTTAGGGGTGAGTCAATCATGAGATCAATCCTAGTAAATAATCAAATGATTCATACAGGTCATCTAATTCTTGTAAATAGAGCACATCCCATAAAAGCAGAGCCTTCAAAGGAAGAGCTTTGTAAAGTAATGAAGATAAAAGATATGTTGTTACAAAAAGAGGCTGCTAATGCACTACAAGATCTAATCGAGGCAGTAAATATGGAGAAAATGATTGAAGCCGTAAGTGGTTATCGAACACGATTTGAACAAGAAGAAATCTATTCCTCTTCTCTGAATTCAAATGGTGCTGACTTTACAAGTAAATTCGTAGCACTACCAGGTCACAGTGAACATCAAACGGGCCTGGCCATTGATTTGGCAAAAAAGCAAGAAGACATTGATTTTATTTGTCCTGATTTTCCTTATGATGGAGAATTTGCAATATTTCGCGAACAAGCTGCAAAGTATGGCTTTATTGAACGATATCAAAAAGGCAAAGAAAAGATAACAGGAATCTCGCCAGAACCATGGCATTTTCGCTATGTTGGTAAATATCATGCAAGCTTAATTACAAAACAAAATATGGCATTAGAAGAGTATATTGAGTGGGTGAAACAGTATAAATGGAATGAAAATCCATTCATTGACACTTTGGAAGGAAAAAACGTTCAAATCGGATATCAAAGCCTTATGAATCAAGAGGATTATAAACTTTTGGTTCCTGATGAAAGTCAGATTTTAGTATCGGGAAACAACGTAGATGGAATTGTGGTGATAGCATATGAATAAAAAAGAAAAACGAAAGCAGTATGAATATCCATGGATAGACATTTTTCGTATCATTGCAGCCTGTTTCATCGTAGGTATTCACGTAGGACCATTCGCATCAATCAATGAAACCTTGGATTATTTTATATTCTACTGCATTGGAAGAATCGGCGTTCCTTTTTTTATGATAGTTACTGGATATTTCGCGTTATCAAGGTTAAGTAGAAAAAATAGTGTTGGTCAAAATCTAAATAAAATAAAAAGGACACAACTAAAGCTTTTTATGTTTTATATTTTTGCTACTTTATTGTATCTTCCTGCTACAGTATATTCTATGAATTTTCCTACAAGTATAGCCAAACTTTTACAACAAATTGTTTTTGACGGAACGTTTTATCATCTTTGGTATTTTCCAGCAGTTATGATAGGGCTTATTATAGTTATCACCTTATATCGTTTCTTGCCAAGAAAAGTAATTACCGTGATATGCTTACTTCTTTATATCATTGGGATATTTGGTGACAGCTATTACAGAGCTATTGAATCAATACCGTTTCTATCTAAGTTTTACTCGGTAATTTTTTTCTTTAGTTCTTATACAAGAAATGGAATATTTTTTGCACCAATTTTTTTGTGGATGGGCTTACTACTTGCTAAGAAAAAAGAAATGGTGCTTAAAAAGAGTACTTTCATTGGTTTGGTAGTTGGTTTGGTTAGCCTTTTGATAGAAGGTGGTGTCACGAGGATGCTTCATCTGCAACGACATAACAGTATGTATTTTTCACTGCTAATTGTAATGTATTACCTTATGATAATATTGCTATCTAATAAGATTGACATGGCTAAAAATCACAAAAAATATCGGATGTTTCGAGAGATATCCATGTGGGTATACATCCTTCACCCTATGATGATAATTGTCCTTCGTGCGATTGGAGGAGTTTTAAGAATAAAAGAACAATTGACCCAAAATCCATTGCTATTTTATATATTAGTAAGTTTCTTAAGCTTTTTGGCGTCTTTAATTATGGTACAATGCAAACATTTCTTAATGGTAAGAAGAAAGGGGAATCATGAATTTGGTTAAAATGTATCTGGAGAGCAGAGCATGGGTTGAAGTAAACCTATGTAATTTACAAAATAATGTAAAAGCATTTCAAAGTGTTTTGCCAAAAGAGTGCAAGATTATGGCTGCTGTAAAGGCGAATGCCTACGGACATGGGGCAATTCTTGTGGCAACACATTTACAAGAATATGGTGTCACTCATTTTTGTGTTGCTTCTGTACAGGAAGGAATTGATTTACGAAAAGCCGGAATTAAAGGAGATATCTTAATCCTAAGTTACACCCCTAAAGACCAGCTTGATTTGTTAATTGAGTATGACCTAATTCAAACAATCGTTGATATGGAGTATGCTTTCATGCTTAGAGAGTTTCAAAAGAACCTTCGCGTTCATGTAGGGATTGATACGGGAATGCACCGATTGGGAGAGCGAGCGGAGCGTATAGAAGAAATAGCAAAAATTTGGGAATTTAAGAATTTGCATATTGAAGGGATTTTCTCACATTTATGTGTAGCCGATAGTTTAGAATCAGAGGATGTGCATTACACAAAAGAACAAATTAAGAAATTTAATCAGGCAATAGAAACACTAAAAGCAAAGGGAAAGAGTTCTTTTGCAACACATTTACAAGGAAGCTATGGAGTATTAAATTATCCTGAATGTCAATATGACTATGCAAGGCTTGGAATTTCTCTTTATGGTGCACTTAGTTCTAGTAAGGATCAGACGAAGGTAAATTTAGATTTAAAACCTGTACTTACTTTAAAAAGCAGGATATCTTGTATCAAACACCTAAAGGTAGGAGAAAAAGTAGGCTATGGCCTTGCGTTCCAAGCAATAGAAGAGTCTGATATTGCAGTGGTATCCATTGGTTATGCAGATGGAATCCCCCGTAATCTCTCTGAAAGAGGTTATGTGTTATGCCATGGAAAAAAAGCTCCTATTGTTGGAAGAATCTGTATGGATCAACTATTTATTGATGTTACAAAGATTCCCGAATCAAAAACAAATGATGAAGTTGTAATGATAGGTTCTCAAGAAAAAGAAAACATTTCAGCAGAAATGGTTGCTGATTGTGTTGGAACAATCAGCAACGAGATATTAAGCCGTTTGGGAAATCGATTAGAAAGAATTGTTACCACTCCAATTCTTTTCCAAAGCGATCCATGTAAATAGGGCCATTTATATCATGAGGCATCTTTGTCAAAGCAAGAATATCCTCAGCAACTTCCAAAGGGTCCAAATCAGCATTCGCACCACCCATATCAGTACGAATCCAGCCAGGATGTATGGCAAGTACCTTGATTTTATTATCTTTTTCTTTTAAATAATTTTGTAAAAGCATACTTCCCATATTCATGGCTGCTTTTGACATACAATAATGAAATTCTTTACTTCTTGGACAATTACGAATACTTCCTGCTTCGGAAGAAATATTTAGCAAAATAGGATTTTCTCCCTTTGATAGAAGAGAAAGAAACTCCAGTCTTTTTCCAATTAATTGTTCACCACATAAATTGACATTACGATATTTATAGAATATTTATAAAAATAAATTGATAAATTATAAATTCTATTAAATGAATCTAAAAAAGTAGTCTTAATATTGTAATATTTTAACATTATGTTACAATCAAAATGTAAAAAATAAATTGAAAAGGGGATAAAAAATGAAGGGCAAAAGAAATAAACTGTTAAAAGCAGTAGCCAGTCTAACACTGGGAGTTTTTTTTATCACAAATGTAAGCACTTACAATTCTCACGCACAGACATTAGCAACTACGCAAAGTAATGCGTTAACCTCAACTGGAATGTATACCAATCTGGTCAACTTGGAGGATTCCTCCTTTACAAATGCAATTTATGTATCACCAGATGGAACAAGTAATGCAAGTGGAACCAAAAGCAATCCGCTAGATTTGGAAAGCGCACTTTCGCAAGTAGCTTCAAAAGAAAGCGCAGTGATTCTATTAAAAGAAGGAACATATTCATTTACGAATCAAATAACCATTGCAGCCAATAACAGTGGAACAAGCAATGCTTACAAAATACTAAAAGCTAGTAAAGGTGCAAAAGTTACGCTTGATTTTTCAGGACAAAGCTATAATTCAAAAGATACTTCTGTAAATCAGCGAGGCATTCAACTAAATGGTAGCTACTGGTATTTGTCTGGACTTACTATCTACGGAGCAGCTGATAATGGACTGATGGTATCTGGAAGCCATAATGTAATTGAACGATGTATCTTTGATTCCAACAAAGATACTGGCCTACAAATCAGTAGATCAAGTTCTTCCGTAACCAATTATGCAGATTGGCCAAGTTATAACTATATTATTAACTGTACATCAAAAAATAATTGTGATCTTGCTACCTATGAAAATGCGGATGGCTTTGCAGCCAAATTAACTTGTGGTGATGGAAATGTATTTGACGGATGCTTATCTTATAATAATAGTGATGATGGCTGGGATCTTTATGCAAAATCAGCAACAGGACCAATTGGTGTTGTAACGATACGCAATAGTATTGCTATGAGAAATGGTATGACAGAGGATGGGACTACAAAAGATTCATGTGATGGAAATGGATTTAAACTGGGAGGTTCTGGAGTTGGAACCCCACATATCATTACGAATTGTCTTGCTATACAAAATTTACACCATGGTTTTACGGACAATAACAACCCAACTGCCATTCAAGTAGTAAATGCAACGGCTTTTGATAATAATACAGGTGGCAACAAGAATAACTTTAGCTTATATCGATGCCTAGATGCCTATGTGGCAAATAGCGTATCCTATACAACAAATAATACTTCGGACAAGTTTGTTAATTTATCAGCAGAATATCTCGTTCTTTACAATAGCAAGAAATGGTATAAAGTAACTGACTTACAGGTGATGAATACAAGTTCCTCTACAGCAAGAGGAGAGGTTCTTTCTAGTGGTACAACCGCTTCAGATTTCACAAGTGTTTTAGTTCCTTCTGTTGGAACAAATTTTGACAACGTTTGGAGAAATGCAGATGGAACAATCAATACAAACGGTGTTGCTATGATAGCTTCCTCAAGTACGTATTCAAACTTCTCAACCGACAAAGGCACAATAGGAGCAAGATTTTCCTCAGATAATAATTCATTGCTGCTAAATGTAAATTATAATGGAACTTCTGAAAATGAAGAGCCACAGGTGCCAGAAGAGCCAACCAAACCAGAAGAGCCAAGTACTCCAGAAGAACCTTCAAATCCAGAGAATCCATCTGAAGGAAGTAGCTATTTACAAAACTTTACGACCGATGGACTTGATAGTGCTTTCTTTACAATAAGTGGAAATTTATCTGACAGCAAAGGTAGTGTAAGCTATCAAGATTTAACGTTAACGACAGCCTTAAAAATAGAAAGTAGTACCAATATTTCATTTACGATTGATAAAGAGGCAGATTTAACATTGATATTTAACGAGGACTGTAATAAAAAGATTAAAATAAATGGAGAATCTTATAAGATTACAAATGGCATACTTACAGTGGAATTAGCTTCTGGCACTCACACAATAAGTAAAGCGGATGCTGTTAATTTATATTATATTTCATTAATGAATAAATAAGAAACAGGGCAATCATATCATTGTGATATCATTGCCCGTTTTTATATATTGGGTATGATTTGGATTCTTTTTATTACGTTTCTTATAAAGCCTTCATATAATAAAATGAGTTAATATTTGGAGGTATGGTAGATGCATGATTTTTTATGTGGATTAACAGGCGAAATTGTGACGCCTTTTCATCCAATCTATAACAAAGCAAGACAAGGATATAACAAAGCGATACAAAAGTATCCCATTATCATAAATTATTGCAGTACAAAAGTTGATGTATCAAATGCTGTTTGCTGGGCAAAAAGACATTGTATTCCTATTCGAATCCGAAGTGGCGGTCACAATTATGAAGGATATTCCAATGGAAATTGCGTTCTTGTCATAGACATAAGCAGACTAAATGATATGTATATTGATACCGACTCAAATCTACTCCATGTAGAGAGTGGAGTCACCAATCAACAAGTATATGGTCTAGTTTCCTCTTTTGGATACCCCTTTCCTGGGGGAACGTGTCCAAGTGTTGGGGTTAGTGGTTATTGCTTAGGTGGAGGATGGGGATTGTCTTGTCGTAATTATGGATTGGGTTGTGACAGCCTGACAGAGATAGAATTGATTGACTACGAAGGAAATTTGATTCATGCAAACGGTAGGGTTAATGAGGATCTTTTTTGGGCGTTAAGAGGTGCTGGTGGAGGTAATTTTGGTATTGTTGTGGCTATGACTTTTCAGCTCCCCCAAAAGGTAGATTTTGTTACTTTAATCGAAATAGATTATCTAAACGTAAGTGAGATAGAACAAGAACAATTCCTATCAGTTTGGCAGAACTGGCTTTCAAAAGCAGATGATCGGATGACTTTACTTGGAAGAGTGTATCAATCAGAAAGGGATGGACGCGCTATGCTTCTTAGAGGTATTTTTTATGGTGAACCAGAAGAAGCGAATCTTATTTTGACTGATTTTTTGTCTTTACCAAATGCAGTATATAACATTGAGGCGGTCACATTTTTAGAGGCAGTCACTATAATTGGTAGTGTATATCCACCTTTTGAACGATTTCAATCGGTTAGTGGTTTTGTAATTCAAGAACTAAGTGAAGAAGAAATCAAATCATTGGTACAAATCATTCAAGAACCACCAAATGGTTCTGTATTTGCGGGAATATCTTTGTATGCACTTGGTGGCAAGGTATCCGATGTTGGGACGAATGATACAGCATTTTTTTATCGTAATGCCAAATATATGATATGGCTTGAAACGGTTTGGGAAAAGAGCGAATTTGCTCAGGTTAACAGGGAATGGATTGCGAAAAATTATCAATTAATCAGGTGTTTGACGATTGGATCTTATGTTAATTTTCCTTATGATAAACTAGAACATTACTTGGAAGAATATTTTGGCTTTCATGTGAATCAGTTAAAAAGAATAAAAACAAAATATGATCCATGTAATACGTTTTCCTATCCACAGGGAATTTTTGCTGAAAGCGAGGAGGAATCAATCGATTGTGTTCCTTATGATGCATCACCAAAAGATGAAGGCATTGAACAGCCAATTGATTTGAATTATAGAGGTTTTCGCTATGTTACAAAGAAATAACTCATTTTATATTTTATTTAAATTGTAAAAGTTAGTTTCCTTGGATAAGTTACAATTAAGGAATGCTAACATATTTATATTATTAAAATAAAACATAAAATGAGGTATAAATGGATTCATATTCAAACCTGCATCCATGGTATGGTATGCCAAAAAATACTTTAAGTGTTACACAATGTCCCGCACAAGAGGGCAATCGCGGAAAAGAAATATTAAATAATCATATGCGTCTACTTTGGGAACAGCATGTCTATTGGACGAGAATGTTTCTTATTAGTGTGGCTTTTGATCTTGCGAATAAAGAGTTTGTGACAAATAGACTTCTTCAAAATCCAAAAGATTTTCAAGCGTCATTGATTCCTTTTTATGGAAGAGAAATTGCTTCTAAGTTTGAAGAATTACTCACTGCACATTTTGTCATTGCCGCAGAGCTTGTAAATGCTGCAAAAGAAGGAGATACCACGGCTGCAACCGATGCAGAGAAAAGATGGTATCAAAATGCAGATCAAATTGCTCAATTCTTAAGCGAAATTAATCCATTTTGGTCGATGAAAGTTTGGCAGAAAATGCTCTATACTCATCTAGCACTAACCAAAGAAGAAGCAGTTAATATTCTCACACAACAATATGAAACTAGTATAACGGACTTTGATAAAATTGAAAAACAGGCATTGGAAATGGCAGATATGATGACAAAAGGAATGATACAACAATTTCCCGATTATTTTTATTAGAGTTTTTATGAAAAGCTTTGTTATTCTTAAATATAACGAAGCTTTTTAATTAAAAAATTCTTGAATGCTATAGGTTAATGATGTAAAAACTAGGCTATTGGCTCTTTTAACGGTTGGTGGTATAATAAACATATTTCAAATGATACACAGATACTAAAAAATGATAAGAGGAGTGAGGAAATGGAAGAAGCTAGAATTCTTGAAATGATTAAACACAATCCTCATGTGATACAATCAATCAATCATCCTACAGAAACTATGATTCGAATGGCCATTGAAAAAAATGGGTTATTATTACAATACATTGAGCATCAAAATACCTCCTTACAGCAATTGGCTTTGGAAAATAATAGCAGAGCCATAAAATATATTAAAAATCCAACAATAGAGATGGAGAAATATGCAGTTTCAAATAATTGGTTAAACTTAGAATACGTGACTCATAAAACCGATGATATAATTAAAATAGCACTAAAACAAACTGGTTGGGCAATTAAATATGTAGAAAACCCGAGTGAAGAATTGCAAGTGTTGGCAGTGCAAAAGAATTATGATGCGCTAAAATTTATAAAGGTACCTTGTGAACGAGCTCAGATAGAAGCGGTTAAAATAAGCTATGAGGCCTTACGCTATATCAGTCATCCTGTTTATGAAGCGGAACGAATTGCAATTCAATCCAATGAAAGGGCCATTCAATTTATAAAGGATTTAAACAAGGATAAATTAATTGGATTTTTAAAACTAAATATTTTAGTAATAAAATATGTCCTAAAAGACATATCAAGATTTGAGCTAGAAGAAATGTTAAAGGAAGTTTTATCAAATGAAAACGTAGATGAAACTTACGTTAGAAATTTTATTCGTCATACAACTCTTGAAAGTAGTAGCATGACTGAAATCGATAAGATAAAATTTGTTTTTCATTACGGAAGCAAAAAAGCAAAAAAAATTACAGTGGATGAAAAGTTAAAACTATAATCCATTTGACTTAATTAGATTGGAGTTTAGAATGAATTTTATAGATACAAAAAATGCTGCAAAATTGGTTCTGGCAACAGGAGAAGTTCCTTTGATTGTCGGAGAAAGCGGCATTGGAAAGACTGCACTTGCAAAAGAAATTGCAAAAGAAAATAGTTGGAGCCTCATTGTGATTGATGGAAATCTTTTAAAAGAAGGTGAGATAGGTGGACTTCCAACTGTAGAAGAGTATACAACGATAGATAAAGATGGCAATGAAATCGTGAAAAAGACAACCATTTATGCGATTCACCATAAATTAAAAGAGATTGATAAAGAATTAGCGTTGGGAAATACTGTTCTTTTATTTATCGATGAAATCAATCGATGTGAACATACGGTTCAACAAGAACTTATGAATTTAATTTTGAATAAAGAAATAAATGGGTATGAATTAAATGAAGATGTAAAAATATTAGCAGCAATGAATCCATCCAGTAAATATGGCTCAGACTATGATTATCAAGTAATTGATATGGATGCTGCACAAGAGAATCGATTTGTATGGTTAGAAATGGAAGCAGATGCTATGCAGTGGATTGGCTGGGCAATTGACAGCGGTTTGGATTCTAAGATTATTGAATTTATATCAACGTTTCCAGAATACCTGCATAAAATTAACGACGATTCCATTCGAGCAACACCACGTAGTTATGAGCGCATCTCAAAGGTATATAAGCTTTATCAACAGCAAAAGGATGCAGTATCTCGTTTGGTGTTTTTAAATGTATTAAAGGGAAATGTCGGAAAAATGATTGCAGAAGAGTTAATTTTATTTTTGGAAGCGGATCATTTACCACTTCTTCAGTTTGAGGATGTATTTGAAGAAGGTACTGATACAAAAGAAATTGCTCAGAGAATCCAAAAGGAAAGCCATAGCAGGTTATACTTGTCTGGTAAAAACATTCTAAGAGCATTGGATCGTTATCTAGAAAGAGATAACAGTCAAACCGAATATTACGTTAATCGCCTTGTGTTATTTTTAAAGGAATATCCAATCGATTTAAGAATTGGTATTATGAAGGATATAAAAAGCAATTATTTGCATGTATATCAGTACGCGATTGAAACAGAGGCGTTTGTGGATTTGTATTTTGATGCTTTTAATTTAGTGAACTAGAGGTTATAAAATGGAAAATAAATTAGTAGACCAAATTAATAAACTTCGTAGTCAGGTTAAAAGGCTGCTTCTTTTTTTCTCCAATTCTGATATTAAGGCGAGCAATTTTACCATTGACTTACCAGTTGGCTTTGAAAAAGAGTTTTTTGCTTTGATTGATAAGATAAACTTTTTGCTTATGGAGGATGAGGAAAACTTTTACGGATATTTTTTGTTTCAAATGACAAGGGAACTTCGTTTTGATATGAACAGTGCAACAGGGGTTAATTTTAAGAATGCTACTTATGTTATTTATTTTAATCCTTTTATTTTTCTAAATCTTACGACCAAACAAATGCAAACTTCTATGAAGCATGAGATTCTTCATATTTTGTCCTTGCATTTAATTCGAGTAAAAAAAATGAAGGAGAAATATAGCGTCCTAGCAATTAATATGGCAATGGACATGGTAGTGAATCAATATCTAAGTTATTTACCGCCTGATGCAGTTACCATTGAGACCGTCAATAAAGAGTATGCCTTATCGCTTTCACACGGTAAACCATTCGAATATTACGTCGAAAAGATGCAGTATGCCATAGAGCTACAGGAAGAGAAAGAAGAGGAGAATCAACAAAAAGAAGATGCAATTGCAACGGAGTTTGACCCAAATAAAACTCATGATATATGGGAAGAGTCAAATGAATTGGAAGATAGTACCATGGAAGAATTCACAACAAGTTTAGCTATGAAGGCAAAGAAAGGTGAAATACCTTCTTATTTGAACACCTTATTGGATTCGTTAAAGAATCGCAAAGAGGAATTACCATGGGATTTGTACTTAAAGCGTTTAATGGGAACGCTAGATAGTAGCAAAAAGAAGACGATTACGAGAAGAAACAGGCGCCAACCAAATCGATTGGATTTAAGAGGAGAGCTTTCCGGACACAAAGCAAACATCTTACTTGCGATTGATATCAGTGGCAGTATTGATGAAGAAGAATTTAAAAAGGCAATGACGGAAGTGCTAGGTATTATAAACAATTATGGACACCAGATTACGGTTGTGGAATGTGATAATGAGATTCAAAGAATCTATCCGCTAAAAACAAAAAAAGACTTAAAAGAGCGTTCTAACTCAAGAGGTGGAACGAAGTTTACCCCAGTGTTTGAATATGCAAATAAAAATAAGGTTGATTTATTGATTTACTTTACGGATGGAAAAGGGGAAGAAAAATTAGAAGTGATACCAAAAGGATATAAAGTATTATGGGTTATTTCAGGCAGGGGTGATACGTTATCCGTCAAAGAACCATACGGAGCGATAAAGAAACTAAAGAAAGTTAAAATAAAAGACAATGTATTAGATCATCATGATGTGGAACGTGGTGGCTTTTCTATGAATCACCATGAGTCAATTTTATAATATATCAATCATTGAACTGTGCCCTGCTTAATTGTGGAGTGCAGTTCATTTACTTTGTAACATTTTGGTGTTTGAATTGTTATATGTTTAGACGTGTTAACATATAAGACGAGGGGGGAGATATTTTGGATTCAAAACTGCTAACGCAGTTATATGAAAGATATGCAAAAGAGTTGTATTTATATATCTATTCTTTTTGTCATTCTCATAGTATGGCTGAAGATATACGACAGGAAACATTTTTAAAAGCAATTCTTTCCCTTTCCAATCAGCATACCAATATGAAAGCCTGGCTTTATATGGTTGCTAGAAACTTAAGTATCAATGCTATAAAGAAAGAAAAAAGGGTATGTCACATAAAAGAGATAGAGGCATTAGAGGATATGGAGCTAAATGGGGCATCTTTGTTACATACCATATTAACAAAAGAAAGAAACCAATTGTTATACCATGCGCTAGATTATTTACCAACGACGAAGAAAGAAATACTTATCTTGCAGTATTTTGGTCAATTAAGCCAGAAAGAAATTGCAACTATTTTACATATTACACCTGAAAATGTAAGGGTGCTTTCATACCGCGCAAAAAAGGAATTAAAATTGTATTTGGAGGAGAATGGTTATGACATATCGTAAATTATTAGAAAAATACAAGCAAAACGAACTAGATAAAGAGCAAGCAGCAGATGTAGAAGCAGAAATTGAAAAACATGAAGCAATTAGCGAGTACTTATATGAAGATACAAAGATTTTAGGGCTTGACGATGATATTCTTGGTAACAAAGATAGTGATGTGTTTGGAAATACAAATCCATCAGCTGAAACAGATTTTACTAGGCTTATCAATCAGTCCATTCGTAAATCTTTTCTAAAGCTTGGTATTTCTGTATTTACAATTACAGTTATTTTTATGCTTTTCATACAATTTGCATTACCTCATATTGTATCGTCCTTTTATTATAATCCGTCAAAAAAAGTAGGAGAAAATGCAAATCAAATCAGCCGGGACATGGCAGTGTATACGAACCTTTTTGTACCTGGCTGTGTTCGGGATAGTGTAAGTGTTGAGGAAAACGGATATGCTGATTATGATATCTGTATTAATCAAATTGCAAGCTATAATGGCAATTTCACAAATCTTATGGGCAGAATTAAGAAAGGTAAACTCATTCTTTATGATGTAAATTTATTAAAACGTCCGTCAGGAAATGTATTTGGATGGTACCAAGTACAAGGCGATCACTCTAAAGCTTTATCAGAGTTAGTAAATCAAACACAATATAATATGACGCCTTGGGGAGGTGTAGAACAAAGTAGTAACTATTTAAAAGAGTTAGATGATGACGAAATGTATGTTGCTTATGTGACATTGAATCATATAATGAAATATGAGGATTTTAACAGCTTTCTTGAAAGCAAAGCAGATATACAATCAGCTTGGTGTGCTGTGGATACCAATCGTTTTTGGTCACAATCTAGTATGATTCAAATCGAGAATATTGGTTTTTGGAACACTCCAACTAATTTTAACTTTTACTCTTGGAATAAAGAAAGATACCCGAATCTTTATTTAGAAGATGATAGCTATGAAGAATGGGATGAACTTTTGAACAAGTTTAAAACAGAAGCATTTACAAAGGAATATGTAATTAGTTTACTTCGTTATATGGCAGAACAAAAATCATTCTTAAAAATGATGAAGGAAAGTAGTATGACTTTATCAAACGCTGCAGATTATATTGAACAAAATGGTGTATCCATTTATGGTTTTGCGTGTCTGGTGGATAAAGAGACTGCTATCAAACTAAATAATTTTGAGGAAGTTTATCAAGTGTATTGTGAAATGTTAAGATAAGATGATATAAACATAAAATGGGTTACAATAATATATTTATGTAAACCAACGAAAGGTTATGGAGTACTCACATAACCTTTTTTGACCACCATTTACTCGGAATTGTCTCTAACTCCATAAGGCAGTTAATATGATTGGATAAAACATCTTTTGTCACTTCGTAAATCGCATTTGCATCGCACAAAATACAAGTTGCATCCCCAAACATTCCTTTTTTTGCTGCATTTCTATCGTAAAATGCTTGTTCAAGCTTTGGATAGGATTCTGAGATATGAGGGTTTATCGAATTAAAATGTCGATACATTGCTGAGCTTTTTCTTGTACCATCAGGCATAATGATTTCAAACAGTGTAGGCTCTTTTGTAAAGCGATCGGGTACATTTAATAACTCTTCTACGCAGTGAATATAAGTATTTCGCTCATGTCCAATACCAAGAAGTAGGATTTTAGCATTTCGTTCTCTTAATCGGTTATAGCAGCCACCTGGAGAACATGGAGTGGTTTGATTTTCTTCACCTTTAATAAAAGCTTCTTTTTCCTTTCCATACACTGCAACACTGTGTGTAGGATGAAGAGAGCGAAGTACGCCTTCTCGTTTCATAAACAGATTCGGTAAGATACCAACACAAGCTGGCTCTTTACTTGGATCATAAATATTATGTTCCTCTGACATACTAGCCCATGTATGGGTAGGTAAAATGAGAAGACCTTCTGTTAGGTATTCCATGAATGTATCTAATACAGTCTCTGCACCACCATCTACTTGTCCAATTGCTTTCATAGACGAATGGATCAGTAAGGTATCAGTAGGCAGAATTCCCATTTGTTTCATATGTAGCAATAAATCTTGTTTTGTATACATGTTTTCATTCCCCTTTGTTATATTCTAACCTATATCATAAGTGAGAATTCAATTATTTGCAACATGGGACAGTCAAAATAAAAATTCTAAGAAAATTTCAGAATTCACCATTTGTTCATTGACTTTTGCTTGTACACTTATTAGTATTAATAATGTTCCATCCTATTTTGAATATAAATTGGAAATAAATGAAATTACTCTTTTTCGGAAGGATATACGAACTTTATGTTTGGTTATGTAACAATTAATAAACCAGAATTAAAAATCAAAGAATACAATCGTTATCATGCCTATTATTGCGGTTTATGTCATACATTAAAAGAAAGGCATGGTGTCTTAGGACAGATGACATTAACCTACGACATGACCTTTTTAGTATTGCTTCTTACTTCTTTGTACGAATCGGATACCACTCATATGCAAAAGCATTGTATGGTACATCCTGTGAAAAAGCATGATCTTTTCGTAAATGAAGTAAGTAATTACGCTGCGGATATGAATATTGCTTTGACCTATCATCATTTGTTAGATGATTGGAACGATGAGAAAAAGATGAATTCTCTTGTTGGTGCAAAGCTCTTAAAAAGAAAATACCGTTCAATAGAAGAGCGTTACCCACGTCAATGTCAGGTGATTGAATCCTCCTTAAGAAAGCTTTGTGAATATGAAAAAAACAAAGAGAAGAGTCTTGATGTAGTAAGTGGGTGTTTTGGAACGCTTATGGCAGAATTATTTGTAATGAAGCAAGATATGTGGGAGAAAACACTTAGAAATTTGGGATTTTATTTAGGAAAATACATTTATATTATGGATGCATATTTTGATTTAGAGGAAGATATTAAAAATAATAGCTATAATCCCTTACTTTATTATAAGCATCAAAAAGATTATGAAGATTTTTGCCATGATGCATTAACTATGATGATTTCAGAGGCAGCAAATGAATTTGAGAAGCTTCCATGCGTGATAGACATTGAAATCCTTCGAAATATTTTATACGGAGGCGTTTGGAGCAAATACAATACAAAGAAACAAAAGATTGAGAGGAATTAGCCTATGATTACAGATCCATATCAAGTACTTGGAGTACCAAAAAATGCATCCGATGATGCGATAAAGAAAGCGTACCGAGAATTAAGTAGAAAGTATCATCCAGATACGAATGCAAATAATCCTCTTGCAGATTTGGCAGAAGAAAAATTCAAGCAGGTTCAAGAGGCGTATCAACAGATTATGGAGGAGCGTGAACGGGGAGGGCAACAAAGCTATGGATATAGCGGCTCATCACAAAGTTATTCAAGTTCCTACTCTGGCAATGCTACGTGGCAAGAAGACCCAAAGATGGTAGCTGCCGCTAATTATATTAACTCAAGACACTTTAGGGAAGCATTAAACGTGCTTTCTTCAACCAATAACCGTTCTGGATATTGGTATTATTTTAACGCTATGGCACATGCAGGTATGGGCAATAATATGGAAGCGATGAACTTTGCACGCCAGGCAGTTAATATAGAACCCAATAATCCAGAATTTAATGATTTGCTCAACCGTCTTTCTTGGCGCGGACGAAGCTATCAAGATTATAGTCGAGGGAATGGCTATGGTGGTTCTTCTTGTGGTACTGGGAATTTTTGTTGTGATTTATGGTTGGCAGATACCTTGTGTGAATGTATGGGAGGAGATTTGTGTTCATGCATGTAAAAGCAAAACAAGTGGCATTCCTTGGCTTATTAGCTGCTATGGTAACCCTCTTGATTATTCTTTCATCACTGATTGAGAGCAACACGTTGTTTTTATTAGCGGCGGCTTCCTTTTTCGTTGGAATTGCAATCCGTGAATTTGGTCTAAAAATCGGTTTTGGTTTTTTTATAGCTTGTATTTTGCTTGGTTTTTTATTGTCACCAAATAAATTATATGTGTTGACCTATACGGGTTTTACTTTATATATTTTATTAAATGAGGCACTTTATCTACTCTTAAACAAAATTAGCCGTGAAAAACAAAAGGTAGCATTATTTGTGTTGAAGTTTATTTTCTTTAATTTGCTTTATATTCCCGTATTGTTTTTCTTTCCTCAAATACTATTTCCAAATGGTATCAGTAAAAATGTATTTTATATGTTTCTACTTGCTGGACAGCTTGGCTGGTTTGTTTATGATAGGGCTTACGAATATTTTCAAGCAATGGTATGGGGTAAATATCGAAGTAGAATTGGACTTCTTCGATAAATTCTATTTAGGGCCAAGTTACAATACCTATATAAAATGATAAGTGATATTCTTGTTATTTTAATAGGTATTATTTTTTACTTGACATGGACTTAACTCCAAGTAGTAATGTGTATATAAACATCTAATTAAGGAGGGTACAAATGCAATATTTAAACTTAGGAAATTCAGATATTAAGGTTTCACGTCTATGTGTTGGCTGTATGAGTTTTGGTGATCCTGCAAGCAATATGCATGCTTGGACATTGGATGCAAAGGAGAGCGAAACATTAATTAAACATGCTCTTGATTTAGGTATTAATTTCTTTGATACCGCAAATGTTTATTCGGCTGGAACAAGTGAAGAATATCTTGGCCGTGCAATTAAGAATAATGTAGAACGCCATAAAGTCGTAATAGCAACTAAGGTGTACTTTAATGAGGGGCACTTATCAAAAGAAGCCATTATTCGTGAGATTGATGGTTCTCTAAAGCGTTTGGGAACAGATTATGTTGATTTATATATTATTCATCGCTTTGATTCAAGTACCCCAATTGAAGAAACGATGGAAACACTGGATAGCCTTGTTCGTGTTGGTAAAGTAAAAGCTTTAGGTGCATCTGCAATGTATGGATATCAATTTTATAACATGCAGCTCGCTGCTAAAATGAATGGGTGGACACAGTTTGTATCTATGCAAAATCATTATAATCTTCTATATCGCGAAGATGAACGTGAACTGATTCCAATCTGCAAACAACAAAATGTAGCACTTACCCCATATAGTCCACTTGCTGCTGGCAGGTTATCTCGACTTGAATGGCAAACCAATACGAAACGAAGCCAGACGGATCAAACTGCTATGTCCAAATACGACAGTACACAACAATTCGATTATGACATTGTTCTTCGTGTAAAGGAGCTTGCGGATAAATATCATGCAACAATGACTCAGATATCGCTTGCTTGGCAATTGGAAAAAGGAATTACTTCTCCAATTATTGGTGCAACCAAAGCAAAATATTTTGATGATGCAATTGGGGCTTTTCAGATAAAACTATCACAAGAAGATATTAACTATCTAGAGGAGCCATATGTGGCACACAAAATCGTTGGGGCTTTATAGAATTTCCAGAGCTATATTTTAAAATCAACTGTATCGTTTTGATAAAGCATAGGAGTAAATAGCATGACAATAGCACAAGTGAGTAAAAAATTTGATTTAACTGCAGATACTTTACGCTATTATGAGCGAATCGGACTGTTACCAAGAGTAAACCGAAATAGTAGTGGTAACCGTGATTATACAGAAGAAGATTGTAAATGGGTAAAATTTATAAAATGCATGCGCAATGCAGGTTTGTCTATCGAAATTCTCATTGAATATGTAAGTTTATTTCAGCAAGGAAAAGAGACCATTGATGTAAGAAAGGAATTATTAAAAGAACAAAGAAAGCTAATCAACGAAAAGATTGTTGACCTTCAAAATACATTAGAATATCTGGACAATAAAATTGATGGGTATGAAGAACGAATGTTAAAGTTTGAAGAAAAACTTAAAAAATTTGATTAAATTCCCTTAATGAAACTACTTAAAGAATCTCTTTTACGATATCGATTAGTTCAGCTTCTGTATTACATTCAATGAAATGTAAAATGTTTTCTATGATACTGTCAGCTTGAGCATTGTTATGTGCGATTGCCGCAATTCCAATGTTTAATAGCTGATGTGTATCTTGTAGACCAATTTCAGCGACTGAAATATTAAATTCATTTTTTAGCTTTGCAAGAAGGCTTTTTAATATCATTCTTTTTTCCTTCAAAGAATGCACCCAGTTTGCACGAAGTGTTAATTCTAATGTTACGATTCTCATATCATACCTCATATCATTATTTTATTATCTAAGTGTTTCTCATTTTCTGACTAATATACCCATAAAGTTTAGTACTAAAACGCCATTCAAATATAACTTTTAAGGAAGATAACCGGTACCCGAATGCAGCAAAGAGTCGTTTTCCTTTGATACATCTACATATTTACTAGGGCTGATTCCAAAGACTTGCATAAAAGAACGATAAAAGGTACGCATACTATTAAAGCCTGCGCTCATTGCAATCTCAGTAATGGATTCTTCTCCTTCTAAAAGCATACCAGCAACCTGCCTGCACCGTAATGCATTCACATATTCACTGATACTGCAGCCCACCTGCTTATTAAAAATGTGCGAAAATCGACTTGTACTATATCCAAATTCATCAGCAATGGTTTTTAGAGTTAATGGATTCCTATAATTATTGTGAAGATAGTTAAGAATATCTCGAACCAAAGCATTGTCTTCCTTCGTATGCATATCTTCTAAAGGTATATTTTCAACTAGCAAAGCTAAGATAACATGAATATACCCTCGAATCGCCATGGAATCTGGCATATTCTTTTGTAAATCACAACAACATTTTAAACAGCGTGATATCTCCTTTATTAAGTATTTATTTAAGATACGGCTCATTGAAAATGTTTTTCCTCTTAAAAGCTTTTGAAAAGAAGGAATGTAGGATAAAGGTATTGTCATTACGATGGTATCTGACTTTTCTGGTGTCACGTATCGATGTATTGTATAACTTGGTACAAGTAAGAGTTCTCCTCCTTGTAACGAGTGAAACTCTCCATTTAAAGTTGCCTCCATTAGACCACTTTTAACATAGACAAGCTCTAGTGCACTATGAAAATGCGGAGAACAATTATTATTGGGTGAATACCAAAAAGCCGCATCGGACTGACTGTCTCTTGATATTTCGTAGTTATATTTTTGACTATTCATAAGAATCCTCCTTCCACTATAGTAGCCAAATATGGCACAAATTAATATACATTACGGCAAGCCAATCTACTTTTCTTATATTATAATGAAACCATAAAAAGATTACAAGAAAATATTAAAATTAAATAGTTGGAAAAGGAGAAGAGATATGAAGCTATTAAAGCTAGGAATTATCGGATGTGGGGGAATTGCAAATGGAAAACACTTACCAGCCATAAAGGAGGAAGGCAGTGCGCAAATAGTTGCTTTTTGTGATGTTATCAAAGAGCGAGCAATTGAGGCGGCAAAAAAATATGGCACAGAGGACGCGAAAGTGTTTACCAATTATCAGGATCTTATCAAACTTGATTTGGATGCGGTCTATGTTTGTACTCCGAATCGTTCTCACTGTCAAATTACAGTTGATGCACTTCGTGCGGATAAGCATGTTATGTGTGAAAAACCAATGGCAATCAATTATACACAAGCTATGGAAATGGTTGAAGCTGCAAAAGAAACGAAAAAGTTGCTAACCATCGGTTATCAAAACCGTTATCGCGCAGACAGTACATATCTAAAACAAGAATGTGAAGACGGAGAGCTTGGTGACATTTATTATGCAAAGGCAAAAGCAATTCGTCGTAGAGCAGTTCCTACGTGGGGAGTATTTTTAAATGAAGAAGAGCAAGGCGGAGGGCCATTGATTGATATCGGAACACATGCACTTGATTTGACTTTATGGATGATGAATAACTATAAACCAAAAAGCGTAGTAGGAAGTGTTTATCATAAGCTTAACAATGAGACTTTACCTGCCAATGCTTGGGGGCCATGGAATCCAGAAGAATTCACAGTAGAAGACAGTGCCTTTGGATTTATTATAATGGAAGACGGTGCAACCATTACATTAGAAGCGAGCTGGGCCCTTAATACCTTAGATGTTCATGAAGCAAAAACAGTCTTGTGTGGTACAAAAGCAGGTGCGGATATGTTAAATGGTTTGACTATCAACGGATCAAAGCATGACCGTTTGTATGAGTTAAAGCCGCATCTTGAAGCTGGTGGTGTTGATTTTTATGATGGAGCAACCAAATCGCCAGAAGTAATAGAACAGCAGACATTTTTTGATGCCATTCGTGGGAAAGGTAAGTTAGTTGTCTTACCAGAACAAGCGGCAGTTGTGACACAGATTCTTGATGCCATTTATCAATCAGCGAAAGAAGGGCGGCAAATCACACTATGAGTTTAATAAAGGAATTTAATATCCAGCTTTATTCATTACGCGAGTTAACAAGGAATGGGTTCTTGGATGTCTTTGAAAAAATTGCAGGAACAGGATTCACAGGGGTAGAATTTGCTGGTTATGGTAACTTAAGCGCTCGTCAAATGAAAGAATTACTCGACCAACATGGCTTAAAGTCAATTAGTAGCCATGTGCCATTGGAGCGTTTGCTAAAGAATCGTGAAGAAGAGTTTGCTTATAACCAACACCTTGGAACGAAAGCAATTATTGTTCCTTGTTATGACATGAAGACAGTGAAAGAGGTTGAAACTTTTTCCAAACAGCTTTCATCGATTGCAAAAGAGGTACAAAGCGCAGGTTTTACCTTTGGTTATCATAACCATGCACATGAGTTTGCAATAGCAAAGGATTCGATTACATGGATGGATTTGCTACTTCAATTGACAGACCCAAAGGAGATAGCGTTAGAGCTTGACGTTTACTGGGCCGCATATGCAGGAGTCGATATCCTTTCCTTTATGGAAGAATATAAGGATCGCATTCGACTGATGCATCTAAAACAGATGGCAGATTATGAAAGTAAAGCATGCGTTGATTTGGATCAAGGTGTTCTAGATTTTAAGTCTATCATACAAAAAGGATTGGAAATTGGCATAGAGCATTTTATTTTAGAACAAGAAGAGTTTGCTGTTTCTCCTTATGAAAGTATTAAAAAGGGTTATCAGCATGTCATGAATTTATAGTTTGGTAAAGAAGAAAGGAGAATATCTATGAAATTAGGAGTATTAACGGTTCCATTATATGATAGAAGTGCAGAAGAGGCATTTTTGTATCTTAGTAACTTAGGGGTAGAGACAGTCGAAATTGGTACAGGAGGTTCGCCAGGGAGTCATCATTCTAACCCTGAAGAGTTACTTTCAAGTGATTTAAAATTAGAGGCATACAAAGATATGCTTAAAAAGTATCATTTAGAAATCAGTGCGTTAAGTTGTCATTCCAACCATGTTCATCCAAATGCTGACATACGAAAACAAGCAGAAAAAGATTTTACGCAAACGCTACGACTTGCTGAAAAACTAGGTGTTGACACAATTGTAAGTTTCTCAGGATGTCCTGGTGATTACGAGGGTGCGAAGTATCCAAATTGGGTGACTTGTTCTTGGCCAACGGATTATAGAAATATTCTAGATTATCAGTGGAATGAGGTTTTAATTCCTTTCTGGAAAAATGCAGCAAAAGAAGCAGCAAACTATGGTGTCAATAAAATAGCTTTAGAGTTACATCCGGGTTTTTGTGTCTATAATACCGCTACGTTGCTACGTTTAAGAGAGGCTGTTGGGGAATCCATAGGTGCAAACTTTGATCCAAGCCATTTGTTTTGGCAAGGAATCAAACCTTCTGAAGCGATTAAAGCACTCAAAGGAGCCATTTATCATTTTCATGCTAAGGATACGAAAATTGATACTAGAAATACACAAATCAATGGGGTGTTAGACACAGGAAGCTATGGTGATCTATCAGATCGAAGTTGGCTGTTTCGCTCTGTTGGTTGGGGGCATGATTACAGCGAGTGGAAAGAGATTATCACTGCACTTCGACTCATTGGTTATGACGGAGCCATTAGTATTGAACATGAAGATGCTTTTATGTCTGTTGAGGAGGGATTGGAAAAAGCAATTACCTTCCTAAAGGATGTAGTTATTAAAGACCAGCCAGCACAGGTGTGGTGGGATTAAAGTCAGGAGTGAGAAAAATGGCGAAGAAACTTAATATTGCAATAATTGGATATGGTGGCATGGGAAGTTGGCACGTTAATCTTCTTATGAAAATGAAGGAAATAAAACTTTGCGGAATATGGGATATTGATCCAATTCGTAGAGAGGAAGCTTCTTTAAAGGGGATTTTTGTTTATTCATCCCAACAAGAATTATTAGAAGATCATAACGTAGAAGCAGTAACCATTGCAACACCTAATGATTCTCATTTACCCATTTCACTGGCTGTCATGAAAGCAGGCAAACATGTTATTTGTGAAAAACCAGTTGCCCTTAATAGCGATGAGGTTTTGCAGATGATTCAATGTTCCAAAGAGATGGGAGTTTTATTCACCGTGCATCAAAATCGTCGTTGGGATGAGGATTTTTTAATAATCAAACAACTGTATGAGCAACAAACGATGGGCAAAGTATTTCATATCGAAAGTCGTGTCCATGGTTCTAGAGGAATTCCAAGTGACTGGCGTAACCAAAAACAACATGGAGGAGGTATGGTACTCGATTGGGGTGTTCATTTACTCGACCAAATGATGAGGATGCTTGGAAATAAAAAACCTCTTAGCGTATTTGCGCAATTGACTCATGTTACAAATGAAGCAGTAGACGATGGCTTTCGAGCCTACTTTCAATTTGAAGAAGACTTAACCTTTTTTGTTGAGGTGGGTACGAGTAATTTTATTTCGCTACCACGTTGGTATATACAAGGTGAGAATGGATCGGCAGTTGTTCACGATTGGAACAAAAACGGGGAGATTGTTATGGTATCTGATTGGGAAAAGCGTGATGCAGTGCCTGTCGTAACAGCGGCGGGCCTTACAAAGACCATGGCACCTCGTACAGACGAAACCGTAAAAAAATACCCTCTGCCAGAGGTTACGGCCGATATTCAAGATTTTTACCGAAATATTTTTTCTTGTGTTCATGAAGGAGCTCAACCTCTTATTCGTCAAGAAGAAGTGTTAGAGGTTATGTATATCATGGAAGCAATCTTTCAATCAGCCAAAGAAAATCGTGTCGTTTATATCAATGAGAGGATAGAAAAATAGAACGATTTCTTACATTAAGAAACTCAAACAGTCTGATGGGTGTATATCTGTCAGGCTGTTTGTACACACATGGCAATTCTCATAGTGTTATATATCCTTTGCTTTGGTATGAAACGAAAACATAAGTGACACACTTAGAGGAATATGGTAGAATTGGATTACTATGGGTTTATAACATTTATGAAAAGGGGAAGTAGCATGACAGACAAGAAAATCACAGTACAATTTTGCATATTGACATTTTGCATTGCCTATCTGGTATCTAGCGTTTTGATTGTTCTTGGGCAATTTGGATATTCGGTTCACAATTGGGTTCATACTATACAAGAATTTGTTATGAACATCCCTTTTGCAATCTATATTTTGTCACCAGCCATTGCATCATACGTCGTTCTTAAGAAAAATAATAAAATTGCAGGTTTTAAGGAATGGCTAACCACTGTTTTTTACATAAAAAGTAACATAGGTTCTTATTTATTTGTTATTGCAGGTCTTTTCCTGTATTTTTTAATTCATATTCTTGTTACGAAAACCACGAAAATGGCGCTTCCGTTTTATAACTTTTTCCTTTCCCTACCTGGGTGTCTTATCATTGGTGGCTTAGAAGAATCGGGCTGGATGTATATATTGCAGCCAAAGCTTGATAAAAAATATGGTTATGTTTTATCCGCTATCCTTACTTGGATTATTTGGACAGTTTGGCATATTCCTCTTTTCTTTATTCCAGGGACGAACCACGGAGATGGTCTTATTAATTTTTGGATGTTTAGCGTTCAACTTTTATCTTTTCGATTTTTTAATGGAGCACTTTACAAAATATCAGAAAAAGGGTGTGTGTTTATGTGTGTATTATTTCATACAATGTACAATGCGGCATCCCCAATATTTGGAACTATGACAATGACTTGGACAGGAACCATTTTGGCAAATGCTGCGATTACTCTAGTTTCAATTGTAACCGTTCGTATCTATGACAGGAGAAGGAGGTGCATCAAGCAATGAAGCATTCCTTCCTACGTCTAACCGATTATTCTAAAAATGAGTTTAAAGAAATCTTTCAAATTGCAGATGAGTTAAAAAAACAAAATCATAAATACAAAAATGCTTTGCTTGGTAAGACGATTGTTATGTTTTTCCCTGAAAGCAGTATTCGAACTAGAATTACTTTTGAGAAGGGGATTTATTTACTTGGAGGACAAACCATACTATTTCCTCCTGAAACATTACGAAAAAAAGAAGATCTCAAAGATGTGATTGGGTATTTGAATAATTGGGCAGATGCGGTAATTGTTCGTGATAAAGATATAAAGGTATTAGAAGAACTGGATGCATACGCAAATATTCCCATTATCAATGCAATGACCAATGACAATCATCCTTGTGAAATCCTTTCTGATCTTTACTCCTTATCAAAAATGAGGGCAAATTACCAAGACGATCATTTTTTATTTGTTGGTCAAAAAGGAAACATCGGTCTGGCATGGAAAGAGGGAGCCGATGCAATGGGACTAATATTAAAGCAAAGTTGTCCAAAAGGATATGAGATTCCAGGAGTTGAAGTGATTTACGATATTAAAACGGCTATGAAAGAGTCTGATATTGTATGTACAGATTCTTTGCCAAATTCTAATTTATCCGTTTTTAAAGAGTATCAGATTACAAGAACACTCATGGATCATGCAATGATTGGTGCAGTACTAAACCCTTGTCCTCCGTTTTATAGAGGTGAAGAGGTGAGCGAAGATGTTATAAATAGCCATTATTTTGTAGGATATGAGTTTAAAAAACATCTTCTAGAAATACAGCAGGCAATTATCCTTCACTGTCTTGGCTTGAATCAATAAGACTACTATTTTACTTTTTTTGATTTGTATTTATCAAATGAGAGACCAAAGACTAAGCCTAATGACAATCCGAGTGCAAGATTATCAAACAAAAGACCATAGAGGAGCCCTAAACTTAATCCTGTTCCCAATCCCATTCCTATACTAGATGAATCAAACTTTTTGTTTTTCGACATGTCAAATCTCCTTGTTTTTATTACTAGTATACAACTTAAAAAATGACAAGTAAAGTTAGAAACCTTAATTGACACTTTTATTATCTTATTTTAGTACTTTTCAAATCACAAAATTTCCTTTATAGTATAATACGAACTTTCTATGTTAGAAAGTAATCAGACTGATAATAATTTACAAGAAAGAGCATAGAGAGGTAGTTATGGAAACAAGAAATACTTTAACGCAAGGACCTATATTTTCAGCACTTACAAAGCTTGCTGTGCCGATTATGGCAACATCCCTAATTCAAATGGCTTACAATATGATAGATATGATTTGGATAGGACGTATCAGTAGCAATGCAGTTGCATCTGTTGGTGCCGCTGGTATGTATATGTGGCTGGCAAATGGAGTATGTACCATTGCTAAAGTTGGAGGGCAGATCAAAGTAGGACATGCCATGGGGGCAAAAAAAATAGAACAGGCAAAGTTATATGCGAAAAGTACATTGCAGATTGGTATTATTTTCGCACTAATATATGGACTTATCATGGCTGTTTTTTCTAAAAATTTGATTTCCTTTTTAAAACTGAATCAAGAAAGTGTAATACTAGATGCAAGAAAATATTTGGTGATTACGTGTGGACTTATCATATTTGCATTTTTGAATCAGATTTTTATTGGATTGTATACGGCCATTGACAAAACTAGAATTGGGTTTGTAGCAACAACAATTGGTCTTATTATGAATTTTATATTAGACCCTGTTCTAATCTTTGGAATAGGACCATTTCCAAGGCTTGAAGTAGCTGGTGCTGCATGGTCAACCATCATTTCTCAGTTAACTGTTACTCTAATATTTATCCTTGTATCACTAAAAGATACCGTTTTATTTCACGAATTTAAAATAATATCAAAACCAGATACAAATACAATAGGAGAAGTTGTTCGAATTGGTCTTCCAATTGGAGTGCAAAGTATGATGTTTACTGGAATTTCCATGATATTATCAAGAATTGTTGCCTCCTTTGGAGATACTGCAATTGCAGTACAAAAAATTGGTGGGAATATAGAATCCATTTCATGGATGACTTCTGAAGGATTTTCCTCCGCTGTTAATACCTTTTTAGCACAAAATCATGGTGCTGGAAACAAAAGCAGAGTAAAAAAAGGCTATAGGACTTCCATGGTAGTAGTGGTTATTTGGGGAATAATAGCATCTGGATTATTGATATTTTTACCTGCACCTATTTTTAGACTTTTTATCAACGAAGCAGAAACCATTTCACTCGGCGTTCATTATTTGCAGATTATTGGCTATTCTCAGCTTTTTGTTTGTATGGAGATGGCTACGCAAGGAGCATTTTCAGGACTTGGTAAAACAGTCCCTCCAAGTCTTGTTAGTATAGGACTAAATTTGTTGCGAATTCCAATGGCTTTCTTTTTATCTGCAACACCATTGATGTTAAATGGTGTTTGGTGGAGTATTTGTATAACGAGTGTATTAAAAGGATTATTACTAGTTGTTTGGTTTTTATATTATCTAAGAAAATACATAGGAGCTAACAATAGGGCAGTGAGTGAAAATAGATAGCGCATAAAAGTATAGCAGTACTTCATCTTCTTATTTTAATTTTTGGCGTTAATAACATGTTTGATTTAATTTATACATATATTACATTGATATTTCTATTGCTACAGTTTAGAAGTATTAAAAAATCAACGACTGTGTGAATCTATGATAAAATGAATGGTATATGAAAGAAAAAGGAGTAAAGCATGAGAATTATAATAATTGGTGCTGTGGCAGGGGGAACATCAGCAGCAACAAAGGCAAGGCGTAATGATGAATCAGCAGAAATTATTATCTATGATAAAGACAGCCATATATCTTATTCAGGTTGTGGAATGCCCTATTACCTCGGCGGGGAAGTGGAGGAAGTGGATAGCCTAACGCCAAGAGATTCTGCATTTTTCAAATCAAAATACAATGTAGAAGTAAAAACTTTACATGAAGTGACCAAAATAGATGTGCCGACAAAAACAATTGAAGTAACAAACCTAGTAACCAATAATAAGTTTAGAGATACTTATGATAAATTGATTTTTGCAACGGGTGCATCCGCAATCATCCCTCCAATTACTGGTGTTAACAATTCTCATGTATTTAGCTTAAGAAATATTGGCGATATGCAAAACATTCATGCCTATATTCATAAAAATCAGCCGAAAAAAGCTGTCATTATAGGGACAGGTTTTATTGGCCTTGAAGTATGCGACAATCTAAAAAAGCTTGGGATTGAGATTTCTTTGGTGGAACGGCTTCCACAAATAATGCCAGCACTTGATCTTGATATGGCAGTGTATCTAGAAGAACATTTAAAGACAAATGGAGTAAAAGTATATACTGGATTATCTGCTATAGCAATTGAAAAAAATGCAGTGGTACTAGAAAATAACAAACGTATTGATGCAGATATTGTATTGCTTTGTGTTGGAGTTAAACCTAATACAGTGCTTGCCGCGAGCATTGGTGTTGCCCTTGGTGCAAGTAAAGGCATTCAAGTCAATGATAAAATGATGACAAATATAGCAGATATATACGCCTGCGGTGATTGTATTGAACAGTTTCATCAAATCACGAGGAAAGCACTATACCGACCTTTGGGATCGACTGCTAATAAGACAGGTAGAATAGCTGGAGATGTCGTGACAGGAGGCAATCTTTTGTTTCGTGGAATTCTTGGAACAGGAATTTTTCGGATTTTGGGTTTGACCGTTGCATTTACTGGTTTATCACAGAGAAAGGCGTTCCAAGAAGGCTTTGATGTAGAAGTATGTCATAATATTAAGCCTAACAAACCAAAGTATATGGGTGGAACAGAAATGATAATTAAGGGAATTGCTGACCGAAGTACTCAACGGCTGATAGGGGTCCAAATGATTGGAGAAGAAGGCGTTGATAAAAGAATGGATGTATTTGTTACAGCCATTACTTTTCAGGCAAAGGCCAAAGATCTATTTCATTTGGATTTGGCATATGCACCCCCATTTTCAACGACTAAAGATCCTGTCATGTATACAGGAATGATTCTTGACAATGCTTTGAATCAAGGAAGAAAACTAATCAGTGCCAACGAACTGAAAGAGAAAATTGAAACGGATGAGTCACTTCAACTTATTGATTCTAGAGTTGTAGCCCAATATGAGAAAGAACATGTAGAAAGTGCTGAAAATATCCCACATGCTAGCTTAAGAGAAGCGTTAAAAGACCTAGATCCAAATGCTTTGACAGTAACGTATTGTAACAAAGGGGTAACAGGCAATGCAGCACAAAACATTTTATTAAATCATGGATTTGAAAAAGTCTATAACCTGTCAGGTGGACATAAACAATATCGTAAAATGAATCCAAATAAAAATGTAAGTGATGAATAATTTATGCGCTTTATGAATTAGTATAGTGACTAAAACAATGGATACAAAGTTACAATTGGTAATCAATATAAAAATTGCATGATTGCATATTTTAAGGTATCCTTCATATATTTTATTGTGTTGAAATTATAAATAAGATTTTTAAAATTGCTTAGAAAGGATTTTTGATGCGACAAATTAAGAAAGAAGAAATACCCCAAATAGCTAAGATGTTAACATCTACATTTTCAAATTATGAGCAGATTCTATATTTGTTTGAAGAGATGCAACAAAAAGATTTTATTTTAAGTAAGGTTTTTGAAGGACAAATGAGAGCTATATTTGATAAGGGTGATATTTTTATTACAGAGGATCTTAAGGCAGTTTGTTATGGATTCTCTACTAAAAAGACATCCTTGATTAAACTTTTAATAATGAGTGGTCTATATACATATAAATATTATCGTCAATTACCAAAAAATGATTATAAAACATTACTGACTAACACGAAAAAAGCCTCTGAAACAAATAATCTTTTTTGGCAAAATAAATATGTTAAAAAGCCATATTATTATATTATGACAATAGGAATTGATCCATCTATGCAAGGGAAAGGTGTATTAAAGCAGTTATTAAGTCCAATAATTGAACAATGTAAAAAAGATAACATGCCAATGATTATAGAAACGCATCGTAAGATTAATGTTTATATCTATGAAAAATTTGGATTTCAATTGGTTCGCACGTTTCATTCAAAAGATAACGGTCTGTCTAAGTACTGTATGGTGCGATACTCTAATATAAGTTAAATTAATATTAAGCCAACAGCATACACAATAGGAGGTAACATGCAAGGATACAACTGTATCATGGTGTTTAATAAAACTAAAAAGAAATTGTTATTTTGTAAACGTCAAAAGCCCCCATATGAGGGGCTTTATAATCTGGTTGGAGGTAAAATTGATCCAGAAGAAAATGGGTTTGTTGCCGCATATCGTGAATTAGAAGAAGAAACGGGAATTACCAAAACGATATAACATTATCCCATATGATGGACTTTACTTATTATAATCAAAATTGCTTTGTTGAAGTATACGTTGGCTACTTAAGTCATTCTATACAATTAAGAGAAGAAGCACATCCACTTATATGGCTTGACTTACATCATGATTTTTTTGATTGTACAAAATTTGCAGGTGAAGGAAATATTGGTCATATGGTGGAACAGGTAAAGATTTATGGACAAGGGCTTTATAAAAATTGAAAACTTAAAGAGAATACTTTAGCACTAACATTTGATAAAACAACGATATAAAGAAGTTATTACGCTGTATTTTTACAAAAATACATGATATAATTCCAATAAAATAAAGTTGTATACAAATTTTAAGTGACACCAATTTTGTAGATAAAATTCGTATACTAGAAAAAGGGGTAATTGTATGGAAAACTCATTAAAACATAGAAGTGAAATTCCAAAGGAACTGACATGGAATCTTTCATCCATTTATGATACCATAGAAGGTCTATGGGAAGATATCAATAAGATGAAGATTCTTACGAGTCAATTGGAAGAAGATTACAAAGGCAAACTAAGGTCAGCTAAGATTATCAATTGCTGTTTGGATCAGCTAAGACAGATTTATGAATACAAAGATCATATTGGCTCCTATGTGGAACTGGCACTATCTGTAGACTATACCAATCATGAGAACCATGATTTGTATTCCATTGTTTCCAATATAATCTCTGATATCAATAGTAAACTAAGCTTTATTAATAGTGAATTGGTACAGGTGGAGGAAGAGATTTTAATCGAAGCAATGCAAACATCAAAAAGTAATAAAGGTTATTTGGAAGATATTTTAAGAATAAAGCCTCATATGCTTCATCCTGAGACAGAGAAGTCTTTAGCCGCACTATCAACCACCTTAGAAGCTCCTTATTTTATTTATGAACAGTCCAAACTTGCAGATATGCAATTTGATGATTTTATCGTGGATGGGAACAAATATCCTCTTGGATATGCTCTCTTTGAAAATGAATATGAATATGAATCAGATTCCAAACTTAGAAGAGCGGCATTTCATGCCTTTTCCTCCAAATTAAAAGAGTATCAGTACACAACAGCAGCCGCATATCAGACTCAGGTACAAAAAGAAAAAACACTTGCAACTCTTAGAGGCTTTGACTCTGTAATTGATAGTTTGTTATTTCCTCAAAAAGTAGATAGAGAATTATTCGACAGACAAATTGACTTAATTATGGATAAACTTGCTCCTCATATGAGAAGGTATGCGAGGCTACTAAAGAAAGTTCATAAGTTGGATGAGATGACCTTTGCAGACTTAAAAATAACGCTAGACCCAGAATACGATCCAAAGATAACCATAGAAGAGTCCAAAAAGATGATGGAAGAAGCGTTAGCGATTTATGGTGAAGATTATATAAAAATGATTCAATCTGCATATGACGATAGATGGATTGATTTTGCTAAAAATATAGGAAAGTCAACGGGTGGATTTTGTGCTAGTCCTTATCAAAAGAATTCCTATATTCTTTTATCCTGGAGTGAAAAGATGGCCGAGGTATTCGTACTGGCACATGAACTTGGTCATGCTGGACACTTTAAGTTATGTAATGAAAATCAAAATATTTTTGATGTAGATGTATCTACTTATTTTGTAGAAGCACCTTCCACGATGAATGAGCTTATTTTAGGCAATCATCTTATGCAATCTAATAAAGACAAACGATTCCAAAGGTGGGTGTTATCTTCATTAATCAATCATACGTATTATCATAATTTTGTTACGCACTTATTAGAAGCCGCTTACCAAAGAAACGTATATCAAATCATTGATGAGGGTGGAGCCATTTCAGCCAGTGTTCTAAACAAAATCAAAAAAGAGGTATTACAAAAATTCTGGGGAGAGGATGTTGTTCTTACTGATGGGGCAGAATTAACCTGGATGCGCCAGCCCCATTACTATATGGGATTATATTCTTATACCTACAGTGCTGGCTTAACAATCGCAACTCAGGTGAGCAAGCGTATGCAAAAAGAAGGTGCAAAAGCTGCAAATGATTGGAGACAGGTACTACTTGCAGGTTCCACTAAGACGCCAGTAGAACTTGCCAAAATGGCAGGAGTTGACATTACTACAGATGAACCACTATTAGATACGATTGAACATATTGGAAGTATGATTGATCAAATTATAGCCTTGACAGATGAGCTTGAGAAAGGCACAAAATAGGAAAATTATTTAAGGTATAGACTGAAAAAGGAATAGCGTAAAGCTATTCCTTAAACTATAGATATTCGTAATTTTGTTAATTCATTAAAGCTTTTACAATATCATTTCTCCAATAATTCTTCCAATCGTAGTAATATCACTTGCTCCAGTAAATTCAAAACGTACCTTTCCAAGTCCGCTAAAATATAATTCTAATTCGCTATCCAAATCTAATACACCAGCTGTTTCAATTGAAAACGCTTGTATTTTTGAATATGGTAATGTGGAAAAATCCTTTTTCTTACCCGTAAGCCCTTGTACGTTAACAGCAATGATACGCTTGTTTGTAAATACAACAAAGTCACGAATACTTTTATAGGCTCCAATGATTGCCTCACCGTTAACAAATAAAGGCGCAACTTCCTTCTCTACAGAATCTCCAGCTACTTTTTTTAGTTTTAAATAAGCTCCGTTATTAAAATCAATCATACAATCCCTCTTTCATGTAATTTATGTTAAAATATAAAATGATTATCTACGGATTTATATGTTATGTCAATAGAATATTAACAAAAGCAAATAACAGAATATCAAAATAGAAAAAAGTCTAAAAAAATACAAAACCTGACATAGGGTGTCATGTTATATTTACTATAATGGATATAAAAAGTAACAATCAGAAGGAGAAGGAACATGGGAAGACCTACATCAAAACCAGATTTAATTACTGCAGCAGAAGCGAATTATGAAGAAATGAAAGCGATTATCGCATCCTTGACAGAAAAAGAATTATTAACCCCCTTTGAGTTTGATGCTAATAAGAAGGAGGCTCATTGGCAAAGGGATAAAAATCTTCGTGATGTTTTAGTTCATCTTTATGAATGGCACCAGCTTTTGCTAGACTGGATTTCGTCAAATATGAAAGGAGAGAATAAAGCATTTCTCCCTGAAACGTATAATTGGAAAAACTATGGGAAAATGAATGAGTTTTTTTGGAAAAAGCACCAGAATACAACATTAGAGGATGCAAAGGAAATGTTGGATAAATCCCATAGAGAAGTGATGAAGTTGGCTGAAACATTTACAAATGAAGAATTGTTTTCGAAAGGAGTTTATCAATGGGCTGACAACAATACGCTTGGCACTTTTTTTGTTTCTAATACTGCAAGTCATTACAACTGGGCGATTAAGAAACTTAAGGCACACAAAAGAAGATGTAAATTAATTGTTTATCCAAATTGACAGTGGCTAAAATAATAAAAATTATATAATTATGAAAGCTTGATTTTATAGGCTTTCAATAGCGTAAAATAATCTTCCAACAGACTTTTGTCTGTTGGATTTTTTATGTAAATTGAGTCCTTTTACATAAACCCCTCCACTCTTTATTCTAAGTTTTCAACATATCAGATAAGGTTCTTTCATAATAAATATTTCTAGTAATTATTGTTAAAATTTACTATACACAAACATTTGTTCGAATGGTATAATAAAACTAATTATGGATACCAATACTAACAAGAGATAGGAGGTGCTTTAAAAGTGGAAGACAGGATTTATTTTTGCATTGACTTGAAATCGTTTTATGCATCCGTTGAATGCGTAGAGCGCAAACTTGATCCATTAACCACCAATTTGGTCGTAGCTGACCCAGAACGCAGTGAAAAAACGATTTGTCTTGCAATTTCTCCAAGTATGAAAGCACTTGGAATAAAAAATAGATGTCGTGTCTTTCAGATACCCTCGAATGTGAACTATATCATGGCGGTACCCCGTATGAAGCTTTACATTAAGTATTCGGCAGATATTTATGCCATTTATCTAAAATATGTTGCAAAGGAGGATATTCATGTTTATTCCATTGACGAGGCATTTCTTGATGTCACACAATATCTTTCTTTGTACCAGATGGATGCAAAAGAACTAGCGATTCAAATTATGGAAGATATCAAGTTATCAACTGGAATTACCGCAACAGCAGGAATTGGAACCAATCTCTATCTTGCAAAAATAGCTCTTGATATTACAGCAAAGCACACTAAAGATAACATTGGATATCTAGACGAAACGATATTTCAAAATACTTTATGGAAGCATAAACCACTAACTGATTTTTGGAGAATAGGAGCTGGAACGCTAAAAAGACTTGCTAGTATCGGGATTACTACAATGGGTGAGATTACACAAGCGAATGAAGATATGTTATATCGTTTGTTTGGAATTGATGCTGAACTCTTAATTGACCATGCGTGGGGACGAGAAACCACCACAATGAAGGACATTAAGTTGTACAAACCAAAAAGTAACTCCATGTCAAGCGGACAGATACTGCCAAGAGATTATCGTTTTGAAGAATGTGAAATTGTGGTTAAAGAAATGACAGATACACTATGCCTTGATTTAGCAGAAAAGGGCTTATTGACAAGTTCGCTCACTCTAGTGGTTGGATACTCCAAAGAATTAGAGATGAAGTCTGCCATGGGAACAATCACAATGACAGGAGCGACGAATACTTATAACACAATCATTCCTTATGTAATCGATGTGTATCGTCGAATCGTTGATAAAACCAAGCCAATACGAAGACTTAGCATTTCTTGTAATAACGTAGTTGAGGAAGCTTACGAACAATATGATTTGTTTACTGATCCAGCAAAGCTTGAAAAAGAGCGAAAGATTCAAAAAGCTGCAATCGAAATCAAACGAAAATACGGAAGAAATGCATTTTTACGTGGAATGGATTTACAAAATGGAGCCACTGCCATAGAGAGAAATTGTCAGATTGGAGGGCATAAAAGTGGGGACTAGGTTTGAAAAAATGGACAGAGAACATCGGGCAAAGCAATTTATGCCTTTTGATGCTTTGAAAGGACTTCGTGAAGCACTCGCCGAAAAAGAACGCATTCTTGTCCCAAAGAAAGAGTTGTCAGAGGAACAAAAAGATGATTTGAATCGAAGATTGCGACTCATTCGAAAAGGTGATATTGTTACGGTGGAATATTTCCAAAACGAGGAGTATGTTAAAATTACTGGAATGGTTAGTCGTATACAAGAATCAAGTGGAGTATTAGAAATTGTTAATACGAGGATTTCCTTTGATGATATAATTGACTTGCAGATTAACAACGAATAACAAATTAGTGAATTAGGAACACTTAATGAATTAATTCATTTGGATAATTATGGTTGTTAGATATATAATGAACTAACCAAAATAAAATCAAAAGGTAAATCAAGAGGATATATGATTTACCTTTGGTGTGTTATTTCAATTGATGATTCATTTTTGACCTATATTCTGTTGGAGTGCATCCTTTAAACTTTAGAAAAATTTCTGAGAAGTAACTTGGATTGGAAAATCCGCAGGAATAAGCAATTTCAGCAATTGAGTATTGAATATCTCTTAAAAGAATCTGGCTTTTTTCCAAGCGATAGGAATTTAAGTAATCATTTGGCGTACTATTTAGATACTGCTTAAAAATTTTACAACACTTGCTCCTACATATCCCACCTGCATTCGCAATATCAGCAAGGGATAGCTTGGCTTCATAATTAATGTAAATAAAGGACAACATTTTTTTTAATGTATTAAGATTGGTATCTGTAGAACCTAGTTCTTGAACAAAATATGGTTGAATTATATGGTATAAAGCTTCCCATAAGCTGTATAGAAAGCTAATTGCTTTCAGTTCAATTTGTTCTTCTTCCTGTACATAGAGTGAGTAAATCCGACTTATCATACTTCGTAGTTGTGTATGTGAAGAATTGTCTGCTTTTATGACAAACTCAGATAAATAACTCTCTAATATTGGTGTAACATAGCGATTCTGTATCTCTGTAATAGATAATAAAATTTTCGGATTGAATACAATACAGATATATTCACAATCTGAAATGTCTTTGGAGAAACCATAATGCATCTGCCTAGAGTTAATAAAGATGGCCTCTCCTTCTTTAATAAGGAATGTATTCCCATTCACATGATAAGATATATGTCCTTTAACAGGCATAAGAAACTCCACATCATCATGCCAATGACAATGTGCCTCTAAATTAGTAAATGAGGTGAGATTCCCTTTTCGAACATAAACTGGAAAAGCGGGATTGTTATAATGGATAAATTCTGATGAGTCTTTTAATACATTAAGATTCATATGTTAATTACCTCCTAGCCCTGGTAAGAGTTATATTATTCTTTATCAATTTTTGTATTTATATAACATTAATTGTCTAATTAACTAAAAAACGATACAGAAAATACGATTGTTATATAAATAGATATGATAACGACTGATAAATGAAATATTGTATACTATAATTATATCATAAATATGAATAGTATCAATGAATAACAAAATTATTTTAGCAGAAAGAAAAGGTGAGATATAATTATGGGAAAATTATTATTTATTGATGTAGATGGAACTTTAGTGGATTATGAAAACAATCTTCCAAATTCGGCAGTTGAAGCAATTAGAAAAGCCAGACAAAATGGGCATAAAGTCTATATCTGTACAGGACGTAGTAAAGCCGAGGTATATCAAAATCTTTGGGACATTGGATTGGATGGAATGATAGGTGGCAATGGAAGCTATGTGGAAGATCACAATCATGTTATCCTGAATCAAATGATTACCTTAGAACAATGCCATAGGATTGTGGATTGGTTACATGAAAGAGGGCTCGAATTTTATTTAGAAAGTAATAATGGTTTGTTTGCTAGTGAGAAGTTTGAACAAAGGGCAGATGCTACAATAAAAGAGTATGCGAAAAGAAAAGGAAAAGATGATGCAGAGCAAATGACGGTAAGAAAAATTTTTCCAGAGATGATTTTTGGTGGAGAATTATACAGAGATGATTTAAATAAGGTAAGCTATGTTCTAGATTCTTATCAGGATTTTCTTGACACAAAAGGGCAGTTTCCAGATTTAGAATCAGGGACATGGGGTGGTAAAGGTGAAGAAGCACTTTTTGGTGATTTAGGAGTAAAAGGAATCACAAAAGGAAATGCCATTGAACATCTATTACAATATTTAAATGCCAATCAAGCTGATACGATCGCATTTGGAGATGCTAAAATTGATATTCCAATGCTTGAATATTGTGCATATGGAGTTGCCATGGGAAGTGGTGGAAAGGAAATCAAAGAAATAGCTGATTATATTACAGATGATGTGGACAAAGATGGACTATACAAAGCATTTCTAAAATTAAATTTAATTTAGCAAGAAAGCAGTGAATTGTTATGAATTTTAAATCAATAAAAAAATCAATTGCTACAAACCTTTTGGTTTTAATAGAAAATAAAAAAAACAGTAAATTTAAAGAGGTATACATAAAACTATTAAATGATTTATTAAAAGATTGAGATAAAAATATAAATCAGAGTATGCCAAGAGATTCCAAGTTTTATACGGGCATTTAAAGTTAATATTGTATATATTTTTTATTTTAGTATTGAAACTTTCCAAAAAGGAGAACAAAAATATTATGACAATGAAAGAGCGAATAGAAAAAGGAATGCTATTTACAGATGGTTGTGAGGGTCTACCCAAGGAGAGAGTGGAATGTAAGAAAAAAATGATTGCATTTAATAATTCAATGCCAGACAACGTAGAGCAGAGGATGGAATGTTTGAATCAGTTATTGGGACGTAAAACAAATGCTTGGGTAGAGCCACCATTTTATTGCTGTTATGGAACAAACATAACGATTGGTGAGGGGTCTTATATCAATTTCAACTGTAATTTTGTTGACGATGGTAAAATTATGATTGGTAAAAAAGTAATGTTTGGACCAGCGGTTACAATTGCTACTGTAGGGCATCCAATGTGGATTGCTGGGAATGGAATGTCCGCAGGAGATGTAGGGTAATATTTGAAGCTAAATCTATTATTCATATCAAGTAACGCCGTATGAGTTGTAGAAAATAGATTGATACTTATACGTTCAACACTTATAATAAAGGGAAAGAAAAAGTTGGAGCATTAGTCAGAAAATAAAAAGGGGAATAATGATGGAGATGACAAACCGTGTAACACCATGGTCAGAGGACACTATGAAAAACTACCAATGGCTGGATGAATATTTATTAAAGCAGACCGCCACCGTAAAAGAATTTCAACCAGCATGGCAGGCCTATAAATATCTGTTGCAAAGCAAGATGTATGCCTATATCGGCATAAACGACCAAAATGGCCGACCTATCATCACATTGAAACTGGAACCAATGTATAGTGATATGCTACGATGTAAATATGATGATATTGTGCCAGGTTACTACATGAACAAGTTATATTGGAGTAGCGTGTATTTGGATGGTGATGTGCCACAGGAGGTTCTTGCTGACATGATAAGCGCCTCTTATAAAGAGGTGCTTTCATCGCTAAGTAAGAAAGCACAACGAGAAATAATGGGAAATTGATCATGTGACATTTTGAATAAGAGATATGAAGTTAACTAATTTTTCTTCAGGTGGTAATTCCATCGAGAATAATGATTTCAAGGAATTACCAATGAAGACAAAGAAATAATTTGGGATTATGTCGCCAACCATATTGCATTTTAATAAAAAAAGAAAACTAGTACGAAAAGGAGCGCCCAAAAATGGAATTTACAAAACTCAAAACAAGTTTAGAGTGCTTAGGATATACCGTAAGTGAATTTAATGATGCAGAAGAAGCAACTAAGTATTTAGCTAATCAACTGAGTGATAGAACTATTGGAATTGGAGGTTCAGTTACTGTAGAAGAGATGAAACTGTATGATGCGTTGGTGTCTCATAATGATGTGTATTGGCATATGCGACTTCCTGAAAACATGAGTGCCATGGAAGTAAGAAAGAGAGCAAATCAGTCAGAATTTTATATTTCTTCGGTAAATGGAATTGCAGAAACAGGAGAAATCATCAATATAGATAATACTGGAAATCGTGTATCTGCAATCAGTTTTGGACATGATAAAGTTTATTTAATTATTGGTGAAAATAAAGTAGCTTCAAGTTATGAAGAGGCCTTAGGTAGAGCAAGAAATATCGCGGCACCCCTTAATGCCAAACGTTTAGGAGTAAAAACGCCATGTGCGATAAAGGGTGATAAATGTTATGATTGTAAAAGCCCGCAGAGAATATGCAGAAATTTTTCTGTACTATGGGAGAAACCTACAGGGAGTGAATATGAAGTTATTTTAATTCATGAAAAGCTTGGATATTAGATTAATACCCAAAACAGAAAAAGAATAAAATATTATATGTATAATATGCTCATTTGATTAGAACTAGTATTAGTATTAGCTATTAGTTTAATTATATTAGAACTATATAGCGTTATATTATGAATAAACTGATGTACGTACCTCAAAGTAACTAAAATTAGTTTCAACAAACAAATTACCTAACTGTATTAATTTTTACAGAAATAATTTACTTATGTATAAAAGGATAAATCATTTCATCCCAAAAGCAGCAAATATACTAATACTAGCCTTCTCTTCACTATTTGTTGAATCGGAACAACAATTACATCCAACACTAGAAATGTTAACATTTTTAAACCCTGCTTCTAAATACCATTCTTTTAGCTGATTTCTATTAAATCCCATCCATACATCATGCTGTTGTGTTTTTAAGAAGGTGAAATTATGCTCATCTAAATCGGTTATCACTAATTTACCACCTGGTTTTAAAATTCTATAAATCTCATTAAGAGCAGTAAGTGGATTAATGACATGATGTAAAAACATGTTTGCAAATGTGTAATCAACACTATTATCTTTTAATGGTAGGGCATCGCTATCACCCAATAAACCAGTAAAGGTATCATACTTACTAAATTTATTCTTCATATGATTTAACATATTTTCAGATTGATCAATTGCAAAAACCTTTAATCCATCCTTCAACAGTCCTTCTGTTATGAATCCAGTACCAGCACCTATATCAGCAGCAATTTTTCCCTTCTGAATATCCGCTAATTTATATGCGTGTTCCCTAATATTTTCAGAAAAAAGGGATGTCCTTATTGTATCCCATGAACCTGCGATTTCATTAAAGTAATTTTTACTATTTTCCATGTAATTAACCTCCTTAGAAGATTTATTAAGTTACATTATTAAACTACTTCTTCGCTCAAAAAGAATTGTATTATGCCAATTACCAAGGCGATCCTTTGCAATATTTTCTCGATATCCAACTTTTCTAAACCCACATTTTGCATGTAGAGCTATACTGCCTATATTTTCTTCAATTATACTAGAATATAGTGACCAAAATCCGCGTTTTTCAGAATCATCTATAAGATGATTTAATAATAATGTTCCAATTCCATTATTTTTGAATTGTGTATCAAGATAAATACTAACTTCAACTACTCCACGATATACTTCTCGTTTAGAAGTTGGAGAGAGTACAGCAAAACCAACGACCTTATCATTATATAAAGCTACAAAGCGGCAGTCTTTAAGGTGTCCCTCGTCCCATTCCTCAAAGCTTGGACATACAGTCTGAAAAGTGGCAATATTAGAATCTAACCCTTGTTGATATATTTCTTTCACATAGGTCCAGTCGCTTTTCTTAAAATCTCTTATTGTAATTAAATCATTCATTTTCTTTAGCCGCCTTCCATTGTTCAATTGCCTGATTGTAAATTGAGAGTGAGCGAAGTAATTCATCTTGTTTTTGTGGGTCTATAAAGCTAAAAATTTCTTCAAAAATTAAATCCATATTATTTTCTATTTGATCAAATATATGTTTGCCTTCTTCAGATAAGTTAATCTGAACACTCCTTCGATCTATCGTAGATGGTTCTCTTAATACAAGGCCTTTTTTTACTAATTCTTCAACAACTTTACTTGCTGTACTAATATCAATTCGAAGAGTAGTTGCAAGGTCTTTTAGCATTGAGTCATTTCTTCTGCCTATTTCAACTAGGGCATGGCACTGAGCACTCGTAATACTGCAAATAGAGCAGTCATTGGAATTTAGTGACTCTAAATTTCTTTCTAGTATTCGAGTTTTTTCACGAAATTCTTTACTTTTTCTATCATACATAAGCATACCTCCTTTCAACTTTTTATAAGTATACTGCAAATAGTTTCCAAATGCAACTATTTTATTTTGCAACTAATATTAATTAAATATTACTACAATAATAATCGAAATATCATATTGACAATTATCGATATGAGTGTTATACCTATACATATCGATAATTATGAATGTGAGGTAATATTATTGGATAAGAATTATGAAAATAATGCAGGGGTATTTAAAGCGCTCTGTGATTCAAATCGCTTGATGATAATAGATTTACTTAAGAATGGTGAAAAATGTGCATGTAATCTTTTAGAAGAGATGGAAATTTCACAATCAACCTTATCTCATCACATGAAGCTGTTATGTGAGTCAGGCGTGATAAACTGTCGGCGTGAAGGAAAATGGATGTACTATTCGTTAAGTAAAAAGGGATTTGAAAAAGTACAACGTTTATTGGATGAAATAATGGAGGCGGCCGTACTTCTCGACACTGAGGAAGAGTGTAGTTGTGAATAAAATGGAGGACTTAATATGCGTATTATTATAGTTGGTGCAGTTGCTGCAGGAACATCTGCGGCTGCAAAAGCAAGAAGAAACAGCGAAGATTCAGAAATTGTTATTTATGAAAAAGATAGTTTCATTTCTTATTCTGGATGTGGTATGCCTTATTATATTGGGGGCGAAATTGAAAGTGCAGATGAGTTAATTCCTCGTAATCCTAAATTTTTCAAAAGTAAATACAATGTAGCTATCCATACATTACACGAGGTTATATCTATACATCCTCTTGAGAAGAAAGTAGTAGTTAAAAATTTGTTAACGAATGAAGTATTTAGTGATTACTATGACCGACTGGTACTTTCTACCGGAGCAAGAGTAGCCACTCCACTAATTAAGGGAGTAGATTCTAAGCATGTTTTTGCATTACGTAACATCAATGATATGAACGGAATAAAAGATTTTATAGATAGTAAATCCCCTCAATCTGCCGTAATTATTGGAACAGGATTTATTGGTCTTGAGGTATGCGAAAGCCTAAAGAAATTAGGAATCAATGTAACAATGATAGAAAAATCTCATCAGGTAACTCCTGGGTTAGATGAAGATATGGCTATTTATGTAGAAAAACATCTTATTGAGAACAATATAGCTGTGTTAACTAATAATTCAATCACTGAAATTAATGAAAAGTCTGTTACTCTAACAGATGGGAAGATAGTTGATGCAGATATGGTTCTACTTTGTACTGGTGTTAGACCAAATGTTGAACTCGCAAAAAAAGTAGGGATTGAACTTGGTGTTACAGGTGCAATCAAAGTGAATAGTAAAATGGAAACAAGTCAAAAAGATATCTATGCTTGTGGCGATTGTATTGAGCAGTTTCATGCTGTGACAGGTAAACCAGTTTACCGGCCACTAGGTTCTACAGCCAACAAAACAGGTAGAATTGCAGGAGATAGTATGACTGGTGGTAGTCTCGAATTCAGAGGAATTCTAGGTACGGGAATATTTAAAACCTTCGATATGACAGTGGCGCAAACTGGTCTTTCAGAACGTGAAGCAGAAGAATTAGGATATGATATTGCAACATGTCATAATATAAAACCAAATAAACCAGTATACATGGGTGGTACGGAAATGGTCATCAAAGGAATTGCCGATAAGGTAACTGGCAGACTCCTCGGCGTGCAAATTGTAGGATTTGAGGGTGTTGACAAAAGAATTGATGTCTTTGTGACGGCAATTACTTTTAAGGCAAAGGTAGAAGATCTTTTCCATTTGGATTTGGCATATGCTCCTCCATTCTCAACAACCAAAGATCCAGTCATGTATACGGGAATGATTTTAGATAATGCAATTAACAAGAATAGACCATTGATAACCGCTAAAGAGTTGGATGAACTCATGGTGTCTGGTGAAAAGTATGTATTGATTGATGCAAGGGTAGTAGCACAGTATGATAAAAATCATATCGAAACTGCAAAGAGCATACCTCATACTAAACTAAGAGATAATGTTGAATCGCTTGATAAGGATGCGGTCGCAATCACCTACTGTAATAAGGGTGTGACAGGGAATGCTGCACAGAATATTCTTTTTGGAAAAGGGATTAAAAAAGTATATAACCTTTCAGGAGGACAAAAGCACTATAGTAAAACGCATGATAAAAAATAAACGTAATGTTAAAGTCATTGGCAACAATGGCAATTTGAATGCATATAGTATGAGTATATGCGCATATAAGAATAATAAGATGAAAGGGTGAAACGATATGGTGGATATTTTCAAGGCATTGTCTGAAGATAGTAGGCTTCGGATATTATCACTAATTTTAGAAGGCGAACTATGTGTCTGTGAGATTGAAGCATGCCTTAAAATGACGCAATCAAACGCTTCTCGCCATTTAACGGTTTTAAAAAAGAGTGGAATTCTTGAAAGTTACAAGCATGCACAGTGGACGTATTACAAAATAAGTAATGGTTTCATTCAAGAGAACAAAGAATTATGGGAATATCTGAAAATCAAGTTAATAAAACTTCCATCCTACCTATCGGATTATGAAGCATATCAGAAATGTAAAACGCAGGAATTATGTAATTGTAACAAGCGACCACATTAAAGGAGTAAGTAAAATGGAAAAAGAAACAACACAAGGCATAGGTTTTTTTGAGAAATATCTTTCAATATGGGTACTTCTTTGTATGGCATCAGGTATTTTAATTGGAAAATTCTTGCCAGGTATTCCATCTATATTAAATAAAATGCAGTTTGCAGAGCAAAATATACCTCTCGCAGTTCTCATATGGATAATGATTTTTCCTATGATGATGAAAATAGATTTTCAATCAATAAAAAATGTAGGTAAAAATCCTTTAGGGATAATAATATCCAGTAGTAGTAGTTGGTTAATCAAACCATTTCTTATGTTTGGGCTAGCTTCACTGTTTTTTCTAGTTATTTTCAAGCCTTTCATACCTGGGAACTTAGCTCAAGACTTTGTTACAGGTGCAGTTTTGCTGGGTACAGCGCCATGTACTGCAATGGTATTTGTATGGAGTACACTAACAAAAGGAGATCCGGCACATACCCTTGTACAGGTTTCAGTAAATGACTTACTTATTCTTGTCCTTTTTGTACCACTTGTTCAGTTTCTACTAGGTGTTAACAATGTTCAGATTCCATGGGGTGTTCTTATCTTATCAATCGTATTATTTGTAGTCGTTCCACTGATTGGTGGTTTTCTTACACGATTTTTTATAATAAAGAAAAAAGGTGAGGCGTTCTTTAACGAGAAATTTGTACCTAAATTTGATGGTGTTACAACTTTAGGGTTACTCATGACTTTGGTAATTATCTTTTCTTTTCAGGGAGATATTATTTTGGAACAGCCACTATTTGTGCTTTTAATAGCAGTTCCACTAATACTCCAAAATGTAATCTCAGCTACTTTTACGTACCTAATTTGCAAATGGGCAAAGCTACCTCACAAAATAGCAGCACCTGCAGCTCTTATTGCTGCCTCTGATTTTTTTGAACTGTCCGTGGCCGTTGCAATTGCACTCTTTGGACCAACTTCTCCAGTAGTGCTTGCATGTACGGTTGGTGTGCTTACTGAAGTTCCTGTTATGCTTTTACTTGTCAAGTTTGTAAACAAAACCAAGCATTGGTTTCAAACCAATAGCTAATAACAAATATAATCAATAAGGAGATATTTTCTATGAAAAAAATGTTTATTTATGAGCCAGCAATGTGTTGCTCAACGGGTCTTTGTGGTGTTGGAGTGGATCCAGAGCTTATCAGAATTTCGACAATTCTAAATACGCTTAAGAAAAAAGGTGTAGAAGTAGAAAGGTTTAATCTTTCCTCTTCACCGCAAGAGTTTATAAATAATAAAGATGTAAATGAATTTATTAACGTAAAAGGTGTAGATGAATTGCCACTCATCGTTGTAGATGGAGAAATCGTAATAACTGGTAGATATCCAACTAACGATGAGTTTACAGATTTACTTGATCTACCTGAAGGCACATTAGAAAAAAAACCGAAAGCGGTAAGAGGAACTATGAAAAAAATGGATAGTTACGGATGTTCTGATAATAATTGTTGTTAATGGTTTAAATGAAACGCATCCCATATAATTAAACAAAACTGGAGGTACTTTATATGGAGAATTTTAATCCACAAGATATTGCGCTTACTAAATACTTATTTTATACAGGAAAAGGTGGGGTAGGTAAAACATCCACAGCATGTGCCACTGCAGTTACACTTGCAGATCGCGGTAAGAGAGTGATATTAATTAGCACAGATCCCGCATCGAATTTACAGGATGTTTTTAAAACCGAACTTACCAACAAAGGAGTCCCTATCAAGGGTGTAGCAAATCTTGTTGTAGTAAATTTAGATCCTGTGCAAGCTGCAGCTGAATACAGGGAAAGTGTTATAGCACCATATCGTGGAAAGTTACCTGATGTGGTATTAAACAATATGGAAGAACAACTGTCTGGTTCTTGTACGGTAGAGATTGCCGCTTTCAATGAATTTTCTAATTTTATTACAGATGAAAAATTACAGAAAGAATATGATCATATTATATTTGATACGGCTCCCACAGGTCATACCCTAAGGATGCTACAATTACCATCAGCATGGAGTAATTTTATCAGCGAAAGTACACATGGGGCTTCATGCCTAGGTCAGCTTTCTGGCCTGGAAAGTAAAAAAGAAATTTATATAAAGGCGGTTGAAACTTTGGCAGATGTCAAGCAAACTACCCTTATTCTTGTCAGCCGTCCCGAGAAAGCGCCTCTAAAAGAAGCGGAAAGAGCATCAAAAGAACTTGCTAGTATTGGTGTAATTAACCAGACATTAGTAATTAATGGTGTGTTGGATAATTATGACGACAAAATTTCCGAGAGTTTATATCAGAAACAACAAAGAGCACTTTCTGAAATTCCCCAAGTTTTACAAGAATTAAAAACTTATAAGATACCACTTCGAGCATATAATATCACAGGAATTGAAAATGTGCGTTCATTCCTTATATCTGACAACTATGTCACTTGCGATGAAACTATCAATACACAAACAATTTTTCAGCTCAAAGATATTATTGATAATTTAGATAAAACAAATAAAAAGGTTATTTTCACCATGGGAAAAGGTGGGGTAGGAAAGACAACAATTGCGGCAGCAATAGCTTTAGGATTAGCTGCAAAAGGTAAGAAAGTTCATTTAACCACAACTGATCCAGCTGCTCATCTTAAGTTTATAATTGACGAAAAGAGCGGCATTACAATGAGCCATATTGACGAAAAAGAAGAGCTTAAAAAATATCAAGAAGAGGTTCTATCAAAAGCAAGAGAAACTATGTCCGATGAGGATATTGCCTATATAGAAGAGGATTTACGTTCCCCTTGTACACAAGAGATAGCAGTGTTTCGAGCTTTTGCAGATATTGTGGAAAAAGCAGAAGAGCAGGTTGTAGTAATAGATACTGCACCAACTGGACATACACTTTTGCTTTTAGACTCTACTCAAAGCTACACTAAAGAGATGAAACGTTCACAGGGAGATATTCCTGAATCCGCAAAGAAACTTCTTCCAAGGCTGCGTGATCAAAATGAAACAGAAGTTATTATTGTAACATTAGCAGAAACCACTCCAGTTTACGAAGCTGTACGCCTTGAAGAAGATTTAAAACGAGCCAACATTGCAACAAATTGGTGGATTATCAATTCTTCGCTTTATCATACTAATACAAGTAATCAGTTATTATCAGCAAAGGCCAGCAATGAGATTTCTTGGATAAATAAGGTTGATAAACATTCTAACGGAAACTTTGCAATAATTAGCTGGCGTGGGGAAGAAATAAAAGGCAATAATTTATTTACACTCTAGAATATTGAATTGATACAAGTTTCGTTACATATATCAAGAAAACATGGATACTATGGTAACGAGGATAACCAAAAAATGAATGCATTAAGTATTATACAAAATGTGTTCATTTTTTTTATGTTATTGATGAGAATATGTTACCAAGATATATAGAATGTATTCATTTTAAATCATCATACAGATTTAGTTCATTATAAAAATAGATATTAAATATTATATTAGCCTTAGAGTAGTGTTATACTAAATTAGTTCATTGTATGTTCATGTGGACAGATTATTTATAAAATTTTTCCAGATCTATACGATATAAGCATAGTTTTAACTATTCGCGAAACACAACTTTAACGAAAAGCTGTTGATAAAAAGTTATCAACATAAAATATCTTGTTGTCACTTGATGTAAATCTGGTAATTTGTTTTCTGTTTGGTAAGGATTACCATTGGTTTGTCTTCCGCTTTCTCAATCTTCAAAAACGGCTATGTTTTTTCTATTTCATACAAATGAAAATATATGCAAAGTCTGTCTCGAATTGATTGATGATATTCATTTCCGTTAAATTGATATATTTCGATATATTATCAAGGTTGTCTGGATATATCTTTAATTTGTAGTCGCTCATATCAATATAATCATTTAAATTTTTATCAATAGATAAACAGAAAATACCATTTTCATTTAGCAATTCATTAACCTTAACAATAATTTGTTGTTTGTCTTCAAAGTGCATCATTGTCAGTGAGGAATATATTACATCAAATGTTTCATCAAAAACATAATCTGAAAAGTTTGCACAAACAAACTCTATATTATTGAAATCTGAAAGGTTTTCTTTAGCTCGTTTGATTGTTTTAGGTGATATGTCTATCCCTACTAGTTTTACACATAAAGGTGCTACTTTTGCTGCTATTCTACCTGTTCCTATACCAATTTCAAGTACTTTTTTTGTTCGAGAGAGACGCATTGAATCTATGAATACTTGACCATCCCACTTGTCCATATACTTTCGTAGAGGAGGCGGGTCGCGGAATGGGTCATTATTATCATCTATAAGTTTATCGTAATGTGTTATAACATTCAATGTAAACACCTCCTCTAATTCAAATTGCAATCCACCAACACACACCATATTTGTCTATAACAGTCGCACAACACTTGCTCCATGGAACTTCCTGAATGGGATTAATAATAACACCGCCATTACTCAAAATATGAAAGGCATTATAAACCGCTTCCTCGCTCCCCATTTCAAAAACATTAAACGTCATAGTTTCCCATTTCATTTTGTGAACTAAATTTATATCACAAGGATTCACTGCTTCACTTAATGCTAAAAATCCTTCTCCATCTACCGATAATTCACAGTGATCATAAGCAGTTTCGTCAGCATTTTTTATTTCAAATGTAATCTCTGCACCAAAGGCCTCACAATACATTTCTGCCGCTTCAAAACTATTTTTTACATAAACTTGAGTATAATTTTTCATATGTTCCCTCCTATACAAAATATGAATAATCCCCTGTTAAAACTGTTCGATATAAAACTGTTTTACTCGCCTTATATTAGGTTCTTTGATAATAGCGTTTTTCAGCATGTGTGCTTCCAATAAAAAGTATATTCATAATTTTCTCATTCAAATGACTATATATAACTTTTATAAATATAATGGAAAGTTTGGATTTACTCATGTCCTGCTAACATCTCCAACATATTTTTTATCTGTGCCAGACTTCCTTCCACTAAATTCATACATACGCTTCTGCCTTTAACCCCCGTCATAGCACTCACATGACATTCGTGAACTAACTCATCTATTAGCAACATCTTTTCACTTGCTGATTTACACATTAACCAATTATCTGTATATGCTTTAAATATTTCTGTTGCGCGTCCTCCAGGTACATTATTCGCGTTACAACTGCGACGATATTCACGATATGTATAGTAATAACCACATGGGCATGCTATCAATGCCGTATAACTGACGGCTTTATGCACCGTGCCACAAAAATGACAGATTATTTCACCTTTTTCTAAATGTTCACGAGTATCTCTTGCCTGCTTACACCGAGTATAAAATGTATACCCAATATCATCTAGCAAATCTTCATCAAGAAGCCCTTTCGCTTCGCCTTGATAGAGTTTGATTAACTTATTTCTCGATACTTTATCGGCCCATTTCGATTTATTGAATTTTGATGAATTGATATTTTCAGTCAACTCCATAAGTTCTTTTTTTTCACGTTCTAAACGAGATTTCGTTCTAATCATTTGATTGGTTTTTTTAGCAGTTGTTATTAGGTTATACCTCTCTTCGTATCCATCATCATATTTTGCTTTGCATTTTTCAAGCAAGACATTTAAAGATTTATTATCTTTTACAGTAATGCCCAATGCTTTAAACGAATCGTCGACGATTGTAACAGATAGCAATTCAACGCGGTATTTACGACAATAACCGTATTTCCAGCCTGAAGTTTTATCAAAACGAGGATAATTATTATATACTTGATAATCAGATGCCATTTTATTGTCAAAGACCAAAAACAGTTCGCGGATTCCTTCTGGAAAAAACTCAATTAATTCCTCATAAGTGGGCTTAACATTCTTAGGAAACTTTTCTATCCATTTCATAACGTTATCCTTTCGCATTACAAAATATACATAATGTTTTTATTCGATTATTTATTTAAGGTGAATTACGTTGCTAATTACTTAGTAGCCATTGTATAAATTAAAAATCATGTTAATTTCCTATTGCTGCTACTATATGCTAATATACTTTAGTACATATTAAATGAACAAGTTAATATCAGTTTAAACCATATTACAATAATTTACCATTTATATTTCTCGACATTGTAAAAAAATTCATTTCTCAATAAGTTATAAAAAACGACATTATTATCATATATAATTTTGTCGTTTTTTGGTTATTTATTATATTAGGTGCTCATCTATTATGCGGATTTATAAACATTTTTGAAGATAATGTCTTTTTTTATCTATATCCTTTACAAAATAATCAAGACTCTTGTTTTTATAAAAAATTCATCTTTTATTATTTTGAACTCTCATAAGGTAGGCTACTTTAGTGTTGAATATATATGTTTTTGCATTAAATTCTTATTAATTAGAATATAATTTTTTTAAAAGTAACTTTCTATTTTCAATAAAAAGTTTAGTTATATTATAACTTTCTGTTTCTTCATATGTGATTTGATTTATTGTTTCACTGTCAAAAGAATAAATACATGCATCATCAATTCCTAATAAAATTGGAGAGTGAGTTGCTATTATAAATTGAGAATTATTATTAACCAATTCATTTATCTTTATGAGCAATGATAATTGTCTTTGAGGTGAAAGTGCTGCTTCAGGTTCATCTAGTAAATATAATCCATTTCCTCTAAATCTATTATTTATTAATGCAAGAAAGCTTTCGCCGTGTGACTGTTCATGCAATGACCTTCCACCATATCCATTTAAATTAACTCCTATATCATCCACGTAACTAGCCATATTATAGAAACCTTCTGCTCTAAGAAAAAAACCATCTTTTGCCCGAATGCCCTTTGAGAGAAGTAGTAAATCTGATAAAGATGAATGTGTTGACTTTGTGCTAAAATTGTAATTAATACTACCACCTTCAGGATTAAAACCATAATTTACTGCAATAGCTTCAAGCAAAGTAGACTTTCCAGATCCGTTTTCACCTACAAAAAAAGTAATTTTTTTCTTAAAATCTAAATTATTAAGATTTTTAAGGCTACTAATATCGTTATAGTAATCTTTATATTCTTGCTTGTTCCAATTTATTTTTATACTATTAATATAATTATCTATATGCATTATTAATCCCTTCTCAATTTAGTTTAAAAGTAAAATATTATCTGCTTATACAAAAGAATATTTGATAAATCAAAGGCACTCCTTAAATTTTAATTATACAGAGTAAAGATAAAATCATTTCCAAAAGCAAATAATATGGCTTCTATATCATATTAATCCAGACTAATCTTGCCCTTTTCAGCCATACAATGCTCTCTTATCTATATTATTTAATTTTAACTTTTTGTACCTTACTATACGTACTGTAGACTTTTTGACCATTTACTACACGATAAGTTCTTACTTTAAAATAATAAGTTTTTCTTGATTTTAGCTTACTTTTCGTATAAGTGGTCGTTTTAGCTTTTTTAACAGTCTTAACCTTTGTATATCCCTTGGATTTATTGGTAGACATATAAATTTCATACCCACTAACCCCTACAGGTTTAGACCATTTTAATTTTGCCTTTTTTGAAGTAGAACTTATGCTTAAAGTAGGCTTTTTCGTTGTTGTCGTTGCCGTAAGTACACGTGAATATGGGCCATAAGTTGTTTTTTTATTCGCTTTTATGAAAGAAACAACTTTATATTTATAAGAAGTTCCACTAGTAAGCTTCTTATTTGTATATGTATTAGATGTTGTTGTAGCAATTTTTATATATTTTTTCTTACTGGTGTTGTATCGATAAATCTCGTAGCCGCTTATACCTGATTGTTTATCCCATTTTAGCCTTATTTTACTATCATTTTGCCAATCTGATGTTAGATTTGATATTTGACTTAGTTTTACTGTAACCTGAATTTGATCTGTTTTTCCATTCTTTGTTGCAGCAGTTAAAGTAGCCGTTCCTAAACCTTTTCCTACAACTATTCCATTTGAGTCAACAGTGAAAACACTTTTATTTGATGAAGTCCATGTAACGGATTTATCTGTTGCATTGGATGGTGAAATATTAGCACTTAAATTCCGACTTTCACCAGGTGCTATGGAAAACGAAGAGCTGTTAATCTTAATTCCAGTCGCCGGTACTGGATTTTCATCTTTAGTCTCAGTAACTGTTACAACGCATTTTGCTACTTTACCATTTACGGTAGTCGCTGATATGGTAGCTGTTCCAGTTGCCTTAGCTACAACCTTTCCGTTATCAACTGTAATAATGTCTGTATTCGAAGATTCCCATACTACACCTTTATCTGTTGCATTTTCAGGTGAAATAGTTGCAACTAAGGAGGCACTATTGCCAACCTTTAAAGATAAAGAAGTCTGATTTAGAGAAATATTCGTTGGATAAATAGTTTCCTCTTCTACTTGAGTATCACTTGTAAAAGCTTTTATTCTTGCAACAGTATTATTGTTGTGTAAATCAGTCCATGTATAACCCTCTCCATACTTACTAAAACTTTGCCTTTGTGCTGTTTGGCTTGTAAATCCAATCCAATCACCATTCTGATATGTAGTATCACCAAAGAAGGTTGTATAAGTTCCATCATTTTTTGAAAGTGTTATTACGACTGAGAAAGTATCGCCTTCTTTAACCGTTACAGGTTGCTCTAATGGTACAGTATAGTAACCCACAAAAGTAGTTGAACCTGTGACGGGACTCGATAATGCTTTCGTTCCACTGGTCGGATTTGAGGGATCATTTAACTTTGTGTATATATCAATACTATAATTTACATTTACATCAGATAATGCAAATGCTACCGCCTCAATCAACTCTGCATTTCCAGTACTATTTCCAGTTGCGGTAAATACATTTGCGATACTTCCTCCACTGTTGATAGAATAAGAATAAAGGCCATAAGCGCCATCATATTGATAGTTATGGTCGTAATTATCTGCACTTTCAAAGTCAAAAACATAGGCTTTTGAATAGGATTCAGAAGTAAATGCTGAATCCTCATAGGAAATCCAAAAATAACCATTATCACCAAAGTTATCTCCCCAACTGTTTCGGACTAGCCATGCTCCATTACTGGTAGGGCATTTAGATGCGTTAAAGTTAGAAACACTATAGTCATCATCCCAACCGACTATCGTAACTGCATGATTCGTTTTATATGCCCCATCATAATAGTAAGCATAAGTATATGGATTATAATAAGTAGTAGTTTGAACCGCATTATATGATGTTGCTACTGCACCATGTTCCATTATCATTTTCTTTACTTCATTTCGGTCTTTCGCAATATTTATCCAATATGCATTCTGCATATGATAGGTGGCATCATAGGCAAGACCACTATCAATTGCATTTGAAAGTGATGCCGTTTCATAAGGAGCAATCGATTCGTCTGTTACTCCTACCCAGCTTGCTAATGCAAATGTCGTAAAAGCACTATTTCCCCCTAAATCAAGATAATTACTTAGTAAAGGTTTTGTTTTATCTCCAATCGTATTTCCAAGGGGATCAGCTACCGAATTATAGAAAAAGTAAGCTAATTGTAATTCGGAAAGATCGATAGAGCTATCAGCAAGTCCTTTACTAATAACAGAAGCTTCCGCAGCTCCAACTGCGGCAAAGCTCCAACAAGTACCCCAACCCCCTTGGTTTCTTACAGCAGGGAGTCTATCTCTTGAACTATAACTAGATGGAATTACTTGTGAGTATAATGATGATTTATTTGCACTATATGAATTAATTACACTTGGTATCTTAAAGTTTTCATCTATGTAATTGGACTGATAAACAGCCATATCTTCGAATACATCAGATTGTGTATCGGTATCTGTGTCTGCATCTTTATCAATATCTGTATCTGTATCAGTATCTTTATCAGTATCTTTATCAGTATCTATATCAATATCAGGTAACTCACTGTTATCTTCTACAATGTCATCATCTGAACCTACTTCACCATCTGTATCCGTCTCACTATCTGATACGACTTTATCAGTATTATCTTCCAAGTCAACGGATGTTTCTGTGGTTTCTGTTACATTATTTATACTCAATGAACTCGCAAAGACATTTGAGTTAAAAAACAAGCTGACTGCTAAAACGGTGGCAAGAGATTTTAGTATTATCTTCTTTTTCATTTGTATATCTCCTTGGTATTTATATTAATATAAAAGTACATTATATTAGAAATAGCCTTTAAACCAAATGGTACAGGCTATTTCTATTTTACCTTATGTTATGGTTACTTTACAAGTAGCTTTACCGCTCATACTTTTAACTGTTAAATATTCCATCCCAACACATATCTGGTATATTTTGTCCTTAATCATTTATCCTACATTCGTAATAATTATTTATATTTCCCAACTAATCGCCCGTGACAAATAATAGGGAATTTTTGTATTTGAATTCCCTTTTGCTGAATTAATCTGCATCTGCGTTAAAAATACACTTTCACTTAAGTCTGCATTACACAGATTCGCATCACGCATGTCGGCTCCCAAAAAAGAGGTTTGTTTTAAGCTACACCCTTCGAGATTTGCCGCAATCATCAAAGACATACTAAAATCTCTTTTGTCTAAATTCGCTTTGTGAAAGTTTTTACCAAAATAGTTTCCTTTGTTCGTTTGATTTGATTTTTGACCTGAAATCGCATTACATATTTGTTTTAAAACCGTGTTCACCCTATTTCTGTATTCATCTAGGTCTAACTTTAACATATCTATAATCGGTTGCTGTAACATTTGCTCATACTCTTTCATAAGCTTATCAATTCTTACGAGTAATGTCTCATCTGACGTTAATGTAGAAGCTTCTATTAGATACCAAGTCATTTGATGCAGCTGAAAAAGAATCAAAAAAATAGCAAAGATATTATCTTTTTCATTCGGATTCTCGTCCCATGTTACATCTTTAAAAAGTTGTGTTGTTTTCTGTCCTGCGCCAAAGCAATCATACGTAATACAACCTTTATAGTTCTTACTAATCAATTCAGAATGTATGTTACATCTATAATTGGATTCCAAATGCCTACAAGGTTTGCCTGCCTCTTTATCGGCTGGAAAACCATCTGTTTTTGAGCAATATAATGCAACGCAGCATAGTCCGCTGCAAGCTTCACAATCTATTTTAAGTTTATCTCTTATCTTTTCATATTTAATATTCATATTGTCAAATTCTTCTTTGTCTCCTATATGTCTTATCTTTTATATTTATTTTCAATCACTTTAATAGAGTGATCCTTTCTTCCTACAACAATTCTATCACACATATTTAAAAATAGTCCTACTTCTAAAACACCTGTTATATTCATCACGTGTTCCATAATGTCTTTCGTATTAAGAGGTGCCTTTAATTGTAAATCAACAATATAATTACCATTATCAGTAAGAAAGAATTCCTTATCTTTTTTTCTGATTCTAGGTAGATAAGAAGCTTTTTCTAATTGTTCTAATACATAACGATATCCATATGGTAATATTTCAATTGGCAAAGGGAAATTCCCTATTTCTTTTACTAACTTGCCATCATCCATGATCCAAATGACTTCTTTAGCATGCGAGGCAACAATCTTTTCACGAAACAAAGCGCCGCCTCCACCTTTGATTGCATTAAATTGATTGTCTATTTCATCTACCCCATCAATCGCTAAATCAATGGTTGGTACTTCATTGATATCAAAGGTTGGAATATGAAGCCTTAAGGCATGTTCTTCACTTTCCTTTGAAGTGGCAACTGCTTTTAACTTCATACCAGCTTTGACCAAAGCACCAACTTTTTCTATCATGTAGTATGAAGTAGAACCAGTTCCAAGTCCAATAACCATACCATCTTTTATATACTCAGCCGCCTTTTCTCCTGCTATTTTTTTGGAATTCATGTATCCTTTCCCTCCATGCAAAGCAAGTATTAAACGTTTGGACAAATGACTCACGAATTATGCCCTCAATATTTTCTGCATTGCTTTACCTTTTGCTAATTCATCAATTAATTTATCTAAGTATCGAATCTTTCGCATCATATCATCTTCGATTTCCTCTACGCGATATCCACAGATAACACCTTTAATCAAAACGGCCTTGGGATTCATGCAAGGCGCTTCGTTAAAAAACTGTTCCATGCTTACTTCATCTTTAATTTGCTGCTGTAATGAAACTTCATCATAGCCTGTTAACCAATATATAATTTCATCTACTTCTTGTTTCGTTTTTCCTTTTCTTTCTACTTTTTGTATATAAAGTGGATAAATGCTTGAAAAGGACATATTAAAAATACGTGGTTTCTCCATTTGAATTCCCTTTCTGTTCGTACTTATTTTTTGTATTTTTCCTATTCTTAGTTTATATCAAATACTTATGAAATACTACCTATTTATTATGTCTAATAAAAAATATCTGGTTTGCAAAGTAACGACTTCCTATCGTGGTATACATTATTAGCACATAGGAGTTTTCACATAATTACCCATTTATCAAAAAACGACAATAGAATGTTCATCCATTGTCGTTTAGTTAGAACTTACATATTAAATTATTCTTCAAATGTATAATAAGGATTGTAGGCAACCTCCCAGTAATACCCATCAGGATCTGAAAAATAAGCGTGATAACCTCCCCAGAAAACATCTTGAGGTTCTTTTTCGATTTTAGCCCCTGCTTTTATCGCTAAATCAATAATTTCGTGCACTTCTTCCTTGGTTCTAACATTGTAAGCAAGTGTTATTCCTGAAAACCCAGCATGAACGCTAGGTGGATTCTTATCGTCAATATCCTTGGCCAACAAGTCAAGCGGATAAAGCTCAAATTTGAGTCCTCCGTCTGTGTCAAAAAAGATGACTGGAGGATTATAAGCTGTCTCTTCTGTTTGAAATCCTAGTCCGTCTTTGTAAAAGCGAATAGACTTTTCCATATTTGTTACACCCAGACATATAATTGATATTCGATTCATTTGTTACCTCCTGTTATTTTATTTGTACAACATATTGTAAGCTAAGTAATACGTCAACAGTATGTCTTATTCCTCATATTGTTTTAAAATATTTTTTGCATGTTCCTTGATATGAGAAATCAACCAAGGAGGGTTTATTACCTTTACTTTATCTCCAAAGCTAAGTATCCATTGCACTAAATAATTCGGATTAGTAAAGCCTCTTTCAAAAAAAAGCTTACCTGTTTTTGATATGCTATAGCACATGGGCCCATATGCTTCAATAAGACGATATTTTACACTTTCATCAAACAGCGCAGATAATTGAATTTCTTCCTTTAAGAAAAAGTGTTCAAATTTTAGATTCTCATCTGTAATTTGTCGAGGTACAAAGAGAATTTTCATATTATGTAACTTTGATAATCGATTTAATTTGAATAATCTAAAACCATTACTCATTAGACAATACCCATACACGTACCAAGACGACCATTTAAAAACAATCAAATATGGTTCTATTTCTCGTTTTGTTTCGCCTTTGTCCGAGTAATATAAAAAAGCTATTTTTTCCTTCTCTTGAATTGCATGTTTTATTTCTTCAATCTTTTCCTTTAAACGATCTTGATTCCAAGAAGCCAAATCAATTAGAATTCTATCTTGGTCTACTAATAAGGAATCCTTTCCATGCGTAAATTTATCAATGAATGTTTGTCTATATTGTGTTTTCGAAACACTATCTATGCTCTTAATTCCTGTTAAGATTACTTGTAATTCTTTTTCTGTTAGTATTGTCTTATCTATTTTATAGCCATCGGCTATTGTAAGACCCCCTTGGTATCCTTGTGTGGAAATAATTGGAATACCAGCTTTGCAAAGAGTGTCAATATCTCGCTGAATCGTTCTGCTTGATACTTCAAATCGAATGGCCAATTGAGAAATGGTTATCTTATCGATTTGTAACAGTATGGTTAAGATTCCAATAAGCCGATCAATCTTCATTTAATCCCCTCATTTCCCCTAAAATTTCAATCATTTCTAACACATCCGCTTGTGCCATTGATAATGCAGTAATATATCGATCTGCGGCGCATACGATATCCTCTTCTTCACTTGGAGTATCTATCACCTCACGAATGTTACAATTCCCCTGATCTATTTTCTTTAGCATACGAAGAATGGACATGCGAGAATAATGTGCGTTTCGAAGCGTACGTATAATCTTTAGTCGATTCATTTCTTTATATCCATATACGCGGTATCCATTTTCCATGCGTGGTACCACCAACAATCCATTTCTCTCCCAATCTCTAAGAACATCTATCGTAATCCCTAATATTCTTGCTACCTCTGCTCGTTTGTGATATGCAATCGGGTTCGTTACTTCATTACTATTTTCTAACATATTTAAAACGATATGAATCGCTTCTTCTGCCTTTGTTTTTTCTTCCTCTAGATGCTTCGAATACATCTTTGTTGCTTTTAATGCAGCGTCTATCTCGTTTGTTGCAGATATTTTAACAATTTCAAAGACTTCCTGCCTTAGTTTATTACTAATTATTTCGGCACGAAAGGCTGTTCGAAGAAAACGAAGTTGTAAAAGATGATAATCGTTAAAAATACGATAACCATTGCTTTCTCTTGGTATCGGAGGTAATAATTGCATCTGTTCATAAAAACGTATTGTATTAGGATGAACCCCAATCATTCTTGCAATTTGTGTTGTTTTATAAAATGCCAAATGATAACCTCCTTTGTGAATAATAAAAACCATAATTATTATACCTTATTTTACGCACAATAAAAACCAGCAAAAACCAGTATACCATCAACAACAAGGGGTGGTGATTTACTGGAGGGTTTGTTAGGAGGTTGTCTTATGTTTTATTTTTTCTTTGTACATTTCTTCATCAGCAAGTTGAAACAGTACTTGGGAGTCGGTACCATTCATCGGAAAGCTAGCATAGCCAATTGATAAGCTGATTCGATTTGAAAAAAATTCTTTGATAGTATCTTGTAACTGTTCTTTGATAGGCGTTGCATCAATTGAATTCTTATCCGCTATTAATATAACAAACTCGTCTCCACCATATCGAGCTACAATTCCACTTGTTCCAATTTCTTGTTTAAGTAAATAAGCTACATCACAAAGAATCTTATCACCTTCTAGATGACCAAATGTATCATTTATTTTTTTAAAATCATTTACATCAATCATAAATAATAAAAACTGCTTTTTCTCTTTTGAAGTATCCTTTATATAATCCTCTAACACACTAAAAAAATACTGTCTGTTGTACAACCCTGTTAATTGATCTTGCTCTAGTAACTTAGCGCTGTAATCGTTTGTTTTTCCATAAATTAGTCCGATAAAGATTGCCAATGCAAACAAAAATAATAATCGAAACATGGCATAAAATGTCAAACCACCGTCAAATATAGCGATACCGAAATAACATGCCCCGATAAAAATAGTAACAATGAAAAGATTGATTACTTTATGAACAATTCCAAAAAAGACAATAATAAAAATATAAGAGAAATATAAAATACTATCAAACCCTCCCGTAATAGACAAACCATAAGAAAGCATGAGTGTTTCGCATAGCCCAATTATGATTGGATATTTCCATACGATTAGTATACGAAGCTTTGGAAAGGCTAATAATATCATTCCATAAATCAAGTAAACAACAATAAAACTAAAGTTCCAGTTTAAAGTGGTTTTTCTATAATGAATCATTAAAACCATTAGGATTACGGTCGTAATTAATCGAAACATTGGAATAATTGCATCATATATCTTAAAATGTGATTTCTGAACAAATGATGATTTATTTTTCATTTTATATTCCTCTTTCATCCATCATAATAAAATGCTTAAGACTCCAAATAGACCGAATCTATTTGGAGTCTTATCATTTTACTATACCACTATTCATAATTCAATAAAAACGAGGTGTTTTCATTTCAATTTAATGAAATCTTAAAACATTTCATAAATCATTTACGTGTATTCGTTACCCCCATACTTCCTCTGCAATTTCTTTTACAAGTGCAAGCTTTGCCCATTGTTCCTCTTGCGTCAACTTATTTCCTTCTTCGGTAGAAGCAAAACCACATTGTGGACTTAAGCATAAACGGTCAAGTGGAATGAAAGCATTGGCTTCCTGAATACGTTTCTTAATATATTCTTTGTCCTCTAGCTTAGGGGATTTGCTTGTCACAAGTCCTAATACTACTTTTTTATCTTTGCTTACATACTGAAGTGGTTCAAACCCACCTGAACGTTCATCATCAAATTCAAGATAAAACGCATTCACATTTTCTTTTGCAAATAGCTCTTTCGCAATAAGGTCATATCCGCCCTGACAAGCCCAGGTCGAATGGAAATTTCCTCTGCAAATATGCGTATTGATTACTAAGTCTTCTGGTTTTCCCTCAATCGCAAGATTGTTTACACGAATTAATTTCTCAACAAATTTCTCTAACCCATCCTCATCGGTTCCAAGTATCAAATAAGCATTTGGATCTACACATACACCCCAGGTGCAATCATCAAATTGAATGTTTCTGCACCCTGCTTCATATAAATCCTTAATTACCTTCTTATATCCATTTGCAATATCTTGAATCAAATCATCTTCATTTGGATAGATTTCTTCTGTCTTATCAATATTATCTGGTGTTATCATCTGAAAATAAAATTGTGCTGGTGCAGGTATGGTCTGGCGTGCTATCCTTTGCTCATCCTCGAACTGCTTCACAAATTGAAAGTGCTCAACAAAAGGATGTTTATTGATTGAAAGTTTACCTGTTAAAAATGTATCATCAATTAAGGCCGGCTCGCCGTGGAAAGGGATTCCATTTTTTGTTTTTTCATGACCGACTCCCTCAAATGCCCACATAAAATCCAAATGCCAAGAGCTTCTTCTAAATTCTCCATCTGTAATAACAGATAATCCTGCTTCTTTTTGCTTTTGTATCAGCTCAATAATAACCTTATCTTCTACTTCTTTTAACGCTTCTTTGCTTATTTTCCCTGCTATATAATCTTTTCTTGCTTGTTTTAACTTTTCTGGTCTTAAAAAACTTCCTACAATATCAAATCGAAATGGCGCATCTTTACTCATCTTATTCTCCTCTTTTCTTCTTTTTCTTTTTGTTAGATGTAGTATAAAATACTTTCAGTCATTTGAAAAATACGAAAAAAGAAGGGTTTGACATAGTTTAAATCTATATCAAGCCCTGATACATAAACGAAAGCACTCATTTCTTAATCCAGATAATCTGATACATGCAATTTTAAGGCCTCCATATATGCCTTTCCATAGCGACTTAACACCATATCTTTTTTTATAATCGTACCAATACGCATATGTTCTTCCACAAGTAGTGGCCTTGCAATGATATTTTCTCCATTTAGCTCCTTGCTGATAACGCCTGAACTAACCGTATAACCATCAAGTCCGACTGCAAGATTAAATAATGTTGCTCGATCTCTAACTTTAATATTTTTCTTTCTATCAAGCGTACTAAGGATTTCTTCTGAAAAATAAAAAGAATTATAATCCCCCTGTTCAAACGATAGATAAGGATACTCTTCTAATTGTTCCAAGCTTATGGCTTCTTGCTTTGCTAATGGATGTTTATAACTGATAAACACATGAGGCTTTGCAACAAAAAGCTCATGAAAGACTAAGCCTTTTTGCTTAATTAGTTTGCCGATTACTTCTTCATTTTTTGAAGAGGTATATAATATACCAACTTCACTTTTTAATCGACTTACATCTTCAATGATTTCGTTGGTCTGTGTTTCCCTTAACGTAAAATCATATTGGTTGCCCCCAAATGTCCGAATTACATCAACAAAGGCATTGACTGCAAAGGAATAATGTTGCGTCGATACCGAAAAAATAGGACTTTGCTTTTTCACATTCAAGAATTTTTCTTCTAATAGATTCGCCTGTTCTAGGACTTGCCTTGCGTATGCTAAAAATTCATCTCCTGCATTTGATACATTAATTCCTTTATTGGTTCGATTAAAAATCGTTATCTGCATTTCATTTTCCAGCTCTTTGATAGCGTTTGTTAAGCTAGGCTGCGATATAAATAAAGCTTTTGCTGCTTCACTAATGGTTCCTTTTTCAGCAACCATTACGACATATTTTAACTGTTGTAAGGTCATTGACTCATCTCCTGTCTGTTATAACATTTTGACCATTATAACAAATAACCTCCTCACCTGTCATTGAAAAGTGCGTAAATGAGATAATATATCCATTTAACAAAATACCGCTAAATTCCTATTCACTAAGGGGCATTTTTTTGGTATACTAATAAATAGTACTGACAATTTTGAGTATAGTTAATTTTTTAACACTTACTATATTTTTGATATTTAAAACGAGGTGATATTATGGCTGAAAAAATGCTTTGCAACGAACCATTACATGAAGAATGTGTAATGAAAGATCAATGTCTCAAACATAATATTTGTCCCATGGCAATTGCTCATGAATTAATATCTGGCAAATGGAAAATCTTGATTTTATGGTATCTTAGTTACCAAACACTAAGATTTAGCGATATTAAAAGGCGTACTCCGCAAATTACACAAAAAATGTTAACGACACAGCTTCGCAGTCTAGAAGAAGATGGACTAATTTGTCGTACCGTTTATCCTGTCATTCCACCAAAGGTCGAATATAGCTTAACCGAAATCGGACATAAAATAATACCTGTTCTTGAGGCTTTGCATTCATTTGGAGGAAATTATTTGAATGAGAAATTTAAAAATATTCCTATGGACGAAGAAAAAGATGATTAATAATACGGGGCTGTAAAAAACAGTCCTAGAAAAAGAGGTCATCTCGCCAACTGGCGAGATGACCTCTTTTTCTTTCGTTTATTATTTTTATTGCTACTACCAAATTTCTTAAAATCCTTCTTTTCATATAATTAACCCCTCCCTTTTAATTGACATATCTATAAAAGTCAATATAATAATAAATATAGCATAAAAGAGATTGGAGATTATATATGAAGTATAAACACATTGGTATTTTAGTTATATTTTTATTATTATTTTTTTCTGGTATATTACTAATTTTAAAAAGTGTTATGTGGAATTTAGGCAGTGAAGTAAGTATGAATTTAGCTGGTTCTATCATCTCTATTTTTTCAGGAATGGTTTTTATAATTGAATTTTTAAAGAAGAATTAGCAGCTCATTAATATTGATTAAGACAACGAAAAGATCTATGCACATTATTATTTAATTACTCAGTCAAGTGCAAAAAAACATTATTTTCATTATTATTTGATATCCATTTAATCTCGATACTGCCATATGGTTTTATGGAACACAATGTACATATTCCATATCCTTCTGCTCCCTTTTGAGTTATAGTCATCATCTTTTCCAAAAAATTCAACTCCAATTTTTCTTTCGAAAAAGATGCAAATTTTCCATTTTGAGAAAATTGATTCTTTACCTGAATTGTATCAAAATTCTCTGTTCCATGATAAAAAACATATCCATTCCATGTTAGCTTAGGGTCCTCTATGTTAATAATATAATATACGTCCCAATCTCCATAGTATCACACCATTGGACTCTTACACAATTATGTCTATCATTATATACGAAAATCATTTATAATAGTACTAGGATAAATTAAATTTTTTAAGGGGAAATATTTATGAAAAAGATACTTATCATTTTGCTTTTACTCATCATTTTTAGTGGTTGTGGTTCAAAGAATGGTTCAAAGATAGAGGGTTTAAGTTTATCTTCTTCACTTCAACCTGTTTTGCAAGTAAATAACCAGTCGTTTAAAGCTCCAAATGATTTATTATTTCACGACTACTCTAAGGGACTTTATTTAACTTCGAATTCCACTGTAACACTTCCAACTACATATTCTGATGAAGAGAATCAAACGATACTCCTTTATGCAATTAGGTTAGAAACTGGTGACAGCATTCGTTTGCAAAAAGATAATGATAATCCAACTATTACATTTACACCCAAAATTAATGGCTATTATCAATTTCAAGCTGTTTTGGAAGATGGAGTTTCCACTGATTTGACAGAACGTGTAGTAATTGAAACATACTATGAGATTGAAACTGGAGAAGGTCTCATTCCTTTGAATTAGAAAGAAAAGTCCAAGGCAATATATATGTTTATATTCCTCGGATTTCTTCCTTTAAATACCACGCTCTCCCCTATTCTCTCCTAACATTCTTTACATAATCCGTATAGCCATAATCCGTATACTTTTTAAAGCATTTTCCAAAATAATTAGGATCAGGAATGCCTACCATTTTGGCTGTCTTATACATAAGAACGCCTTCTTTGGCACATTCAATCGCCTTCTCCATACGTATTTTAGTAATATAATCAATCATACTAATCCCTGCTTCTGCTTTAAACATACGGCTTAAATAGCTTGGATTAAAGTTAAAATACTGTGCTATAGCAGTCAAATTCATCTGTGAGTTGTTGTAGTTTTCTTGAATATAATTTTTTATATTCATAATATGTGGATTACCCTGTTCCTCTTCTACATTATCTTTTTTGATATCAGGTATTGGACGTGCATCGAGTTCTTTTACCAAAGTTGCTAGATTCTCCTGAATATCGGCCTTTACAATTGGCTTTAGCATATAATCACTGATACCAATTCCAATACATTCTCTTGCGTATTCAAAGTCATTGTAAGCCGTTAGTATGATGATTTTTAATTTAGGATAACGTTTCATGGCTATTTTAGAAAATTCAATTCCATCCATAAAGGGCATTCGAATATCCACAAATACAATATCTGGCTGTATGTCATCAATGATATTAATAGCCTCTATCCCACTTTGTGCTTCTCCCGCAACATATGAGTTATACTCCTCCCATTTAATCACAACCTTTAAAAGATTGCGAATGGATTTTTCATCATCAATAATCATTACTTTATACATGATTTCCCCCTATAAGTGGAAGCTTTAAATCGATTTCATTATAAACCCCTTCTTCGCTTCGTATCTCATATACGTCTTCCACTCCGTAATAGTAACGAATACGTTTTATAATTCCTTTTAATCCAAAGCTTTTTGAATTATTTTCATTCATTAACTCTTCGATTTTAGTTGTATCCATACCAATCCCACTATCATACACCACAATATGTAAATGACTCTCCGTGCGATACGCGGTTATTTTAACAATTCCTTCTTCTCCCTTTAGTCGTATTCCGTGATACAAGCTGTTTTCCACCAATGGCTGTAAGATTAACTTTGGTACTTTGATTTGCAACAAAGCTTTATCAATATCATACATATCTTCAAATATATCACCATAGCGAAGCTTTTGAAGCTTACAATAATCTTTTACAATGGCAATCTCCTCTTCTAAGGTAATCTGCTTACTTCCTTTGCTTAAAAACTTTCGGTAAAAGCTACCAAGTGTTTCAATCGCATTATACACCTCTTCTTTTTCCTTTTCCAAAGAAAGATACGCAATGGTATCTAAGGTGTTATAAAGAAAGTGTGGCTTGATTTGCTCTTGTAAAATATCAATTTCAGCTCGGTGTGTCTGCTTTTCGTTCTCCACTAACTCATCAATCAAACGGTTTAGTTCAATTAACATCTTGTTATAACTATCTTTTAATTCACCAATCTCATCATTTGACGTTTTTAGGCTGGCTCTTCTAAGCCAGCCACTCTTCACACTTGACATCGACCATACCAATCTTTGAATTGGAGTAGTAATATAATGCGTAATAAATATCCCCAAAATAGAAAGACTTAAAAACGTTAAAAGAATTAGAATCAAAACAAATCCAAGAATATCCTTTGATATAAACTTTGTCAGTGATATGGATTCAATTCCTGCAATTCGAAGAGGTGTAGATGGTACATGGTAATAAGAAATCACCTTCTCTTTAAACATCCCCCCAACCGAAATTTGCTCATAATCTTCATGTGTAATCGGAGTTTCCTCTATCTCCTTTAATGCTTCTCCCTTGGAAAGCAGATGTCCCTCTTCATCATAATAAGCATAACTACGTCCATTGTCCAATACGTCTTGTAAGGTATTATTTAGAATTTCTTGGGATAAATTAATGATTAATATTCCAATTCTTTCTTGTGTATCAATATCATAAACAGCACGCATCATAGATATCATGGGGCGTCCATCATAATATTCAAAGGCACCTCCTCCATTGACTTTTATGATATATCCGCCCCTTTTTTCATTGATATCTGCAATCCATGCCGTATCCTTTAAATATTTTGGTTCAAAATATGTAATGCTGTTACTGGCATCCATATAATTCCCATCATCCCTGATTAAGTAAATCGAAGAAGCATCTTGTAAGTTTGTCATGATATTTCGAATCAGCATCAAAACCTGGGGAGCATAATTTTCTTTTTCCGTGACTGAACATTTTAAGAAATTACGAACATTACTATCTCCCATGATTAACTGACTCGTTTTACTTATATTGTTAAGCTCCCCATTCAAATTGCTACCGATAGAGACCATCGTATTTAAATTACTCGTCATCATATAGGCAAACATATTTTTTCGAATTACGAAAGCATACATGAGTAAAAATACGATGACATACAAGCTTATAATGATTAAAAATAAATATTTTACCTTTTGATTTAACTTTCTGCTTGATATCCATTGCTTAAAATCATGCCATTTCTTTTTCATTCCCCACATCCCCTTCATCTTCCCTTCCCCTTGAAATGATTTGATGTCATTTCTATTATATCAGATAGGGATGTATTGAAAAAGCTTTCTTATCCTTTTACCGCACCAGCAATCAAACTATCTTGTATTTTTTTACTCATAAAGATATAAATAAGTAACGTTGGAAAGGTTGCAATTACAAGTGCCGCTCCAATTGGCCCCCACTCTGTCGTATAAGAACCAGATAACGTTTGAATTCCTACAGAAAGAGTCCGATAATTGGAATCACTAATAAAAATAACTGCAAACATTAATTCATTCCAAGCCTGAAGAAAGGTAAAGATTGCTATCGTAGAAAAAGCAGGCTTCATAAGCGGCAATATAATCTGGAAAAAGATACGATATACACCACATCCATCCATACAAGCAGCCTCCTCTAATTCAACTGGAATATTTTCGATAAAGCTTTCACAAATCATGATTGCCATCGCAAGTGCAAAAGCAGTATACGGAATAATCAAGGCTTGATAGGAGTTAGTCATTCGCAAATTTCTTAGCATGATAAAAACGGGTAGTATTGCCGCATGTATCGGAACCGTAAGACCAAGCATGAAAATTTGATTCAAGGTCTTTCTACCCTTCCAGATAAGTCTTGTTAATGCGTAGGACGCCATGAGTGAAGCCATTAACGTAAGTGCAATGGTACACCCCGTAACAATAAAACTGTTAAAAAAATACTTTAACATATTTCCTGTTGTAAGTGCCGCTTCGTAATTTGACCACAACCACTCCCTTGGAAGCCCTATGATGTTTTCACCAAATATTTCTTTGTTACTTTTTAAAGAAAAGGTAAGCATAAAGTAGAGTGGAAAAAGGCTAATAAAAGTCCAAAACCCTAATACCAAATATGTAAAAATAGGTAGACGTCGTTTGCTATTTTTATGTTTCATTTAAAGTTCCTCCGTTTTAAAGAATTTTTTAATGACCAGAGCGAAAAAGAAGCATAAAAATATGATAAAAATGGCTATTGTACTTCCAAACCCATAACGGTTACGTCCAAATATCATATCCACCATCAAGGTACTTGGTACTTCGCTGGCATGAGAAGGCCCTCCATTTGTCAAAACATAGATTAAGTCAAATGCCTTTAACGAACCTGTTACCGCAAAAATAACGCAGATTCGAATAACTGGCTTAATCATAGGAATGATTACATAACGGTTCACCTTCCATAGGTTAGCTCCATCTATTTTAGCTGCTTCTTTTAATTCAGGAGGAACCGATTTGATTCCTGCATACATAAGAAGCATATGATAGCCAACATATTGCCAAAGAATAGGAATAAACACAGCAAGCAATACGGTTTTCTTATCACCAAGCCACGTTCTGGCATAAGAATCAAGTCCAAAAAAGTGTAATGTCATATTAATAATCCCGTATTCTGGATTGTATATTTTTAACCATAACTGACCAATTACAACGGTTGAAATCAATACCGGTATAAAAAACACAGCTACAAAAAATCCTTCACCCCGAATTCCCTTGGCCAATAACAAAGCAAGTACCAAGGAAATGGGAAGCTGAATTATGACAGACAATAAAGCAAGTAGCAAAGCATTTCCCAAGGTCTTCATAAATCCTGCCGATGGACTTGTGAATAAATTGATATAGTTCTTTAATCCGATAAAGGTTCCCTGCGTCATTCCATCCCAATCAAGTAAGCTATAATACCCCGACATAAAGATAGGTATCATGATAATCATCGTAAAAAGGAGAACGGAAGGCATTAAAAAGATACAGACTGCTCGTTTATTCTTTCTTACTTTTTCCATACTTAGTTCCCTAACTGACTTGCCATAGCCTTTGTAAAGTCTTCAGGAGTAAGATCTCCACTGTATAATTGTTGTAGTAAAGACAAATACTCTCCTGCATCATCTGCATCCATTAACGTATCAAACCAAATGGTAAAAGAAGTTGCCTTTGCTGCATAATCCGCAATTTTCTTGGAAAGGGCATTCACACTGCTATCATCATAATCTTTTTCCCACGCTGCAATTCCAGCGCCATCAAGATATCCATATTTAGAAATACTTCTAGCTAACTCAAAAGCAGCTTTTGCAGCCAAATCTTTATTTTCTGATCCTGCATTTACCATAAGTGTATCGACTGCACCACCCATAAAATCAGTTGCTTTCGCATTTTCAGAGCATACTGGAACAGAAACTGCATCAAAATCTTCTGGGTTATCTGCATTATCTTGAATACTTCCAGCTAAGAAACTACCACTAATAAACATAGGAACTTTTCCGCTATAGAAGGTAGCAGTTGCTTCATCATTAGAAAGACCTGCCGCACCATCACTGTATGCACCCATTTCAACTAACTGTCTGAATTTTGTCGCAGAATCTAAGAAGTCTGGATCATCATAGCTTTGTCCGTTTTTGGTTAGAGCTTTTGAAAGCTTATCTGGTCCCACGCTTTTTAAGGTAAGTGCGTCATGTGTCATTGCAAGCACCCAGGTATCTTTTGCACTAATTCCAATTGGTGTAATTCCTTTTTCTTTGAATGCGTTGCAAGCAGCAACCAAATCATCAAATGTTTCTGGAACCTTTACGTTATTTTCCTGAAACATCTTCTTGTTGTAAAATAAAACAGATACAGGTGTTGTAAAAGTAGTTCCGTAAAGTTTATCCTCATAAGTTGCGTAGGTCAAAGCAGCTTTTGGAAGCTGTGTTTGATAATCACCCGTATAATATTCATCCAAAGGAAGTACTTTACCTGATTCTACGAACGATTTAGAAAAGCCTCCACCCCAAGTATAGAAAATATCAGGTAATTCATTGGCAGCAACAGCAGATTTGATTTTTGTCTTATATGATTGATTCTCAAAAGTCTCCATTTTTATTTTAATGCCTGGATTTGCTGCTTCAAAGTCTGCGATTGCTTGTATGTAAGCATGATGAAAGGAATCACTTTCCGTAGCAATACTCCACAAGGTCAACGTCGTCTCCTTCGTTGCATCTCCTGTATCCACTGCTTTGTCCGTATTCTCCTTTACTTCTTCTTTCTTATCTGTCTCTGCTATGGTATCACTTGAAGATGGGCTACAACCAGCTAATAACGAGGCTGTAACAGTAAGACTTATTAGAGCATGTAACAATTTTTTTTTCATATAAATTTCCCCCAATTATTTTTTATATTCTGATTATAAAAAATAATTAGGGGAATAGGAACGTATATTTTTTACTTCCAATGTGGAATATTTTTACTATATCCTTTTTTTAGACATATTCTTCATTTTCATCCAAAAAAGATAAATCTGATTTTCCATTAATATTGGTCTGTTCATCCTCTTCCACAGGAATCACGATGCATTTTTTTCCATCAATTAATTGTGTTTTGATTTGACTGACCTTTTCTTCTTTTACCTTTAAAACAATATCAAATTCTTCTGCATTCGTTTTAACCGATTCTTGTAAACGCTCTTGCAGCACTTGAATTTGTTCTACTAACACCTTAGTAGCTTTGTTCTTCTCATTTTCGGCGAGAATTTTTTTATCAATTAAATGTTCTACAACAGGTGGTTCCTCAGCAAAATTTTCCTCATAGGATGCTTGGATTTTTTCTACAAGGTCTTCTGAAACACCACACTCTACTAATATTTCTTGCACGGAATTGCTTGTTAGAATAACAGGCTCTTCCGATTCTGGTGCTGTAGCTTCCTGCTCTTCTACAATCAGACTTAAGTTTTCTTGAATTTCACCAATTACCTGTGTTGTCTTCTCAGAGTCATTGATTACATTTTTGATGATATTATGAAATGTTTGTTTTTGTTCGGTTGCCGTAGCTTTTGGCGAGCACCCTAGTACAAATTCAATTAACTCTTTATGTGGTTCCAATGCATTCTTTGTATAAAACATTGCAGAATGTATATCGGTACTACGATCCGTAAACGCAGGGAAAATAAATCCAGTATCTGGAGCTCCTACCACCCAATCACGATTTCTCGGTCCAATTTTATTTACATCCTCTAAATACCCAAGTCCTGGCTTAGTTAGTGTCACTGGGCAAATGGCACATAGTATGTATTCATAGACTTCTTCTGACTCGTCCAACTTGTTATTATCACTGGTTTTAGTCATGACATCATAGGCATCATGATAAACTAAAATAAGATAATTACCAGCATAATCATAGTTGTCAATGATAAGCTGATAAAAGGTTTCAAGTAGTCCTTCGTTCTTTAATTTGCTTTCTCTAAGCCCCATAAGAAATTGCTGTTTTCCTCCTTGTTCCTCTTCCTCCATAGGAAAATTCACTTCAAGCAGATTGTTTCCCACTGTTCCTGATAATGCCTTTTTGGCAATTTCTAAGTATTTATAAAATTCATCCTCTTCTAAGTTTAAAAAGGTTTCATTAAAATTGACTACAATTTCCTTTGATGCATTCACATAACAACCACACATTTTAGTAAACGTACATCCTGTTTTCTTTAGTCTGTTTTTTAATTCTAGCACTTCTTTTTTATTCATCATCTACCTCCATTCCCCATATTTAAAATACTGGGGGCCAATTATTAATTATAAGGCAAAAATGGAAATAAATCAAAGTGAATTCCGAATCTTCTTGTCATTTTCCTTGACGAAGCTTATAATATATCATGATTATTGGTAGTTAGAAAAGCACCAATTATGCAATGATTAAAGTATCATTTATTTAGGAGACTTACATGATATACATTGATAAAACAAGTCCAATTCCACTTAATCGCCAAATCTATAACTGTATTGTCGATTCCATTCTTTCGAAGCATTATAAACCTTTTGAAAAGCTTCCTGCAACCAGAAAGCTTGCTTTAGAGTTATCTGTAAGCCGAAATACGGTTGTTTTGGCATATCAGAAATTGCTTTCAGACGGATACATATCCTCTTTGGTCGGAAGTGGATATACGATTAGTGACACTGCACCACTAGATTGGAAAGTGGAAAAAGAAAAAAACTCCCCTTCAACACTACAAAAGAAAACTAATGATTTTACCTATGAAAACATAGCGAATTACTTACAACGGACGAGGGGAATAGCCTGTGACCCTTCACAAATTATTATTACGTCTGGTCATCAATTTTCAATGGAAATAATAGCTACTTTATTCCAACATACTAGAAAAAGACTTGCCCTTGAAACTCCTGGATATGATGCTACCAGAAAGACATTTGAAAAATATAATTATACGTTCTTACCTGTTCCTGTTGAAAAAAACGGAGTAGATACAATATATTTGAAAACATTAAAAGCTAATCTATTATATCTGACACCATCTCATCAGACTGGCTCAGTACTTCCACTTCATAAACGACTACAAGTGATTCAATGGGCGCACGATAATGATAGTTATATCATAGAAGATGATTACGAAAGTGAGCTTCGATACTACACACCCCCAATACCTTCTATATGGTCTTTAGATTCATCAGGAAACACAATTTATGTTGGAACATTTTCAAAGGCATTACTACCCTCTTTAGTTGCTTATCTAGTATTACCGAAAAACCTACTCTCTCTTTTCCATCAATACAATGCGAACATTTGAATTTGAAAAGAAAAAACCAAGGCATGGGACATATGATAACAGACGATCAGCCAAGAAGCTATTTCTGGCTGATCGATTTTTACACGAAATGAACAGTTATGCTATCCAATTCCTTGTTGTTGTGTGGTTTTATCATTTTATGCTTGAAAGCTGATATGAAGGATCTCATCTTTTAATGTATCCTTGGTAATTTCTTCAATTACTGCAGAAATCATCTGTCCTTGCACTTCAATTTCTACTTTACTTTTCTCTCCTTTTTTTCTATGTAACCACTCAGCGTCCTTTTTTCTAATCTGAATGGTTAAGGTTTCTTTATATTGAGGTCCAGATACACAACCTGGTACCCATCCCTCTCTCCTTAATTTTTTAGCTTTAACATTACCATCTCTGATTTCTGTTTTAATTAATTCCATTTTTTCCTCCTATTTAAGTAAATATTTATATAAAAAGCATGAAGCTTTTATATCATGATTCATTATTTAATCGATTGACAAAACAAAAGTATTCATAGAATTCCTTCATTTTTTCTTTTCTCTTACTGTGAGAAATTTTTTGCTGCATATCTTTTAAAATAGTCTGCATTTGTGTTATTGTAATCAACTTCATTTCTGATCTGCCCCATTTCAATGGTTCTGATTCTTCAAAGTAATCCCAATATGGCAGCCTTTCTCTCTCTTTTAATTCCATTCGAAAATAGTCATGGCTTCGAATGATACCATCCATGCAAGAACTAGCATCAAAATCATCCTCAACCATAAATGCACCTATGATTTTCCTGTTTTTCTCAGGCTCTCCCATCCGACGTAAGGTAATCAAACAGGCAGAATTCAAATCCAGTTTAGTTGGAATTTTAGGCTCTCCTTTTGACTTACCACTTAAATATTGTCCTGTATAAACACTCCAACGCTCAAAAACCTGTTCTTGATTATTTGGGCTAAGCCCAAAAGCTGCCTGAGAATACTGTCTGATTTTTAAATTTTGTATACGTTGCTGTTTCTCTTGTTCTTTTCGTTCTTTTTCTCGCCTTTTTTCTTCCCTTGATAGTTTCCCATCTAAGATTTGATCGATTTTTTCTTGTGTTTTCTCGTCTTTTAGGATAAGAAACTTTAAAAAGGCATCTGGATAGAGAAATTTCTTCTCACCATGAGGAAATAAAATTGTAATATATTTTTCGCTGGATTCTTTTACAATACCTTTCCCGAATTTAACATGGGAAATTGCCTTTCCTTCTAATTTCATCTTACTCTCCTTCTTGTCCTATCCTCTATGTTAAAAAAGAAGGGCTTTCAGCTGTGCACATGGCACGTTACCAAAAGCCCTTCTTATGGATAAGACGGTTCTTTGTTTGTTCAATTACCTTTATTATAACACAAAGAAATAAATAAGCAACCCTGATTTGACTGTTATATTTGTCCATAAGTGATTATATTCTGTCTTTCCTGAATGCCTAGCGAAGAAATTTGAAATAATATCACTCCATTTTCTTTAAAATAATATTTCTCAATAATATTTCCAAAATAATCTTTTATTTCTCCCGCCAGTTCACCCTTACACACTTTTTCACCAGCTCTTTTTGCTGGATACCAACAACCAGCTACAGATGAATATATTTCTAGAATCTGCTTGGTACGCTTTGGCTTATACTCAATTTCTTGGATACTATCCTCTAATATCCCAAGAAATCGCATTACATTTTTAATGTCCTCCTTATATAAGACCACATCGTCCTTTGTCCAAATTCCTCCACAGCCACGTTCAATTAGAATCGAAGGAATCTTACAAGCACCAGCGTAATTATAAGAACCTTCACCTCCTACTTTTGAGCCTACTTTATAATTAACATTCACTCGGTTAGCCATTTCTTTTGCTTTCTGACTAATCTCTGGTGTTGTAACGGTCACATAGTAGACATAAGGTGTCAAATCCTCTTGTATATTACCTCCATGCATATCGATATAATAATCCGCCTGTGAATGTAAATTTGTAACAATATAATCTGCTATCTGTTCTGAGGCGCTTCCATCTCTATTTCCTGGAAAGACTCTATTAAGATTCTTATTATCTTTCGGTACACAAGAATTAAGCTGTCCAGCCTCAAATCCTGTTCGATTAACAGGGTGAACCAAGATAACTCTACCTTTGATTTGGTCTGGCTTAAGCTCCTGCGCCAATTCAATGGCAGTTTCAATACCAGTATATTCTGTACAATGTATCCCACTTGTAATTAAGAGAGTCTTTCCTTTCTCTTTTCCTTCAATTAATGTAACAGGCAGACGTTCAATCCCATTTATTTCTAGAAAGAACTCTTTTTTTTCTCCTGTCTTTGTATGTAATAAATTTTCAATCATTTCAAATCTCCAGTTTTCTTTTTATTCTTCTCCACTGTGTTATCAGAAAAGTTGCATTTAACATTGCACAGATCCCCCATGTAATAGGATAAACCATTGCAATTTTATTTAATTGTTTATAATTAGCAGCCCATAGGCTAACAATTGCAATTCGAAGGAATCCTAAACTAACGATACTATTAATCATAGGAATCAAAGAATTACCTAACCCTCTTACTGTGTTCCCCGTGATATCAAGAATGGCATATATAAAATAAAATGGGAAACAGATAAAAATTAATGTTTTTCCAAACGCAATAATGTTTTTATCTTTAATCAGTATCCAAAAAATCTCTTCTCCAATTAAAAGTGTTCCAAACGACAATACTAAAGTAGTAAAAACAGCAAAGCAAAGGCTAAAAAGAACACCTTTTTTTATCCTTTCATATTGTTTTGCACCTACATTCTGACTTACAAAAATTAATACGGTGTTGCCTATAGCAAGAATTGGAAGATAAATCATGGTTTCAATTTTAAAATAAGCTGCAAAAGCAGCAACCTGATAGATTCCAAGCTGATTCACAAAATATTGCATAACTAGATTAGAAAAAGTGAGAAACACAGCCTGTATTCCTGCTGGTAATCCAATTTTTAGCATCTTTAACATGAAATTTCTTTCTTTTTTTCTACTTATTTTCACTTTCACATAAGATAGTTGGAGTTTTTTCCTGATGTAATATACAAACATTACTCTAGTAAAGATTGCAGCAATCCATTGAGATATCACCGTAGCTAGGGAAGCTCCTAGAATTCCCCATTCCATAACTAAGATAAATATATAATCTAATATTGCATTAATCACTCCTGCAAGAAGCAAACTATAAACTGGTCGTTTTGCCTCATTGGAGGCTTTCATAAGAGCAAAATCAGTTTGAAAAAGAAGCATAGGCATTAATCCAAATAAATACGTTTTTGCATATAGTAAGGCATCATCTAATATCTCATTTGGCGTTTTAAATAAAATTAATAGAGATTTCATATTCATCCAGCCTAATAACATAATGAAAACGCCAAAGATAACACTCATTTTTCTTGCTGTTTTACCAACCTCAATATACTCTTTCCATCTTTTACTACCAAAGAAACGAGCAGCTAAAATTCCTGCCCCTGTTGTAAGCCCTGTAAAAAGTCCAATCATACAGGTTATTAAAACTCCACTTGCTCCAACTGCTGCTGCTGCATTTTTTCCAACATAGTTTCCAATAAAGTACATATCAACCGTACTAAACATTTGTTGCATGATACTATTAAGCAACATAGGAATTGCAAATAGAAGAAATCCCTTAACCATACCACCTTCTGTCAATGAGGCATGTTTCATTTTTCGTTACTCCTAATATCTACAATGGAATAAAGCAAGCTTTTTGCATAGTCATGCTCCACTCTCGCCAAATCTGTTACTTTTTTTTCTTCAACAACACGTCCTTGATACAAAAACAAGACTCGATCACAAAAATAAGTAACAGAAGTAAGATCATGTGTAATAAAAACATAGGTAAGATTAAATTGCTTTTTTATTTTAAGTAATAAATCCATGATTTGTACCTGTGTATGCGCATCCAATGAACTGATTGCTTCATCAAATAAAATAGTCTTTGGTTGCAAGGCGACAGCACGAGCGATACAAACTCTTTGTAACTGCCCACCACTTAACTCATGGGGATAACGAGTCACAAAGTCTTTTGGTAATCCAACAAGCTCTAGTAGATGCTGTACCTCTTCTTCTTTTTCTATCTTTATGCCTTGTGTTCTTTCCCTTACAGATAGTGACTCTTTTATAATCTGGCTAACTGTGAATCTTGGGTTGGCTGAGGTTGTATAATCTTGAAACACAATACTAATTGGACCTGTAACATTTATAGTACCACTATCAGGCTTTAATAAGCCACATATTATCCGCCCAAGTGTACTTTTTCCACTCCCGCTTTCTCCCAATAATCCGATACATTCTCCTTGATTTACATGCATGGATACGTCAAATAACACTTGCTTTTTTTCTTTCCCAAATAACTTCGTTGTATTTTCTTTTCGAAACCCTACATTGATTTTATCGAGTGTAATCATCTTTGTATCCTTTCTGCAAAATAGCATTGTACTTTTCTAGTACCATCCTCTTACTGCTTACAAGTTGTTTCGTATAAGAATCTTTTGCATGAAGCATGATATGATTTAAATCACCTTGCTCTGCAATTTTGCCTTGATTCATTACAATTATTCTGTCTGCAATTTGAGAAACCACACTCAAATCGTGAGAAATAAAAATCATAGCTGTTTTTCTTTTTTTTATTTCTTCAAACTCTTTCATAATCTCATATTGAGTAATTGCATCAATTGCAGTAGTTGGTTCATCTGCGACAATCAAATCAGGTTCCATGGATAAAGCCAATCCAATTGTAATTCTTTGCAACATTCCTCCACTTAACTGATGGGGATATTTTTTTAATATTTCTTCTGGATCTTTTAACTGCATTCGAGCAAGCATATCCATTGCTTTATCTTTCATTTCGTGTTTCGATAAACGTATATGCGACATCCAGGTTTCCTTTATTTGTTTTTCCATTGTATAAAGAGGATCAAAGCAAGTCATAGGATTTTGCAATATCATAGTTATTTTATTTCCACGATATTGTCTTAATTTTTCGTTTGTTTGTGAAAGCAAATCGACTCCGAAAAACATTGCCTTGCCATTTATAATAAAATTTGAATTTAATAACCCTAAAATGGCTTTTACACTCATGCTTTTCCCACTACCACTTTCACCTAAAATACCAAGGCACTCTCCTTCATAAAGCTCAAAACTAATATCATGAATGATTTTTTGTGTTTGTTTATTTGTATTTCTTAAATCAACGGTAAGGTTTTTTATTTCCAGTATTTTTTTCTCACTCATAGGTTTTTCTCCTTTGGATCCAATGCATCACGAAGTGCATCACCAAGAAAATTAAAGGCAGCGACCAAAATAACAATAGCCACACCAGGTGCAATCATTTGATTGGGATTTGTCGTCAATACGTTTTTTGCCTCACTAAGCATAGCACCCCATTCTGGCGTTGGAGCTTGCACACCTAATCCCAAAAAAGACAAGGTGGAGATATTAAGAATGGCCCATCCAATATCTAGGGTTGCTAAAACTGCCATTTCTGAAGAAATACTTGGTAATAGATGACGAAACAAGATAAAGCTTTCTTTGTTACCAATGCATCTGGAATACAATACATAGTTGGTATCTTTATACTTCATAACGTTAGTCCGTATCATTCTTGCATACCATGCCCATTTGATAAACACATTTGCTAAAATAACATTTCTAACATCTACACCAAGCAACGCTACCACTGCAAACACCATGATTTGGCTAGGAAATGATAACATAACATCAACCATACGCATTATAATTTCATCAATAATTCCTGTAAAATAACCAGCCAATAGTCCCATGACTGTTCCTATCGAAATCGTTCCAATCATAGTAAGCAAGGACAAAAAAAGCGTAGGGCGAATCCCATATATCATGCGAGATAAAATACATCGACCCAGATTATCAGTTCCAAGGGGATATTCTAGGGAATAAGGCGCATATTTATCTAAAATATTAATTTTATATGAATCATGCGGTGCAAAGAATGGAGCAAAAATACCTATTATTGTCGTCATTAAAATAATGCCAATCATAACCATTGCCATTTTATTTTTATAAAGTCGTCTCCACATTTATTTGTCACCTCTCAGTCTTGGGTCTGTAACATAAGAAATAATATCAAATATTAAATTAAATACAACGAATAAAGTTCCAATTAATAGTACATAGGTCTGTATCACTGGATAATCTCGATTAAAAATTGATTCGATACAAAGCTTGCCAAGTCCTGGCCAAGCAAACACATTCTCTACAACAATTGTCCCTGAAATTAATTGTGGAATACTCATGCCAATTGCCACAATACAAGTATGTAAGGAATTTTTTAAAATATGTCGAATTAGAATATTCGTTTGTTTTAAGCCACGCACATTGGCATAAAGTACATAATCTTCTTTCATATTTTCTAACATATTATTTCTTATCAACCGAATGTAAGTTGAAATATAGGTTAGGGAAACTGTGATTGCTGGTAATATAATATGCTTCATACTTCCACTCCCGCTTGTTGGCAGTAAGTCTAAGTATATACTTACAAACCAAATTAGCAACAATCCAATCCAATAAGCTGGCATAGCGGTAGTCATAAAAACGATTGCTCGAACAATTTTATCAAACCAGCTGTTTTGAAATACCGCACACAAAAATCCAATCGGCAAACTGAGTAAAATAACAAAAATTAATGATACCATTGCTAACTGAACCGTTGCTGGAAGACAACGACTTATTTCACCAAGAACCGTTCTAGAAGGATTCGTATAACTGACTCCAAAATTAAAAGAAAGGCAATTCATAAGCCATCTTCCATAACGAACAAGATAAGGAGCATTTAATCCAAGTTCTTCTCTCACCTCTTCAATTGCCTGTTCTGTAATAACAGGCGTTTGTCTTACACGTAGTGCAACCTCAGCAGGATCTGAAGGAATCAGATTAATAAATACAAAACATAAAAAAGAAATACAAAACAGTAAAGGAATCGCACTTCCAATTCTTTTCAAAATATAAGTTTTCATCTAATTTATTCCCTTCTAACATAAAAGGCTTTTATTTATTCTCATACAAAAATACCAGATATAAATTGGAGATTTCACCGATTCATCTGGTATTTTATTTTATAGATTAGGTAGTAGCTCTACTTTATTCAAAGTACATATTATAAAATGGTACTTCATATTGACTTTGTGTAAAGGTTACACCTTGTAAATCTTTTGTATAAATGGCCTTATTACACTCATAAGTCAAAGGTATATATAAAGCATCTTTGTGAAGGCTTTCAAGAACAAAATCATATAATTGTTGTCTGGTTGTTTCATCGGTAGAAACTAAGATTTTTTCAATTGCTTCGTCAATTTCTGCTTTATTATCGAGTCCAAGCTGAGCAGCATAGTCGCCATAAACAGGTGCCGTCATACCTGAAAGGGAGGATTGTGGATCATATGGAGTTCCCCAACTGATATTAAATACTATATCAAAATTACCTGCCTTCATATTATCTCTATAAGACTGTTCTTCTTGTCCATTAATGATAATCTGTACACCAATTTGCTGATATTCTGCCTGAAGGTATTCTGCTATTGTTTTTTCAGTTACGCTATCACTGTTGTATAACATATCAAGAGATAATTTTACGCCAGCTTTTTCACGAATTCCATCGCTTCCAACTACCCAACCTGCATCCTCTAGTAATTGACTTGCTGTCTCCAAATTATATTCATAAGGTGTCAATGCTACATCACAATATGGAATAGTCTTTGAGAATAAGAAATCAGCAGGCTCTTCAAGTCCATAAAAGATACCTTCTGCGATTGCTGTTTTGTTGGTCGCATGCTGCAATGCTTTTCTTACTTCAATATCACCTAGAATTTCATCTGTTGTATTCATTACCAACTGTCTTGTTGATGTTGGTTGTGATAATGCCACCTTAATTTCTTCACTATCTGCATATTTGGTAATTGCATCTGCATCTATCATGTTTTTACCATATATTAAATCAATTTCACCTTTTTCAAGTGCCAGAATTCTTGTTTGGTTATCTGGAATTACTTTTACCGTTATTTTCTGAATGGTTGGTTTTTCACCCCAATAATTATCATTTGCTTCAAATACCGCATACTCATCAATTACAAAGTCCGTTAATACATACGGACCAGTTCCAATATACTCCTTTACACCGTCCTTTGTACTTCCATTCATCATTGCATTAGGAGAAATTATTGCAAATGGTCTTGTTACTCCAAGTTCTGTTAACATTGGATAATATGGTGCCGATAACGTAATGACAAATGTATTTGAGTCGGGTGCATCTACACTAACCAAAAGATTCATCATTTCAAGCCATGTATGTCTTTCTTTATTTTCAATAATGGCATCAAAATTAGCCTTAATTGCATTTGCATCGCAAATGGTTCCGTCTGAGAAATATACCCCCTCACGGATTTTAAATGTATAGACTCTACCGTCTTCACTAATATCCCAACTTTCTGCCAGACATCCTTTATATCCATCTTCAGTTATCGTTACCAATGTTTCATAGAGCATTTCCTGAGCATACATTTCGCCTGCATACAAATGAGGATTTAAATCTCTAATATCTCGAAAATTAACAAATACAAGTTCTTCTTTTCCAGTTGAATCTGCTTCGTCTTTCTTATCTTCACTGGCCGCAACCGTTTTTGCAACTTCTTGTTTATTTGTAGTAGTCGAGTTATTCGTACTACATCCCGCGATCATACTTGCTACAAGTGCAATGGTAGCACAAGTTAATATCTTTTTGTTTTTCATAATACTGCCTCCTTTTTCCATTTGTTACTATAACATAAGTTAGTTACAACTTACTAATGCCAAAAAAAAATAGGATGGTTATAACAATTTGTTATAACCCCTATTCATACATGTAATTTCACTGAAAAAGCGTACCTAATGATTCAATATATTCCTTCTCGTATTCTTCCAGTTCAATACTTTTATCCGTAACATACCCAACCAAAAGACATTTTTCACATCCATTCACAGGTAATGTTTTAATATCATATTGTTTGTAATTCGATTTCATAAAGTCCAAGCCAATGCTGCATAAATCTGTATATAGTAACATATCCAAAAAGCAATGGTCACTGTTAGTATGTACCATATGTTTGAGTTGTTCCGTTCGAACCACCCCAAGACTAAAGTTGTCTAAATGATCAATCATAGAAAAGTAATCTTTGTTTCTCTGTACAAAACGAAGTTTTGTTAGCTCTTCAAAGTCAATACTCCTTTTATTATAATATGGATTTTTAGGACCTACGTACAAACATAGTTCGCATTCTCTTAATTGCGTAAATTTAAGATTTTTTGCTTCTAAAATTCTTTTTAAAATACCTTCTTGTTTTTTAGCTAAATAGATTATACCAATTCTAGACTGGCTTTGTGAGACAAGTGATATAACTTCTTCCGCAGTTCCTTCCTGAAACTCAATATGCAGTGTTTCATCTTTCTTGTCCATATAAAAGTCAGAAATATGTCTAGCAATCATATTACTTGGGTAAGATGCAATCTTTAATTTTTGATAGAGTGCATTTCTTGCTAATATATTTATCATTTCTGCATTTTTAACAATATTCTTAGCATATTCATAAAGATTTTCTCCAAACGGTGTTAAACGAATTCCCTTATTGGAACGAACAAAAATCTCAGCATCTAACTCGGTCTCTAAATTTCTTATTACTTTGCTTACATTTGGCTGGGTAGTATATAGGATTTCAGCAGCTTTATTCAAACTTTTAGTTTCGATTGCAGCAATCAAATACTGCATTTGTCGTATTTCCATCTTTTTCTCCGATATCAATTGTTCTTGTTATTTATGAAGAATATCATATTCTTCAATTAACCCTACCATAGACTTAACTATTTGTGCAGTCATTCCCCATATAATCCAGTTTTCATAAGAGTAAAACAATAAATCATAGCTGCCTTTAGCCCAAGGATATTTCGTACCACCTGGAATCCATTCGTAAGGTAAGTCTTCTGGCGGCTCATGAATCAGTTTTGTCTCGAATCGCTGCGGTTGGTGGTTCTTAAAAAAATCGAGTGGAATTTTAATGATTTCTTCTACTTCATCTTTGCCATACGTGTCCTTGTAATCCTTGATTCTTCCAAGAAAAGGATAAATCATTAAGTTAAACGGGGATATATAAATATCACCAGGTCCTATCACTTCAATCTGTGTCGAGTTGATTTGTAATTCTTCCGTAGTCTCCCGAATTGCACATTCTTGCAAAGATTCTCCAGCTTCTAGTTTTCCACCTGGGAAACATATCTCTCCTGGATGATGTCTTAATTTTTTAGACCTCTTTTCAAATAACAAGTAAGTGGCTCCCCTATCATCAATCAAGGGAACAAAAACAGCATATTGCCTGAATTTTTCTTCTCCTATCATTCCAGGGCTTCGTAATGAAAACTCTTCCTTCTTCAAAATAGTCACCTTCCATTGTTCTTTTAAAAGTTATTATTGTTTCTTTTACTGCAACATACCTTTCATTCTACCCTAAAATTCTTATTTTAACAATGCTCCATCAAGAAAAGAGTCTGTAATATCATGTTTACAGACTCTTTGGAACTATATTATTCTAAACGATTATGTTCTCTTAATATCCTTATGCTATCAATCAACCCATATATCGGCCACCAAAGCTCGCCAACTGATCCGATTTCTTTTAATCTTTGTTCGGGATTCTCACATTTTAATCCTTCCTCAGACCAGATTCCATTTGCTATTTGCTCTACCATCGCATCTAGCTCTTCTTCCCCTAAATCATTCTGTTCAATTAACTTTTTACTTGATTGATAAACACCATCCATCGCATTTTTCTTTATGATTGCATCTAGTTTTGTAAAGAGCTCTTCGCATTCTTCTTCACTTTTTAACTTATTTTCTTGTAGACACTTGATTAACTTAATCCAATCATGGATTTCAATCCCTTGCTCAATATCACTTTTTACGAAGGATAAGAATTCAGCCAGCGTATCCATAATCGAAAGTCTATATTCGATTATCTGCAAGGCTCCTTTATAAAGCTTTGATTCCTTCTTTGCGTATTTCATCACAAACTGGACAAAATCGCCATTGGTGTAATTTTGCGGAGGCCAGTCCTTTGGAAACCATGGTGCATTTGGATATAGATACCAAGGTTGTACAGGGTATTGATTGTTCGATGGTATGGACCACAAGCAGCCTTTCTCATTCCAAAAATCACCCTGTTCCAAGTATTTTAACATACTTTTTATTACTGGATTATCTTTTTTGTCATACCCAATTTCCTTTAAAATGTTCCAAGCCATAAAGGTACTAACTGGCGTTGAATTTGGATTCCAGCAATCACATTCCAAAGCATGTCCAAATCCCCCATCTGCATTCTGATAAAATAACAATGCTTCTAAAACATCCTGCTTACTTCCATGTTCGAAATGATATTGCCACCTCGTTATATCCAGATATCTCGCATAGCGATAAACCCACTTTCTCACTCTTTGATAATCTTGATACGTTAACATTTTCATTGTAGTACCCCCTTAATTATGTTATTTTCTTTTGATGCCTTCACATTAAAATTTATATATACCTTTCATATATATATCAAATTAAATATAGTTATTACATTTTCCCCAATAAATTAAAACGAGTATAACAACATCGTTTTATCTGTGTATTCAATTTATCATAATATAACATTTTTTTCAAATATAATAAACCTTTTTTGTAAAATAATTACAATTATTTTAAAATAAAATTTAGAAGTAAGCAATTTATTTATGAACTTTGAAGAATTTTAAAAAAATTTATAAACTTTTGTTGTGTTTTCGTCACAAATTTTGTATTTTTGAATATTATATATTATGGAAGGAGTGATTGCATTATGGATAAACAACAACTTTTGACTCTTATTGAAGGTAAATCTGATACAGAGATAAAAGAAATCCTAGATAAAAACTTTGGTATAACTTGGGATCGCTTTGATAGATCATGTAAATCTTGGTATGCTAAGGTATTCACTTATTGCAATGCAGAACAGTTAGAAAGAGAATTAAATTACTTCTTATGGCTCGTTAATTTATTTGCCCCTTTATTCCATGTGTATTTCCAAGAAGAAGAAACCGTTTTTGTAGGTTGTTCTTGCCATTGTGGAACCAAAAAACTAATTCTTTACTACTCACTAACACCGCTTAAATAAATAATTATAGTATTGATTTTAAGCTTTTAATAGATTAGAACTTAAGCAAACGGTCGAGTAAGAATAAAAACTTACTCGACCGTATATCAATTCTTTAATCTATTTTTTGCAAAATAAACTCTTCAACTTCTTCTCTTTTCATCTGTAAAGGAATAGATAATTCACCCAAAACACAATCTTTGGCAAGATTTAAGTATTTTTCATCAGTCGCAATTAATTTTTTTCCTTCTTCTTCTCGAATTTTTTTGCGGATAGAAATTGTTTTGATAATCTTAATCAATTCTTTGCAATCGTATGTTTTCATTAGTTTACGATATACAAACTCTCTTTCTCTATCCTCTAATTCATTAATTGGTTCTATCTGGTCTATTTGAGAAATCAGTTCATGAGCAGCTTTTTTTGAGATGATTGGTCTCATCACTGTCTTTTCACTATCTACTGGAGTATACACCATCGTTCCTTTTACATAGATAGGTAACAAAAAATAGTATTCTTTTTTGCTTAAAACTCCGCCAATCTTAATTGGACCAATTTCTTCTACTTTACAAACCCCGTTACTACCATAAATAATATAATCTCCAACTTGAAACATAGTGATAACTCCTTTCATTCTAATAATCAATAAAATTCAAACTTTCCTATATAGAATAAATCCACCAGAAATAAAATTGATTCTGGTGGTTTATCATTAAGTCTATATTCAGTCACGTCTTAGGAAATCAATCCTTTTTATTAATTACTACGAAACCGTGATTGGTAAGTACCGTTATTAGTTCTATTTCAATTATAGCTTATCCCACAGGGAAAAGCAAGGTTTTTATATTTTTTCTACAATTTTACCATGCTCTAACCTATATGTTTTTGTGCATATTATACAATTTATGATTGGATATCAGAAGAAATTGGTCGATAATAATATGATTACATCAATCTTTGTCGATTCATCTATTCCAAATCATCAAAGTTAAAGGCTGCAGCCTTCGTATAATTTGTTACCTTAGCTTCAAAGAAATCCGTCTTTGTACTGTTTAGATTGGAAAAGTTTTCAATCCATGCCATCGGATTTTCCGTAATTTCTGGATATAGCTCTTTTAGACCGATTGCTTTTAATCTTTGATTTCCAAGGTATTTGATATATTTTTCAATTAACTCATCATTAATTCCTAATATTTCATTATTGGTCACATACTGTCCCCATATTATCTCATGCTCAACTCCTGTTTTCATCATATCTCTAATTTCTTGTATGAGTTTGTCATCAAATAACTGCGGATTCTCATTTTTTAACTCCTTAATGATATTTTGAAAGAGAACCAAGTGAGTTACTTCATCACGATTGATATATTTAAAGATGGTACTTGTTGCAGTCATCTTCCCTTGTCTTGCCAGAGTGTAAAAAAAACTAAAGCCTGAATAAAAGTAAATTCCCTCCAAGATATAGTTGGCAATTACCACACGAATAAAATGCTCCACAGTTGCTTCTTCATTGAATTGTTGATAGATATTTGCAATGTAGCGATTTCGTTTTAATAGATTTTTATCTTCTCTCCATTCATCATAAATCTTATCTCTGGTAACAGGATTGGTTACGGTATCTAAGATATAGGAATAGCTTTGCGCATGTATTTCTTCCTGAAAAGCCTGTATATTAAGGAGTGAGGATACTTCTGGTGCTGTAATATATCTAGATAGATTTGGAAGATTCTCACTTTGAACGGAATCAAGGAAATTCAAAAAGGAAATAATCTTATCAAAGGCATTTCGCTCTCCATCCGTTAGTAAAGGAAACTGTTTGATATCCTCATGTAAGGAAATTTCCTCTGGAATCCAAAAATTATTTAACATGGTACGATACATTAGATTCGCCCAGTCATATTTGATACGATTCCATTCTCTTAAATTCGTTGTGTTTCCATTAATCAAAGAAACAGTTCCTCTTACTCCGTCCTCATTAAAAATTTTCTTTTTTATCATCTTTGCCTCCTATACGCATTAACTGGAACAGCTTACACACTCGTCCATTTCAAGCGATTGATTTCGAATATAATAGATTGTCTTAATACCATTTTTCCACGATTCCATATATAAATCAAGGATGTCTTTTGCTTTTACCTCTGGTGTAATATAAAGGTTAAAAGACTGCGCTTGATCGATATGCTTTTGTCTTACTCCACAGGCTTTGATGCTGTACTGCTGATTGATATGATGTGCTTCTTTATAAAGCCAGAAATTAGCATCACTTAAATCAGGAGCTGCCTTTGGTGTAACACTTCCTTTCTTTTCCTCTACGAATACTTTTCGAAAGATTGGATCAATTCCTGCTGTCGTTCCTGCTATATTAGAGGTACTTCCAGTTGGTGCAACTGCCATAATGTAGCCATTTCTGATTCCATATTTAGCTACTTCTTCTTTCAATGACTGCCAACGCTTTGACTGATAACCTCTTCGTTCAAAGTATTTGCCTGACTGCCATTCGGAGCCTTCAAACGCTTGATAAGCTCCCTTTTCTTTTGCTAATTCAACAGAAGCCTTGATGGCTTGATATGCAATTTCTTCATAGAGTACGTCGGCTTCTTGTAGGTGTTCTTCACTCTCCCAAGCAATACCTTGATTTACCAAATAATGATGATAACCACTTGTACCAAGACCAATCGCGCGGTACTTATCACTTGTAATCTTAGCTTCTGCAACGGGTGCTTGATTCAACGTAATTACGTTATCAAGCATACGAATTTGTAGAGGAATTGTCTCTTTTAGTTCTTCTTTTGTTACACGCCCTAAGTTAATAGAATTTAGATTACAGGTAACCATGTCACCAGATTGAAGCGTTCTTATTACCTTTGCTTGTCCATCTTCGTATTCAACTGTTTCTTCTACGAAGGTTGATTCACTTACATTTTGTGCAATCTCATGGCATAGATTGGAAGCATAAATCATTCCAGCATGTTTATTTGGATTGGCTTGATTTACTGTATCACGAAAGAAAATAAACGGTGTTCCAGTCTCTACCGCACTCTTCATGATTCGTTTCATAATATCAAGAGCCGTAACTGTAATTCTTTCTAATTTTTCATTATTTTCACAGGCAAGATAGCGGTTGGTGAATTCTTTTTCATCTACTTCATCGTAATAATCCTCCAGATAAAATCCCATTTCCTTTTTAACCATATATGGATCAAATAATGACCAGTTACTTCTGGCTTCTAAACGTTGCATAAATAAGTCTGGAATACTTACTGCTGGGAAAATATCATGTGCCTTTCTCCTATCATCACCATTATTTGTACGAAGTTCTAGAAACTCATATAAATCCTGATGCCATATATCCAGTGTGATAGAAGCACCGCCCTTTCTTCTTCCAAGCTGATCAACTGCAACGGCCGTATCATTATAGAGGCGAATCCAAGGAATTACGCCACCTGAGGCATTCTTATGTCCTCTGATTTCACTATTGAGTGCACGAACTTTTCCAAGATAAATTCCAAGTGCTCCGCCATGCTTTGATACATTTGAAAACTTTTGATTTACATCATAAATCGACCAAAGATTGTCACCTACCACCGATATAAAACAGCTACTTAATTGATGATAAGGAGTGCCAGCACCTGCTAGTGTTGGAGTTGCCGTTGTCATTTTTAGTTCGCTTAAAATATCATAAAATTTCTTTGCATAAAAAAGTTTTTTCTCTCCTTCTGGAATGGCCAGATGCATCGCTATTACCATGAAACGTTCCTGTGGAAGTTCAAGCACTTCTTTATCAAATCCTCGAATCAAATAGCGATCTGCTAATAACTTAAGCCCTTCATAGTTAAAAAGTAAATCTCTTTCTTCTTTTAAATAACTTCCTAGTTCTTTTATCTCTTCCTTGGAATATTCTTCAAGTAAATACGCTCCATAATATCCTAAATCACTTAACTTATGTACCAATTCACTAAAATCGCCATATCCAAAATGTTTGTATCCTCTATTAATTGCTGCTTCTTTATATAAATCAGACATTAATAATCTAGCAGCTACATATTGCCAGTTAATATTCGTTTTCTTAATGAGATTACCAAACTCATCCTTCGTTGTTTGAACCATCTTTTCGATGGCTGTTTGAATTAATACTTTTTGAATCTCTTTTGTACTCATTCCATCACGAAATTGTAAATTAGAATCCATCTCAAGCTCAATGGGATTACAGCCTTTTAGTCCTTCACAGGCAAAAGCGACCATTTTTTTTGTTTTCTCTACACATAATTGCTCATAGGCACCGTTACGCTTTTTGATTTTGATGTTCATTCGTCCACCCTCTCTTACTTGTTAGCATAATTTGATAACAATAACTATTATTGTATTTATTCTATACTAAGTTAGTAGATTTGGCTAGGGGTAATTTTGCACTATATTTTTTTCTTTCTACTTATTAAATAACGAATACTTCCTGCCAAAGCAAGTAGAATCAAAGCATGCAGGACTATGTGATAAATATCTGGTATGTAAACTTCTTTTGTTTGAAATAATTTTATTGTATCTGAAAAATATTGTCTTTTCTTCTCCCAAGGTCCAAATATTGTAAAATACCAATGTGAAAGAAATTGAGTTACAAACCATAGAAACAACCAAAAGCTAAGTGGGTAAAGGCCTATTTTTTCATTTATAAGAAATACCAATAACAACACTAGATAAATAATAAAAAATATTCCGTCATCGTTAAATGATCTACTAACCAAAGTATTCCCAAATAGACTTAAACCTATCATATCTAGAAAAAACCAAAACAATAAGAAGAAATTAAAAACTAATAAAATTTTCTTTTCTTTTTTCATAATCAAAACCCTTTCAATCACATCCTCTAATTAAGGAAAAGCTATTCTCATTTGAAAATAGCTTTCACTTTCTTTTACATTAAATTATAACATCGTCATTGACTTCTGGCTGTTCTTCCTCACTTACCTTGTCATTGTTTCTATCTTCTTGTGGTGCTTTTTCTGACTCTTGACTTTCTGCCTCAAATTGCGCGCCACATTTTGAACAAAAGGCTGAATCAGTTGGAACTTCCTCTTGGCATTTTGGGCAAATTTTTGTATTCTTTATTGTTTGAATCTCATCTTGTAAGCGTTTGATTTCTTCCATTGCGTGATTGATACTATCGAATTCTGCCCCAAATTCGTTAAAAGAATCCTCTTTGTACTTTTCATAATATTTTTGACCAATCTGTGCATAGGTCTTTTTTATGATATCTTCCTGGGTACTAATCTTAGCATTCAAGCTGACAACTTCTGCCACCTCTTTTGCTTTTTTGGCTACATCTTTACTTTTGGTTGAAATCGTTTCTCCCAATTTTTCAAAAAAATCCATATAATACCTCCTTGCCATTATTCGTTTTAGAATCTAATTAAAATTATAGTATATATTAACCTTTTACACAAGTTTAATAATATTATCATCAATTGCTATTTATTTTTTATTCCGTTCATAATTCTTTTTCACTTATTTATATATTTTTAAGCCATATTTTTCAACAAAATTATAGTGTAGTGCTATAATCCCCATATTACATAGTAACAGTCTTTAAGGAGGACAAAATGAAAAAAGCAAAATTGGGAACCAAAATAACAATATTATTCATAGTTATTGTACTACTATCTGTTGGACTTTCAGGTGTCTTATCTGCACTCTCTCAAGATAGTATTATTGAAAAACAATTAAATTATTCCACACAGCAAAATGCAGATGCATTGGCACAGCAAATCGATTCTTTTTTACAATCTAAAGCACAAATCTTGGAAGCTTTATCAGAAATCTCTGATATAAAAAACCTTGATTTAGAAAAACAAAAAGATATTTTAAAAGCAACCAATTCAATTTATAATGAATTTGCTGTCATGTTTATTGCTGACATGACTGGACAACAAACATGTAAATCAGATGATTCAAAAGTTGCAAATATTTCAGATCGAGCTTATTTTACACAGGTTACTTCAGAGCAAAAAACAATCTTTAGCGATGTCATTATTTCCAATACCACTGGTAAGTCTGCCATCGTCATTGTCACACCCATTAAAGATAACTCTGGTAAAATGATTGCGTTATTAGGTGCTACTCTTGATTTATCCAAACTAGAAGAATACAGTTCAAAAATTGTATTAGGAAAAACTGGATATGCCTATATAACCGATAGAAATGGAATCATTCTCGCACATAAGGATCAAGCCTTTGTTGAGGAACAAAAAGATGTATCCGACATATCAATTACTCAAAAAGCATTAGAAGGTTCATCTGGTACTATGTCTTATACCTATGAAAATCAAAAGAGATTTGGAGCCTATACTTTCGTTCCTACAACGGGCTGGGGCATCGTAGTTCAACAGTATTATGATGAGGCTTATGCACAAGTATACACGGTTATCTTTGATGTAATCATTGTAGCAATCATTATACTAATTATAGCTACCATCATCAGTTTTATTTTTTCTAAAATTATTACACGTCCACTTATCATTCTAAATAAAAGTGCAAAAGACTTGGCAGAAGGAAAAATTGGACAACCCATTCTCGTTAAATCCTCTGACGAAATCGGTCAGCTTGCACGTTCCTTTGAATATATGAGAAACAGTTTAAAGGATATGGTAGAACAAATAGGAAAATCTTCTGATGAGGTAAAAGAATCAACCGATAAGGTATTGTTTCATTCTCAAAAAACACAGGGAGTTGCAACTCAAATCACTGATGCAGTGAGTGATTTGGCTTTAGGAAGTGATGAGCAAGCACGTAATTTACAAAGTACCGCATTTTCTATGACAAATATTGCAAAATCGATTGATACGATTGCAGATAATAGCAATCAATCTTATCAATCCTCAACAAAAGCAAGTAAGTTAGTTCAAAATGGTGCTATCATTGTTAAAGAGCAAGATCAAAAAATGCTAGAGACAAACCAGGCAGTCGATCAAGTTTCTGAAATCATTTATTCGTTACATGAAAAAACTGATGAAATCGGTAGAATTATTGAGGTAATACAAAGCGTTACAAAACAAACAAATCTGTTAGCTCTCAACGCGGCAATTGAAGCTGCAAGAGCTGGTGAACAAGGAAAAGGCTTTGCGGTAGTTGCTGATGAAGTAAGACAGCTAGCAGAACAATCACAGGCCTCTACTGGTGAAATACATACCATAATTAACTCCATTCAATCCACAACACAAAATGCAGTGGATCGAGTAAAATTCGCCAAAACTACCATTGAAGAACAAAACAAAGCCGTAGAAAATACCTCTAAAATATTTGATGATATTTTAAAAATTGTTGGTGTGATTGCAAATGAAGTACAAGAAATCTCTCACGCTACATCAACCGTTAGAGAGGAAAGTGAAAGTATTCTACAAAACATTGAAAGCATATCTGCTGTTTCAGAAGAGGCAGCTGCAAGCACAGAGGAAGTAACTGCCTCTACAGAAGAACAAACTGCTTCTATCGAATATGTAGTACAAGAGATTGAAAAATTAAATGAATTGGCTGAGAATCTACAAGCAACTACTAAATTTTTTCATGAATAATATTAATAAACGCGCCTAAATCAAAATGATTTAGGCGTTTTATTAATGTTCTTTAACATGCATGCATATGTATTAATATCACTATGTCGATCGATTCTTGTTAATGCTTTTCTACTTCACATAGTCAGGAGGAATACATATGTGTACATCAATTACGTTACAAACCATGCAAAAAGAAAATTTTTTTGGACGAAATATGGATTTTTCTTATCCTATCAACCCTCAACTCTACATCATTCCAGCAAATCACAGCTGGGGAAATACGATAAACGGTAAACAAATAAAAAACAAATTCCGATTTATGGCAATCGGGGAAGAAAAGGATAACATCCTTGGATTTTTTGATGGAGTCAATGAGAAAGGCTTTGCTGCTGCAACTTTGTTTTTTGCAGGCTATGCCAGCTATTGTGATCCCAACAATTTAAAAGAAAAAGAACCCATTGCCTCACTAGACTTTTTACATTATCTGTTAGGGCAATGTGAATCCATCGATGATATAGCCCCCATACTTAGTCATACTGCATTAATTGGCCTGCCAGATCCCATCACGCAAAATGTTGCCCCACTTCATTGGATTGCTACCGATAAAAGCGGTCAATGCGTTGTCATTGAACATACAAAAAGAGGCTTTATGTTATATCATAATACTATCGGTGTTATGACTAATAGTCCAGATTTTGCTTGGCAAATGACCAACCTTAGAAACTACTTAGAAGTAAGTCCTTATCAAACGACAGAAACTTATTGGGGTGATATCAAACTAACTCCTTTTGGGCAAGGTGGAGGAACTATACCTTTACCTGGGGGACATACTTCACCAGAGCGTTTTGTAAAAACCTCTTATCGAAAGACCCATATCCCAACGCCAAGAAATCAAACCGACGCTGTCATGTCATGTTTTCATATCTTAGAAGGGGTAACCATTCCTAGAGGAGTCGTAATTACCGATCGAGATCAGTATGATTACACCAAATATAGTTCTATCATTGGTACTGCCACTAGCACATATTATTTTAGAACTTATGATAATTTGCAAATTGCATCGGTTAATCTTTATAATACCGCTGTAAATGCCAAAGATATTGTCAATCTGGGACGATTATCAAGACCTGTTGTATATCAAAAGCTTGAATAAGGTGTGATTATCTCACACTTTCTTCAAGCCTTTACATTTTAGCCTTTATGCATCAATCTTACAAAAGATAAAATTACCTTTGGCAACTAATTTGCCTTTATCATCTTCTATTTCAGTTTGAACAAATCCTAATTTTGCACCCTTTTTGATAATTGTTGCTTTACAAATTAATTTTTCGGTATCCTTTGCCGCCCGTAAATAGTCTATCGTTCCATTTGCAGTGACACCTTTATCAACTTGATTATTATAAGCAACTCCTGCCGTTATATCCGCTAAATTATAAAGACATCCACCCCCAACCATCTGAAACATATTTAAGTGTTCTTGCTTTATAAAAAGCTCACTTTCAGCATACATCTTTTCTATTTTTAGAAAGTGAATCCCTGTATGACGCCTTATGTTTTCTACTGCTTCCTTTATATCTATCATAATCTTTCACTCCTTTTCAATAGAATTTCTCTCTTTTCTTTATACAAACAAGTTTACGTTTGACTCTTCTGCATCTCCAAGATAAGTAGCAACACCTGCTAATTCTACTCCATCGATCAATTCTTCTTTTGTTATTCCCATCACATCCATTGACATGGTACATGCCACTAACTTCACTCCATTTGCCATTGCCTGTTTCATCAATGCCTCAAGGGAATCTACATTTTTATCCTTCATCACTTTCTTCATCATCTGGGTACCCAAACCGCCCATGTTCATTTTGGAAAGCTTTAACTTTTTCGTTCCTCTAGGCATCATAAAGCCAAACATTTTTTCAATCAACGATTTATTGACCTTTACAGACTCATTTTTCCGTAGAGCATTCAGTCCCCAGAAAGTGAAAAACATTGTCACAGGTCTTCCCATTGCTGCTGCCCCGTTTGCTATAATAAAAGAAGCTAGCACCTTATCAAGGTCTCCACTAAAAACTATAATGGTCTTTCCTTGTGGAACATGGACTTCTTTTGGTTCTATCTCGCAAAAAGAAGTTCCCTTTTTTATATAAACAATATTTTCCTTCTCGATTCTTTCCTTTTTTATTAGTGTATTACCAGTTCTTTTACACCAAGCTTCGATATCTTTCGCAAAACCCATATCGGTAGCAGATACTTTTAAGATATCCGATTCATTCATTTCACTGATTGCTTCATTTACTTTCACAATCGGTCCTGGGCATTGCAAACCGCAACAATCTAAAACTAGCATTTGACGGTCTGCTATGATTTCATCCTCCTCTTTTGCACTCTCATCCATTTGTGCCGCTGTAATTTCTGGATTCTTATCCTCTTTTTCTAACGCTGTCATGTCACAGCTATGCATGGACTTATAAAAAGTAGTTCCACCTGATAAAACAGCAACATTTTGAAATTCATTTTGCATTAACATACGTGCTGCATTATAGGCACGAACACCGATTGCACAATAAACGATAATGAATTTACTCTTATCTAGTTCTTCCATTCTTGTTCTTAATTGACCAAGTGGAATGTGATAAGATTTTGGGATACTAAAAACCATACGCTCCATTGCTTCCGTAACATCAAGAACAATGAAGTCGTCTTTTCCTTCCTGAATTCGTTCATCTACTTCATCATATTCTACAAAATGAACCAGGTTATTTAATACATTTTCTGCTACAAAACCAAGCATATTAACTGGATCTTTTGCTGAGGAAAATGGAGGTGCATACGCTAGCTCTAATTCTGTTAAGTCTGATACCTTACCATTTAACCGTATGGTAGTTGCAAGGGTATCAATACGCTTATCAACTCCGTCTTGCCCTACAATCTGTCCACCTAATATCGTTCCATCTAATTGAAAGATTAATTTAAGAGTCAACGTGGTAGCCCCTGGATAATATCCAGCATGTGATTTTTGATTGATTAAGACCGTTTGATAATCCCTTCCTTTTTCTTTTCCTTGCGCTTTTAGTGTTTTTTCATTCACGCCCACACAAGCTACATTTAAATCGAATACCTTCGCCACCGATGTTCCTAAAGAACCATTGTATTTTTTATGTTCTCCAGTTATGTTGTCTGCTACAATGCGCCCTTGCTTATTAGCTGGACCAGCTAATGGAATCATTGTTTTATCTTTTAGGACAAAATGCTCCACCTCAATTACATCTCCAACTGCATAGATATGAGGTATATTTGTCTCTAAATATTCATTCACAACGATACCACCTCTTTGATTCACTGCAATGCCTGCGTCTTTTGCAAGAATACTATTTGGCTTTACTCCAATTGATAGAATGACCATATCAACAAGAATAGACTTCCCGCTTGCTAGAGAAATATTGGTTTCACCCTGAATATTCGTAAAGGATTTTACACCATCTCCTAGTATCAATTGTACCTTATTCATCCTCATATTTTCATGAAGCAACTGCGCCATTTCATAATCAACTGGTGCCATCACCTGATTTTGCATTTCAATGAGAGTCACTTCAAGACCAGCGTGGTGTAAATTCTCTGCCATCTCTAATCCAATGAAGCCTCCACCAATAACAGCCGCTCTTTTTGGCTTTTTTTCGTGAATATAGTGCTTAATTTTATCCGTATCTGGAACTGTCCACACCGTAAAGATATTATCTTGATTTACGCCATCAATTGTTGGTACAATTGGAGACGATCCTGTTGCTAGAATCAAATCATCATAAGACTCTTCGTATTCTTCTTTGGTCCTATGATTAAAAACCAATACCTTTTGTTCCTTAGGATTTATCTTTATTACTTCTGATGAGATACGTACCTCTATATTATATCTTTGTTTCATCGCTTCAGGCGTTTGTAATAACAAAGCATCTCTGTTTTGGATTACATCACCAATATAATAAGGAAGACCACAATTTGCATAAGAAATGTATTCTCCTTTTTCTAATATTATAATTTCTCTTGATGCATCTTTTCTTCTAAGACGTGCCGCTGCACTGGCTCCGCCTGCCACCCCACCAATAATTACAGTTTTTTTACTCATAATATAAACTCTCCTTTTCTTATTTGGATTGTTAAATTTATAACTTTTGTTTACACAACTATTAGATTTTATAATCTCATTATAATCGTGTGTCATTATGAGTTTCTGTAACTAAGTCACGTTAATTGTCTATTAATCTTTCTTTTTCCTTTTCTCTTTTTCTTTTAACTGCCGTTTGGCCTTGATTTCTTCTATTTTAGTATGAATCTTAGAGTCTTCTTGCTTTTCTTTTCTATTATATACCTTCTCAAACGTATCTTCATCAATATAATCTAAGTTAAAATAATCGTTGGTTCGAAAAGGCAAGTCGTGGGCAATTAGCGTTCGATTAATAAAGGCTTTGATAAGGGCATAGATGACAGCAAATATCGGAACCCCTATAAACATGCCTAATATTCCAAATAGACCTCCGCCAAGTAATATTGCGACAATCACCCAGAAGCTTGATAATCCAGTGGAATGCCCCAATATTTTAGGCGCAATAATATTACCGTCCAAGGTCTGCAATAACATAATGAAGATAATAAAATAAATAGATTTAATCGGGTCAACAAGTAAGATTAAAATAGCACTTGGAATTCCTCCAAGATAAGGGCCAAAAAACGGTATAACATTTGTTACTCCAATAATTACACTAACTAGTATCGCATATGGCATATTCATTAAGTTTGTTACAATAAAGCATATGAAACCAATCAGCAAAGAATCAAGTAATGTGCCACTAATAAATCCACTAAACATTTCATTCGTCAACCTTACATTTTTAATCAAAATATTTGCTCGATATGGTTTTAATACAGCATATACCAACTTTTTTGTTTGAGCCGCAAATAATTCTTTGCTACTCATGACATAAATAGAAACAATAACCCCAATAAATAAATTCTTTAGCACACCAATAAAATTAATGACTCCAGAGGATAGTTGCACAAAAATCTGATTTACTCTTGGTAAAATCTGTGTATTTAAGAATTTCTCCGTATATTCTGATGCAGCATCTAGATACTCAATGACATCTGTTTCTAAATTTGGTTTATCTATAAAGACCTCTTCAACAGATTGAATAAAGTTATCATAAATTTGCGGAAATGACGTTATTAAGCTACTAATACTTATAAAAAGCTGTGGAATCAACAAAGAAAACAAACCAAAAAAGAGTAAAAGCGCAAAGGCAAGTGTTACAAAAATAGCTAAGGCTCTGATTCGTTTTCGATTCTTTTTACTTTTAGCAAAGCGGCATTTCTCATAAAAGAAGGGTTTTAAGACATGTTTTTCCAAGTAATTAACAACCGGTGACAACAAATACCCAATTACCAGACCATAAATGATGGGCATTAAAATGGTTATCCATTTGCCGATTGCACATTTTATTTCATCAAGATGAAATACTCCGTAAAATAAGAATATACTTACGGATATTACAGAAATTGCCGTTACCCCCCAATATAAATACTTTTTATCCCAATGATATTTCATATTTATCCTCCATGCGATTGTTAAGAAAACGCTAGATGCGTCTTGATTTTATTATAGTCAAATAAGAAAAAGGTATTCGTTCTTTTCAAAATCCTTATTTTGGCGTTATCATTTAGCATACCCATATATGATTTGAAGCGATTCAATTGTACTATGGAAATAGAAAAAGAGCAGGCGTTCTAAGCCTGCCACTATTTCATTTCTATTATTCATATCGTAATGCTTCAATTGGATTCATTTTAGCCGCTTTATTAGCTGGATAATATCCAAAGAAAACGCCAATTGTCATTGAAAACGTCAAGGAAGCTAAGATACTGCTAGCAGATGCTGATGCAGGATATCCTAGTAAAGTTGCTGCTACATTTCCTAATATCACACCTAGTACAATACCTAGTATTCCTCCAATCATACAAATAATAACTGCTTCTACAATGAATTGTAACCGAATAGAACCATTTGTTGCACCCAATGCCTTTCTTGTCCCAATCTCTCTGGTTCTTTCTGTAATGGAAACAAGCATGATATTCATAACACCAATACCTCCAACTAATAGTGCAATCCCTGCAATAACAGATATTGCTACCGTAATGGTAGAAAGCATATCCATCATAGTTGATACAAGAGATTCCATACTAAAAGCACTTATCTCAAAATCATTATTGTTTCGATAAAAAGGTTCATAGAAACGTTCAATTTGATTTACAAAACTAACTGAATCTACACCTGTTTTGGTTACAACCGAAAATTGTGAGAATCCTGTTGTATGATTTATATTCATAGCTGTCTTTAGAGGAATGTACATACTTGTCGTAATATCCTTATCAGACATGGTTGAAAAACCAAAACTCGCCTCTTCATATTTGTAGACACCAACAATTGTATAGGTAATATATTTATCATTTGTTTTAACTTCAACTTCATTCCCAATTGCATCCTCTAGGTTCCCATCAAACATATTGTCTACGAATTTATCAGATACAATTGCTACTTTTTTTGCTCCTTCAAAATCACGCTTTGAAAAAGCACCTCCCTTTAAAAAAGTAATATCATTTGCAACAAAGTATCCTGCGCTTACACCAATTACTTGTGTATTTGCAGATTTATTGCCTGTCTTTGACTGACCTGCTCCAACCGTTTCACTAGCTGAAATGACTTCAATTGAATCTGGATAAGTTTCACATAGCTTTTCTATCATCTGCGTTGTAATGTAATCTTTTTCTTGTGCCAATCCACTTCCCTTTTTACTACTCCCAAATACAGCTCCAGATTCATTTACCTCTTCCTTCTCTGTTTTTTGCTGTAATCCAACCGTAATGTTATTTGCTCCCATAGATTCCATGGAGGAGGATACAGAGTTGGTTAAAGAGTCACCCACTGTCATAATCGCAATAACAGAGCCTATACCTATGATGATGCCAAGCATCGTAAGGAGTGCTCTCATTTTATTTGCTAATAAACTGTTGACGGCGAGCAGTATGTTTTCATAAATTAATGTCATGCTCCCATCCCCTTTCTTTCCTCTATTACATTACCATCTTTGATAGTAATGATACGCTGTGTTTCTTCTGCTAATTCATTGGAATGAGTAATTAATACGATGGTCTTTCCTTGTTCCTTATTTAACTTATGAAACAAATCCATTACCATTCGCCCTGTTTGGGAATCTAGGGCACCAGTTGGTTCATCTGCTAAAATAATTGCAGGATTATTCGCCATTGCTCTTGCAATCGCAACTCTTTGCTTTTGCCCTCCCGATAGTTCTTCTGGCTTGTGCTTTAATCTTTCTCCAATTCCAACCAAATCAAGGAGTTCTTTTGATCTTTCAATACGTTCTTTTTTCTTTTTTCCTGCATATAACATGGGTAACTCTACATTTTTTAATGCAGTGGTCTTTGAAATTAAGTTATAGGTTTGAAACACAAACCCAATCTTTTCATTTCTGATTTTTGAGAGTTCATAATCTTTAGCTGCGTTGATATCTACACCATCCAAGATATAATTACCTTCTGTCGGTCGATCTAAAATTCCTATCACATTCATTAATGTACTTTTTCCTGAGCCAGACGCTCCTACAATGGAGACAAATTCACCTTCTTCAACTGATAGCGAAATTCCATTTAGAATTTGAAGCTCGTTTGGTTCTCCAATGTAGAATCGTTTGATTATATTGTCTAATTGAATGATTGTTCCCATTTTAATACCTCCTAGAACCCTCCCATTGGTCCCATGTTTGGTATTGAGACCTCTGTATTATTAGAAGGTATTACAACTTGCATGCCCTCTGTTATTTCTTCACTGATGATTTCTATATAATAATCTGTATCAAGTCCAAGGGTAACGGCTATTTGCTTTGGCTCTTTACTACCCTCTGTAACCACTTCAATTGTTCCTTGTCCATCGCCTGTCTGTGTCACTGCATCATATGGTACTGCTAATACATCTTCTTTTGTCTCAAGTATTATGCTTAATTTTGCAGTCATTCCAAGACGTAATTTCTCATTTTGTGAATCAACGGATACCTCAACCTGATAATTTACATCATTGCTTGTAGTAGAGGTGGTAGTCTTGGATTCTGGTTTTGGTGAAATATATGTAATGGTACCAGCTAATTCTTCTTCTCCTGTTGCATTCGTTTTAATCACTACTGGCATTCCTGTGTAAAGACTTCCAATGTCATATTCATCCACAGTAGCTTTTACAAGAAATGAATTGTCATTTTCAACTACAACCATATCGCCACCCGTATAAACATTGCCTGCAACTACATTCACTGCGGTTACGACTCCATCAATCTTTGCAGTTACATTTCCTTTTTCTAATTGCTCTTCATATTTCTTTAATTCATCTTTTTTTGCATCAAGATTCGTTTCATTTGAAATCCTTACTGACGCCAAATTCTCTTCTTGAGCACGAACGGTATTGGTGTTGCTTCGATTCGTATTGTCTCGCTCCATTACGGCACTGTCATAGGTATTTTGAGCTGCTTCTACAGAAGATTTAGCCACGTCTAGTTGACTTTCTAAAGCTGACTGATTACTTTTTGCGGTCTCATAGGCTACTTGTGAAGCCTCATATGATGCTTTGGCTTCACTATAAGACGCTTCTATGGTTGCTAACTGTGTTTTTGCATCACTTGTTATCTGTAATTTCGCCGCCAAATCTTCTTTTGCAGTTACTAACTGTTCATTGAATTGCAAAAGCAATGTTTCATCTGTTGTAGAAGCTATTTTCGTCGTCAACTCATCTACTAAAGCCTGTGCTGCATCCGAATCTGCCTTTGCAGTTTCATAAGCAATGTTTTTTGTTTCATATTCTTTGCTTATTTTTTCAAAGGCTTTCTTTTTACTACTATAGTCCTTTTTCGTACTTTTAACTTTATCTTCTGCTGATTCCAAATCGCTTTCTATTTCACTTTGATTGTTTTGTGCTTCTGTCAATTTATTCTCCGCAGTTTCAACTTTACTGTTTGATTGTTGTGTTGCAGCATCCAACGTTTCTTTCGCGTAACTTAAGGAGCGTTTTGCTGCTTGTTCACTGATACTATTTTGTTTTTCACCTGTTTCAATGCTTTTTTGTGCCAAATCCATTGAATCCTCAATGTTACTTACATCAAACGTACAAAGAATATCACCAGCCTTCACTTTATCTCCTACTTTTACATTTACTGAAGTGATTTCATAACTAGTAAGTGACGCTTGCTCTTCTTGTACTTCGCTTGCCGCTATGGTACCCGTTGCACTTATACTATTGGTCAGTGTTCTTCTTTCAATGGTTTCTGTTTCAAGAGCGGCTTCCTGCCCTTTTTTTCTATTAGAAGAAAGTGCATTTGCTCCGAATAATCCTACAACAAATAGCACTACAACAATGAAAAGTGCTATTATTTTTTGTTTCTTTGAAAAAATCTTTTTTAACTTACTCAATCTAACATCCTCCGTTTTGTGATTTTTTCATACGATATCAAATGAATTTAAACTCAATATAAACAAATGTTTTATATCCTAAAAGTATATTTGTTCATATTAAGTTTAAAATACTTTACTATAATTAGATTATCACACTTAATTGTGTTAAAATATATGAAAAAAGCAGGTAAGTTACCTCTTATAAACGTCATAAAAGAGGCCTTACAACGATTGGAGGATTCGTTATGTTTACAATATTGGTCGTGGAAGACGATGATAATCTAAGACAGCTTTTTTGTACGGTACTAAATAAAAACGGTTTTCGAACCATTGATGCCAAGGATGGAATAGAGGCATTGGATTACATGGATAAAGAGTATGTGGATTTATTGATTTCCGATATTATGATGCCAAATATGGACGGTTATACCTTAATCAAAGAATTAAGGGCAGCACACTATGAGATACCGATTCTTTTAATCACAGCAAAAGAAAGCTTTCAAGATAAAAAGCAAGGCTTTATGTATGGAACAGATGATTACATGGTAAAACCAATCGATGTTAACGAAATGGTTCTTCGTGTTAATGCTTTACTTAGACGAGCACAAATCATCACAGAAAGAAAACTAACGATTGGAAAGACCGTTCTAGAATACGATACCTTGACGGTTTATCAAATGGACGAGACTATACTTCTTCCTCAAAAGGAATTCTATCTTCTCTATAAATTGGCTTCTTACCCAAATAAAATTTTTACCAGACAAAGTATTATGGATGAAATATGGGGCATGGAAAGTGAATCGGATGAGCGTACCGTTGATGTTCATATCAATCGACTTAGAGAGCGTTTGAAAGAAAATGAAGATTTTGACATCATTACCGTTAGAGGCTTAGGATACAAAGTGGTGAAGAAAAATGAGTAGAAAAAAAAGAAAATATATAAATCTATGGTTCACCTTTGTTTTAGTCGTGTTTTTTTCAACTCTTCTTTCTACTGTTTTACTTAGTTTGATTGCTGCCTTCTTTTTGCATTTTGGACTTTTTATTCATTTAAAAGAAAATCCACTAGTTCCCATTATTATGTTACTTTTTATAAGTACTTGTATTGGTACTGTCTTTTCCATGATTAGTGCAAAGGTAATCATTAATCCAATCAAACGATTCAGCCATGGATTAAATCAGGTGGCTAAGGGTGATTTTAATGTTTCTTTGGAGGAAAATCAGAAAATCTATGAGATTGATGTTATGGCAAAAAACTTCAACAAAATGGTGATAGAATTGTCTAGTATTGAAACACTACGAAACGACTTTATTGCCAATGTATCTCATGAATTTAAAACTCCCCTTGCTACCATTGAAGGATATGTAACATTGCTACAATCTGAGGACTTATCACCACAACAAAAGCAAAATTATATAGATATTATAATGAGTAGCACAAGACAGCTTTCTACACTCACTAGTAATATATTAAAAATTTCTAAATTAGAGCACCAAGAACAACTTTTGGACAAGAATTGGTTTTCCTTGGATGAACAAATCAGGCAGGCCTTGCTTTTTTTAGAAAGCAAATGGGCGAAGAAAGAAATCAACCTTGATCTTGAATTAGCAACTATCTCGTTTTATGGCAATGAAGAATTAATGATACAAGTATTTATCAATTTAATCGACAATGCCATCAAATTTACATCAAAAGGTGGTCAAATACAAATCGTTGCCTATCAGACTAGTAATGAGGTAACGGTTTCTATTACAGATAACGGCATTGGAATCTCCAAGGAAGGAAGACTACATCTATTTGAAAAATTTTATCAGTCAGATAAGGCTAGGTTATCTGAAGGAAATGGACTAGGCTTAACTTTAGTAAAACACATTGTAGATTTGTCAGGAGGAACTGTTGATGTTCACAGTGAATTAGGAGTAGGAACCACCTTTACGCTTACTTTTCCAACTTCATGAATGGGAACTGGTAATCCTTTGAAAATATGATATACTATTGTAATAATGATGTCGGAGGAAGATATTTTATGAAAGAACATACGTATCATGAACAAATCAATATTGATAACGCAGTAAAGCTTCGTACCATTTTAACTACGTTACCTCGTTTTTGTGCAGACTTTTTTAGAGGAATTGAACCTTCTACCTCGTCTCGGACAAGAATTGCTTATGCTTATGATTTGCGAACTTTCTTCGAATTTTTGCATGAGGAAAATCCAATCTGTAAAAAAATGAATATGAGTGATATTCCTCTTTCTATACTAGATGAATTAAAACCAGTTGACATTGAAGAATATCTGGACTATTTAAAATACTATACAAAAGATGGCGTGGAATACACGAACAAAGAGCGAGGAAAAATGCGTAAACTTGCCTCTCTTCGAACCTTTTATAACTACTTTTATAAGAAGGAACTAATTGAGAAGAATCCTCCTGCACTTGTTACCATGCCAAAGGTACATGAAAAAAATATTGTACGTCTTGATATCGATGAAGTTGCAATCTTACTTGATGAAGTAGAACAAGGCGATAAGCTGACGAAAAAGCAACAGCAATTTCACAACAAAACAAAAGTTCGTGATCTGGCCTTGCTTACTCTCTTACTTGGCACTGGGATTCGAGTATCTGAATGTGTCGGACTTGACATTGATGATGTGGATTTTAAAAACAATGGAATTAAGATTCATCGAAAAGGTGGTAACGAGGTGATTATCTATTTTGGCGAAGAAGTGGAGGAAGCCTTACGAGATTACCTTGAACAGCGCACCCACATGATTGCTGTTGAAGGCAGTACCAATGCTCTCTTTCTTTCGCTACAGATGAAGCGCATGAGTGTACGCTCCGTTGAACTCTTAGTCAAAAAATATTCAAAGTTAGTAACTCAGCTTAAAAATATCACACCACATAAACTTCGCAGTACATATGGTACGAATCTCTACCGAGAAACAGGTGATATTTACTTGGTGGCAGATGTTCTTGGACATAAAGACGTTAATACAACTAGAAAGCACTATGCTGCGATTGAAGAAGAACGCCGCAGGAAGGCAGCGGGGTTTGTGAAATTGAGGAGGGAATAGGTATTGCAGTTATAAAATACTCACTTAAAGATTTTAAATACGAATTTTCTCAATTACAGACTATAATAACCCAATGAAAATCTAAAGATTTTCATGGGGTTCATCGGTGGAGGCGATGCATAAACTATATAATTCATCACAGATATTATTTATATTAATATTCTATTTTTAAATTTGCTCCATTGTTGCGATTAGAGGTGGGATAATTATTTAGGAATCAACATATCTACAAGTTCCATTCCACACTGATAACTTTTTGATTTCAGTATAATATGACCTTTTTGATTTTTTAACAAAATTTCTACTTTCCCAGACAAACCTTCCTTGATTGTTTTATCCATTATGCCTAATTTAGGAGCCAATAACTTTTTAAAAAGTGCTGCCTCACCCTTTATTTTCAAATAATACTTTTTATTTCTTAAATCCAAGTGAACACTCGTATCTGTACGTTTATTTACATTTAATTTTGATCCATTATAAGTTGCAAATCGATATTCTACCCCTTGATGAATTAAATTACAAATAAATCCAGTAAATGAAAACGACAAAAATGGTATTGTTGCTACGGAGCAAAACAGTCCGGTTGTGCTATCTTCAAAATGATTGGATTGTATCCAAACATAGCTTTTGGGAAAAGATCTTCCCCAATCCTTCTCAATATATCCTTTGCCACCTGTAAAATCAATTACTTCACCATTGACTTTTAAGGTTCCACTCAGTTGATGACTCATGCTAATAATACCATGCTTACATTCCATAAAAGGAATATAACTAAAAAACCCCATAATATTGGGGCTAAGTGCAGATGTTACAATTGGCGTTAGATCTATCAATTTAACAATTACATTCACCTTTAATTTTTCTGAATCAATGTCTAGTTTCAAACAATCCTTTGAGAAATAGTTGTTATTGATAGATATCGAAAAAGGATTATCAACGTTAGAAAAAGCGCCGATAGGATAATCAATCATATACGTATTTAATTCATTGTTTTGATTCAAATGAAGACATTGAATAAAACTCTTAGCACCGGATTTATCTAAATTCACTCCTGGAATAAAGCAAACGGTATTTTTTCCGTCTGATGTAACTTGCTTATAATACCAGCCCTCAAAATATGACTTATTGTATTTTCTTTTCTGAAAGGTCTCTGGATGTTTATGTTTATTCATTGTTTTAAGCCCTCTTTCACACAAATAAATTTATTTCCAGATAATCGCTGTCATCTTTTCAAACTCAATTCTGCCAAAACTAAGTATATGATTCCATTCATTTACGATTCCTATTTATTATTAAACTAAATTGCTAATTTTTATTCAGGGTTATCGTGTTTATTTTAATGCTCTTTTTTTAATTTTCCCCTCTAAATATCGAGCTATTAACCTATTCTAAAGCTTATCAATCGAATAGCAAATAACACTCTCCCCATCTCCAAAAATATGTTGTTTGTCTACTCCACCAAACCATTCATAGTCCTTATCACCTTCACCTCGGGTTTTTATCAGATCAGCAACACCATCTCTTAATTGCGTAAGCAAAGAAATATCGTCAAATCCCTTTGCATGACCATGAAGAATATAATCGGCATCATTTGTAACATACATAATTTTATCGAGATGTTTCAATAAATCCTCTAATTTACTACTTTCCTCAAGTTGCATCCATAGATGATGGTTAATACCGTCCCCAGTAAATAATATCCTATCCTCTCTCAATAATAAACAGATCCCCCCAGGCGTATGTCCAGGTAAAGAAATCACATCCAACGTTAATCCGCCAAGTTCAATCACATCACCATCTGAAATATCTTTAAACGGAGGCATTGATAAATTGTGTGCCTTACACGCTTCAACAAAATCGGGAAGGGCAATATGCTCTTTCACAATTTCTTTATCATCTGGATGGATATATGCCTCTTCAAAATAAATATTTCCATATATATGGTCACAATGTCCATGAGTATTTACTACCATGAATGGCAAATCAGTCAACGTACGAACTACATCATGTACATTCTCATATCCAGTCATGGTATCGATCACTAAAGCCTTCTTTTGCCCTACTACTAAATAACCAGTAGCGCCTTCCTTATCACGCAAAAGATAAATATGATCCTTTAATTGTTTCACTTCAATTTTTCTATTCATTTAACCTTCCTCCTTAAAATTCATTCCCCCTGATAAATTTCATTTTATTAACTTATGTACCTAGAATAGCCCAAGGAAACCATTTAACCGGTTCTGCATCTTTCACTTCCTCGTTGGTATAGTTCGCTAACATTTGTGCCTCTTTCAAAGTTTCAATAAATCCATTTTCATTTAATGAATAATCAAATTTATTCTTATACTGATTTTCAAGACCGTTACAGATATAGGAATGAAATCCACCATGCTCTTATCCTAGAATCTCATATCCTAAAATTGTACTATGTGAATCAATTGCCATAGCTTTATTAATGTTTTTACATATTCCATATCCCAAATCTTGATCTTCTAAAAAAGAATTCTTATAAGTCTTTGGTAGAGCAACTCCGATAATTTTCAGTTCACTTTGATTATATAAAAACTTCTGGCAAAACTCATTTGCACTATTTAGGCTACTAAAAACATTCGGATATTCAAAGCGATTCTCAGATTCTTTATTTAACCAATCTTCCATTTTATTATAGTCAGAAAAATCTACCCCAATTTCCTTCCTATACTCTTTCTTTTTCTTTCGTGACTTGTTAAAAACAACACTACTATCCGGATAGAAATCACAAATACAACTGCTTGCAGAAAGTAGTGATTCAGGCAGTACATCATGATTCATCCATTCAGCTCTCGTTATCGGCTTTATAATAAAATAGCCTCCTAGATAAAAGTATTCATTTAAATAATTTGTCAAATCATCACCTAAATTCTATCTTTCCTTTTACTCAAATGTAGCTTATCAATATTACTTGTTTTTAGTATTTTTCTCTTTTTATGTGCTGTAATAATTGTATAACTATGCGCATTTACCGTAATAATACAATCCTTGGTAGCAATATACCAATTTTTCCCACTTCTTTCTATGGATGACTCTGTCAATAAGGCCTTTTCTTTACACCATGCAACCACATCTTCTGTATCAAGAGAAAGATTTTTCTGAATTCGTGTCACACCTAGTTTGGTAGTATGGAGCTTGTTAATATTTTGTAATAATTCATTTTTCATATTTAGCTTCTTCCTCTTCTCCATACTTAATCTAGTTAATCATAATATATCCCTTTCTTGAAACGAATTGTTTCAGCTTATTTCCATTAATTCATATTCTTCCTTTGTAATACAACTAATATGCTCTGTCTTAATCTCATTGATGAGTGGCCATTCTTTGTCTTTTAATGTGTACTGATACTGAAAGCCACATTTTTCTTGCACACTCTTTGATTTATCGTTGCCATCAAAATATCCGCACCAAAGTTTTTTCATATGTAATTGATGAAATGCATATTCCATCAAGCACTGAACTGCTTCTGGTATCAAGCCTTGTCCCCAAAAAGGAACGCCAAGCCAATATCCAATTTCTGCTTCATCACTTGCAATCTCGATGTTACTTTTTTCTCCAATCCTAAGACTTATACAACCAATAGCCTTATTATCCTCCTTCAGGCAGACAGCATAGGTCTCTGGTATTGCTAGCACAAGTTTTATGATATCTTTGCTATGTTCAATACTGGTATGTATTGGCCAGCCTGCACTTGGACCAACTTTAGGATCGCTTGCATATTCATAACAGCTTTTTGCATCACTGATATCCCAAGGACGTAGTCGTAATCGTTTGGTTTCAAACTCCATTTTTCATTCCCTCTTTCTAACTTGTTGCCTTAGCTATAATCAATCTTACATATAGCGTCGTACTCTTTCTTTATAGCTTATGTACTCTAAACCATAACCATCTTTCTTCTGCAAGAATAATCCAATGTGCAGATATTTGAAAAATGATAATGATTGCAAGTAAAATACAAGATTTTGTAAGAAAGAAGCATCCTATGAAATAAATGAAACATTTAGTCTCCTTATTATTTTGGAATTACGTTATTTGCGGGTATGACTTTACTTTTGGCATTTTACGAAATACTGTATCATTGGCCCTACTTCTTCTTTCTTTTCTATGACAAAATATTTTTCTAACATATCTTCAAATGATTGGATTGACATATTAAATAAATCTGGTCTACCTAAGTGTTTTTCAATCATCATAGTAATTTGGCACACTGGACTTTCTATGTTTGGAATATCAAAAACAAATTTGCCATTTTGTTTCATTATACGATGAGCTTCTATGATTACTTGTTCAATAAAATCACTCTCAAAATACTCAAGGGAACCTATACATGCACCGATATCAAAAAAGTTTGCTTCATAAGGAGTGTCATGCATACTTGTGCAATGCAATGAACCAATACTTATATTATTCTTTGCAACAAATTCGTTAAGTAACTCAATTGTTTTACTACTTATATCTACCCCATGATAGGTTGATGACCAATTATCATATCCAGCAAACTTAAGGTTTAGGCAGCATCCAAGGTCAATAAAATTCATATCTTTTAATGGTGATAAATAGTCTTTGATTTCTTGCCTTGCGCTATCGGATAGCAATCCTTTACTTCTTAAAGATTGAAACAATGGATAGTTTGGATGATTTGTAATATACTCTGGTAATTCATTGTACAAATCAATACCTTTTCGTCCTAAATCAATTGCTTTATCATATGATTTTGCAACTTCTTTTATCTGCGTTTCCATTATTTAATACCCCCACGTTTTTACTTCCCAAGCTCCGCCTTTGTTACGAACGAGAATCCATTGCCAATCAGAATACGTTTCATTCGGATTAAAGCTACCATCCCCTCCTGCTGCATCTACATCAAATGTTGATAATAAAACGATTGCTTGGTCTGCATTATATTGGATTGCCCATCCTCCTGATTCCGTTACACTCGTACTGTCTTTATAACATAATTGCGTTAATTTACAACCTTCAAAATGATTACGAAAATATTTAACCACTGCATCCATCGCATCATTGATATCTTTTTGGCTGTACACTTCGGATGCTGTAACCTTACGGCTTACGTTACTTACATCCCCAACGTCTTTTTTCAGGAAGAAAAATACAATACTTATTACAATAATAAGTATTAGTAAAATAGGAATATATCTTCTTTTCTTCAAAACGTGCATGCCCTTTCCCTTTTATTTATTGTGTTGTTTTTTTATTGCCGCTTCTATAAATGCTTTTGAAATACACATTGCACTTATCATAGGACTCATTCTTTTATATTGTACGGTATCCTCTTTATATTTCATTTGGGCTTTCTTTGTTTTATGTATAATAGAGAGTATAGGTTGTAATGATTTTTCGATATCTAACTGTGTATATAAATCAATACTACTATCCTTTGCTATCAATGCCTTTGCTATCTGCAACGCTCTTATTCTATTTTTTAAGAGCGAATGTTGAGAGGTACCTTCCAAAAACTTTGTTTGCATCTTTTCACAATTGATAATGGTAGAAGAAATAAGTTGTATTGCAGCATCTAATTCTTCTTGTGAGTAATTTTCCATGTCTATCTACTCCTAACTTTGTTTCCATTTAAAAAATACCAAACTTCTTTTTCTTATAAAAAGGCACAACATCTTTTACGGCATCTCTACCAAAGTCACTAGACAAAGGAACAAAATCAAGATATTTTCCATTTGAAAAAGGAGTTCCCACATTTGCTATTTTAGAAAACACTTCATTCATATCACCAGTAAAATCTACAACAATAAGATAGCTTTGTTCATCATCTTTTATCATTAATCTTAAATATGCTGCATTTATCTTCTTATTCGTTTTAAGGTATTTGCAAATTGCATCAATCATTGCATTTGGGTATTCTGCTGGCTCACCAAGCAAAACTTTCGTATCCTTATTTGCTACCTGTTCTTTTACCACTATTTTTTGAGGTAATCCGTTTGCAACCTCATCAATGATCTCAATCATATCTTTTGTTAAAATAATATTTACACCATATGGATTAATTGTAATACCATCTGCTTGTTCAATAAAAGCTTTGAATTCTTCAAACCCTACAATGTTACCACTATATTTTAGATCTTTATCAAATCTTTTAAATTCGTTCCAGTCAGTAAAAAATGGATAAAAGTTTTTCTCTTCTTTATTGGTAACGAGAGGAAATTGTATAATACTATCTTCCTTAATTACACGAGTCCCATCTTCCGTATTTTTATTTTCCATATTCAATTTACTAGCATCCATTGGCATTAGATATTTTGCATGATATATTTCTTTGAACATATTTTCTTCCAAAACTTTTGTAGCTTTTTTGCTACGCAGTTCTTGAAAGAAATGGTTAGCTGCACAAACTAATGTTGGATTCATAATTGGTTTGTTTATCTCTGGGACATTTGAAAAATCTGGCTCGTCAATCACATCTAACAAACTCATTACCAAATGAGTCTGACCATTGTCTATTACAAGCATTTCAAAACCACTCCGATACAAGTCACCAAACATAAACATTCTTTGCTCTTTCTTGCTTTCTAATGGACTTACAAATATTTGTTGTTGTAACATATAATCTTGATATTCTTCGTAGTATTGTTTTTCTGAAAAGAGATAGCCAGCTGGCTTGCCACTCTCATAATCTAAATAATAATTATTGGTGTAAGGCATAAATGAAATCCAAATGGATTCTTCACTTTTTAATCGCTCAATTATTTGTTTATATACCTGATTATCCTTTTTTAAATCGTACGATTTGATGAGCTGTTGTATTGTTTCCATGTTATAACTCCTTTGTTAGTTACCTCTTTACTATAGCAATCCAAAATCTGGACTCTCCATTAATGCTTTCATTTGACATAAACAAAAAGGATGTCCTGCAGGGTCAAACATAACTCTCCATTCATCTGAAAATTGCTGTTCTGCGATTATCGCACCACATTTGATTGCATGTTGAACCGCTTTTTCTAAGTCATTCACGGCAAAGTCCAAATGTGCCATTTGCTGTTGCGCTTTTGGTTCACCTGGCCATACAGGAGGTTCATACTCAGGATTTTGTTGAAACAGTATACAAGGATAGCTTCCTTGATTGGTTCCTGGCGGGTATACGTATGCCCATCCATCATCAACAGCCAATACCTCCCAGCTTAGTAATGCTGCGTAAAATTTAGATAATTCTTGTGGATCTTTGCAATCCACCGTAAATGAGTACATTTTGATTTTTAATTCATTATCCATAGCATAAAACCTCCTGATTAGTTATTTCTTTTAACCGTGTCTCTCCCCTTGTTGTATTAATATACTTTAATACTATTCCTATTTTAAATCAAATTACCAAAATATACCACACTTTATTTGTAAGGTTTTCGACAAATCAACAACATTTCTTTATATAAAGCAAAAACAAACCATACTTTTTATGAATAAACGAGGACTCATTCTACTCTCGTCCAAACCTGCATCTCATTTTCTCCACGATTTGCCCAGACGTAGTATGGAACATAGGTCAAACATACCTCTTTCGATTGCTTTTCTTTAAATGGCTGGTATAAACCATTTTCCTCAGTTTTTAATGTTCGCTTCCCAAAGGCAGTAATTGCTTTTACTGACTCATGTTCAATTTTTTTATCTATTAAAGTAATTGACTTTGTAGCTTCTACTGAAAGTAAGTGCAAATCTTTTCCATTATCCACTTCCTCCAAACAATATACAATTGGACCTCTCATCAACGCTACTTTTCCTACCGTTTCCCGAACCTCTGTTCTTGCCGCAACCAATACTGGTTCCATTTGGAAAGATATTTGGATATGTTCTTCTTCTAACCAATTTTTTTTAAGGTACAAGTAACCATCCTCTTTTCTGATTTCAAATTGTTCCAAATCAGAAATTTGATATCCATTACACCAACCTGGTATTCTAAGTGCTAATTCAAAATCAGTATCTTTTGCACGAACGGATATTGCAACATGCCCTTCCCAAGGAAACTTGGATTGAATCGTAACCTCAATATCTTGATTACCGATTTTTTTTGTTAAACATGCACCCATATATAAATGGACAAATAAAGTCTTCTCTGATTCTGTGAATGCATAAGATCCAATCGAACTTAATAGTCTAGCCAAATTAGGAGGGCAGCAGGCACAGCCAAACCACTTTTGACGAATGGGTTTTACATGGTGCTTTCTCTCATCCTTATAACAGGCGATTGGATTGACTTCCAGTGGATTGACATAAAAGAAGCTTTTGCCATCCAGTGCCATACCACTTAGCACGCCATTGTATAAGGCTCGTTCCATAACGTCAGCATATTTTGCTTTTGGTTTAATTTCCAGCATCCTTCTCGCAAAAAATACCAAGCCTATAGAGGCACATGTCTCTGCATAGGCGGTATCATTTGGTAGGTCAAAGGCAAATGAAAATGCTTCTCCCATATGAGTACTTCCAATTCCCCCAGTGATATACATCTTCTTTTCTACCATGTCCTCCCATAAAGATTCACACGCTTCATACATACTTTTATCTTCGTTTAGACGTGCAAGATCGGCCATACCTGAATATAAATATACGGCTCGAACCGCATGCCCAACAGCTTCTTTTTGCTCTCTTACTGGTAAATGCGCCTGATGATAAGAATATTTTAAGTGATTTTCTTCTTTTCTGGTTTGATCTGGATGATTCTCCGAGTCAAAATAATACGGTTTTGTCCCTCGCTGTTCAATAAAGAAACTACTTAAGTCTAGGTACTTTCGATTTCCTGTAACCTCATAAAGACGCACCAAAGCCATTTCAGCTATCTCATGTCCTGGATAGCCTTTACACTTTTCTTCTTCCTCGCCAAAGTAATTATAAATATAATTTGCAAAACGCTTCGCAGCTTCTAATAGTTTATCTTTTCCTGTTGCTTCATAATATGCTACAGCTCCTTCCGTAAGATGACCAAAGCAATATAGCTCATGATGATCTCTAAGGTTACTAAAAATCTTATCCTTACCATTTATAATATAATAAGTATCTAAATATCCATCCTCTTGCTGCGCCCCACAAACAATATCAATTGCTTCATCTGCAATCTTTTCCAACGCTGGATCTGGATGTTGTGTGAGTGAGTAACCAACAGCCTCTATCCATTTTGAAAAGTCGCTATCCTGAAAAACAAAACCATAGAATTTTTCTTCTAAATGATTTGGGTCTTCGGGTAAGGCTTCAAATCCCCGAAAAGAATACTGAGGTTCTACATATTTATCACCTTTTTGAGCTTTTTCCTGATTCATCTTACCAGCAATCTTGAAATTGCGCATACAAAAACTTGGCGATGCACCTTCCACACGATCGTTTAATGCTTCCCACTGATAAGGAATCACTTCATTTCGTACCAATTCCATCTCTTTTTTCCAGAAAACATCTGTAATTTTCATTTGTCGAAGCGACACTGGGGTATTAAAACTATTATAATTCATTTTTCTCCTCCTTTAATTCATGGATAGTGCTCATTGATTACTTTCACACTATAGCACCTTCTATATTTTGGGTAAATATCACATCTATAGAAAAGGTGTCAAAATTCTATAAATTCATTTTAGACTCTTTATGTTCTATCTTTTTGATATTTTTTCCATCCTTTTGAGCTTACTGTATATTTTTATTTACTTTATCTATCTTATATTGTATATTATGTACATAGAAGTCGTAATTTTTAATATAACAAAACTATCTTTTTTCCATCTAAACTATCATTTTGTTTGTTCTATATTTATAATTACAGGAAAAATGCACCTATAAAAATGACACATATCGCTTTATCAGACGAAGCTATCAACTGATTTATTAACAGCATCGTTTCGAATGGCAGAAAGGAAATGTTGACATGAGAATATTATCGCTTCCAAGCAATCAGATGTTGCAACATGTAATTACTGGTAAATTCAAGGCGCCCTCCGCAGAATGGAAACATGAATTATTTAATCTAGTGGATTACGAATTATTTGTTATGACAGAAGGAGTTCTTTACTTAAGTTATAACGAAGAAAACTTTACCGTTAAAGCAGGCGAATACCTCTTACTACCACCTGCCAACTCTTGGAGACAGGGATTTAAAGAATCCTATTGTTCTTTTTACTGGTTGCATTTTTCTTTGCCTAAATCGTGCAAATCTGCGGATAATAATACAGATATCGGTTTCGACCACACGTTTACCCTTCCACAATCAGGAACGATACCGAAATTGGAAAAAATGGTAGTTTTGATGAAACAGTTACAAGATTCTGTAAAAACCAATTATCCAGAGCTTACTTTGAATGCAATGACTACTAGCATTATCACCGAACTATATGGCCAACTTTGTTTAAATACTCCCATTCAAACCAAAACAGTATCTCAAAAGCAAATTCATTCCGATATTATAGATTTTATTCAATTAAATATTTCAAAAAATATTAAAGTTTCTGATGTGGCAGCAAATTTTGGTTATAATGAAAAATATTTATCTCATCTATTTAGTGAGATATCTGGAATTTCATTGAAGCAGTTGATTATGCAAAGAAAAATGGAAGCTGCAAATTTTATGCTAACGGATACGAATACTTCGATTGCAGAAATAGCAAAATCTCTTGGTTTTGCTGACAGCCACAATTTTTCCAGAGCTTATAAGAAATACACTGGTCTTACACCAAGTGAATATAGAAATGCATTTGCCACTCGTTTGTTATATCACAAGTGATTTAAATCACCGAAAGGAGCTTCATATGGCCATATTATTTGAAACAAATTTAGCAAAAGTAAACGAACGAAAAATAATAAAACTTCCTCTTGCACAAAGCAGGCAACTTCCCTCACGTGGCATGGTAATGGCAAAGGTTATAATTAATAAAATCGACTTCCTCGTACCATTAGAGCCTGATGGCAAAGGAAGTCATTGGTTTGAGTTAAAGGATGATTTATGTAATGAACTAAAGCTAGTCATTGGTCAAACCCTCACCATTCAATTAGAATCCATTGATGAGTGGCCTGAACCAGAAATTCCAGACGACATAATGGATACAATCAAAAGTGCAGGACTTTTATCGCAATGGAATAATGTCACGACGAAAGCAAAGTGGGATTGGCTTCGCTGGATTCGTTCCACTAATAATTTGTCTACCCGTAATAAACGAATTCAAGTGGCATGTTCCAAATTAGAAAAAGGTGATAAAAGACCTTGTTGTTTTGATCGCTCACGTTGTACGATTATGGATGTATCTAAAACAGGTGTTTTAATTGAATAATTTTCTTTGAACCTTGCTTCTTTGGTGGATTGGCCTTTATCTTACTTAACTAACCTGATGTTTTCTAAAAGTATGATAAGCAATTGGTGTAAGTATAGTGCATACACCAATTGAAAACATTGGCAAAAACACATATGGTTTCACGATTAATCCAAACAAATCATATAAAATGAGATTCGTTCTGTTAACTCATTTAATGCATCCTTTATGACTATGTTAAGCTCTAATTGCTCTAAACAGTCTTCACTTGGAATCTCTGTACATAATTCTTGTGTCTTTGCTTTACGAAATGTGTCCATACAAAGATTTCTTGCTATGGTATAAAGATAAGCAAGCTTCTTTCCACGCTCAACATAAGAATTCTGTGTCAAATATCGAAGAAACGTCTCCTGTGTCAAATCCTCTGCTAATGACACATTTTTAACCTTATAAAAACAATATCTATATATTTTATCATATTGATTCTGGATATCAGCCTGCACATGGTAACCCCCCTTCAAATTGTATAACGTATTTTCATATTGACATGTGCGGTTATTTTTTATTTTATTGATTTTATTTTTATCCTAGGTAAATTAAATGCAAAATTGAAACTATTTATTTCAATTTTGCATAGTAAACTACCACTTAATGGTAAAGCCAATTCCGTTTTTTGTATATTCCACACTACATTTCATATGATGCAACTCAGCAATTCGTTTTACAACATATAATCCCATCCCAAAATGTTTTTCTTTTTGATTCTCCTCTTCATCTAATCGATAAAACATATCCCATATCTTATTTAACTCCACTAATTTTTTTGAAGCATGTACTGTATTGTCTATCCTAAATTGGTATTGCGACAATTGAATTTCAATAATTCCATTAAGAGGTGTATAACTAACAGCATTAGAAATCAGATTACGAATCGCAATAGTAAAGTACTTTTTATCAACTATAATGTTAATGTTTTCATTTGAAGTCACAATAATATGTATTTGTTTTTCTTTTATGAAAGGTTCATATTCCTTTAATAACCCTTGTAGGATTTTATTTATATTCTGTGATTCCATAATTAGATGAAAGTCATCCGCATTCATTTTAGATAATTCTAACATCTGTACAATGATATCATCCATATGATCTACATGATTGATGATTGTCTTGGCATAGTATTGATTTTTATCCATTCTAATGTTTTCACTGATATTTTCACTAAAACTTCGAATAATACTAAGAGGTGTCTTTAATTCATGTGCCATCGCATTGGTAAAATCCTTGCGATTTTGTTCAAGAGCAATCCGTTTATCATACATGGTAATCACCTGTACACTAATTAAAACTACACAAACCGTACATGCAACAAAAGCAAATATATAGATATATTTCAAATGATTGATTGCTGCCAGATATGGGTATGCCGTTGCATTTATTTGTATCTGGAATATATCATCACGATAAGAGGCGAGTGACGTGTAATTCATTCTTTTTTCCCATATACCTTGTGTTTTTATGACAAACTTATAATCTTGTGCTTCTGTGTTAATATAATCTGCTTGCTGTAAGTAGGAATCATCATACCACTTTTCCCAGTTTTTATAACCTTTTTCCATATACGGAATAGTAAAACTTACCTCCCAAAGCTTTTTTGTATCCTCTTTTATATCTTGATTATGCCATTCCCAGACAATTTCGCTATCAATTTGAACCATACTTGGATTAGACATAGCATGCATTTGATTTGTTAAGGGATCAATTTGCGAATGATAAGTGCCATCGGCTTCATGCCATATCACGCGTTCTATATAAAGTTTTGCTGGTATCATTTCTTTTTGTTCTTCGACCGTTCCAATCAATACGCGATATGTTTCACTGGTATTATTTGTATAATTCTTACTTATGTATTGCATCACTCTCTTTAACTCTTCATTGGTTAGGAATTTATCCAAATCAAAAAATATGTTTTCTTGAACTTCTAACGTATCATCATAATAACTGTATTGAATCTTCGTTTGATCCTTAAGATTCTTATTTTTATCATATATAAAATAGCTCATCTGATTAAATTCACTTTCTGGCTCTTTTATATCATAGTATAAAAAGTACTCGTCCAAATACTCGTCTGGCGATTGATAAATATCCATTCTCTCCCAATACCACAATCTGGATTGTACCTCGTATAACATGCTAGAAACATTGCCAACACTCGTGTGTAAATCATTTTCAAACTTATTTTCATATTCATGTTCTATAATCATCGTAAAGATACACATCATTGCAAGATACAAAACCATAAAGCCAGTACTTATTTTTAACACTAACCTTCTCTTTTCTCCTTTTTTCAATCCACTACCTCCATTTTATATCCGACTTTTGTGACAGTCTTTATGTAGTTTCCATATATCCCAAGATTCTTTCTAAGCTTTTTAATATGATTATCTACCACCCTTTCATTTCCATCAAACTCATATCCCCAAAAGCGGATTAATATCTGTTCTCTTGTAAGAATCCGCCTTGGATTTTCCATGAAAAATAATAAGATATCATATTCTTTTGGTGGCAGAAAACAATCTTTTTGACCTGCCTTTACTCTTCTTGTTTTGGTGTCTACCATAAGATCACCAATTTTTAACTCATGTATTATGTAACTACCTCTAGCCCTTGCAATTAAGGCCATTGCTTTGGCATAAACAACTGGTAACGAAAAAGGCTTTGTTACATAATCATCTCCACCTTTTGAATAGCCATTTAGCTCATCTTCCTCTGAGATTCTTGCTGTAATAAAAATAATCGGAACATCGCTAGATTGGCGAATCTTTTTGCATACCAAAAAACCGTCTAGTTTTGGTATCATCACATCTAATAGAATCAGATGAAAGTTAGTATTCTCTGCAACCTCTATTGCTTCTTTCCCGTTTGTAACACATGTAACATCCCAATTTTTGTCTTGAAAATAATCCGATACCGCCTCTTGTAAAAACAAATCATCTTCTACAATTAAAAGTTGATATTTCATAGCTCTTCCTCCTTAGGCTTCCATTATAAAAAGTTATTATATCCTTTTTGTATCTTTTGGAAAAATTCTTTAGTTTACCATAATTATTTTATGTCAATAATGTTCTTAATTTTAAAAATGCAGGAGTTTTATCTCCTGCATCTTGATTAATTTTAATATTTATTTTCATTATATCGACATAGCTTTGCAAATTCAATATAGGAATCACTAGTACCTTTATTACCTTGCTAACTCGGATATTTCCATCTGTGATATTGTAATTAGTGTTACTTTTAACGATTCTAGTTATTTTTCAAAGATTGCTCTCCAACTTGGTAGCGAAATTTTAATATAAATATTTAATCTTTGGTAAATTTAGATTCCATTTGTAGCTAAACATTCGAATTAATACAATTAAGCATAACGAAAGGTATGCTGCATTTATCATGCCACAATAACTGTATAAAAAGCGAAGTAAAATTGCTCCAGCGATTCCTGCAATGCAATAGATATCACTTTGAAATACAACAGGCTTTCGATTGATAATAATATCTCTTAGCAAGCCCCCACCAACCCCTGTTATAGAGGTTACAAATATAAATAGTATAAAATTATACTCGTTATCAATCGCCTTAATTCCAGAGGATACAACAAACGCTGCCAATCCTATTGCATCAACAAACACAAGCATACTGTGGTTCTTCCATTTACACTTAAGAAATATAGCAAGTGTTGTAGCTATCAATATTAAAACAATCGCACTATAACTATGGAAAAATATAGGTATCCCTTCACCTGTAACAATATCTCTTATGATTCCTCCGCCCATAGCCGTTATAATTCCTAATATGTATACCCCTAATAAATCAAGTTCTTCTTCCATAGCAGTATTAGCACCTGATATTGCAAAGGCAAATACGCCGATATATTCTAAAAATGTAATTCCTTCCATCTAACTTCCCTGTAACCTTTCATATTTTTACACACAAAAAAGAGGCATATTATACCTAAAAAATAAATATAACACGCCTCTGTATTTTAACCTGAAAGATTCTCATAATTTTTTGCTATGATTGCTTCTTCGGTGCTATGCTTTCCAGAGTATCGTCCAAATTCGGTCCTTTTGCCTGAGAGTTTGTTGCGTCTTCACCTTCGGCTCTGCCTCACAAAAAATCTATCTACCTTCGATAGATGCACTTGTTGCAGTATCTCCCGAACTCTTCTTCCGATTAATTCTTACTCATTATATTGTAAAAAGTCTGCAATGTCAATCCATCTTTTTGACAAGTGAATTCTTTATTGGAGCAATACATCACCCATTACTCCTGAGAGAAAAAAGCTTGCAAATTACCTCTTATACTCTTGTACTTTAACGAGCTATTTGATATGCCCATTTCTATGATGTCTTCTACAGACAGCAATGTAACGGTCATTAGCTCCCATAACAATCTGTTCTCCACTTCGAATCATGTTACCAGCTTCATCAAATCTAGCGTTACAAGTAGCTGCCTTACCACACCAACATACCGTTTTTATCTCTTCTATTACATCAGCCCAAGCCATTAACCACATGCTGCCTTCAAAAAATTCTCTTTTAAAATCAGTTCTAAGCCCGTAACATATAACTGGAATCTTTAAATCATCAACAAGATGAACTAAAAATTCAACCTGATTCTTCGTAGCAAATTGTGCCTCGTCAACAATGATACAATCATAAGCTCTTAATTCCTGTTCTTGCATCTGTATTAATTGTTCTAAATAAATACATCTACACTTTAGACCGATTCTGGATGATACATAAGCATCCCCATCTCGGGTGTCTAATTGAGGTTTCACAAGCAAAGCTTTCTTTCCTCTTTCTCTATAATTGTACTCAACCATTAATGCATTGGCGCTTTTAGAACTACCCATGGCACCATATCTAAAATATAACTTAGCCATTCAAATTACCTTCCTAATCTTTTCGTAATATAAAATTATATCTTTTATTAAATTGTGAATTATCACGTCACATACCTGTTACATATAGTAACATAAAGTTGAATATGGTACAATTCCTAAATGAAAAGAAAAGAAGACAATCCTAACTATTGTAATTAAGAAGCAATTAATTATTTTAATGTTGTGGAATAATATGGCACCGTTAAATACTGTCCTTCATGTATCTTATCATCATCAAGTGAATTCAAATGCTTCACTTCTTTAATATAATCACTAATTGATTCATACTCTGCTGTTATGTAAGCACTTGCAACTTCCCAAAGCGTATCCCCGCTTTGAATCTGAATACTTGTATAATATTTAATCACTTGATCTTCAGACTGATTACTCTTTGCTAACGAAATAAAACTTCCATAAGTTACTGCAATCGCTATCACGAAACATAGCGTCATTACTATAATATAAAACTGTTGCTTATCTGCTTGGTTATATTGTCTGTTCATACTATCTCCTCCCAATCGAACATACTTTTCGAACAATTGTTCTGTATGTTGTAATTGTATTATACGAACAGATGTTTGTCAATAGTTTAAAATAAAAAAATCGAACAAATTTTCGATTGAATTTGTTCGATTTCTATTACGGTATTTCATTTATATATGTGGAGTATCCTTTTGCATATATTCCAAGTAGTCTCTTATAATTTTTACTGCTCCTTCAACACCAACAATACTGCTGTCAAGTGCTAAATGATAACTTGAAGTCTCTCCCCACCTTTTACTAGTATAATAGTTATAATAGCTAGAGCGACTTTTATCCGTTTTATGTATTAAATCTTTTGCCTTTGCTTCGGTTAAATTATATTTTTCTACTATTCTTTTTATTCTGTCTTCTAATTTCGCATGAATAAATACATTTAAACAATTTTTATAATCTGCTAATGCATAATCGGCACAACGCCCTACTATCACACAAGATTCTTGATTCGCTATTTTTTTAATTGCATCAAATTGAGCTAGAAATACTTTATGATTCAGTGGCATATCAATAAATGCAGAAGAGCTATATCCCAGAGAATATGTATCCATTACGAGTGAATATAGGAAACTATTTGTAGGCTTTTCATCATGATTTTCAAATAATTCCTCACATAATCCGCTTTCCTTTGCTGCTTTTTTTAATAATTCTTTATCATAACAATTAATTCCAAGTTCCTTTGCCAATAATTGGCCTATTTCACGTCCTGCACTTCCGTACTGTCTTCCGATTGTTATTACTGTGTTATTTGACATAATGTATCACCCTTTCTGCCATTTTTATTACACGATATTTCTTTTACTTCGTGTAATAGCTAAGAGCAAAGCTCTATCACCAACAAAGTAGTGTCCTTTTTAATAATTATATTATACTACAAATATAGTGAAAATTAAAGGTAATTTTTTTATATGTCTAACAATTCTCTTAAAAAACCTAGGCTAGCTAATAGCCTAGGTCAGAATAAGTAATCGTGTTATTTAAAAATCAAGCACTCTCATTTAAATCACACAGTAAAAGAATTACTTTTGTTTTGCGAGTCTTTTTGTTATCTCTTTCGCGTATGGAGTTGCCGCCAATCCTCCCAAACTTGTTTCACGCAATGAAACATCCATTCGTTCTCCAACCGCCCTCATGGCATCAATTACCTGATCGGCTGGTATCTTACTTGTAATACCCGCTAATGCCATATCTGCACAAGATAGTGCATTCATAGCTCCTATTACATTTCTTTTGATACATGGTACCTCTACTAAACCCGCCACTGGGTCGCAAACAAGTCCAAGAAGGTTTTTTAGTGTCATTGCTACTGCATTTGAAATCTGATAAGCATTTCCACCTTTGATATGAACCAATGCTCCAGAAGCCATTGCTGATGCCGTTCCTACCTCCGCTTGACACCCTCCTGCCGCGCCAGCAATAAAAGCACGTTTTGCTATCACTTCACCTATGCCTGCTGTGACATACAAAGACTCAATGATTCGTTCATTCGCAATACCTTTTTCACGAAATAAAGGTAACAAGACTGCAGGTAAAACTCCACAGGCACCAGCGGTTGGAGCTGCTACAATTCTCTTCATGCAAGCATTGGATTCTCCCATTTGCAGCGCCTGTGCAATAACCATTGAGATAAAACTTCCACAAAAGGTATCATTTTCTTTATAATAGCTTTCCATTCGACCACCATCACCACCTACCAGGCCACTTGCAGATTTCTCATTTTTGTCATAGTTATCACCTGCTAATTGCATTGCCTCCCAGAGGGATTGCATTGTATTTATGGAATCCTCTTTGGAAACCTTACGTGAATCTATATCATCTAACAGTACAGCTTCCCAAAATTCTATTTTTTCTGTTTCACAAACCTCTTCAATCTCCTTCAATGCACTATAACTCATACGTTTCTCCTTCAACATTCACATATGTTACTTTGATAATTCCTTCTAAATGCTCCAACCACTTAATAGACTCTTGTGGAACTGGTTGGTCTGTCTCAATTACCATAACTGCATAACCACCTCGTTTATCTCGATATAATTGCATGGTCGCAATATTGACCGCTTTATGTGACAACGTTGACGTTACTTCTGCGACATGACCAGGTTGATCTATATTATGCACAATTAACGTTGGACTATCTCCTGTAAAATTAACATCGATACCGTCCAACTTATTAATCAATATTCTGCCACCACCAATGGAGGAGGCTTGAATCTCTAATTCCTTCCCCTCATCTGCTGTTAGCTGTAATAACACAGTGTTTGGATGCGCATCTTTTATATTTATTTCAGAAATTTCAAACTCCATACCCTTTTTCTTTGCAATTTCAAAGCTTTTGGGAATCAGCATATCATCTGGTGTCATTCCCAATAATCCTGCAACAATAGCTCGATCCGTTCCATGCCCTTGCCCTGTTGCTGCAAAAGAACCATGAAAAAAGATTTTTGCATTTTGGGGTGTTACGCTTAACATTCTAGAAGCAATTAAACCTATTTTTACTGCTCCTGCTGTATGTGAACTTGAAGGGCCAACCATAATTGGTCCCAGAATATCAAAAATACTCATAGCAATAACCTCTCTTTTCTATTACTATAACGAACAACAAAGAGTTCCCTTACAAACCTACGAACTTTTCGATTATATAAAAAGAATGTACTATAAAGTACATTCCCCTTTGAATTATAATATTATACTATTTTTTAATAAATATATGATAAATTATAAAAATACGATTCCTATAGTCGGCTTACAATTGCTTTCTTCTTTCGCTAGTAAATTCATCAACTTCTTAACTTATCTAATAGTGAAACAAAGTAAGAAGGCAATGGTGCTTCAAATTCTACGTATTCTTCTGTTCTTGGATGATGAAACCCAAGTACCATCGCGTGCAGCGTCTGTCCATCGAGTGAAAAGCGTTGCTTGGAAGGTCCATATACGCTATCACCTAGAATTGGATGTTGAAGGCTAGCCATATGAACTCTAATTTGATGGGTTCGACCTGTTTCTAATTGACATTCTATATACGTATAGTTTCCAAAACGTTCTATCACTTTATAATGTGTGATTGCTTCTTTGCCGTTTTTGTGATTGATTGCCATTTTTTTTCGTTCAATTGGATGTCTTCCAATTGGTGCATTAATCGTTCCTTCTTCTTCCTTTATATTTCCATAAACTATTGCACGATATTTTCTAGTAATCGAATGTACCTTTAACTGTTTGGTTAACGAAAGATGAGCATTATCGTTTTTACAGATTACTAAGGCACCTGTTGTATCCATATCAATGCGATGTACAATCCCAGGTCTAAGTACTCCATTGATTCCAGATAAGTTCTCCTTACAATGATACATAATTGCATTTACTAAAGTTCCATCGTAATGTCCTGCGCTTGGATGTACCACCATATTCTTAGGTTTATTGACAACTAATATATCTTCATCTTCAAAAAGAATATCAAGTGGTATATTTTGAGGCCTTATTTCAAGTGGAATCGCATCTGGAATGGTAATTACAATTACATCACCCGTACTAATTTTATAGTTTGCTTTCACAATTTTTTCATTTACAAGCACTTGATTGTCTTTGATTAGTTTTTGAATATAAGAACGAGTTTGATTTTCCAAGAGTTCACTTAAGTATTTATCGATTCGCTCTCCTACATAGCTTTCATCCACCAAAAATTTATTTTGCGTCATCATTTTCTCCTGCGTGTTTCGAAGAACCCAAATCAATAAACTTAAAGTCCTCTTCTTTATAGATAAACATTATGGAAATGATGAGTAACGCGGCGGCTACAGTTACATAGCAGTCTGCTACATTAAATATCGGAAAATTAATTAACTCAAAGTAAAAAAAGTCAACTACATAATTCTTACTAACACGATCAATCATATTTCCTATGGCACCAGCGGCCATTAGAATAGCCAAAATCCGAAGTAGGTGGTATTTCTTTGTAGATGGCATTTTATTGTATAAATAGGCAATTGCAACCAAGATAATGATGCCTGTGATAACAAAGAAACCTTTTTGTCCCTGTAAGATACCAAAAGCCGCTCCTCGATTTTCCAAGTACCGAAGTTGAAACACTTTTTCTATTATAACAAATGGCTCCTGATTCATTAACTTGTTAACTGCAAGCATTTTTGTCCATTGATCAAATGCAATTAATATAATGATTGATACAATACCCGCAATATTAAACATCATTCTTTTGTTATTATTGTTTGATTTATTCATTTTCATCCTCATCAAATATTATAAATTGAATTGCTTCAAGTATCTCGTCATCTGTTACTGTTTGATCCATAATTGCTTTTCCCATTTTTTTAAGAAGAATAAATTTAATTTGTCCGCTGTCCATCTTCTTATCTCGTTTTGTTGCCTCTAGTACTTGGTTTGCATCCAAACCTGAAACAGTAATTGGAAGATGAAAAGCTACGTACATATCTCTAATTTCATAAAATTCTTCTTTTGTTAATAATTCTTTTTTATATGAAATATACGCAGCAGCAACGCTTCCTAACGCAACGCATTCGCCGTGAAGTAATTCAAAATTCTTTAGCTTTTCAATTGCATGGCCAATGGTATGGCCAAAATTTAGAAGTGCCCTATCCCCTTCTTCTTTCGGGTCTTTTTCTACCACAGCACTCTTTATCAGACAACTTTCATATACCATTTCCTCTAAGGTATCCATATCTTTTTCATAAATCTCATATAAATGTTCAATGAGCCATATATAGTATCCTTCATTTTTAATTAAACCATGCTTTAATATCTCACCCATGCCTGAATAATACTGGACTTCCGGTAAACTTTTTAGTACACTTAAATTCATATAAACTAGTTTAGGTTGATGAAACGCTCCAACCATATTTTTATAAGAGTCAAAATCAACGCCCGTCTTTCCACCTATGCTGCTATCAACCTGTGACAAAAGAGTCGTTGGAATCTGAATAAAATCAATTCCTCTTAAGTAGGTTGCCGCCGCATAACCAGTCAAATCGCCAACCACACCACCGCCAAGTGCAACTAACATATCCTTTCGATCAAACTTTTCAAGGATTAGCTTCTCATATAAAGCTTTTACCGTATCTAAATTCTTATTTTCTTCTCCTGCTGGAAATGTAAATACTACTACTTGGCTAAATATTTCTTTTAGTATCTCTTCTAATTGCTTTGAATAAATTGATTCTACATTACTATCTGTTACAATACATATTTTCCGATTTTCCAAAGCAAAAAGCTTCAGCTCATTTGCAAGCTGGTCAAAGGACGACTCAATCACAATATCATATAAGTTGACCTTTTTTGTTTTTCCGTGAATTGTTAAGCGCTTTCCCATTTACGCGTCCCTTTCTCAATTAAATATATTTTTTAATCTCTACAAATACTTTACCTTTTTTTGTGTGTGACAAAATACCTGTAAAAACAAATTTTCCTACACCTCTAATTGAAATAATATCATTTTCTTTTATTATCTCACTGTTTGCCTCTATCAGTCTTCCATTTAAAAAAGCCTTTTTTCCAAGAATGTAATCTACCGCCTGACTTCTTGATGTTGCGCAACACAAAGCGATTACACTGTCAATTCTTGTGGATGAAATAGAGCCTTTTATCATTTTAAATTCAGGCTGATAAGTAAAATCACCAAGCGTTTCAACTGTAACTGAAACATTAGTATGTTTTACTTTTGTTAGTTGTTCCACAAAAAAATCTGTTAGTTTTTCATGGCAAAATAATATCGCTTCATTTTCTTTCACTAAAATATCACCAACTTTACAACGATCAATTCCAAGGTTAATAATAGCTCCTAAAAAATCTCGATGTGTCAATGTATCCGCAAATTTGTGATTAACTGGTTTGATTTTAATGACTGCAATAGGATAATGTGATTGATAATCATAACAAAAAGCATCAGGTATAAATGCAATCATCTGACGCTCGGCTGATTCATAGCCCCCAAAAGCTTGATACCTTACAGTATGAAGCTCTTTGGTAATGCCATAAAAAATATTTAGTTCATTTAGATTTAAAAAATCTGTAAAGACCAAAATTCCTCTATGAAAGGCTACGTTACTCAGTTCAATAAAACGTTTACTTAATAATGTTTCTTCCTTTGTCATTTCTTTTAAATCTCAGTATGTAGTGCTGGTACATCAAAGGCTCCACTTAGTAAATCTTGAAAATCACCTGAAATATCAACACTTGGTGGTGTTATAATAAAAATATAATTTGAAATCTTTTGTAAATTACCACTAATTGCGAAACAAGAACCTGAAGTAAAATCAATAATTCTTTGAGCAATGTCTACATCAAGTCCTTCCAAATTCAAAATAACAGCTCGTCCAGTTAATAATGTCTCTGTTACTTCTCTTGATTCTTCCATTGATGTTGGTTTAATCACACAAACTTCCATACCGCCCACCTGCTTTCTTGAAGGTCGCATTGGTGTTACTTTTGAATTGCTTGTCTTCACTGCTTTTGGTTTGAATTTTGTATCATTTTCATAAAAACTATCATCTATATCTTTTGCTGTATTTTTCTTCTTTGGTTTTACATCATCGTAATCGTCATCATAGAAATCATCTTCATAATCATCTTCATCATTCAGACGCATTACATCCAAAAATTTATCCATTATTCCCATATTTACCTCCATCTGAACACTCTTTTACAATATCAAAGCATACTGCAAAGAATTGTTATAGCAAATGTTATCATTTACTGCAACAACTAATGTACAGAATTTATTTTCTTAATGTTAAATATTATAGTTTCTTTCTCCAAAAATACCGGTTCCTACTCTAACATGCGTTGCACCTTCTTCAATCGCAACCTCATAATCGCCAGTCATTCCCATTGAAAGAATATTCATACTAACATTATCAATGTTTTTTGTTTTTATGTCAACAGATAATTGCTTTAATTTGTGAAAAATATACCGATTTTCTTCTGAATCTTTCACAAATGGTGCTATAGTCATAAGTCCTTTTACCAAAATATTGGGTAATTTTGAAATTTCTTCCACAAATGGCAAGGCTTCTTCAACACGAATTCCATATTTACTTTCCTCTTGCGCTACATTAACCTCGATTAAAATAGAAGCCGTCACGTTCTTTTTTGCTGCCTCCTGACTAATTGTCTCAGCCAATCTCAATGAATCCACTGAATGAATAAGGCACGCTTTATCAACAATGTATTTCACTTTGTTTCTTTGTAAGTGACCAATCATATGCCAATTAATATGATTTGGTAATTGCTCATACTTATCACACAGTTCTTGTACCTTGTTTTCTCCAAAATGAAGGATTCCTTCTTCCAATACCTCTTCAATCATAGAAATTGGCTTTGTCTTACTAACTGCAATTAAAGTCACTTCACTTCTATCTCTACCTGCTCTTTTACATGCATTTGTAATTTTATGTTCTACTAAATCTAAATTATCCTTAATCATGAAAACACTCACTTTCCTTAATATATAATGTCATCTTCTTCAACCGCTTTACCATCTAAAACAATATGATCAAAGACAGCAATTCCATATGTTGTACCTTCCTCCACGATATAGTACTCTTCGTTTTGAAATAAAATATTGATCTGTTTGAATTGCGCATATCCTTTGTTTATATTATAAACACCAGTAAGCTTGTCTGTTTTACCAATTGGATATCGGTCGGTTGAATCTGTTTTTACGATATAATTACCAGTTTCAAATTCATGTTTTTCCACATAGTAATCTTCATCCGTTGAATAGTAAATGTTTGGTTGCACAAATTGTGTCATACTTTTACCATTCTCATCAAAGGTTTCAAGTAGAAAACCAATATTTTTATTGTCGCCGCCTTGCGTCGCATATTCTACTGGTATTGTATAAAAATCTTTCTCAACTACAGCACTTAATGGTATCTTAAGTCCCTCTTTACTATTTACCATAAACTCAACGTCAATAAAACGATCCGTCGCATAGCGAATAACAGAACTGGTTAAGTCTAGTTTTGCATATGGCTTACTATTCATTCGAATAATACTAAAACCTGCGTTGGCTTTTACTCCATCCTTTTTAAACTTAATTCTCATTGTTTCTCTTTCAGCATACTCATTTGCTTTTTCTTCATCCAATGGTATGATAATCGACCACGCTTCATCTGTAATTAATTTGTACGCCACATCACCTGCATTAACCAAATCTGAAGTTTTAACAGGTGTTTTTTTGTAATTTTCGTAGTTAAACATATCTTCTGTAAGTGTATCTATGGTTACACCTTCATATCCATCTATCGAATATACTACCAACCCTTCCGTTGGAGCAGAATAGGTGGTAAAAACACCAGCATTTTCACTACTTAAATCAGCCAGACTATTCAACAAGTTAATGTTTACTAGTTCCAGTACTGTATTTTCAATATCGTATTTAAAATTATATACACTTTTAAAATTATTGGAATCAAAATTATTTGCAAAACTCGAAATTTCTGTTTTAAGTGATTTAATATCTTGCTCTGTAAGTGTACTTTCACTTTCTGTTGTATCCGATAAAATCTGTTCTAATTTTCCTGTTTCGTCAATTGTATAGACTGTTTGTCCTGTTCCAATTTTTTCTCCTTCTCTGGCATAAAAATTAACATAGCCAGCCTTCTCGCATGCGACAATTGTCTCATTACGAAGTATCAATCCTTGATAGGTATTATTTGTTGCTAAAGAACCTTTATTTACTTCATATACTGAAATCTTGGGATTAACGATATAAACAAAAACACTGATTAATATGTAAATAAAAATAATACCAAAGATTATTATACCGATATTTATGTTTAATGGTCTGCGATACTTTGTAACCTTATTATTTCTAGATGCCAAAAAAAATTCCTCCCAATTTCAATTTGATTTACTCATGCTTGTTTCCTTCCGATAGCCTACACTCTGCAACTTCGTTCCTTCGTGTAATAGCTCTAGAGCTTCGCTCTATCGCTAACTTATCGGGTAAAACAAATGTCTGCTTCGCAGTCGCTTGTTTTCCTTCCGATAGCCTACACTCTGCAACTTCGTTCCTTCGTGTAGTAGCTCTAGAGCTTCGCTCTATCGCTAACTTATCGGGTAAAACAAATGTCTGCTTCGCAGCCGCTTGTTTTCCTTCCGATAAGCCTACACTCTGCAACTTCGTTCCTTCGTGTAGTAGCTCTAGAGCTTCGCTCTATCGCTAACTTATCGGGTAAAACAAATGTCTGCTTCGCAGCCGCTTGTTTTCCTTCCGATAAGTTACATTATATACAACTTGTACTTTTATATCAATAATAATGCTTTCTAAATATTGTATTTTTATTAGACCTAAGAAGATAAATGCCGTATAAAAATTACATATTTTACCACTCATAATTAAATAAAAAAACATCAAACTAATAGTATATTAAGGAGGTAATAAATATGGATTCAAGAGGATTAGATTATACATTATTAACAATTGCAATCATTGGAGCTGTGAACTGGGGCCTCATTGGATTTTTCCGATTCGATCTTGTTGCATTTCTTTTTGGAGAAATGACTGTTTTTTCAAGAATCGTATACGGCATTGTTGGGCTATCCGGTCTTTATATCATTAGCTTATATGGTAGAATTGGTGCAATGAACAAAGCTTAAACTTATGATTATCGATTAAAAGGAATACGAATGTATTCCTTTTAATCGCAATCCAATCAATTACATAATTCAACTTGCACCTTTCAAATTAGAATGCAAAAAGTTGCTCTTGTTATGAATAAAAGCTGTTGCTTCTAGGCAACAGCTCAATTTTTCATGTTAAGAACTTTTTATCTATGAAAAGATTTATCTTTTTGTCTTTTTTATAATGATTCAATTAAATATGATTTTACCATATCTGTTAAATTACTTTCATCATCTGAAACACTAATTGTAAAATTCACTTTGAATTTTTCACTTATCTTTGATAGTTTTTCAATCGCATGATCTATTTCTAAATTGTCAATATGTGCAATTTTTAAAAAGCTATCAAGGTAAACTTCTTCTAAATCATAGTCCTGCGAAATAATTCCACAAATAAAACCAATAAATTCATCACAATTTTCAAGTGGATAATCTAAAACATTAATTAATCTAACTTTATTACTAAGTTCATGAATATTTCTTGTGCTCTTATCTAAGTAGACGATATTTCCTGAAGTACTTTTTACCTTATTGTTCACTGAATTAAGTAGTAACTTTGTCTTTCCCTTACCCTTTTTTCCTACAATCAAACTTATCATTGTAATCTCCTCCTTAGACATATTGTTCCAATAGAAAAACACAACACTCGTTAATTGATTTATGATTTAATTCATTATAGCCTAAATAAGAGAAAAAAACAACTACTATTTGTTGATTTCGCCCAAAATGTCAGTCATTTGCGTATACAAAATACTTCTACTTCCAGCCTTTAAAACAATTGATATATATGGGTTACCTGACTCATTTTTACTTAATAACACCAAACAAGACCCCGCTGCATTCGTCGTACCTGTCTTTCCACCAATAACAGTTACTCCTTCTGGAGACTTTTCATCGCCTTTTAAATATAAATTAGTGGTTTTAAAAGTGATTTCTTTTGATGAACCATTACTTAATGTATAAGAGGTTGTCCATGAATCAGTATTAATAATTTCTACAAATTTATCATATTTCATAGCAGCATTAAAAATCAGATACAAATCATATGCAGTTGTATAATGATTTTCATCTGATAATCCATGTGGGTTAACAAAATTAGAGTTTGTAGCACCAAGTTTCTTGGCTGTTTCATTCATTAAATCAGAAAATTCCTCTACACTTCCTGATATATATTCTGCGATAGCAACACCAGCATCATTTCCAGAATACATCAACAAACCATGCAATGCCTGTTCTAACGTAATTTTATCCCCTTCTTTAAAACCACATAATTGAGCACCTGATTCCTTAATTTCTGCATCTTTTGAAACAGTAATTACATCGTCTAGCTTGCCCTTTTCCAGTGCTATCAAAGCGGTTAAGACCTTCGTTATACTTGCTGGATATAATTTTTCATTGACATTTTTGGCATATAATACCTGGCGTGAGTCCACACCAAACAAAGCAGCTGCCTCCGAAAGAGAATCATCAATATCATCGGAGAGTACATTGTCCGAAACAACACATAAATCAGCTGCAAAAGGTTTTAATGTTAAGTTCTCAGCTACATTTGTTATGTTATATGCATAATCACTATTTGTTATATCGTATTCTTTTGTAAATTTTTTATCTGCACAGCCTGTAAATAATACAGAAACTGTTAGTATCGTAATTAACGAAGTAATTACTTTATTTGTACATTTCACGCCACTCTAAGTCTCCTCTGTCAAGTGATTTGATCAATAATTCTGCAGTAGCTAAATTGGTAGCCAGTGGAATATTATGCATATCGCATAATCTAATTACATTATTTACATCTGGCTCGTGTGACTTTGGAGCTAGTGGATCGCGAAGAAATATTACCAAATCAATTTGGTTGTGCTCTATTTGAGCTCCTAACTGTTGCTCTCCTCCCAAATGCCCCGCTAAATATTTGTGAATATTTAAATTTGCTACTTCTTCAATTAACCTTCCTGTTGTACCAGTAGCAAATAGCTCATTTTTACTTAAAATGCCGCGATACGCAATACAGAAATTTTGCATCAATTTTTTCTTTGAATCATGTGCTATTAAACCTATATTCATACAATACCTCCTTAATATTTTTTAGGCTGAAGCCCAACATTAAAAACAAATCCCATACCAATAAAAATACTGACCAGAGATGTTAATCCATAACTTACAAACGGTAATGGAATACCAGTATTTGGCATTAATCCAGTTGCAACACATATATTAACAAAACTTTGGCAAACAATCAATGCCGCCATACCAGAGCAAATAAGTGTCCCCGAAAAATCTTTTGCATTTCTACCAATCCTAAGACATTCCAACGCAATTAATAATAATAGAACTATTATAACACATCCGCCGATAAATCCAAGCTCTTCTCCTACAACTGCAAAAATAAAATCTGTATGAGGCTCTGAAATAAAATTTCCATTTTTAACAGACGAAATAATATTATTATTAAGTCCTTTACCAAATAATTGTCCGGAACCAATCGCAATTTTTGAATTCAATTGCTGGCGTGCCAAATCAGAATATTGTTCTGGCTGCAGCCAAGCTAATACTCGGTTAGCCTGATATCCTTTTAGTAACTTCTGCCCAGGTTGCAAAATAATGCTAATTCCTATGATAAGCATTGGAATCGTAACCGCTGCAACACTTAGTATTATTTTATAACTTAATCCTGAAACAAACAAGAGTACGCAAAAAATTAATGCTACAACAATACTTGTTGATAACGCCGGTTGGGATACAATCAAGTACAAAGGAACACCAATCAAAACTGCAGTCAAAGCTAATATTCTAACAGTATTGATTTTTTCCTGATATTTGGTAAAAAACTTCGCAAAAAATAAAATTAAAAATATCTTACTAAACTCCGATGGTTGAAAACGTATGCCGGCAATTTCAACCCATCTAACTGCACCACCAGCATCGTCACCAACAACTTTAACTAAAAGCAACAGTATAATATTTACAATATATAATAGCCAATAGAAATTTAGGATATAGGAGTAATCCATAAGAGATACAACAAGTAAAGCCACTAATCCCAAGGCTAGTCCCATAATCTGTTTGTTCTGGAGAGAGGATCTTGCACTTCCCACAAATAGAACTCCTAAGACAGAAATCGCTATTATTAAAATAAGTAATCTAAAATTGTAATTTTTAATTTCATACTGTTTTAACATAAATATTCTCCAGTTTCTTTATTCAGAAGTCTGTTTCAACTTCTTAATCGGTATATTTGCATATAGCGCAGGAATTCCTTTACTACCATCAATGTCTGTTTGGGTAATTTGAATATCTAATCCCTCTGCATCCACTTCCAAATATTTTGATATAACCTTAATGATATCATTTTTAATCATTTCCATGACTTCTGGTGAGCAATTAGCTCTATCTGATACTAACACTAACTTTAAGCGATCCTTTGCAACATCGCTTGAATTTTTCTTCCGGAAAAAATCCATAATGTTCATACTAACTGCCTCCTTAGTTTTTCTTAAATAAATTCGCTATTTTCGCAAACAAACCATTTTCTGTACTAAAATCCATTAATGGCACTTCTTCACCCAATATTCTATGACAAATATTCATATAAGCTTTTCCAGCTAATGTGTCAGAACCTACTAATGGTTCTCCTTGATTGGTAGAAATAACAATTGCCTCATCATCAGGTACGGCACCAATTAAGTTTATTGCTAAAATATCCACAACATCATCAATCGACATCATATCGCCTCTTTTTACCATATCTGGTCTTAGACGATTTACAATTAAATCAATTTTTTTCATACTATTTGCTTCTAAAAGTCCAATGATACGATCTGCATCTCTAATTGCTGAAACTTCAGGTGTTGTAACAATAAGTGCTCGATCAGCACCTGCAATTGCATTCTTAAATCCTTGCTCTATTCCTGCAGGACAATCAAGAATTATGTAGTCAAACTCTTCACGAAGCTCGTCTGTGAGCTTTTTCATCTGTTCTGGTGTAACAGATGTTTTATCTCTTGTTTGAGCAGATGGTAACAAATAAAGATTTGGATATCTTTTGTCTTTGATTAAAGCCTGTTTAATTCTACAATTTCCTTCTACTACATCTACCAGATTATAAACAATACGATTTTCAAGTCCCATTACAACATCAAGATTTCGTAGACCTATATCTGTATCAATAAGAACAACTTTTTGATCAAGCTTTGCAAGACCTGTTCCTACATTTGCAGATGAGGTTGTTTTACCAACTCCACCTTTACCCGATGTTACTACAATTACTTCACTCATACTATGTTTCCCTCCAAATATTAATCTTAAAGTTTAGTTTATAAATTTATATCGTTTAGTACAGATTTTGTGATTGGTTCTATATAGATGTTTCCATCTTCCACGTATGATATTTTAGGCTCATTATCAAAATTTTTCTTCGTTTCGTCTGAACTCCTTGCAATAACATCTCCAATTCGGATTTGTACTGGATTCATCTCAAGCGCTACTACAAAAGAAGAAGTATTACCACTAGCACCAGCATATACATTTCCTTTTAATGCTCCTAGTATAATTACATTTCCCTTTGAAATAACTTTTGCTCCTGGATTTACATCCCCAAGAACCACAAGGCTTGTCTCTGCTTCCAGTACTTGTCCCGAACGTAAGGTTCCTTTGTAGAACTGTCCGTCACGTGAATTAATATCACTTAGCTTGTCTTCTAAAGTCTTCTTAAATCTCTCTTCACGCTTTTCATCTTCATCAATAATGCAAACTATATGAATTTTAGAATTTTGTGATATCACATCTAAAATATCTTGCTCTTCCTCTTGTGTTAGCTTTCTCCCTTCAAAGGACAAAACCATCTTCGCATCCTTAAAGAACTTTTCAGATTCTTTAAATTTCTTTGCAATTTCCTCTAATAACTCTTCATATGGAGTAGTCTCATCTAGTCTTACTACAATGCCATACTTATTACTCTTAATTACTACCGAGTTATTGCTCATTCCATATTTCCTCCTTTACCAGAGTTTACTAATCGCCTGCAACTTCTGAATCTGGCGGTGTCGCAGTACCTGTAATGATCTCCGATTCGTCAGCAAGGTTAAAATAATATTTAACCACATCCCTGCCAACTTCTGCTGCATTTCCTGACGTATAACCATTTGCTATTTGAACAGTAATTGCCACTTCTGGATTATCATAAGGTGCATATGATACAAATAATGCGTGGTTTGGTTTGGTTGTGACCTCTTGCGCAGTACCCGTTTTACCTGCCACAGGAAAGTCAATTCCTTTAAATGCTTTTAACTCTTCCACTACCAAACGCATGCCTTGATGTATTGCAGTCCATGTAGATGATTGTATATCATCTAATGTATTATATACTGTAGGCTGATAATCTTCAATAACATTTCCACTAGAATCTGTAAGTTTATTTAGAAGTGTCAAATTGTAACAAGTTCCGCCATTTGCTACCGTCGTTATATACTTAGAAAGTTGTACATTTGTAAAGTTATTCGTACCCTGTCCAATGGAGGATCGGATGGAATCTTCATTCGTAATCTGAGGGGATGATTCAGTTATTTCTATTCCACTTGTCTCTGAAAGACCAAACATAGTTGCATATTGCTTGAGTTTATCAAGACCAAGTTGGTTTGAGTATTGTCCCGAAGGGGTTGTACTTAGTCGATATCCTACCTCATAGAAAAAGTAATTACAAGAATCTCTTAGTGCTTCTGAAACATTTATTTTTCCATGGGTTAGATGTCCACTTTGATATCTCCAACATTTTGGTGCCTTTGGCTGTTCCTCTACTTTATCAAACACACCAAGGTCATCAATTATGCTATTAGGATCAATGACTCCTTCTTCCAGACCTGCTGTAGCCGCCACCATCTTAAAGGTTGAACCTGGAGCAGTCTTTTGTTGAGTTGCCCTGTTTAATAGCGGATAGGATTTATCATTTAATAATTTATTATAATAATCTGCATCAATGCTGTTTGCAAATTTATTATTGTCATAACTTGGATAAGTAACTGCCGCAAGAACCTCGCCTGTGTTAACATCCGTAATAACACAAGAACCAGAATTTGGCCAAAGAGCTAATTGAGCAGGTGTGATTTCAAGATTCTTAATTTTTCCAACTAAAAATCGATATGCTCCGCCTGCAGACGAAATCTCTTCACTTGGTGTTTTCCCTTCCTCTGTCTTTAATATGCCTTGTTCAAATAAAAGCATACAAATCTCTTGTCCAGATAAAGAGTTTTCTTTTATCATGTACTTGTATAGTTTCTTATCAAAATCAACGTTACTTTCTAAACTACTTTCGATATAAGTAATGAGTGACTGGAAAATCTCTGTAGAATCTGCATATTGACTTTCCACTTTTATTTTTGTGATGTCAATCCAATTCTGAGCCACTGCATAGGACAAATAATCTTTTAAGCTAATCGACTCATTTTTCCAAGCTTTGTACGTATCATCATCCGTATTAATGGAATCTTTTAATAATACTTGGTTATTGGTTAAATAATTCACAACAAAGCTTACATAATCTTTCATCTCATCACTAAGGTTTTGATATGCTATGGAATCACCATTTAACTGAGCGGCTATATTTGCTATAACCGAAGCTTTTTTATTTTCATATTTGGAATACACCAAAGCTTCCGTCTCATTCGAGTCTTCAGCAAAAAAATGATTGGTATCAATGACATTATTATCAATCAATGCAAAATAAACATCATCAATCGGAATTTGAATATCACTAGCCGTCCCATTTGCTTTTGGTACATATTCTTTTATATTTTGAATTCGAGATACTAAAATTCCCGCAAGTTTTTGTTCTAGAATTTTATATACTGCGATATGCAACTTTTTGTTAATGGTAAGATATACATCATCTCCAGCACTTTGTTCTGTCCTAGAATCTACTTTAATTACTTTACCTAAATTATCAACATAGACTTGTTCACTACCTTTTTTACCTTGTAGCTGTTGTTCCATATATTTTTCAATACCAGATTTACCTACAACATCCGTAAGTCTATAATCTTCATTTTCTTCTTTTAATGCATCTAATTCATCTTGTGATATTTTTCCTGTATAACCTATAATATGTGCAAAATATTCACTGTCTACATATTTTCGAACGGAGCCTTCTTCAATATTAACGCCTGTAAGGGTATCTTGATTCTCCATAACAACTGCTACCGTTTCGTCACTGACATCAGATGCAATGGTTGTAGCCAAGTACTTTTGATAACTATTTGCCGCCATAGCATAACGAATGGTTATAATCTTTAATGCTTCCTCCGCACTATACTTATCACTGACTCCATAATTTTTTTCATTCATTAGATACTCAATTACTTCCTTCGCTGTAACATTTGGATTTTCTTTCTTTTCAAAATCTTCTATTTTACGATATCCATATACGTCAGCAAGAAATCTCTTTAACTGTGTATCCTCTACGGTATAAGTAAAACTACCCGAACCATCCAAAACAATATTAAAATCATTGATGATGCTATCTCCATGGGATTCAATAATTTGAATGAGTCGATAAATAATTTCGTTTAATTGTTCGTTTTTAACCTTTCTACTTGGATAGCTACCATTATCTTCTATGGTTACCGCATAAGCTAATTCACTATAAGCAAGTAATTCTCCATTTCTATCAAAAATTCTTCCACGTGTACTTGGAATCGTTTTTTCTTTTTTAATTGTTAATGTAAAATTCTCCAAATATGTATCACCATTAACGATCTGTAATTGAAAAATTCGCTGGATTAGAATTGCAAACATAAAACAAAAAATAATTGCTAATATAAAAAGTCTTGATTTTACTATGCTTGCTATTACTTCTTTTATATTCTTAAACAAACTTGCTTGCACTCCTTTTTTCTCTAGACTCCAATTTACGGTTAATAGCTCTTATTACCCGATAAAAAACAATGGTAACAACAACGGTATACACAACTTCTGGAATGATAATGTGAACGATGTAATACATGATATCAAGCCTGGTTCGAAGAAGGAATAAAAACAAATAAATAATAAAACCATATACGAAATCACTTAGTGTAATTAATATAATAGGAAGCTTAATATCCTCGTCATAAAAAATCTTATTAAAAAATCCATTGACATACCCAATGTACATATAAACGAGTGCATAAAACCCTAACACATCACCATAAAAAATATCGATTAAAAAACCACAAAAAAATCCAATGATTAAACCTTCCTTCTTGCCTCTCATCAAACCAAAAGAGGATGTTATAATAATTAGAAGATTTGGTGCAATGTAACCTAAAGACAAAGCTTTAAATAATGTACATTGCAAACAAAAACATATAATGATAAGCAGAGTCAATACTATTTTTCGATTCATTCCTACCCCGCCTTTCCTTGCCTATTTCTTCAAATCGGTAATAACAAGCACTTCTTCTAAATGTTCAAAATCCACTACTGGTGTAATATAACCAGAGCTAGTTAGATTATTTGCATCCATAATTTTTTCGTTAATATATCCAATTAATATACCTTGAAGATATTTATCACTAATATTAGAGGTTACTACCTTATCTCCTACACTAACCAAGTTATCTTTGTCATTTAATTGACTAAAACGAATCATGCCTTGACTCATTAGCTTTAAGTCACCCGTCACAATACACCGATCCGATGTATTCAAAATCATTGCACTTACATTACTAGAATCATCAATGATAGAACGAACCTTTGCCCAGTTTGGTCCAACATCAATAATAATACCTACTAAACCGCTGCCAGCAATCACATTATTATTTACCTTAAACCCATCATTCGTACCTTTGTCAATGATAAAGGTACTAAACCAGTTACCAGGGTCTTTACCTGTAACTCTTGCAGCTACCTTATTATAGCTTGGATACTTTTCATCTAACTGATACAATTCTCTTAAACGTGCCAATTCGTATTTGTCTTGTTGTAATGTACTATTTTCAATCGTCAACTCATCCACTTGAGCTTGTAGGCTCTTATTTTCTTCTATCAACTTTTGAAGACTTTGTAGTTGGTCTGCTCGGCTGCTTATACTCCGTCCAATATAATTGATACCATTTTGTATAGGTACAAAAACATAGCCAGAAACCGTTTTTAACGGTCCTGTGGCTAAATCTGTAGTAAAAGTGATGAATATCATTGCCACGCAAAGAATCGTGACCAATAATAAAAGGTATTTACTTGGTAATGAAAATTTTGTTTTTCTTTTCATAAGATACCTCTATTTATCTGATATTATTAGAATTTTTAGTTGAATAAGCAAGTTTTCTATAAGCAGACTCATTTATCATTTTACTAAAGCCTCTTGCAACGCTTTCGGACGGTTTATCGCATACATTCACTTTTAAGCCTGTTTCTCGATTAAACATTTTATCTAATCCCTTGATACTGGAAGAGCCACCTGTTAAATAAATTCCAGCTCTGATGATATCTGCCCCAAGCTCTGGTGGCGTTCTTTCTAATATTACTTTAGCTGCATCCACAATACTGTGAAGTGGTTCACTAATTGCTTCATAGATTACTTTTGAACTAATGGTTAGTTCAGAAGGAAGTCCTGTCACAATATCTCGTCCAAATACACCAGCACTGGATTCATCTGGTTCAAGCGCATTGGCTAATTCCTTTTTTATCACTTCTGCTGTTTTATCACCTATAATAAAATTAAAGTTTCTTTTAATATAGTTAATGATTGCTTCGTCAAATTTGTTGCCACCAATTTTAATCAAACGACTAACTACGATACCACCTAATGAAACAATTGAAATTTCAGTCGTATCTGCACCTATATTAACAATCATAATACCTTGTGAACTTGTTACATCAATTCCAAGACCTAGTGCATCTACAATTGCTTTTTCTGTAATAAATACTCTTTTTGCCTTTACATTAGCGTTTTCTACTAAGTCAAAAAAAGCTCTTTTTTCTACCTCTGTAATATCAGTAGGTACTGCAATATAATAGTCTGCATTCTTTAAATTATTTTTGGATGCTTTTTCTAGCATCTTTTTAAGTATAAGTTGCATACTTTTAATATCAGCAATTACTCCATTACTCATAGGGTAAGTAACTTTAATGTTAGCGGGTGCTTTTTCATACATCTCAAAAGCTTCATCACCTACTGCAAAAAAAACATTTTTATTCTTAATGGCAACTATATTTTTTTCGTTTAATATAGTTTCCTCATCGTCGTTATATATCTTAATGTTACTTGTTCCTAAGTCAATTCCAAAAATATTACTAGCCAAATCATTGACCCCCTTCTACTTCGCATTTTCTTTATTTTTCTTTCGCTTTATCGCTAACTTATCGGGTAAAAACAAATACTCACTTCGTTCGTGCTTGTTTTTCTTCCGATAAGTTATATTTTATACAGTTTTTGTAATATTATTAAAAACTATAGTATGCCTTGTTCTTTCATGCTGATATATCTTTTGTCTCCTATAATAATATGATCCAAAAGCATGATTCCAATCAGCATTCCGGCTTCTTTAATTCGTTTTGTTGCAAGAATATCTTCTCTGCTTGGAGTTGGGTCTCCACTTGGGTGATTATGAATTAAAATAATATAAACAGCCTGATTATTTAAAGATTCAAGAAAAATTTCCCTTGGAGATATCAATGAAGCATTAACAGTTCCTTTTGATATCACCTTGTCACTTAAAAATTGATTTTTTGTATCAACCATGACAAGTAACGTTACTTCTTGGTTTACAAATCTTAAGTCTTCCATATAATAGTCTGCGATTGTTCTTGGATTATTCATGCATAATCTTCTTCTTGCAGTCGTTTTTGCAATCCTTCTGGAAAATTCTGCAATACATTTAATTTGAACTGCCTTTACCTTTCCAATCCCTTTGATTTGTTGTAAATCCTTTAGTGATAACCTAGTGATAGCAAGAAGACCTTCATCACTTGATATGTTTAATATCCGTTTAGCCAAATCAATTGATTTTTCTTCTTTTGTACCTGTTCTTATAATGATTGCCAATAATTCAGCATCTGATAATGATTCTGGTCCAAATTGTGAAAATTTTTCATATGGTTGTTCTTGTTTTGGTATTTGTTTCATTGTAAAACGAGTCATTTCGTCAAGATGTTTATTCATAGATTATTCTCCTTCAATATGAGGTTACGCATCTAACTAAACTTTATAGCCAGTGCAACTATTAATCCTTTACAACATCTCTCCAACTTTAAATAAGACATAAGGTAACGTCTTTTTGAATTACAATGTACGATATATCATAATTGCCAGTATTACCCCAATAATACCTGCTATCGTAATCTTAATATTTAATCCAAAGGTTAATACTAATATTCCCAAATTCAAAACAATTGGACTTTCAAATCCAAAGCTTTGTCCATAGTTTAACCAGTTTAAATAAGTCAAGCCTTCAGCCAGAGAACCAATAAAGCCACCTAAAACAACTCCTGCTAAAATCAGTAAAAACAATGACCATGTATTTTTATTTCTACTAAAACTCATAGAAACCTCCCTGCGCTTTTGTAAAAGTCCACCTTATGTAAACTTGATTGTATTTACAACAAACAACTTTAATTGTATCATAAATCAAATTTATTGTATATAAAATTTTACAATTTCGCAATACTTGCATTCTTTAATTTTTGCAATGACATCAGAATTCCTAGCTTTGCATGTTGCCAAGTAAGGCCACCCTGAAAATACACACTATAGGGAGGTTTAATTGGTGCATCAGCACTTAATTCTATGGAAGAACCTTGTACAAAAGCCCCTGCAGCCATAATAACATCACTATCATAACCTGGCATTGCCCAAGGCTCTGGAACTACATGACTATCCACTGGTGCCGCAGCTTGAATTCCTTTACAAAATTCAATCACACCTTCTGGTGTTCCAAACGTAACTGCTTGAATGATATCATGGCGACTCTCGGTACTGTTTGGCACTACTTGAAAGCCTAATTTTTCATAAATATTTGCAGCAAAAATGGCTCCTTTTAGTGCGCCTCCTACTACAGTCGGTGCTAAAAATAATCCTTGATAAAAAGATTGTGTAATGCCAAGGGTTGCCCCTACTTCTTTTCCAAGTCCTGGTGATGATAGACGATAAGCTGCGTTTTCTACATATTCTTTTTTCCCTACAATATATCCTCCTATTGGAGCAAGACCACCACCTGGATTCTTAATCAAAGAACCTACACATAGGTCAGCTCCTACATCAGTTGGTTCCATTCTTTCTACAAATTCTCCATAACAGTTATCTACCATACAAACCACTTCTGGTTTGATTTGTTTGATAAATGCAATCAACTCTTTGATTCTTTCAATTGACAAGGTTGGTCTGGTTTGATACCCTTTGGAACGTTGTATCGTTACTAGCTTGGTTTTTTCATTGATTGCCTTTTTGATATTTTCAAAATCAAAAGAACCATCTTCTAGCAAATCCACCTGCTTATAACTCACACCATATTCTTTTAAAGAACCTCTGGATTCTCTAATTCCAATTACCTCTTCTAACGTATCATATGGTTTTCCAACCGGTGAAAGCAGTTCATCCCCTGGTCTTAGGTTGGCAGACAACGCAACATTAAGTGCATGTGTTCCACAAATAAGCTGTGGTCTAACAAGTGCTGCTTCTGCATGAAAAACGGACGCGTAAACTTCTTCCAGCGTATCGCGTCCTAAATCGTTATAGCCATAGCCTGTTGTTGCCGCAAAGTGAATGTCACTGACTTTGTTTTTTTGCATTGCGTGAATTACTTTTAACTGATTATATTCAACGGTCTCATCTATTTTTTCAAATCTTTCCTTTAAATCTTTTAGAATGGTTTCTCCAAAGGTATAAACCGCTTCCTCAATTCCTAGTTCCTTGTACATACAATCCATTTCAAAATTCATAAATCGTTCCAACTTTCTTTATCATTTCTTCCAATACCTTTTGCCTGTCGTGTCCATAATCTGGTAAATGAAGCCATGTTACATCTGACTCTCTCTTAAACCATGTAATCTGTCTTTTTGCAAAATGTCTGGTATCCCTTTTCAAAATATAAATGGCTTCCTCTAATGTGATTTCATCATCTAGATAGCTTAAGATTTCCTTATAGCCAAGTCCTTGCATCGAAACCATGTCCTTTGTATAACCTTTTTTCTTTAGTTCACGAACCTCTTTAAGCAAGCCTTCTTCTAGCATACGGTCAATTCTTTGATTGATTCTCTCATAAAGTACATCTCTTTCATCATTTAGTACAAAGTAAACAAAATTAAAAGGAGATTCCTTTTTCTTTTGTTCTTCGTTGTGTTCCGATATCTTTTGTCCCGTTTGGTAAAAGAACTCCAATGCACGAATCACACGTTTTACATTATTGGCATGAATTTGTTTAGAAGCCTCTAAATCTACCTTTGCAAGCTCATCATGAAGATACTCTGCTCCTTTTGTTTTAGCCACTTCTTCTAGTTCTTTTCGATAAGTAAAATCTTCTTTATTCTCTGTAAAATCAATGTCATATAGTACTGCCTGAATATAAAAACCAGTGCCTCCAACAAGAATGGGAACCTTTCCCTTTTCATAAATCTCATTCATATATCTTTTTGCATATTCTTGGAATTTAACAACGTTAAATTCTTCATCTGGTTCAAATTCATCAATCAGATAGTGTTTCACACCATCCATTTCTTCTTTTTTAATCTTTGCAGAACCAATATCCATTTGCTTATATACTTGCATAGAATCAGCAGAGATAATCTCTCCATTGATTGCCTTTGCAAGCGCAATCGAAAGTTCTGTTTTTCCTACCGCAGTAGGGCCTGTTAATATAACGAGTGGTTTTTTCAAATCATCACCTACACAATACGTTTAAATTTTTTCTCAAGTTCTGCTTTTGTCATCGATATAATCGTTGGTCGTCCATGAGGACAATTATAAGGATTCTCTAAAGTCAGTAACTCATCAATCAATGCCGTTGCCTCTATATGGGAAAGCTTATTGTTTCCTTTTACTGCCGCTTTACATGACATCAAAGCAATTTTTTCATCTATAATATCAGGTTGATGTAGACTCACCCCATCATTTAAACCATCAATCATTTCAATTAGTAAGTCTTTTTGCGCAATGGAAAATAAATTCCCTGGAACTGCACGTACCGAGTATTCTTTGCCACCAAAGGGTTCTATCTCAAAGCCTATGTTCGTAAAATGCTCCATATACTTTTTAAGCAGTTCTTCTTCTTGCATCGACAAAGTAAGAATGATTGGAGGACTTAATAATTGAGACGTGTGTTCCTTTTCCTTTAAAGACTTCATGGTTCTTTCATACAAGACCTTTTCATGTGCGGCATGCTGATCAATCAGATACATTTTATCATGAAACTGCACAATCCAATAGGTGTCAAAGACTTGTCCTATTATTTTATGTTCATACTTGGCTTCTTTGGTCAGTAATTTTTCTTCAAATAAGTCTAATTGCTGTGCATTTTTTATAGCCTCTTCTTTTTCTAAAGATATACTTTCATGAAGCTCTTTTGTATTCGTATTATCTTTTTGTATATCGTCTGATTCTACTATTTTTTTCTTTGAAATCTCATCTTTTTTTTCTTCTTGCAATTCATACGGATTTTTAATGGAAAGCCCTTCGATTTGCTTATTCCCACCATATTTGTTGGCTGCTTCTTTAAACATCATATCTATTTTAGATAGAGGCTTTTCTTCTCTCACATAAGAAGTTGTCATTTCTTTGACTAACCGACTCGTCTCAAAGGGTTCTGGTGTCGGAGGTAATTTCGCTTTTTGCTTTTCGTTTTCTTTTTCTTCTTTAGAGAAACTAACGCTTGGGATTAACTCTCTTTTCGTAAGTCCATTTTGAATGGTTTGAAAAATAAACTTATAGATTTCTTCTTGATTGCTGAATCTAAGTTCCATTTTGGTAGGATGCACATTTACATCCAACAAGTCTCCATCTATCGTAAAATGAAGTGCGGTAAAGGGGTATTTATGTTGCATCATAAAAGTCTTATATCCTTCTTCTATCGCTTTTGCAATAATTCCACTCTTTACATATCTGCCATTTACATAATAATTTTCATAGTTTCGATTTCCTCTAGAAATTACAGGTTTCCCAATAAAGCCTGTTATTTTAACTCCTTCCATGGAAGCGTCAATTTCTATCAGATTACCCGCAATCTCTCTTCCATATACACTATAGATAATGTCCTTTAGATTCGTATTGCCTGACGTATGAATCTTTGTCTGGTTATTATTGATGAATTTAAAGGAAATATCTGGATGTGACAATGCCAACCTCTCAATCAAATCATTGATATAAGATGCTTCTGTGGTAGCTGATTTTAGGAATTTTCTCCTTGCAGGTGTATTGTAAAAAAGCTTTCGAACCAAAAAAGTCGTCCCTTCTGGCGCACCGATATCTTCTAGTCCTTTTTCCAAACCACCTTCTATAATATAACGAACTCCCATCAGACTTTCCTTTGTCTTTGTAATTAACTCTACTTGTGATACTGCAGCAATACTTGACAAAGCTTCTCCACGAAAACCAAGAGAAGAAACAGAAAGTAAGTCCTCTACACTTTTTATTTTACTGGTAGAATGCCGAAGAAATGCAAGTGCAGCTTCTTCTTTTGGGATTCCACAACCATTATCCGTGATTCGAATAAAACTGATTCCACCTTCTTTTATTTCTACTGTCACCGCACTAGCCTTGGCATCTATTGCATTTTCTACTAACTCTTTTACAACAGAGGCAGGTCGTTCAATTACCTCTCCCGCTGCAATCTTATCTATGGTATTTTGGTCAAGTAACGCAATGTTTGGCATATGTATCACCACCTATTTTTAATCTTATTTTGCAGCTTATAAAGTGTATTTAGAGCATCAATTGGTGTCAGATTTCCAATGTCAATTGTCTTTAACTCCTCTAATATATCATCATCCTTTACCGTATCAAACAATGACATTTGCTCTAAGTCTACTTCGTCAAGCTTTGTTCTCTTTGTTTTCTTTACATTATCAACGGAAATATTTTTCACTTTTGCCGTAATGTCTGCTTCATTTAATTCGCTTACAATCTCTTTTGCTCTTGCAATTACGCTATCTGGTACACCTGCAAGCTTTGCTACTTGTATACCATAGCTATTATCTGCACCACCTTTTACGATTTTACGAAGGAAAACAATATCATCGCCTTGTTCCTTTACTGCAATGCAATAATTATTTACACTATCAAGCTTACCTTCTAGCTCTGTTAATTCATGATAATGTGTGGCAAATAACGTCTTTGCTCCAAGTAGCTTTGGATTGCTGATATGCTCTACTACAGCCCAAGCGATACTAAGTCCATCAAAGGTACTGGTTCCTCTTCCAATTTCGTCTAATATCAAAAGACTGTTTGAGGTAGCATTTCGTAATATATTTGCAACCTCGGTCATTTCTACCATAAATGTACTTTGCCCCGATGCAAGGTCATCCGAAGCTCCTACTCTGGTAAAGATGCGGTCTACAATTCCAATTTTTGCTGAGGATGCAGGAACAAAACAACCGATTTGTGCCATTAAAACAATCAAGGCGGTTTGTCTCATATAAGTAGATTTACCTGCCATATTAGGTCCTGTTATAATAGAGATTCTTTGGTTTGAATTATTTAAAAATGTATCGTTTGGAATAAACATATCATTGCTTATCATCTTCTCAACGACAGGATGACGTCCATTTTTAATATCAATTTCACCTTTATTATTAATCACTGGACGACAATAGTTACCTCGCTCCGCTACTAATGCTAAGGAGGTAAAAACGTCAATTTTTGCAATTGCTTTTGCAGTTGCTTGGATACGAACCACTTCTTTCGCTATCAAATCTCTCAGTTCACTAAATAAATCATACTCAAGAGAAAAGAGTTTGTCCTCCGCACCAAGAATGATATCCTCCAACTCTTTTAGCTCTGGAGTAATATAGCGTTCAGCATTGGCAAGGGTTTGCTTTCTTGTATAATCGGCTGGAACTAAGTCTTTGTATGAATTGGTTACCTCAAGGTAATATCCAAATACTTTGTTATACTTTATTTTTAACCCTTTGATTCCTGTACGTTCTCTTTCCTTTGCTTCCAGATTAGCAAGCCAAGATTTTCCTTCCGTTTTTGCATGACGGTATTTATCGATTTCTTCATGAAACCCTTCTTTAAAGATGCCACCTTCTTTGATTGCAATTGGCGGTTCTTCTACAATAGCATCATCAATTAATTTAAAAATATCCTCTAAAGGATCCAATTGCGCATGGATTTCTTTTAATAATGAAGAATTTAATGTCCCGAGTATGTATTTGATATGAGGAAGCATAGATAAGGAGCTACTAAATGCAATCAAATCTCTTGGATTTGCAGATTTATAACTAATTTTACTAATTAATCGTTCCAAGTCATACACTGGCTTTAAATATTCTTTTATCTCTTCTCTTGATATTGCATTTTTATTTAATTCTTCAATGGCATCCAAACGCTTTTCAATTTCTTCTTTATCAATTAACGGCTGTTCCAAATAGCTTCTTAACATTCTAGCACCCATAGCCGTTTCAGTCTTATCAAGCACCCATAACAAAGAGCCGCGTTTATTTTTTTCTCTTAACGTTTCAACCAGCTCTAAATTCCTTCTAGAAGAGCTATCAATCAACATAAATTTACCAGTTGAGTATGGTTGAATGGTAGTTAAATGCGATAACGAGGTCTTTTGAGTCTCATATAGATATTGAAGCAAAGCACCTGCACCAATTACGCCACAATCATAATCTTCAAGACCAATTGCTTGAAGGCTCGCAGCCTTAAAATGCTCTAATAATGCTTTTTTACACAACTCATCTTCAAAATACCAAGAATCCAAAGAATATACCGTAATGCCAAGACGCTCTTTCATATCGTTAATGTCTATTCCACTGACATAGAAAGAGTTGTTGCATATAATTTCAGAAGGTACAAACTTATTGATTTCATCAATTAATTTACGGTCTGAATCGACTTCTGTTACAAAATAATCCCCTGTTGTTACATCCGCAATTGAAAGTCCATAACGATCTGCTATGTAAACGATACACATAATATAGTTATTTTTTGTTTCATCAAGGGCTTGTGTATTTAAATTGGTTCCAGGTGTAACAATGCGAATTACCTCTCGCTTTACAAGACCTTTGGCAGTTTTAGGATCCTCCACCTGCTCGCCTATTGCAACCTTATAACCTTTTGATACTAATTTATTTAAGTAGCCGTCTACTGCATGATAAGGAATTCCACACATAGGCGCTCTTTCTTCAAGACCGCAATCTTTACCAGTTAACGTAATTTCTAGCTCTCTTGCAGCAGTAACAGCATCTTCAAAAAACATTTCATAGAAATCACCTAGTCGATAAAATAAGATGCAATCCTTGTATTGTTTTTTCGTCTCTACGTATTGCTTCATCATTGGAGTTAATTCTGCCACTGTATTTTCCTCTTTCTTTTCTATGTAATTACTGTAAGGGACGTACCTATTAGAACTACAATTCTAATCGTATACGTCCCTTATCATTTTATCTTAATTTATTTTCACTTTCAAGTACGTTATTGCAAATCAGATGAACCTTTTGTCTTACCAAGTGTGGCTGCGCGCTTTAGTGCTATGTCAATATTACTACAAATGTTTTCTTCTTGAATAACTTTATCAAAACCAGCTTTTTTGATAACGGATAACGGCTGATCTTGTATATGTGAGAAGATTAATGTTATATGGTTCTTTTGACATTTATGATGAATCTCTTGTAGAGTCTTAAGAGCCGTTGCATCCATTGCTGGTACTCCCTTCATGCGAAGAATAATTGCATTGACTGATTTTTCAGTTGGAATTTGAAAGAATTTGTAAGCAGCTGCAAAAAACATTGGTCCTACCACTTCATAAACTAAAGTATTTTTAGGAACTTCTCGAAGTAGAATGCGTTCTGGGTCGTTTTCATTTTCTTCTTCCTCCTCATCTATATACTTCCAGCCATTAATCTGCGTTACATCTGACATACGTTTCATAAATAAAAGTGCTGTTAGTACAATTCCTATCTCGATTGCAACTACCAAATCAAATACAATGGTTAGAACAAAGGTTGCAACTAAAACAATGATATCGCTCTTAGGAGCCGTCTTTACTAATTTTATAAACACTCGCCACTCACTCATATTATAGGCAACAACAAACAAGATGGCAGCGATTGCAGGCATTGGAATAAAGGAGGCGTAAGGCATTAACACTACAAGGATTAAAAGTAGGGTTATGGAATGAACCATGCCAGCAATAGGGGTACGTCCTCCATTTTTTACATTTGCTGCAGTTCTTGCAATCGCACCAGTTGCAGGAATTCCACCAAACAAAGCAGATGTAATATTTCCAGCTCCTTGGGCAATCAACTCCATATTCGAACGGTGTTTGCTTCCTATCATGCCATCTGCTACTACGCAAGATAGCAAAGATTCGATTCCTGCTAAAATAGCAATCGTAAAAGCATCAGGTAGTACATTCCTTACCATTTTAAAGGAAAAGACTGGAAGCTGTATGGTTGGTAGTTTGTTACTAATTTCATAGAGAGAGCCAATGGTATTTACTTGCATGTGAAAGAACTTTACTAACACACTCGCTATGATAACAGCTGTCAATGAAGCTGGTATTTTCTGGTTGATTTTAGGCCATACAATTAAAATAAACAGGCTTACAATACCGATAAAAAGAGCCTGATAATTCAAGGTATGAATACTGGTAAAACAGGCATGAAGTTTTTCTAATGTCTCAATCGGTGTACTATGTAACTGCAAGCCCAAAAAATCTTTTATTTGTCCAATTAATATTGTTACCGCAATTCCAGCTGTAAAGCCAGTTGTGATTGTATAGGGAATGTATTTTAGCAAGCTTCCAAAACGAAGGATACCAAACAAGATTAATATGATTCCAGCAAGAATGGTGGCAAGGATAAGCCCCTCCATTCCAGCACGTGCAACAACACCTGCAACAATACTAGCAAATGCTGCTGTCGGTCCTGATATCTGAACCCTGCTACCTCCCAAGAAAGAAATAACAAAACCTGCTGTTATCGCAGTATAAAGACCTTGCTCTGGTCCTACTCCCGAAGCGAGTGCCAATGCAATCGACAAGGGCAAGGCAATAATGGCAACGATAATGCCTGCAACAACATCTTTTATAAATTGTTCCTTTGTGTAACCTTTCATAACCGAAAACAATTTTGGTTTCATCTTTTCCATTTCTTTTTTATCCTCCAGCGTAATTCGTATTCGAAATAAAGTATGAAGCTTATATAGACTTAAAAATAGACGCCTCAATCCTTCGGATCAAAGCATCTATTATCCATCTTATTCCTCGTATTTCTTTTTTTCAAGCTATTGTGCTGTTTTTTTACATTTTCATCTATAATAACGAATAATTTCTTATTATTCTTCTTGCATTTGTATAGTTTTTAATTCTATCCAACTCTACTACCAAATGGCATCAATGCAAGCTTTGCGATTTTAAAATGCTGTAAACCAAAAGGAATTCCAATGATAGTGATACAACAAAGTAACCCCATTAATAAGGATTCAAGAGCGAGTGGAACTCCTGAAAAAATGATCCACAATAGATTCAACAAAAAAGAGCCAACTCCGCCCCCGTACTCCACTTCTTGCCCAAAAGGAAACAAAACTAAACCTGCTATTTTAAAACATTGTAAGCCAATTGGTATCCCAACAATGGTTATGCACCACAATACTCCAATTAATAGCCAGCTTATACAGGATAAAAATCCCCCACAGATACACCAAATAATATTACCAAGGCATCCCATTTTTAAACCTCCTATTTCTTTTCTTTATCTTTATATTCTATTATCACTTCCATAAAACGTCTTCCGTATTTTTCACACTTTACTTCTCCAACACCTGAAACTTGCAAGAATTCATCACGATTCATTGGCATCTTAGCACTCATATCCTTTAAAGCCTTATCAGAAAAAATAATATAAGGAGGCATATGCTCTTCTTTTGCTATTTCCATTCTGACTTTTCGAAGTATTTCAAACAAGTCTCCATTCATGACTCCTAATAATTTCTTTGCTTTTTTCTCCTTCTTTTCTTTCACCCTTTCTTGCTCTTTTGCTACCTTCATGTGAAGAATTTCTTCTCCATATAGTATTCTTTGAGACTCATTTGTCAACTTCACCACTGGATATTCATCATTGGTAACCGTTAAATATTCCTGCAAGATTAGATGATTCATAATCTGTCTGAGACGGTAAATAGGAACCCCTGATAAGGTATTATAATATTTATTTTCCGTTAATTGGTATTGGCGGATGCGACTGTTATTACTCCCGTGCACGGTATCGATAATAGTGGTCATGCCAAATCGTTGTCTTACCTGTTCAACACAACCAATGATGTTTCTTGCTATATCTGTTACGTCAATTGTCTCAAATTGCGTTAGGCAATTGGCACATTTCCCACAATAATTAGAACCATACTCTCCAAAATAACGCAAGACATAGTCTCTTAAGCATTCATTGGTCATACAATAGTAGGTCATCTTCTTTAAACGTTCATAGTCTCGTTCCTTGATTAATTGTAGCTGTTCGTCTTCTAATTCATTGTTTTCATTGTTATGATCAATGAAAAATTGGTTCATAACAACATCTTGTGGGGAATAAAGCAAAATACACTCCGAGGCTTCGCCATCTCTGCCTGCCCTTCCAGCTTCCTGATAATAGCTTTCTATGTTCTTTGGCATATTATAGTGGATAACAAAGCGAACATTTGATTTATCAATTCCCATTCCAAATGCATTGGTTGCTACCATAATCGGTGCTGTATCATAAATAAAGGCATCTTGATTTTCTTTACGCTCTCGATCTGATAGTCCTGCATGGTACTTTGTGACTGCGATTTTCTTTTTTAAAAGCTTTTCATATACTTCATCTACTGTTTTTCTAGTAAGACAATAAATAATTCCACTTTTATCTGGATTTTCTTCTAGATATTGTTCCACTATTTTGAATTTATCTTTTACCGTTTGTACAGAATAAAATAAATTATCTCGATCAAAGCCCGTTGTTAACGTAGTTGGATTGTTTAAATTTAAGATACTAATAATATCATCTTTAACTTCCTTTGTTGCAGTTGCAGTAAAGGCACTTATGATTGGTCTTTTCTCTAATTGCTTTACAAAGTCAATTATTTTTAAGTAGCTTGGTCGAAAGTCTTGTCCCCATTGTGAGATACAATGTGCTTCATCGATGCTAATCATCGATATCGTAACACTTTTTGCAAACGAAAGAAATTCCCCTGTTAAAAGTCTCTCAGGCGCAACATATATAATCTTATAGACTCCTTGTTTTGCATACTCAAGGGCTTTATAATATTGATTTGTTGTAAGGGAACTGTTTAAATATGCGGCATGAATTCCCGCTTGATTTAAAGACTGTACCTGATCCTTCATAAGTGAGATTAATGGAGAAATTACAAGTGTAATGCCTTCTAGTAATAGTGCTGGTACTTGATAACAGATTGATTTACCTGCTCCCGTTGGCATAACACCAAAGGTATCTTTTCCTTCTAAAATGCTATCAATTAATATCTCTTGTCCTTTCCGAAACTGTGTATATCCAAAATACTTTTTCAGTACTTGTTCTTTTGTCGTCATGCTTACCCTTCCTCATTGTGTCATACGTTATGTCATATTAATTTAACTCCTCTTATTCTATCATACGTATAAGGTAAATGCAAAAGCCTTAGTCCTAAAAAAGGGCTAAGACTTTATCTATTTTAAAATAAAATCAGTCGTTTTTTCTATCAGAATCTTTTGTTGTTCCATACGACTAATCTCTGCTTTATTATCACCCTTTTGCAGATTATCGCCACCATAAATTGCCATCTGGGTGTGATTTCCTCCCTCTATCTCAAGATAAGTAGTATCTTTTGGTAAATATGGTTTAGCCTTTTCTATTTTATCTTTTGTTGCAAGTCCATCGTTACTTCCCGATAAACTTAGCACCTCTAGATTAAGATCTGTTAATGGGTATCCTTTGGTTGTATAACTGGCATATAAGATAACTCCACGAAATGGTTCTGGTTGCTTAAAAGCTGCCATGCATGCAGATACACCACCTAGTGAAAAGCCTCCTATGTACCATTGTTCAATGGATTCGTATGTATCAATTACCTGAAATGCTCGGTTGTATCCAAACATAGCAAGGTTAAAAGGCATCTTCTGGATTACTACCATAATTCCACTTTTGGCGATTTCACTTGCCGCATAGGCAAAGCTTTCTGGTTCTACCTGACCACCAGGATAATAAATATACCCTTTGGTTGGCAGAGTCTTTGTTGGCGTAAATACAATTGTACTTCCAATTTCCTCCACCGTAACCTCACTTGTCGATTTCATAGCCAAAAGAGCTTCCTCGTTGGCAGGTAAAGAAAAGGTTAAATATTTAATTACTCCTATTAATAAAATGAATACAATGACACTTATTAGTAAAATGATTCGTTTTCCATTTATATGTTTTTTCCCTGTTTTCAATGAATCGTTCTCCTTCCAACTTCCTATTTAGGATATACTACCATTTTATGGGGTTAAGGTCAAAAGAAAAAAGTGAAAGCATAATAGTTTGCTTTCACTTTTTCATCCATATTGGAAGGAATCTTCATCCAATTAGAGGAACTTATCTATCGGTTTTGATTGATTTTAGAAATCCCTTCTCGCCTTACGTTATGTGTTTGATTTTGATTTTCTGGTTCACTTTTTTGAGTAATACTGTTAAATCTGGCTTGTTTTCTTTGTTCTTCATCCCAATCCGTTTGTTTCTTATTCTTATTTTCTGACATGATCTTTTCTCACACTTTCTTCTTGATACAAATTACGGGTTACTTACACCTACTAATATGCACCAAGGATAGGAAAACTATGTGATTAGAACTTATAATTTCCAATTGTCAAACAATTCTTTTGCACTATTTAAAAATTCTTTACTGATGGTAATATTGGTGTTATCTACCGTTTTATCAGCCTCTTGAATCGGAACTGGATTACATCCTCCCTTGGTCACTTCTACATCATCTTGGGAAAAACGATTCCCACAATTTTGACACACCAGTTGATTACCAACTTGTTCATAATATCCTCTTCCAGAACCAAAGCAAACCTGACAGGTGTTAAATGCTGTTCGAATGGTGCCATCGGATGCTTTTATGGCAAGGACCTCAAGCATGGTACCATCTGCATCATATTCATAAAATTGTGCCTGATCCGATATATCAGCAATCGGAATTATTAAATCTCCTGTTTCTGATAATTGGCCCTTTGTCGCATTCGTTTCTTTCGTTGTGATTGTTGCTTCATTTTTGTTACTTGCATTCTTTAGTAGGGATGTTGCCACTACTAATACTACTAAAAGTCCTGCAATTATATACAATAGGGATGGTTTCTTTACATTTTTGTTTTTTGATTTTGACATTTTTATCTTCCTTTCAAACAAATGATTCAATCATATAAAACAAATGATTTCTTTTATCTTATACCACACATATGTAGAATATATGTAGATTCTAAAATCAAATTAAAATCCCACATAAATAAAATTGACTCAAAAAAAATCAGAATAAGTTTTTATAATTTTGGTTATAAATTCTTATTCTGATTCTTTATATTATGAATGAATATTAATTACGGTAGCCTTTGGTCTTGACATGGATTCTATGGAGTATCGAATTCCTTGTGTACCAATTCCAGATGATTTAACTCCTAAAAATGGAAAATGATCTGGTCCTCTTTCAGTCTTATTATTCACTTGAACAGTTCCAACCTCTAATCGATTTGCCACATAAAAAGCTTCATTGATATTTTCGGTAAATACAGCAGATTGTAATCCATATTCGGAGTCATTTGCTATTTTAATCGCCTCATCTTTATCTTTCACACGAATGATTGGTAAAACTGGTCCAAATGGTTCTTCCCAAGCAAGGCGCATTTCAGTGGTTACTTGATCAAATAAGGTTGGAGCAATTAAATTACCCTCTCTTGTTCCACCAACCAAAAGCTTTGCTCCCTTTTCTTTTGCATCCTCCATTAACTCACTTACAAAGTCTGCCGCTTTTTCACTAATCAAAGGAACAATATCTACATCTTCTTCTAATGGATTTCCAACTTTGAGTGTAGCAATCTTTGCAACAATTTTCTCAATCAGTGCGTCTGCAACTTCCTCCATTACAAGAATTCTTTTTACTGCTGTACATCGCTGACCAGAGTATGAATATCCTCCTGAAACGATATTCGTTGCTGCTAAATCAAGGTCTGCGTCTTTTAGTATAATAGCAGCGTCCTTACCTCCAAGTTCCATTAGTAATGGAACCATACTTGTAATCTGTGAGATATGCTTTCCAACTTCGGTACTACCAGTAAAATTAATAAAATTAATTCCACTATGTGTCGTGATATAGTCTCCTATCTCACTTCCTTTTCCCGTTACTGTATTTAATACTCCTGGTAAAACGCCCGCTTCTTGGAATACTCTTGCTAAGTAGAGACCACAAAGGCTTCCTTGTGACGCTGGTTTTAGTACAATTGCATTTCCTGCCATTAATCCTGGTGCTATTTTTGAAGCTGCAAGATTGACTGGATAATTAAATGGAGATATCGCAAGTACTACTCCTAGAGGTTCTCTTTGTACAATAGAAATCTTATTATTTTTCACACCTGGAAAACTATCTCCAGGAATACTCTCGCCTGAAATATTTTTAGCTGTATCCGCTGTAAAACGGATGAAATCTGCGGTTCTATCCACTTCACTCTCACAGCTTTTTCGATCCTTTGCAATTTCTTTCATCATTAATTCTGCCAATTCCTGCTTATTTGCAACAAGAATATTAGCTGCTTTATAAAGGATTTCAGCTTTTTCATCAATGGTGACATTCTTCCATAACTTTTGAGCTTGCTTTGCTGTGTCAATGGCTATGTCTACGTCCTCCTTGCTCATGGCAGGAACACTTCCTATTTCTGCATTATCTATCGGTGAATAAATGGTAATATAACGTTTTTCTTTACTTTCAACCCAATTTCCGTTAATTAGGTTTCTATAATGATTATCTTTATCTTTCATAATGTTTAACATACGTTACCTCCTTTTGAATTGTTTCTACTAACTTTAGTTATTGTTATGCAACTATTGTATTACCAATATTATATAATATTTCCTACTTTGTCAATATAAATATAGGACAATCTAAATGCTAACCTTTAAACTGTCCTAAACTTATTATATTCATATATTATTATTCTATTCCTGTCTTATAGAGCAATTCTTGAATTGCAATTGTACTTTTACTATAACTTTTAATCTCTTTTTCCAATGCCTTAGTTGCTTCTTTTGCGCTAACATGCTGCTTTTCTTGTCCATCCTCGCTTGGATACGTCCAGCTTACTTGACTTAAATTATCGGTCAAGGCAATTAATACATAGGCATAGTTTCGCATCGTTTCATTGAATTCTTTTTGGTTAAATTGCTCTACTTTGTCTATAAACTCAAAGGTCCATCCATATGGCTCCTCTTTTGTTTGTAGAGAAACTTTATAATCTCCAAGATACTTTTTTATATTAATTACGGATGCTAATCTGTTATTCGCTTGCATATCACCGATATAAGGATTTTTGGCTTCAAATAACTGTTCAGCTAACATACCTGGAATATCATTTCCATAGCAAGGATAGGTTTTAACATAGGTTCGAACTTCGTCACTCACCTTCGTTAAATTCATATCCTGCTCCCAAATGAGTTGTGAGTTATGTTCTGTTGGGCGCTTGGCATTCGTATAATAAATCTTTGTGATTCCATTATTTCGAACTTGAAATAACCAATTGTTTTTAGCCACTGTGTTCATGCCAAAATCATATTTCATATTTTTTTTGCCAAAAAAATTATAACGAGATGCATATATCGTAATATAAATTTCTTGATTTTTTTCTTGCCATTTACAATCTTTTGCATAGACTGTATCATCGGATTCCAATGTAAAAAATATTTTTCCATTTTCAAGTTCACTTACATTACTAATTATTACTTTGTCACTTGCAACTGCTTCATCAAGATTTGCATACACTATAAAATTCAAAACTGCAATGAAAATAATTCCAGCAAGAATCAGTCCGAATAAAAGTAACCTGTCTTTTGTATTTTTTAAATTATCTGTATTTCCTTTTGTTTTCATTTTACGTCTTCCCCGTCATTCATAGCTTAAATCATTTTTTAATTATTCTTTGTTAAAATTTCGTTGGTTACAAAATTCCCATTATAAAATAAACAAAATGACGTAAAAGGGGTTGGTACATAACATGATTTTGTTTGGTAATTTGAATAAAATCCATATCTATTTTCCTCTTCTTTTATTACGAAATCATTTCACTTTATTCATTATACCATTATTAAGACGACACTTATCTGTCATATTTCTTAATCTATTATTAAAATTGTCTTGTAAATATTTCTGAATTTTCCAAAAGACTTTCGATCGTATCAAATCCTAGCTGATGCAGTAATTCTATTACATATGGATTCTGGGCAGGATTTTGATAAGTTGCCGCCTCACCATATTCATTGACCGCTTTCGTTCCATCCTCTACATTGGTTACTGCTTTTGGACCACCAACACATCCTCCTCTACAACCCATTCCCTCATAGAAATTCGCATTTGATTTTCCTTCCATAAGTTCTTGTATCATGGCTTTACACCCAGGTACACCATCTGCTTTTTTAATCTTAATTTTAATCTTTCGATCTGGACGAATGGAATTCAGGGTATGTTCGACTGCTTCACTCACCCCTCCTGCTCTTGCATAGATTCTTCCTGCTTTCGAGGAATGATCTTTTTCACTTTCCTCCATTTTAGATGGATCAATTGCAAAGGCATCAAAGATATTTTGCATTTCTTGAAACGTTAATACATAATCCACATCTCCTACCAAATCCTTTTCTCTTGCCTCTGCTTTTTTTGCCAAACACGGTCCAATAAATATCGTCAAGGCTTCTGGATGTAATGCCTTAATTGTTCTTGCACACGCAACCATTGGTGATACAGCACCTGGAACATGAGGCATTAACTCATGATATACTTTTTTTATCATTGCAATCCACATAGGACAGCAACAACTTGTCAACTGAAAATCACTTTCGTCATTAATATTTTTATCAAATTCGAGTGCTTCTTTGAGTGTTAAAATGTCAGCAAATAACGCTACCTCAATCATACCGTCAAATCCTACCTTTTTCATTGCACTTCGAAGCTTGCCTGGGGTAACATTCTCACTAAACTGTCCTAAAAATGCAGGTGCTATCATAGCGTATACAAGGCCTTTTGAAGAACGAATTGCCTTTAAGGCTGGAATAATGTCTGTACTTGATTTCAGTTTTTCATTTGCACATCCGTCCACGCAGTTCGAACATCCCATACATAATTCAGGATCTATCGCAATTCCACCTTCGTCTCTTATGCTAATCGCCTCGAAGGGGCAACGTTTCACACATTCACTTTGGGACTCATCTTTACACTCACACTTACCTGTTTTAATTACCAAAGGATGTTTGGCTGGATTTAAAAGGCAATCTAATTGATGTGGGTCAAAGTCTTTTGCATTCTCTTCTAGTTGGTCTAATTCTCCGTTGATGGTTGACTTAATTGCAAATTGGTAAAGCTCTTGAAATGTTTTCATATAGTCTCCTCCTATGTAGATATGTTGGATTTCTATTACGCACAAAATAATTATTGTTATTATACCACATTCTACATTTTATAAGCCTTTGAATCAAATATTTTATAATTCTTTAATGATAGCTTTACCAAAATAATGCTTTTTTTATCCCTAATATTTTCGAATTGGGAATTGAAGTTGTGTTAACCACTCATCCACCGAATCTTTGTTCCACGCTCCATCTATAAATTGTTCTCTTGGTAATCCTATGATTTCATAGCCGTTTTCTTCAATAAAACGAATGACCGCACGATATGCTTTTGGAAAATGAATATAATCACCTTTATGAAGAACGCAGGCAGCCAAAGGTATGGCAGGCAATGTTTTAAATTGAATCAACTGTGAATCTTGTTTTTTTTCAGTTACTTCTTCACAGATTTCAACGTCAATGTCACATTCTTTGTATTCTCCATCATGATAAATATTAAAACAATATTCAGGCTGAGCACATTCACATCCCAAACGTTCCATTTCTAAACCCATTTGAGGAATCACATCAAACAACGCATTATAGTTTGGTACAATGGTTCGCATCGATGCTACAATTATTTCTGGTAATTCCTTAATTACCACATGATAATCATAATCGCCATCTTTGCTGGTCAGATAACTTTCTACTCTCGAAAGCTTAATTGTTTCCTCTCCTATTTTTCGAAGAATCTCATTTCTTTTACGTTCCAGCAATAATTTTTCCGAAGTACCATTTTGAATTTCTTTGATTTCTTCCAAAGAAAATCCTACATCTCTTAAGGCTATAATCTGATGCAAAATCGGAAGTTGCTTTGATGTGTAGTAACGATATCCATTCGTTTCATCTACATAATCTGGATGCAAGAGTCCAAAATTATCGTAATGCCTTAGAGCTTTAATTGTTACTTTGTTCATTTTAGAAAATACACCGATTTTATAAATTCTCTCTTGCTCTTTCGCTTCATTCATAAATTCGTTTCCCATAAATTCTCCTTTTACTCCCAACGAAATGTAACCACTGAAATGGTAACACCGATTACGGCAACTGCAAACATAATTACAATGGAAGTCATCAATCCATTCACTGGCATTCCTAAAGAAAAGCCTTTTAATAGCTTTATTCCTTGCGTAAGTGGCAATACATTGGATACATTTTGCAATGGCTTAGGAAATATCTCATAAGGTATCGTAGCTCCAGATAAAAATAGCATTGGAAAATAAACAACACTGGAAACTACATTTGCTAATTTAACCGACCTACAAATACTTGCAATTACCATTCCAAGACTCAACATAGATATCATTACCAAAAGATATGCCATACAAAAGAAAACTATTGAGCCTTGCATGTAATACCCAAACGCAAACACTGCCACCAACACAATGGCTATTGAGGATACCATTGATAGGAGGATACTTAATACAACTTGTATTAATAATAACATAAGGGGGCTAATTGGCGTTACAAAAAAGTGCTTTAATATTTTTTTATCTCTGTAATCGGCTAGTGTTATTGGAAGTCCCATAAAAGACGTTGCGCAAATCCCAACTGTAATCAAAGACCCAAAGGAGCCTTGTAAAAATGTATAATCAGCTCCCTCATAGGCAGGTTTGTTTCCTGCGATGAGGCAAATCAAAATCATAATTCCTACTGGCATACAAACACCAAATAGAATACTCTCTACTCCTCTTAATGTTAGCTTTCCTTCTATTTTAAGTATTGTAAAAAAACGTTTCATTTTGTTACCTCCTCTCCTAAGTGCCATAGATAGGCTTCCTCCAAACTTTCGTAAGGACTCATTTTAATAATCTCATCAATCCTTCCCATTACAACAATTTTCCCACCTTTTAAAATACAAATCCTATCACAAAGTTCCTCCACCTCATCCATATAATGAGACGTTAATAGGATTGTCATTTTATTTTTCTTTAAGGCCTTTAATGTCTGCCACACTTGCCTTCTGGCTACCACATCAAGACCTGTAGTTAGTTCATCCAAAAAAAGAACCTTTGGTTTTGGTATTAGCGCCAAAACAACCGCAAGTTTTTGCTTTTCTCCACCAGATAATTTTTCAACTGCCTGTCTTTTTAAGTCAATTAGTTTAAATTCCGTTAATAATTCATTGTAATCCGTTGTTTCCTTATAGAGGGCAGCTATTTCTTCACATATCTCATATACCTTAATATTCGTTTGAAAACTAGAGGCTTGAAGCTGTACCCCAATTTGTTCGAATAATGATTTACGTGTTTTAACTGGATTTTCACCAAGTAGCTTTACTTCTCCATTTTCCATTTTCTTTAGTCCTAACATACAATCAATGGCAGTAGACTTTCCTGCTCCATTATGACCTAAGAGTCCAAATACCTCTCCTGTTTCAACGGTAAAAGAAATATCCTCCAATACCTGCTTTGAGCCAAATTTCTTTGAAACCTGGTTTACTTCTATGCATGCATTCATTTCACATTCCTCCTTTTTCATACTTTATGCTAAACGCTTCCCTAGGAGGAGAGTCAATCCATTTTTTAAAATATTTTCTTTTTCATGAACTTATACTCATGAACGCAAAAAAGCCTGTAATTCACTACAAGCTTTTCTTCAAAATTTAATCTTCTATATATAAGTTTTTTATTTTATTTAGAAATAAAAATAGCAAGTATCCAACCTGAGCACCTATTGTATTCATAATAAAATCATCAATATCTGCACTTCTACCTATAAAATATTGTAATATTTCTATCAGCAAAGATATTGCCATGATTACTCCAACAGTCTTCCAATTTGATTGAAAAAAATTGAATATACATGGTAACAAAAAACCAAACGGAATCATTATAACAATATTAAGAATTACTTGTTTTAACATATTACGAATGCCCATATCGTAAATCTCAAGCAAACTAATAATTGGTATTATGTTGGGTTGATGTCTTATTTCATTAAACTTTAAGCCGCCAGATATTCCTATTAACACCTCATATAGCATTATTAGATAACATATAAATGCCACTAATAGTATATATTTATAGGCTACAATTTTCTTTTTTTGTACTTTAGAAATAAATATATATATGAATAATGTGCTAAGAAGCGCTATTGCTATAAAAAGTGGTATTTTAGATATGAGCAACATATAAGGTATTTTCATATTATCTTATCTCACCTCTCTACGATTACAATTCTCTTATATAGAATTAATATAAAAGTTTAGTTTATTAAATACTTATAAACGAGAGCAATCCTCAAAAGAGAATTTTTCTCGTTCATTTATTTCACTGGGAAAATACTATGGACACATATACCTGCAATAGACAATGATAATTTTCTTTTCATTTTTAGCATTTTCGTTTTTTGTATTAATAAAATTACATTCTCACCTCCTTAAATAAAAAATTAATATGTTTTTATTAATGCATTTCATGATGATTTAACTATACTATAATTTTAATCGCTTTTCAATATGGATATATTGTTCTTTGCATCAACTCATAAAATGATCTTACAACAAAAAAATCCTGTAATTCACTACAAGCTTTTCATAAAATTATCTTATTTTAATCTCTTTCTACATTTTCACGCATAGTATCAAATTCGTTAGTCACTTCATCTTTGTTTCTTCCTTGTGCTCCTGAATTCATTTGATAATAAATATAAAACTCCTATCCTTTACTTGCACAAAAATAAGGCTAGTGTCTTTTCTACACCAGCCTATACGTTAATCAAAATGCAATTATCATGAAGTGAGAATGCTTACCACTTCTTCTATTCCTTTTTTACCAAAGTGTACCTCTTCATCATTAATCACCATACAAGGAACACTCATTACCTGATATTTCTTTTTTAGTTCAGGGAAATGCATCAAGTCAATCATCTCCGCTTCAATATGTTCGGAAAGAGATGCCGCTTTTTGTGCAGCCATAACCGTTTCTGGACACATTGTGCATGATAAAGACACCATAATTTTTATATTAATCAGCTTATCAATACCTTTTATCTTCTCTTTTATCTGTGCATCTATCTCTTGACCTGGCCCAGCAACATTATATAAGGCAATGATAAAAGAATTTATCTCATGCCCGCCTGGCACTCCATGAAAGGAGATTCCACTGCTTTTGCCGTCATGATAACACACTTCAATGGAAGGCAAGAGTTGTTGTGTGCCTTCTTCTTTTGGTACAATAACCGTAATCTGGTCGGTTAATTCACTAAGTTCTTCTAAAAAGCCTCTTATTTCTCCTGATAAGGAACTATCATCTAACCATGCCTTTAAGACAACCTTGTTTTCAAATCTCGCAAAGACTCCCGATAATTGCTGTTTTATTTCTGCACTTAAAAAGCCGTTGCTAGAATCACCTGAACTTACTACGCTTTCTTTCACTTGCTTTACTCTCTCATGATTTTGTCTGTTTACGACTAGTTCAGGTATCTTTAATTTATGATGCATATCTGATACATACTTTTCTAATGAAGTAGCCGCTGTTGCACCGTCTGATACCGCAGTCACCACTTGGCGAAGGTTCTTGACACATACATCTCCAGCCGCAAAAACTCCATCCAAATTTGTCTTTTGATTGCTATCCGTAACAATATAGCCTTGCTCATCTTTCTCAATAATCGAAGGAAGCCATTTGGTATTGGGAACGTAACCTGCGAATACAAAGACTCCAAACGCCCCATCTGCTCCTGCTTCGTAGGTCCATTCTTCACCTGTTTGATTGTTTTTAAATTTAGCAAAGCTAACCATTCCCTCGCCACTTACTTCAATCACCTCAGTATTATAATGAACAGTGATATTATCCTTACCCTTAACTTCATCTGCTACTTTTTTTGCACAAGTAAAATCATCTTCTCTTACGATCATCGTTACATGACTGGCATACTTGGTTAAAAAAATTCCTTCTTCAACGGCTGCGAATCCACCACCTATTACAAAGACTTCCATGCCAGTAAAAAATTCACCATCACAAGTAGCACAATAAGCCACACCTCTGCCTTGGAATTCCTTCTCCCCTTTAAATCCTAGTTTGCGAGGATTTGCACCAACTGCCAGTATAACACCTAATGTCTTATAATTCCCCTTTGTTGTATGAAGAATCTTTATATCAGATTCCAATTCCATATCTAAAACTTCGGCATTGACAAATTCTGCTCCAAAGGTGTCGGCTTGCCTTTTCATACCGTCTGTCAATTCGTTTCCGCTAGTTATTTCAATGCCAGGGTAATTTACCACCTCAGAAGTAATGGTAATCTGACCACCAATTTTATCTTTTTCAAGAACGAGTACCCGATACTTTGCTCGTGCCATATAAATTGCTGCCGATAAACCCGCTGGCCCCGCTCCAACAATAATCAAATCATATAATTCATTCAATTCGCTCATATTTATACCATTCTCAACAAACATGCCTGCATGCTTATTAAAGTTGCAAACTCAAAAGATGAAAGTAATATGTTTGCATTTTCCTTTCTTTTAAATTCTTTCACCTTCATATAGTTTAAGAATACCCCGACTCAAAATAAGAGACGGGGTAATAAACTCAATGATTTTTATAATAAACCAACTAAATCAAGGCTTGGTTTTAATGTTTCAGCTCCTGGCTGCCATTTTGCTGGGCACACTTGATCGCCATGTTCTGCAACAAATTGAGAAGCCTGAACTCTTCTAAATAACTCATCTGCATTTCTACCAACATTACCAGCAATTACTTCATATGCAACAATTTTTCCTTCAGGATTTACGATAAAGCTTCCTCTTTCCGCAAGCCCATCTTCTTCAATCATAACATCAAAATCTCTTGCTAATTTCCCTGTTGGATCTGCAAGCATTGGATACTTAATCTTTTGAATGGTCTTTGATGTATCATGCCATGCTTTATGAACAAAATGTGTGTCACAAGAAACACTGTAAATCTCACAATTTATATTTTTAAATTCCTCATATTTATTTGCCAAATCCTCTAACTCGGTTGGGCACACAAAGGTAAAATCGGCAGGATAGAAAAAGAAAACGGACCACTTTCCTAACACATCCTCTTTTGTTATTTTCTTAAACTCTCCATTTACAAACGCCTGTACTGAAAAATCTCCTATTTCATTGTTAATTAATGACATCTAATTACCTCCTTCTAATTATTGTTAGTTATGTATAACTTTTGATTATCATAACATTTTATTTTTTGCTTGTCAATATTAATAATGATAACTTTTACTATTTTCTAAATTTTCTCATATTTCACACTCTTGTAAAAAATGCAATAAAAAAGAGAAGCGAATACAACGTTTATTTATTCCCATTCTCTTTCTCATTATACTTTTAAATTTCTTTTTTTGCTGATTCTGATTTATAAATTTTACGCTGAAGGGACAAAAAAGAAATGCCTATCATCATGATTGTATATAAAAACATAAGGATTCCAGAAAGAATCCATAGACCACTAAAATGTAGTATAGGTACAAAAATATTACTTATAACTGATGCAATGAAAAACCCAATCTGTAGCACAAAAGAAGTAAGGGATAAAAAGCTTGCTCTTAACTTACTAGGTATCAATTGATGCAGCAGTGTGTTTTCAACTACACTACTCGTTCCTAGAGTAAAATATAACAGGGCATAAACCATTATGAATCCCAACCGACTTCTTTGTACTGCAATCATTATTAAAACAATTGCCAGAATGAATCGACATCCATAAAGTAGTATCCATCTCTTTTGCTCTAACCTTGCAAGAATGTTACCCACTATAACATTACCTAACATTGAGGCAACAAAGCCTAAGGACGAAATAACACCCAGTAGCCAAACGCTATTGTTCTGCATTTCTTGAAAAGCTGATTGCCAATATGTTTCCGTTACACTCATTGCAATTCCTGTAAAAAACATGCCAAACACAATCCACCATAATCGATTGGAGTATTTACTAGGGGTATTTTGTGTTATCAGGCTTTTTATATTTGGAAGTCGAATCGCAACATTATTCTCTACCTGTTTAGATGATTTAACTACCTGATTCTCCTTTATAAAGAAATGACAAAGAAGGAAAGCCAATCCGTTTGCTATGATACACACCAACATATTAGATTGGTACTGTGGACGAAAAAGCGTTAATAATCCACCAGTAATCCCGCCTAATGTAAGGCCTGCACCTTCTACAATTGCTAACTTTGAAGTTATATAGGGTAAACTTGTCTCTCCTTTGGATTCTAGAACGTCGTCAATTAGCAATGCATCCAGACTTCCTGAGGAAAATGCTCTTCCAAATCCCATCATAATGGCTACAAATGGTAACAAGATCATATGATTTGTGAATATCAAAGTGACATTCGAGCATATTTGAAACACACATGCGAGCATAAATACAATTTTTCTTCCATAGGTATCTGCACATATCCCACTTGGTAACTCAAAAAGGAATACCGTGCAAGAATAAACTGCTAATAACAAGGGTAGTGTCTGAAGTGTGGCCCCTTTATCAAGTAATATAAGATTCAATACAGGTGCCATGATTCCCAATGAAAAATAGTTGAGAGCTAAAATAATCTGTCCAATTTTAATCATGTTTCCTCCACTTATTTCATTTTGTATTAATCTGTTATATCCTTCGTATTATAAAGCACTAAGGCATATTCCCAAGGATTTTTATCCTTTTGGGGTTTTGCATGTTTCTCAATGTATGTTTGCACAATCTCTAACAACTCGCTTGATTCTTTTGCATCTAAATAAAGCACTCCTGTCAAAATATCACCCCATATGTTCTTATCTATTTCCTTTGTATTGATCTTTTGTTTTACTTTGCTGATTTGTGTTCGAAACCCTTCGTATACATTTGCTAAAGAATTTTGTAAATAAACTTCCCTCTCCTCCATAAAATCGTCTTCGGTATCCAATCCTATTTGTACGGTAACTTCTGCATTCTTATAATAACTTGCTTTGATTCCTCTGATAATCTCTTGATGATCGAGTTCAATCACACCTATTGTAAGAAGCTTTTTAATGTGGTGAGAAACACTGGAAGCTGAAATCGATAGCTTATCTGCCAGCATTTTAGGTGTCATTGGTATCGCGTTAATTGCCAATTCGCGCAGAAGCTGTTGACGGATAGGGTTCATATAAATATTTAATTCTTCCTTTGTTTTTAATTTTATGTGTTTCATATAATCTCCTTTTTATCATTTCATACATTGTAACATTACACATTGTGTAACGTCAAGAAAAAAATAAATGGAAATACGAGCTTAGCGTATCTCCATTGCGTTTTACATTATTTTTCGTTGGCTAACTAAAATTATAAAGTCTCATCTTCTTTACATGTTTCAGGTTTTTAAATAAAACAATCGGTGAAAAAGGTCTTCCGTGTCCTGGATATATTCTCCTTGGCTTTACATTTAAAATGATTAACCAACTTTTATAAAATTGCTTTTTATTTTCCACCCAAATGGTTATTTTATGTAGGCTTGGAAGGCCATTCATAGCAGCGTCTCCTACAAACATAATACCATTTCTTAAAAGCAAAGAAAGGGAATCACTCGTATGACCTGGTGTTTCATATATTTTTCCCTCAATATAAGATTCAATTTCCTTCCTATTGTCTTCTTCAACAAATAAGCATCTGGATAAATATTTTTCTTCCAATCTTGGAAATCGATGTTCACCCATTCCCAAATACGCCATTACTTTACAAGTAAGTACAGCGAGTTCACTCGTACATCCTCCAATAAAATTATGCTGTCCCTTTTGCAATATTGGTAGTGCATGTTTACTTAATATGAGTTTTACTTTTTGATTGTGTTCTAGTATTTCATTAAGAAAGCCTGCATGATCATCATGTGCATGGGTAAGAAAGATATAAGCGATTTCTTGTAGTTTTAATCCATTTTTATTCAAGGCTTTTAAAAATGCTGGATAACCACCTTCGTATCCTGTGTCAATTAAGACATAACCCTTTTTCGTTTCATATATAAAATTATTAACAATTCGATTGCCCAGGTTTATGATTTTCATGTTTCCTCCCTTATAAATCTGTTTCAGTATCTAATATTGATATTTCACTTTAGTATATGCAAAATTATTACATTAATGTTTTTCATTTGTCAAATACTTTTATATCAAAAGGAGCCATGAAATCTATTTTACAATTGCTTTATCTTCTACTCGACATAACCAAAGCCAAGAATGGTAAATTTCTTTTCTTCATCACCCTCACTCATCTGCACTCGAATGATATGTTCCTTACTTTCAGCTTCATTAAAAACTAAAATTGCATTGCAGTGAATCCATCCATTTTGATGAGGATCAGCTGTTCGTATCACTCTACCATCAACATAAATATCTACTTTTCCAACATCCAATGCCCCAGAATCCTTAAAAATGAGAAAAAATGCTTTTGCTTTTATCTCTACTTCAAGATAAGGTCGCTGTTTGCCACCCTTTGTTCCATCATACATCCAATTATATGGGAATTGAGGTGTTCCCTCTAGGTTTTCATCCATTTCAACACACTGCAATTCACGATCTGTCTCTGTAAAATCACCTGATGTAATTTTACAAATATCATAATTTATCCTTTTATCTATCAGTTTTACTTTAGTAAACTCATCTCCTATTACTGCCTTTTGTAATAACAGTGAGAATGTTGGATCAACTGCTAATTCATCTTTGTTATCATAGAACATTTTTTCTACTACACAAAACAAGTTTGTCAGACAGTCTGCCATTATGGTATGACCAACATTACTTGGGTGGAATACATCATAGAAAAACTGATTTTTTGATAACACTCTTCCCTCACCATGTTTCATTTGAAACTGTGGAGTTACCGCATTCAACACACTTACCATGGGAAGATCATAGTGCCTTCCAACTGGAAAAAGACGCTCTTGTAAGTTCCAGTCACTTGCAAATACTGCAAAAAGTAATATGACTGCTGGATTATTGGGTAGCAATAAAATTTTCTTTACCAAACTCTCATAGCATTTTCCCTTTGTCTCATCCCCCTCATCATTGACAGCAAATTCAACAATTACTATGTCTGGCTGGATTCCATCTCGTAATATGTCTCGTTCGAAACGAAGCATTCCTAGTTCAGATGGCGTCCCACCTACTCCTGCTTTGACATAATGCACATTATCACCTGTTCCATATTTGCTTGCAAATGCTTGATAGGATTTGAATGCATAGCATTCTTTATTAATTGGTACCGCTCCCGCTCCTTGGGTAATAGAGCCTCCTATATAAGCAAGTGTTACCTCTTCTCCTGCACGAGCTTTTTTGATTGCTTTCATAGTTCGGACTGCATTTCCTGTCTGTATTAAGGAACGTTCAATCATTGCCTGATAATCTTTTGAAGTAAAATCAATCTCTGCTTCCTCTGCCACTTCTGGTGCCCTATATCCATCATTTAGGTAAAATCGGACACTAGCCCTTGCAATTTTTTCTGGAACCTCAAAAACAAAACGAATCTGTCCTGGTTCAAATTCGTCCTCTGTCCGCTCTATATCAGATAGATTAATTCTACTCTCAGCTCCATCCCCTTTTAGTTTTACTTTAAGTAGCGAGCCGCCTCCATACACATCCTTTTTTCCATACATCTGGAATACAAATTCAATGCTGTCTTCTCTACAATCGCTTTCAACAGAAACGCCAATACTGTGTACCAACTTTCTAAATCCTTCTGTGGTCTTTAATAAATTAAGAATCTTATTGTCCGTTATATTGCCAACAATTAAAGCACTATTCATTAGTCGTCCATCATTTTGATAAATAAAGGAAACTCCCTTTCCATCTATCTGCTTTGCCCCAAAAACTTCTTTTTCTCGCATAATATAAAAAAACGGTCGTCTCTTTTGGGGATCCATTGGTGCTTTTGGTCCTTCCATTTTTCCCTCCATTCTGATGCAAGTAGCAAAGTACGGGAAGGTATCTTTTGTATACCATCCCGTAAATATACTGCTGTATCTTTTATTTACTTTTTCTGTTATTTTATTTGCTGACTATTGGTTTGGTCTATATATGACTGCCAAGTATTTCTAATAGCCTCTGCTTTTTGTGCTGGCGTATTATCCTCGTTGATGCCCCATAAAAGATCTTCCCCCATAGAAATACCATTAATTGCTTTTTCATACATAGGAACGCCACTCTTAACCATAATGGCTAGTGTTTCATCTACCGACTCTGTATCTCTAAATGACTGATAGTAGCCAGATTTCCAACCTTCATAATCTTCATATCCTGGAACTGGATCTGTGTATAAGTTAAATGCAAAAGCAATTTTCCAAGCTTTTTCAGCATCATAGCAAGAAGGAATTACATATACGTTATCTTGAGCAAAATTAACATAATGATCCATACGAGGTCCCATTGGAAAACACACGAATCCAAAGTCATCCTCCATCTCGGACCAGTCCCCTGCTTTATATGATTCAGCACAAGTAAATACCGCTTCACCATTTGCAAATGCGGTAAAGGTATAATCCCATTCGGAATCTTCTGGATAAACCATTTCATATTTACTAACCAAATCAAGTGCCCAATTTAAGGCTTCCATTGTTGGGTCAGATTCTAGGGCATTGTAAAAACCCTTTTCATCTTTTCCAATAAACGCTCCACCATTTGAGTAAACAGCTGCTGGATATAAAGTACTTGTAAAGTTTGTCATTGCATGCCTATCAATTACACCATCATTATCTGTATCCTTTTGAACCTTCTGGCAAAGCTCTTCAAATTTATCCCACGTCCATTCCTTGTTTGCCTGTAATTCATAGATTGAATCAGGATCGATACCAGATTCCTCTAATAATCTCTTATTAAAAAAGATACCTGCTGTTGCTTGATGTGGAATCCCTCTCATACCATAAGTGGCATTGCCAATCGTCATTAATTCTTTCACGGAAGTTTCCCACTTACTCTCTGAAAAATCAAGACAATCCAGTGTTGAAAGATCATACATTAAATCACTGTTTATTGCGGACATTAGGGCACTCCCCTGATATAAGGTAAAAATATAATTTTCATCTTTGCCTGTAGTCGCATAATTTACAAAATTTTCTGGTGACTCATCAAAGGATGTAATTGCCTGCTCTTTGATTGTAAAATTATAGCTTTCCTGAATCCAATCTAAATACTCCAAGCGTGCCTCTTCATAAGCACTGGCAGCTTCCTCTTTCTCCCCTGAGCTCCACCAGTCTCCAATAATAATTTCCATTCCACCCAAATCATATGGCTTTCCATTTTCGTCTGTCAGAAGTTTATATTGTTTTGCTTCATTTGCATCTTTTGCTTCTGTCGCTTGTGCATCTTTTGCTTCCACATCATTTGTATTTGTTACATTGTCATTCGCCACCTTAGCTGTATCAGAACTGCCTCCACATGCAGACATACCTACAGCTATTGTGATTGCCATCATAATTGATAACACACGTTTTGATTTTCTCATTTTAAATTCCTCCTTTAATCTTCTTGCCAAACTAGAAAATATCGCGTTACATTTTAATACCAGTACTACTTAAGCTTTCCACAAATCCCTTTTGTGCAAATAAATATAAAATCAAAAGTGGAAGTATTACCATAAGCGTTCCTGTTGAAATAACACACTGTGTATATCCAACAGATGCTCCTGTTGCCTGATTCAATGTATGAGTCAGATATTTGTTTAATTGTTCGCCAATCTGTGGCAGTTGAATGGAGAGTAATTTTATATTCCCAAGGAACATCTTTGAATAAAAACCATCTGTCCACTGCCATACAAAAGCAAATAAAAAACATGACGTTAAAATAGGTTTTGCATCTGGCAGCATAATACGAATGAATGTTTTTAATGTACTACAACCGTCCACATAAGCTGCTTCTTCCATTTCTTTTGGAATATTACGAAAAAATTGTCGAATCATATATATATACAATCCATTTTTCAACCCCATACACCCTGCACTCATCATATAATAAGGAAGTGCAGAGCCTCTTAAATTAATTGTGTGTCCTGTAATCAATTTCATAATTCCAAACATATCAAAATACCTAAAGTGTAAATGTAAGGAAGAAGAAATCGTCTGGGGTGGAATAACAATGACTAACATAACACAGGCAAACCAAAACCTTTTGAATGGAAATTCAAATCTGGCAAAACCATATCCAACTACCGTACATACCACAATCTGCAAGATAGCGATTGTAAAAGATACAAAAAAAGTATTACATAGCGTTTTAAAATAGTTCATAAACTTTGCTGCCAGCATATAATTACTGGTGGTAAAATGCTCTGGAACTGAAATAACCATAGCGTTATACAAATCCTCTTCTGCCATAAAGCTAATGGTGATCTTATTAAAAATCGGTTGTAATATCAAGAAACACATACCAAACAAAAGAAAGAAGCGTATGATTCTATATGAAAAATTCTTAATGTCTTTCTTTAACAAATAGCCCTGTGTTTTTTTATTTCTTTGCCAATAACTCATATATTTTTTTTGCATTGCTTCTTTATTCATAGTAATAAACTCCTTTCGAAATAATGAGTGAGCTTATACCAATAATTGCAATTACAATCCCAAAGTATACCCATGCCATTGCCGAAGCAAAGCCATAATTCAAATCTACAATCATAGTATTACTGATTTTTTCCATGACCTGATTATCTGATCTCATACAAAAGTCTACAATCGTATAAACCCAATTAACTAAAAACAATGGACTTATCATTGGAAATGTTATTTTCCATAGACTTTCCCAACCAGTACAACCTTCTATTTCTGCTGCTTCATACATATTCTTTGATATTGTTTGTAATCCTGATAAGAAAATTATAATCTGAATTCCCGATGCAATCGCAACGTCGTATACACCATCTACAATTTCAAATACCTTTTTCAGCGCTCCACTCGCCATACCGCTAGTTGTTAAAATTTTTTGAATGATACTTGTGATACTGGAATTTCCCATTGAGCCTTGAATGGCATCTTGCACACTTGCCAGTAAAGAATTATCATATTCAATTCCAAGAATTACGCCAGAAGATAAGATTACTGGCAGGAAAAAGATTGCTCTGACAAAGGCACGCCCTTTGAATTTCTGGTTTAATATCATAGCCACAAAAAAGCTAAATACCATAATTGCCAGTGCAGTATAAGTCATTTTTCCAATATCCTCTGTCAATAGTCTGTTATATTCTGTATCAATGGTAAATGCTCTTATATAATTTGTAAGTCCATCAAATAACATATGAAATCCACCTGAACTTATTTCCACCTTACAAAAACTCATGTAAAGCGACTGAAAAAAGGGCTTTACCATAAATGTCAAAAATCCAATGATAAAAGGCATTATGAACAAATATCCAGATATTGCTTTTCTTCTTTGAAGACCCTTATATTTTTTTTGCCACTTCATACTATAAACCATCCCTTTCCAACCTCCGACAGTCTGATGCACTGCCGATTTTTTGATTTTATCGAATTACCAGATAGTCTCTAGCTGGGAGATTGCTGCCACCTGCTATCGTGTAGTCTTCATAGTTGTAATTCACATATACCTTTGTTTCGTCTTCATAGGTTGTTACAGTGATACCACTTTTTAGTATCTCATGATCTGTTATTCTCTGGTTAAAAGTACCACCAAGTTCCTTTTTGTATCTTTGATAGATGGAAATCATTTTCTCTTGCCACGCATCAAAGGCTGCTCCAAAATACTGTGTATAATAAGTGTTTTGTAACTTTGTGGTATCTTCTTTCATGAATGTAAAATACAATAATGAACCATATTCAGCAGATTTTAAAAGTTCTTCCTGATAATCAGTTGCAAGGTTTAATGCTTCTCCAGCATAATTAACGTAACCATGAATGGCAATCTGGTAAAAGGGAATCGTTTTGTCAATGATGGTGTACTTTGAGCCGCTTAAGTCCATATTCGTGATAAAATTCGTAATGCCAAGGGTATAGTCATTTCCCATATTCGTCATGATTTTAAGCCCCGAATCACTAATTGTTTTTAATACGTTTAGTTGCTCAATTTTTGCCTGCTGTCTGCTAACCAAATGCTTTTGGCTGTAATCTGCTGCAAGCTGGTATCCAATGTCTCGAAAGGATACTCCTGTTGCTCCGTAGTTTTTTGCAGCTAGCGAAAGATTCTCCATCATTTTGGTAATAAATTTTGGTTTTAATAAATAATAAGAATCCTTCCATTTTTGTTCTCCATAATAAACTGGATCAAACTCTAAAAGCTCCACCTTTTGCTTGTTAGCCAGCGTCGCACCATCCCTATATAACTCAAAGCCATCAAATAGCTTATTGTTATAAGCAAAATTTGTCACGCCATCAAAATAGATATTGATTTCATTCTCAGTTGCATAAGAGATTAGATTTTGCAAATCCTTTTTTCGGCCCAGTTCTTTTATTAAATTAACATCAGTAAGAACGCTCTGCTTGATTCCTCCATTCATCCAACCACTTAATTTTACAGACATATTCGTTACACCATTCGTACGTAATGTCTCAAGTATCTCTTGTGCTTCTTTATAAGTAGTAAGCTCTAATGGTTTCGAAACTGGCACTCCAAGCACCTGTCCTACCTTGTCAACGGCACCAATGATTTCCACTGCAACTGGTACATCAATGTCATCTTTCTTTGTAAAATTTTCGCCCAATTTTTCTACAAGATAATTATGATAAGCATTCGCCATATCCACATAACTTCCTGAATCAATAAAACGGTACCGCTCAACTATGTTTTCTTTTGGAATACTCTGTTCATATACAAACATCTCTCCATTATATTTATCCGCCACATCACACTGCTCTCTATGTAAAATACTATAACTGGCATTCACATAATTATAACTGTTGCTTCTTCCACTAATATCAGCACCTATAGATGCATACGCTGCCCCATCCTCTAACATACAGATGAAAGAATTATCATTTTTTGCCATTCCATAAACACCATAATAGTTTCTTGTCTCATGAACTAAGGAAGTTCTTCCCTGTGCCATATCCCAACCATATATATTAGAATAATAGCTGTTTTGTGCTGTCTTTCCATTATTGAAATTAATAATGGCTCCACCACCTTCTGGTACTACCATATATCCGTTTTCTGATGTCCCTGCCGCTCCAAAGAAAGGCAATACATTTAAAGTAAGAAGGGGATAATTTTCTTTATACTCAATCTCGTTCATCGGAATATCTACTACCAGGTCACTTTTGTCAAGTCGATACACCATGTTGACATTAAATACTGGCTTTTTGGAAGAAGAATCAAAGGAATATAATTCTTTTTCCTTGGCATACTCCTCTTTTGTATATCCTGCATCACCAAAATATGTTTCAAACTTTTTCTTTAACGTATCCTTTACCCCGTCACGCAATACATAAATAATTTCATCTTTTAGAATTGGATATTGTGTTAACAACTCTTCTTTGTTATCCTTTTTACCAAGATTGTTAATATCATACTTTTTATAGTACTGCTCTACTGTGTTGGTATCTGTATGACTCATATTGGATAATAACTCTTCCATCCGCTTTGCTGTGATGACTCTTGGAACAATATACTCTTTTTCTACCTCACCAATTGAATAATATACCTTCACATAATCATTGGTTGCCTCAATATTATAAGTTCTAGCAGACATACTGTATTTGTAGTTGTTATACAGTGTATCAACACCATTAATTGTACTGTAGGTCAAAAGAAGTGTAGATTTTAAATTCTCAATGTCTGTGGGAAGTGCTATCGTATCATCCTCTGCATTTAACGGATTGGAATACCACGTCTCCCCTGTGGATTTTACAGTCACAAAAAACTGTGTAGTAGATGAATCCATGACAAATTTCAGTTTATCGTTTTCCAGTATAATTTCCTTATCTGTACCTTCAAATTCATTTACCTTAATAATCTCCTCTGCTGTTTCGTCCTCTTTATATATTACTACTACCAAAATGACAGCTATGATTACTAGTAAAATCAGAATAGGAACCAAAAGACTTTTTACCTTTCCTTTCAAGGCTGCTTTCCTCTCCATGGCTATTACCACCTTATCTTTCTTCATATCCTTTTACCCTCCAACCTGTCACATTCGGAACATGATTTCTTTCACGATGGAAATGAAATATGCAATACCTTGGCTAGTCATACTAAAAAATAGCATTAAAAGAAAGACCATGACCATCATTGCAAAAAATGTTGCAATGATAAATAATATTGTCTTACTTAGTGTATATTCATGAATCTCCATCATGGCACAAATAATTAGCATTGCCACCCATCCAACAGAAAGTGCGGCGGCAAAATAATAAAAGGCACCCTCTTCATCTGTTACTACATTACTAAATAAAATCATAAAAAACTGAATGAGTGGATATGGTGTTAAAGCGTAGGCTGTTCCCATATAAATCTGTGACAGTTTTCCCTTTCCATCAAACAGCGTTGTTAACCCCCAGTTTCCTACACAAAACAATACCAGTGGAAATAAAATACTTGCAATATATAAGAAGATATTGATTCCTTCCCAATAAACCTGAAGAAACAAAAAACTTGTAAACTGAAGTTTCATTATCCTTACCAGCAACGTTAAGATAATTATTGTATTGGCTGCTGCAAGCGATCCTCTATTCTCATGAGTCAGGTCCCAAAAGCCATCCAATGGATGGGTTATAACATACATTGCATATCTTAGGGTTGCAAAATAATGACCGTAGGTTTCTTTTTTCTTTAATGAAACTTGCATACCTGCCTCCGTCCTACATCAATCTTTCTATATTTTCTGCTACATCAATTTCATGCTTGATTTTTTTTATTTTTCCTACCAACATTGGAACTACGAATAAAAATATAAGAATTACAACCATTAAACCAATGTGTTCTTCCACCCACTCTTTTCGATATTGCTTAAATGCCTTGGAATAATTGTGTGTATCCCATTTTAGTTTGAAATAGGTCATAGCTTCTTTATAATTTCCCTGACGCATTAGTGCTCTTCCAATGCCAACATAGGCAAGATCATAATTTCCATTTAAGGCTTTTACTTGCTGCCATGTGGTACCTGAAGCATCATAATCTCCTATATCGTATTCTTCAATTGCTTTATAAATCAAACTCCCATATTCCGTTGGAGTAAATACGGTAAAGCTAGAATCTTTTGAATCCAGTACAATAAGATCCTTACCCATATGTTCAATCGCTACTGGTAATTTAAAATATCCATCCAAGTTACCATTACCGCCAAAAGCATATAGCAAGTGCCCTTGTGTGTCATAGCCAAAAATTCTTCCTCTTACTTTATCAAGCGCAAAATAAATACCATTATCCAGAGCAGTAATATCCGTAATTAAAGAAGGACCTTTATAACCACCAGCCTCCCCCCAGTAGATATCACCAATCACATTAAAATTACCGTTTTCAATTAAAATATCTTTTCCCAGCAAATTCAGTCTGCGAATTGGCGAATCAGTACCAGCATCAAGCCCTGCCCCAGTAACATTTGTGGTACATGCAAAGATAAAACCCTCCAAATCTCTATATAAATTGTCATATTCGGTTGGAACAAAGGATTCCATTGCTGCCCGCTGTGCCTTCGTTGCAAATTTCTTCCAAAGGTAATCGGTCCAGTCATAAGTAACTTCACTAGCTCCATAAAATCCAGCAAAGGTTCCATCCGAATCGTATTTAATCATACCTTTATTAACATTATCTGCGATACAATAAACTCTACCTACTCCATCCACCTCTAATTTATTTGGCAAAAAAGCAGTCGTCTGATCAAAGGTTGCATCCGTTGGTTTTGTGAATTCCATTACATAATTCAAATCATCATCAAGCTTTAAAATACGCCCATTTCCTTTATCACAGATATATAAATATCCATCTTCTGATGCACAGACATCTGTTGGAGCGGATAATGTTTTTACTGCTACCTCTCCCTTAATCATATGAATGATACGTACTAGTTCAAAAGTATCCTTACTTACTTTTTGTAATTCCACAATCCGATTATTTCCTGTATCACAGATATAGAGGGTATCACCACGCACATACATCCCTGTGGCATTATTAAACCCTTGCTCCAACCCCAATTCCACCGATGTATATACGCCTACTGTACTGTATGCATCAGGCGAATACAAAACATCTGACCAATAATCATAATTGTAGGTATATCCTTTTTTCAAACCGTCATCTGCTTCTACCTTCGTAACCGTACCAATAAGTATGCAAACCACTACAGTTAATACAATCAAACTTTTTATTTTCCTGTTCAACATCTTATCATCCTCCATCTTCTTTATTCCTTCAAACCAGAGCTTGCCATTGTTTCAAGAATCTGGCTCTCAGACAGGATGAAAATTGTAATTGGAACAATCATAACGATGACAGTTACTGCAGCTGCCTGACCAGTTCTTGCAATACCACCGCTTTGAATCTGTTGCAGTGCATAAACCAGCGTTTTTTTCTCTTCAGAATAAATAAATGTTGCCGCTTTGTTATTCCATAGATTTTGAACAGAAAAGATGATGAGCGTAAGCCAAGCTGGTTTTACATTTGGCATAACAATTCGCATGAATATTTTTCCAAGACCAGCTCCGTCAATCATTGCGGCTTCAACCAGTGACATAGGGATTCCTTCCATGAACTGTTTCATAAGAAACAAACCCATAGGTGCTGCAAATGCTGGAATAACAATTGCCCAGTAGGTATCTACCCATCCCAGTTTACTAATAATTAAATAGTTTGGAATTGCTGTTACATACCCGTTAAACATTAAAGCGGTTACAACAATTGTAAAAAAAAGTTTTTTACCAGGAAAATCATATTTGGCAAGTACAAATGCCCCCAACGATGCAATAATCAAATGCCCTGTTGTACCTACAGCAGTAATGAATACCGTATTGAAAATATATCGAGAGAAAGTTACCCATGATTTTCCCATGGTTACAAACAGATCTTGAAAGTTATCCAGTGTTGGATTTTGTGCAAATAACTTTGGCGGAAATAAAAACAATTCATCTAACGGTTTTAATGAACTACTAATTGCAAACACAAGTGGAAATACCATTGCCAGTGCAAATAAAAATAACACGAAGTATATTAGAATATCACCAACAAAAGAACGATTGGGTTTTCTTTTTTTTATTATTTTTTTGTGTTTGGATGATTTTATTGTCTTTTCTTTTATCTTTTTACTCATATCAGGTTCCCACTCTTCTTAATAAACTCTGAATTGCTTTGTTACATATAATCATAATCAAAAACAATGTGGTTGCTATTGCTGATGCGTACCCCATTTCAAATCTGGAAAATCCGTAATCAAATAGATGAGTTACCACCGTTCTTGCTGCATAATCCGTACTTGGATAACCACATAACGCCATAGTAACATCACAAACACCAAACGCCTGTGTAATAGCCATTACCGCACCAAACATTAACATGGGTTTCATATTTGGCAATGTAATATACCACAATTCCTGCCAACGATTTTTTACACCATCCATATAACCAGCTTCAAATTGAGAACGGTCAACTCCTTGAAGACCTGCTACAAAAGAAAGAAATCCCGTTCCAAGACTCATCCATAGAATTACAATCATACAAACTTTAAGCATATATTTAGGGTTAGTCAGCCATAAAATTGGTGCACCAATTATACCAGCATTCATTAAAAATGCATTGACATAACCATAAGCATCACCACGAAAGAAGATGGCGAAAATAATGAAAACATTTCCTGCAATGGAGGGTACATAAAATACAATAACTCCAATGGTTCTTAACCACCTAGGCAACTCATTAATAAGCCATGCAAACAGAAACGACATAATATAACCTAGTGGTCCTGTGATAACCGCAATCAAAAATGTGTTCTTGATTGCGGTTAGGAAAATATCATCCTGCAAAATTAAATTAATATAGTTTTGTACTCCTATAAATTTAGGTGATTCCAGTATATTGTAATAAGTAAAGCTAAAAAATATTGAGGAGCATACTGGCAATATGTAAAACATGGTAAACAATATTGCGTATGGCGCCAGAAATAAGTAACATGCTTTGCTTTTTTTCATTTTTTTCACCATGATTTTAAATTCATTTCGGCGCAATATTACATATTTTTTGATATAATTTTTCATGCCAACCCCCCATTAATCTATCGAAAGTCCAAATTCGGTTCGCTTCTTTATGATTTCTTCATTGATTGTAATAGCATAATCAAGAACGGTCTCTCTTGGATCTTCATTTTTATTCATTACCTTTCTAACTGCATTGATGATGTGACGATTCGTATAATATCCACCAGCAACCTCACGAAATCCTACTGTAGATTTCCACTGCTCATTAAGAATTGCTCTCTCACCAGCACTCCATGCCAACTGGCTAAAGGCTTCTTTATTCGCCGTTGCATATCTTGCGGAAGAACCAAGCAATGCTTCTAATTCACGTCCAAAACGCACTTGTACATCTGTCTGTGCCCACCATTTCATAAATTTCCATGCGTTTTGTTTTTTTATTTCATCCTCTGTTTTAATCATCATGCTACAGGTTCCAGTTGAATAAACCGAACGTTTTATCGACTCTTGCCCATTATCCTTAGTAATAACCGTGCCAGGGATCAATGTAAAATCCCATAAACCTCGAATTTCAGGTGCTGATACCATTAGTGTGTTATAAATACTATAGTTTGCAATTCCAATAGGCATTTGTCCTGAACGAAAGCGGCTTACAAAATCGTATTCCCTTGGCATACCATATTCGGTAAAAAAACTTGTATACATAGTAAATGCATTCACACCTGCTTCATTATCAATAATGGTCCTTTTCGCTTCTTCATCATAAATATCACTTCCATTTTGGTAGAGTAATGTATAATAAAGTGATGCATCAGGCAATGTAGCACTTGCTGTTGTTGGAATTCCTACCTCCATATTGTTGCCCTGAATAGTAGGAAGCATCTCAATCAACTGCTTCCAGGTATTTGGTATTTCTAGTGCAAGCTCCTCTAAAATATCCTTGCGGTAAAACAAAACGTTATAGGTCTGGGTTTCTGGTATTGCATATATGCCATTATTATATTCGTAAGGACGGTATGCACTTTCATAGAACACATCAAGCACATCGCTATAATCCTTAAATTGAGTTAAATCCTCTACGGCATTTCGCAGTGCATAATTTACTGGTTGGTCTGCACCAACAGACAAAACAACATCTGGCCCTCTTCCTGCCACTACAGCATTTAACAGTGCACTAGCTTCTACAATTTCAACATTTACCTTGACTTTATGTTCAGGTGTAAAGGTATCGTCTACCATTGTTTTTAAGATAGTTCCCTGATCACGTCCAGTTACAATCCATACCTTTACAACACTAGGATCCTCATCGCTGTAAACATCCCCCACTGCATCATAATCTACAAAAAAGGTGGCTACAAAGGATTTTATTTCATGCCATACCTTTGCAAATTTGCTTGCCTTATCGTTTGGTATTTCAAATCCATCACTGCTTATAATCAAATAATCAATATCAAGCTTTGTTTCACTCATGTTTAAAATTGCCGTACCAAGTGCCGTAATATTATCTTTAAATGGAATAAAGTGAACCGTTATCTTATCTGGCCTCTCAACAAACTGTTCCAACTGCTGGGCTAATGTCTGGGCTGTGGCAATCTTTTCTGCTTTTTGTCCAGTGTAACTTACAACATCATCAATAATTTTATAGAGTCGTTTGGATTCAATATCCATTGCTTTAATTACTTCTGGATAGACTTGCTCCAAATTATAATCACGATAGTCATCTGGATCTGCCCCAGTATAAACTAAAATTTTACGATATATCTGATTTAGATTATAGGTAGAATCTTCTAGTTCCTCTAAAATCTCACCCATATTGCCAAGGGTAGCCTCCAGCCTTACCAGGTGTCTACCTTTTGTCAAATAAAACTTATATGGTGTTCCATCTTCATCTGCTAAAGTCATTACATTCCAGTCATTACCATAATGAAAAGAAATTGCCTCGACTTCCTTAAATGGAACTTCACCATCTATGTATAAACTTCTGCAAGATATGCTACCCCTTGCATAATTTTGTCTGCCTTTTACTGTAATGTTATAATACCCATCTTCTGGTACTTGAAATTCCCATTCAATCCATTGTCCTGACGAGTTCCATGTCTCGCCACCTATATAATTTAAAACTGTTTTCGTTACACTGTTTGGCTCTGTTGTCGGTGATGCTCTATCATATTTGGCGTAAAGTGATGATTCGGAACGTAGCGTGGAATCCTCTCCTTGAATTTTTAACTCGAAATCAGATATCGTATTTGTCACCTGTGGAAGATTTTTACTATAGACTTTATAGTCATTTCTCTCACTGACTGCTGTCAGTGCAAGTTTCCTTAAAATCACTGGTTCATTTACTGCTTCTAAGGTGATGCTATTTTTCCCTTTTTCAAAATAAAACCGATACGGTTCTATTTCATAACCCCTCCCATCCTTGCAATAGGCACTTTGCCATTCATAGGCTTCTATCTGTGTTGGGCGTATTTCATTACCCTGATTATCCGTACGAACCTCTCCATCATCTGTCCATAATCTGTTAAACACCAGATTTGCTGCATCCTTGAAAGGATTTTCACCATTAATAAGTAGGGAGCGTTCCACTGCAACCCCTCTTGATTCCACTGTCATGTACTCTAGATACACATTGTAGAAACCAGCTTCCACTACATCAACACTCCATGTAACTTTTGATTCATCTCCCGTATAAAGAACTTTCATTTCGCCTTCATAATTTTGAAAAACCTCTACATTCTTACCATAATCATAATTATAAAGATCAATGTCAATGTTCTTTTTCGGATTTTGAGCATTAGCATGATTGTTTAAGTATGCACAATAAGTACCCTCCCTATTTGATCCGTTCTCCCCCATTGCAAAGTCTATTTGGTCATACTTATCGGCATAATTATCATTTACTGTTGTCTTGATCTTAATAAAGTAAATAACTCCTATTATAAGAATTACTCCAATCGTTATTAGTATTTTTTTAACAGCCTCTTTCATAATGCCTCCATTAATTTTTTAAATAACTCCCTATCATTACTGTTTTAATACAAAATTATCTGATATCACTAATTATTTTCCCGTAGGAATCAGATTAATTTATTACGAATAAACTACTAATTGACTATAAATATATCTTAACATTTTCAAATATTGCCGCTTATCATTTATTGCTAGTTAATATTCAAATATTGCCCAATTATTTTTGCTATTTACTTGTTTTATTATGCATTATTTACTTTTTATCGATAATATGATACTCTTTTGTTAATGTATTCGATAATGTTTTTAATTTAATTGGTATATTTTTGTAACTTTTATCATATTTAAATTATATTATCTACTTATTTTCGCAATATCTGCATATTTTACTATCTTTTTATAGGGGGAATTATATGACTAGAGTAAATCAGACAAAAAACAACTGCTTAGATTTTTACACACAAAACAGTGACTGGAAAGGACGTACAGTAAAAGGTGATTATGAAATAGTCAATTACCAAAATGACACAATAATCCGCATTTGGTATAATGAACAGTCTCATTGTTACAGCCCTCACTGGCATACTGCTTTAGAAATCATTATGCCAGTTGAAAATTATTATGAAGTAGTTGCCTCCTCTACTACTTATCATATCCTGCCAGGGGATATTATCCTCATTCCACCTGGCGAAACACATCAGCTAATTGCTCCCGAAACAGGAAAACGTTTTATCTTCTTGTTTGATATATCTAACATTATCAAATTAAAGGGGTTTTCAGGCATACAATCTTTATTAAATGGTTGCCTTTATATTACAAAACAGACCTATCCACAGATTTACGAGGAGGTTTATCAACTGCTTTTACAAATGAGAAATGAATATTTTAGTAACAATGATTTTCGTGAACTGGCTATATATGCCCAACTGGTTCATTTGTTTGTTATGCTAGGAAGAAACCGCCTCAGTAACACTGATATATTTCCAAATGTACGAATCTATAAGCAAAAGGAATATATGCAAAAATTCAACAGCGTTTTAGATTACATTGATTCCCATTATATGGAGGAATTAACTTTAGATGATGTTGCTTCTTATAGTGGATTTTCCAAATATCATTTCACCAGATTATTTAAGCAATATAGTGATTCTACCTTTTATGACTATCTTAGTTTTAAACGAATTAAAGCGGCAGAAAGCTTACTTGCTGAACCTAATCTCTCCATTACAGAGATTGCCTTACAGGCTGGTTTTTCAAGTATTTCCACCTTCAACCGCATTTTTAAGAATCAAAAGAATTGTACTCCAAGCGAATACAGAGCTTTATACAGCAAAATACATTCCATTACATAGGAATCATTTATCTCGCCCAACGTAATAGGTTTCTGCTGGTCCAAGAAAGCATTCTGGCGGTTTTTTCCCACTTGGATAAATTACTAGCTTTTCTAACACAAATCCAGGTGTGACCGCATAAATACGTAGCTTGTTGCATCCCTTTTTACATTCAATTGCCTGTACTCTTCTTCGAATATTATTTAATACACCATTTGCCCACAGATATCCATAATCTCCTACCTTTTGCCCTGATTCTATTGCATTATAGACTTTTATTACCTCCTCATTACAGGATACTGCATATAAAATCTTGTTGTCTGGTGTGACTGGATTAGAAGGCTGCATATAAAACTCTGCTTCATAGTTCCCTTCTTCTTTCACTACAAAGTGATACTCTAAGTATGGTGCATCTACCCCTGCCGTAAAATATGCAGTGGTTGGATATACTTTCATAGCCGATTTCGTTTTACCATAATCATTGATACACAAAAAGGCAGACTGTTCTCGCCCTGGCTTACACTCTGTATAATGCTCTGCCTCAATGGATATGTAATCCTTTTGCATAAAAAACGTATTATGCTTCCATTTTTTTGTATCTATTTTTTCTGCTGGAATTTCAATCACACAATCGCCAGTAGGTGTTGTGATACAGATTTCTCCTTTTGCATCTTTAACTAATTTATCGCGATGAATTCTAATTTCAATTTGCTCCATGCAATGTTCACCATCAAGTGTTCCATTTAACATAGAACATGTAAGCCATTCCACATTATTTTTAATCGTATAATCTGCCTTTAGGTTACTTAAATTATATAACGCAATCGATGCGACACAGATATCTGGCTCTAAAAAATCCTTTAGATACAACCTGTTAGGATGCCATGCACTCCCTTCTACATGCTGATTAGTCCCCTCTACCATTACTATAATTCTTGGCTTATTTGCTGGCATTACTTGCATCAAAATTGGCTTTTGACAGCCCTCCTCATTCCAGTTTGTAAAGCCAATATGCTCAGACATTCCCATACCAAAGAATTTTCCATTGTCCATTGTATGATATTCTTCTATTAAGCTACAATCACGTTGCAGGCAATTCGCTACTTCTTTTGCATAGTCATTCGCAATCATTACCCCAAGCTTTGCAAAGTAGTGATTTAACCCAGTAAGTAGCTGCATCTTATATAGATTTAAAATACCAACTGCAGGGTAATAAACCAATGAAAAATAAGCAGTCAGATTTTTGGGTGAAACCTTTTGATAAAGCTCTTCTGCCAAATTAAGCAGCATTTGAATCTCTTCTAATGTTTTTTTCGTTTCTCTTTCATTTACAGGATGATAAATATCTGCATTCATAGCTTCAGGCTTTCGTTTATGAGCAATTCTTGTATAGCCGTTTAAGATTTTATATATTTTTTCTTGTTCATCTTGATTAAATATGCCATGAAACTGTTGCTTTATCCATTGTCTTGCGTAGTTTTCTTGCTGGTTGATAGCTGCTGTTCCCCATTTTTCAAAATCATAAGCCAAATCTAAAAAGAAGGACAATGGAAACTCCTGTGTACAAATATCTCCAACATTAACGATCCATAAATCCCTAATACCAAAATCATATGCCATTGACATCTGTTCCCATATTTTTGGCAAATAGGAACTGTTAATCCATTCATACGAAATTGGTCCCCCATGATAATCGAAATGGTAATACATACCGTATCCGCCTTTATGCTTACGCATTTCCTGCGTTGGAAGTGTTCTGAGGTTTCCAAAATTATCATCACAAAGCATTAAAATGACATCCTCTAACTCTTTGCAGCCTATCAAGCCTTCTACCTCTTCATTTCCATAGAAAAATTCCTCAACCTCTTTATACAGTGCAATCATTCTAGGAACCTGACTCAAATCCTCATTCACATTTTCTTGTATCAGACTTCTTTGTGTTTTTAATACATCTAAAAGTAGTTTAATATTATCTGCCAATGTAGCTTCTTTGCCAAGGATAGCTGTATCCGCTTCTCCACGCATGCCAACAGTAATCACATTTTCAAATTTACCACTACGCTTTAAACCATCCTGCCAAAACCTTGTGATTCCTTCCTTGTTCTTGCGAAAATTCCAAGCATCTCCATAGATAGAATCCTTTCCACGAAGATATTTATATTCTTCTCCCTGTCTTAAGCATGGTTCATGATGTGACATTCCCATGATAATACCATACTCATCTGCCAGCTTTGCATTTAAAAGTCCTGGTCCATCATCTTGAAACCTAGCACTCCACATAGCTGGCCACAGATAATTTCCTTTTAGGCGCAACAAAAGTTCAAATACATGCTCATATGCCTTTGCATTGAAACCACCATAATTTTTCATACACCAGTTACCAAAAGCTGGCCACTCGTCGTTAATGAAAAAACCTCTTAGTTTTACAGATGGTTCTCTCGAAACTACATTGTCTGACTTTGTAAATACAATTTCCATTTGCTTTTCTGGTATCACATTACACCAGTCTACAAAGGGAGATACCCCTAATCGTTTTGATAAGTGAAATAGCCCATAAATAGTTCCACGTTTATCACTACCAACGATAACAAGCGCCTGCTCAACATTTGGCAATGGTTGCTTTACTATCTGAAAAGAAAATACTTCTCTTTTCGAAAGAATTGTAGATAAATCCAACTTTCCTTGTTGATTCATCTGCTCTATAATAGCACTTTTTCCAACTGTTCCTACAATAATCAGCTCTGATGCTACATGAATATCCTTATGGATATGAGGTCTTGCGCCTGTTACCATATAAATATCGTTACTGACTTTTTCTGTAATTTTTTTAACCCCCGAAAAAGCAGTTTCTTCAATATAAAAATCTGCAATTTTGTTATTTTTAAATAAATTAAACTCCATTTTATCTCGCTCCTATTATCTACTATCTATCTAGCGTTTGAACCAGATGAATTATTTGACCTGTGAAATCATTTCCTCCCCATGAAGTACAAATTCGATAACCTCCATACATCAATTCTTCACCTGTATATGTACGAACTTCTCCATCAATGTTATAAACACCATCAGGATTCAGCCCCATTAAATGTATGATGTGAACAAATTCTCCTGGATGAAGCAATACATGAATAAACGTAACAAGTGCCTCTTTCTTATCCTTTGATACAACCATATAACAGTCGTAGGTAGAATTCTTAGCATATGAGGCAATGCGATAGTAATCACCTTCTCGCACTAAGTCATTGTATCTGTGATATTCCTCTATTTGTTGTGGAATTAGTTTTTTGTCTTTCTCTGAGATTTTTGTTACATCCAGCTCGTAACCAAAGGTTCCTGCCAAAGCAACGATACCTCTTGTTCGAAATGGGGTACTCCTTCCAGTAACATGATTGGGGCAATCACTGACATGCGCCCCTAATGCTGATAAAGGATAAAGCAACGCTGCTCCTTCTAAAATTGCAAGTCGTTCTATGGCATCGGTATCATCAGAAGTCCATATCTGTGGTCCATAATAAAGCATACCTGGATCAAAACGTCCTCCACCACTTGAGCAATTTTCTAAAAGCAAATATGGAAATTGCTTCATCATACGTTCCTGTAACTGATAAACGCCAAGAACATAGCGATGTAATAACTCTCCCTGCCTATCAGGTGGTAACCCAAGTGTGCCAAGATCACATAGAGGTCGGTTCATATCCCATTTTACATATTCGATGTTGGCACTTTGCAATAATGCTGCAATCATTTCATATATCGCATCTATTACTTCTTGTCTGGAAAGATCTAACACATATTGATTTCTGCGTAATCCTGCTTTTCTACCAGGTATTGCAATTGCCCAGTCTGGATGTGCTCGGTATAGGTCCGAATCAGGCGATACCATCTCAGGTTCCATCCAGATTCCAAATTTCATTCCTAATTTGTTGACTTCACTTACTAAAAAAGAAAGTCCTTCTGGTAGTTTTTCCGTATTAACAAACCAGTCTCCCAAAGAGCTACTGTCATCATTTCTTTTACCAAACCAGCCATCGTCTACGACTAGCATCTCAATTCCAAGCCTAGATGCTTCTTTTGCAATTGACAGTAATTTCTTCGTATTAAAATCAAAGTAAGTTGCCTCCCAATTGTTAATTAAAACGGGGCGTTTTCGATTCGAATAGTTTCCTCTTATCAGATGCTTTCTGTATAAATCATGAAAATTCCTAGTCATGCCTCCCATTCCTTCAACCGTATATGTTAAAACTGCTTCAGGCGATTGAAACGATTGATTTTTTTCTAGTTTCCAGCAAAAATCTTGCGGATGGATTCCTATGACACAACGCAATCTATCATCTGGTTCTAATGTCGTCTGCGCTATAAAATTTCCAGAATACACAAGATGTATGGCATAAACCTCTCCCTGCTCTTGATCTGATGTATGCGTAGCCAATGCAAGAAACGGCTGTGATTGATGTCCTGTTTTTCCACAGACAGAATTAACGTTATGAGTACCCATAGTCAGTGGATATCAATTGATTCTACATTCTCTAGCCCAATCACCATGCAACGTTATGAGATCGAAATTATGATTATTCATATCCAAACTGGCACTTAACACCTTTGTAAGATAGAGTTCCTCTTGCCCTTCATTGATAATTTTTACACTTCTTGTAATTACATTAATTTCTTCAAAGACGTTATACATTAATACAACCTTTAAACCTAAATGGGTATCTTCACAGACTAATTCAAGTGTTGTACATTCCTCCTTTGTTGCAAAGGTAGCTGGCAATCCTTCTAGTTTTGGCTTTCCTTCATAGATTTGATGTTCTTTATAACATAACTTTAACGCAGTATGCCCGCTTTTTGTACGTACACCAATGGCGGCTTCCTTATAGTCACCCAATCCATGTGTTGGATATTCTTTGGGATATGTCCCCATAAAAATCACACGATCAAAAGCATTCTCATCAGGAACCATTGCTGGTTCTCCCATTCCAATTAGGTAAGTTAATCTATGACTCTTTATTCTTTTTCCGTAATAAATATGTGCTATAAAGCCTTCTTCTCCAATTATTCCAAGCATATAGGTGCTTTTAGGGGTATCTAGCTTAAATACTTTTTCTTTTTCAAAATACAAGATTCCCATCTTTGCCTCCTTCTTAACTATGACAAGAATATTTCTTAATCGTATCGTACGATATTTTCATCTTTTCTTCCTATCAAAGTTTGCCAACCGCTTAGCATATATTGCTACTTTAAATACAAAAAATCTGATTATTATTTTTCAATAACTCAATTGCAAAAAAAATATTCCAGAGTGATTCTTTATCCTTTCACTCTGGAATATTCTTCTTAAAACCAAATGCAATTACCCTACATAATTAAAATCAAAACAATTCTCTCCTAAATATTTCTCCCACATTTTGGACAAAACTGAAAGTCTTCACTTGTGGTAAACCCACAATACTCGCAATGTTTTACGCTATTTTCCTTCGCATAAAAGGAAAGCTCTGTCAGGTTTATTTCACTTACTTGTCCAAGTTCAATGGCTTTTCCAAGCTCTTTGCTGATTTCACAGCTTGAGCCACAACAATTCATTTTTACAAAATACTGCTTGTTCCATTTCAATATTGGTATAAAAAATAGCATAAAATACGTGTAATTCATAAACACTTCAACTCGTCCATATTTACCGCAACATTTACATACAGTAAGCTGATTGAAATTCAACATCTTTTCAGCTTGACTAATTCCCATAATAAGAAACATAAGGTTCCTCCAACTCAATTTTTTACCTATCGCTTTTCTTGGCGAATAATCGTTTCTTTTATTATAGCAAAGGTATTAATTGTAGCGCAACTACTTCACTTAGCGTGCTGTGATTTTGGGCAGATAATTCTGAGGCTTTCAAACTTTGTTGATAGCCTCAAAATTATCTTTGCAATATTCTGCCCTTACAATATGAATTAGATCAATATCGGCTGAATCTGTTCTCCGTCTAATGCCTTTTCAAGAGTCGCTATGATTTTGGTGGTATCTGCTATCATTGATTTTGGTTTTCCACTAAAGTTATCCTGACCAAATGGTACAAAATAGACACCTTTTGCAGTCAGCATCGTACCTATATTTTTAAGATTCAAACCTAACGCATCGTTGGTGGAAATAGAGATAACCAACGGCTTATTGTTTCGCATATGTGCTTTTGCTGCCATTAATACAGGTGTATCCGTAATTGCATTACTTAATTTTGCGATTGTATTACCAGTACATGGAGCTATTATTATAATATCTATCATTCCTTTTGGGCCAAGCGGTTCTGCTGCTTCTATGGATGTAATGGGATCATTTGATGTGATTTCTTTGATTTCACTAACAAAGTCAAAAGCCCTTCCAAAACGAGTATCTATGCTCATAGCATTATAAGAGAAAATGGGAATCACATTCGCTCCCTCATTTACTAAATTAACGACTTCTTTTTTTACATTCTCAAAGGTGCAAAATGATCCTGTAATAGCAAAGCCTACGTTTACGCCTTTTAACTGCATAAAATTACTCCTAACATAATTAACGGGGCAACAGATGTCCAATGGAATCAATTAATATTTTGGCAGAAGTTTTAGGCGCATATCTTCCTGGAAGACCCAAAGCCAAAACAGCTTGAATCCCTAGTCTCTTACATTCTTCAAAGTCAGTTCCACCTGGTTTTGATGCAATATCAATGATAACAACCTCTTTCTTACATGCCATAAGCCATGCCAAAGTAATAATCATTGCAGGTATACTATTAAAAATAAAGTCAAATTGTTTTAGATGAGCAGGAGCTTCATTAAGAAATAGCGCTGATAAACCATCATTTCTTGCTTGGTTAATCTGCTCCTTGCTTCTTACTGCTATGGTTACCTTTGCATTTAATGCCTTAAGACGATTTACCAGAACTTTTGCACACCTACCATACCCTAACACTAGACATTCACTTTCAGAAAGGTTAATATCACTGAGTCGAATTGCTTCTAAGATAGTTCCCTCTGCTGTTGCTACTGCATTCTTGACTGCAATGTCATCATCTTTCATAAAGTCAAAATATTTGGCATTTTTATTTTCTACTGCATCAATAATAAGTGTATTTATATTTCCACCTAAAATAGTATGATTATCTTGAATGAATGAGACAAACTCTTCTAATCTGATATTTACCTCTGTATTTGAAAATATATGGATGCCATCTCTAGAAAATGGTATTGGTCCAATAATAAGGTTAGACGAATTCATAACCTCTTCTAAGGAATCTGCAACTGCTACATTTTTCGTATTAGCAAAGTCGGATTCTACACCAAGGCTTATAACAGAAAATCCTTGTGAAGCTAATAACATGCACATATGAACTTGCCTTTTATCTCCGCCTATTACTGCTATATTTTTGTTCATTGACATATGCTGCCTCCTTTCGTTATAGTATATGTAAGGATTACATTTTTGTGATTTTACAAGGTTGATTTTATAATACTAAATTTAGCAAAACGTGTCCAACATAAAGTACAATTATGACACTACTCAGTTAACAATGTAAATTATCTGTAATTTAATTTGTTTACCTTGACATATTTTAACTTTCCGATTATAATGTAATAGTATTTATAATGAATTTTGATTTCACATGTTTTTGTAAGTCATTAATTAATTCATGATTTACGAAAGCATGTGATTTTTTAATACCTATTATGAAATACGATTATTATTATTATTAGGAGGTATCTTTTTATGAACAAAGGTACAGTTAAATGGTTTAACTCAACAAAAGGATTTGGATTTATCACTAACGATAACGGCGGAGAAGATGTATTCGTACACTTTACTGGAATCGTTTCAGAAGGATTCAAATCATTAGAAGAAGGCGCTAAAGTTTCATTTGACATCGTTGATGGAAACCGTGGACCACAGGCTGTTAACGTAACAGTAGCTTAATTCAAACCAAAAACAACAATTAAGGATGAAAGAGATAATTCTCTTTTCATCCTTTTTTAATGGGTATACCATACCTATATAACAGTTATCCCAAAATCAAGACTTTTCATAGCGAAATTCAATAACATCATTATTCTTAATTTCATATAAACTAATGTTTTCTAGCAACTCTTCTCCATTTATGTAACACTCCCAATACTGTCCGTAATCATATGAAATATCCATAATTGAAACGATAAACTTACCACCCTCACTGTCTTCAGTTACTAGCTTTAATTCTTCAATATTACTCATTACTTCAAGTAAATTCTTCGTTTCGGTTTTTATATTCTCACTGTAAATAGCTTCATTTTCCATGTTATAAATACTTAATGTTATTTCAATCTCATCGTTTTTTTGCTCATCAAGAGTCTTTTTGGTATCTTGCTCCACAGACTTTGAAGGTAGTGTTTCACTTGGTTTTTCAGTATCTGATCGGACATTGCTACAAGCAGTAATAGCAAATAAATTTAAAATTAATAGCATAATTGGTAATATTGATTTAATATATTTTGTCATATTATTTTCCTCCCTTTTGGGTCTTATCTTCATACCTTTTTCTCATCCATGGATATTATATTCAATCTTTATTTGGAAAACAACTAAAATAGAGCTTTTGTAAACAATTATTCTTCTTTACAAAAGCTCCATTCTTTCTTAAATTAATTCAGCCATGTAGTAGAATCCTTTACATTCTAATAGCTTTACTTTTACAATTTTGCCTATCAAGCTTTTGTCTGCCTTAAAGTGGACAATGATATTATTACTCATTCTTCCTGTCACCAGACTTGCATCTTGCTGATTTTCCTCTTCTACTAATACCTCTACTTCTTGATCTGAAAAACGTTGTGTCATTTCTCTTGAGATTTGTTGCACAACAGATAGCAAGCGGTCGAAGCGTTCCTTGTTGATTTCTTCTGGCACCTGTCCTTCCATAACTGCTGCTGGAGTTCCTGAACGTTTTGAGTAGATAAATGTAAATGCAGAATCATAGCGAACTTTCTTTACAACATCAATGGTTTCTTCCACATCTTCATCTGTTTCTCCTGGGAAGCCTACAATAATATCCGTAGTAATTGAAATATCTGGAATCGCTTTACGTATCTTTTGAGCTAATTCTAGATAGCTTTCTTTTGTATAACTACGATTCATTTTCTCTAAAATCCTCGTACTTCCAGATTGTAAAGGTAAATGCATATGCTTACATATCTTTTTCGAATGTTTCATCACCTCAATTAATTCATCTGATAAATCCTTTGGATGAGAAGTCATAAAACGAATACGCTCTATTCCATCTACCTTTTCAATTTCTTGTAGTAGCTGTGCAAATGTCATTGGGTCCTCTAAAGACTTTCCATAGGAATTAACATTTTGACCTAATAACATAACTTCTACCACACCTTGACTTGCCAAATCTTCAATTTCACGTATAATATCCTTTGGATTTCTGCTTCTTTCTCTTCCTCTTACATATGGCACGATACAGTAACTACAAAAGTTATTACAGCCAAACATGATATTAACTCCTGCTTTGAAGCTGTATTTACGTTCTGTTGGTAAATCTTCTACTATGTCATTGGTACCTTTCCAGATATCAATAACCATTCGCTCTGATTGTAATCTTGTGTAAAGTAACTCTGCAAATTTAAAAATATTGTGAGTACCAAAAATAATATCAACAAAAGAATAGCTTTTCTTAATCTTTTCTACTACTTCAGACTCTTGCATCATACAACCGCATAGAGCAATTAGCATATTTGGATTTTCTCGTTTTACTCCGTTTAAGTATCCAAGACGCCCGTACACTTTTTGGTTAGCATTATCACGAACCGTACAGGTGTTATATATTACAAAATCAGCTTTTTCAGTCTCCGCCTGTTCATATCCCACTAATTCTAAGATTCCAAGAAGTTTTTCTGAATCCTTTTGGTTCATCTGACAACCAAACGTCGTAACCTTACAAGTAAGAGTTCTTCCTAACTCGTCCGCCTTCTTCTTAACTAACGCTCTTGCTTTTGCAATAAAATAATATTGTCTTTCTGGCTCTGTTATTGGTTCTTCTTTTGAAATATCTATTGTATCAAAATCAATCTTAATCACTTTCTTATCCATCCTTTAACTTTTAATCATACCCTAAAAGTATAGTAGAAAGTCCCGTTTGTGTCAAACGCTTTTCAACAAAAAGATAAGATACCTAATTGTTCCTTTTCCTTTGTCTTCTTTTATTGCAGATTCTTATAAACTTCATTAATAATCAAATCCTCTAATTCCTTATCTTTTTCAATCTCAAGACTATGATTTAATTCTTCTTCTAGTTTTTGTGTTAAATCCTCCAAATCAAAATCATCTTCCTCTTCTTCGCTTACAATCTCTACTGGTTTATTCTTGTCTAGAATGTCTTCAATAATAATATCCTCGTTTTGGATTTGACTATAACTTGTTGTATCATTAAGAACGCTTTTCTCAAGCTCATCTTTTCTCAATTGATAATTCTTTAAGTCTGCGTATTCTTTATCATCCTCTTTTTTTTCATCCACTTCTTCTAACTCTTCCTCATCAAGCTCCTCTTCTATTTCATCCTCATCTTCATATTCCTCTTCCTCTAATACATCCTCATCTTCATATATATCTTCTTCATCATCTTCTTCAAAGTCAAACTTATCTACAACAAAATCTTTTATTTTTTGTGCTATCGTACTTATTATTTCAACCAAAAAGAACTCGGCTTCATAGTCATATCCCTTCTTACCCTGCTGTTTCTTTTTATTCTTTGAAGCATTCTTTTTAGCTTTTCTCTTTTTTGTTATCTTTTTATGTTCCTTTTTATCTTCCTTTGTTTCTTTCCTTTTTCTATTTTGTCTTTCCTCTTTTATATTTACTTCTTCTTCCTCATCGTCTTCTGCATTTTTTCTACCAACAAATAATAGAATATATTGCACAAGAATACCAATGAAAGATAACACAATACCAAATTTTAAAATAAAAAGTGGATCTTCTTTTTTTAATATAATGGCTAGGCAGGCGGCACTTACGAATCCACCATTCGTACCTGTTAGCAAAATAACGACATGGCGATACAAATCAATGGCTAGTAACCCCATTAAAAGGCCACCAATGACACCTGCAATGATATACTCATCCTTATTCATCCACTTCATAATGGCTATACCAAGTATCACACCCGTTATAAATCCCATACAAAAAGCTCCTCCTTTATAGAGCTTATATGAGAAAAATCCTATTATCACTGCACCAATTCCCGCAGCCAACATCATGATTCCTACGCTTGGCAGTTTATTAGAAGAAAGTGTATAGATTCCACTTACCATGCCCACACCTAGAAGACCACCAATTAGCACTCCTGCCATTCCAATTAAAACCTTGAACACTTTATGCCCTAAGAAACAGTTTACTAGCGCAATAATGAATACTGGTATTGCTGCAGGTAATAAATACTTTGATAACACTTCCATATATTGTCCTGATAATATATTTGTAATATCTGACAGATCAAATATTTTTAGTAACTCCATCTTTATGTCCTCCAAAACTTTTAAGCTTATCTTATTATCATACCAAACTATTATGAAGTAAACATTAAAATGAGAAAAAATTAATAACTTTTTCATTCATTACAAAAATATGAAGAAAAAATATTATTTTTTCCTGCACTGAGAACTTGAAAATGCATATTATATATATAAGGGGGTGGTAGAATGAAATCATGTGAGCTTGTTACATATGTTACTGCCATTGCATGTTTCATTGCAGAAAATTGTCCTGAAGAGGAGCTTCCCATTATCTGTGCAATGATCGCCCAACTTAACGATACATTAAGAACCATCATTGCACAAAATATTTTTTGTAAAAAAGAATTAGAAAAACTACTCAAAGCAGAAAAAGATCTAGAAAAAGAAACTGAGAAATTACTAAACAAAGAAAAGGAAGCTGAAAATTTATTAGATAAATCAGGATTAACCTTAAAAGATATCCTTCAATCCATAAAAAAGGATGCTGAAGAATAAATCAGCATCTTTTTTGTGGAATAACTTCTTCTATAAAAATTATAGCAATCCCACTTTCTTAAAATAATCTTTCGCATATGCTCTTACTGTTTCAGCAGAACGATTAAAGCGTTGTTTCTCGTCTTCTAGCATATGAAGCTCTAGGATATCAGATACACCGTTGCGATTTAAAATAACTGGTACTCCAAGATACACATCTGACTGTCCATATTCTCCGTCTAGATAAGTGGATACTGGAATTATTTTATTCTCATCATTTAAGATTGCTTTGATGATTCCAACAGCGGCTGTTGCGATTCCAAAGGAAGTTGTTCCTTTTCTATCATATATCTCCCATCCTGCACGTATCGTCTTATTTACGATGTCATCTAGTTCGATTCCTTTCATTAATTCAGGGTTATCTAGCACAATATCATAGAATTTTTTCCCACCAACCGTTACCAAAGACCAAGGAACCATTTGAGAATCTCCATGTTCTCCTAATGAGTATGCATATACACTTCTTGGGTCTACATGAACGATTTCTGCTATTATGTTTTTAAGCCTTGCAGAATCAAGTGCAGTACCAGTACCAATCACTTGATTCTTTGGTAGATTAGAGATTTTTTGTACATAGTGAGCAATGATATCAACTGGGTTAGATATGACAATAAAGATACCGTCAAATCCTGCTGCCATAATTGGCTCCACAATACTTTTTGCTATTTTCGCCGATACTTCAAGTGTATCTAATCTGCTTTGCCCTTTTTTAGGAGGCGCACCTGCGGTTATAACCACTATATCAGCATCCTTGCAATCAGCATAATCCCCAGTCATAACTTTTGTATTACGATTGAGATACTCTACATCATCGCGCATATCTAGTACCTCGCCAAGCGCCTTTTCCTTATTGATATCTATCATTATTATTTCATCACAAACACCTTGTGTTAGCAAACTAAAACCTGTAGAAGCTCCCACTAGGCCACATCCAACAATTGCAACTTTACTTTTATTGATTCTCATAATAGATTCCTTTCAAATTTTTATCATAGAGTCCATAGACACAAAAAATCCATGTACATATTGCTCTATGTACACGGATTTCGTCTTTGAATCCATTTCAATTATAATCGTAATCTTAAAATATGTCAATTTCAAACTTTTATCGGCAATGAATGAGTCTTTTCTCTGTTATAATCATATCAACTGGTATGTCATATGCATCATAAGGCACTTTTTCTATCATTTGAAGTTCAAGTACAAGGGAAATCTTTTGCGCCACTTTATTCTCTTGTAGGTAGCGATCATAATAACCTTTTCCATAACCAACCCGATATCCTTTCTCATCAAAGGCAATCCCTGGAACGACCATAATTCCCGACTTATCTTTAACAGGTTTTGTCATTTCAGGCTCTCGAATTCCAAAAAATCCTTCTTTTAATTCTTTATCATTTGGTTCCAAATAATAAAATACAATCTGATCGTTTTGGACTTTTGGTATTGCAACTTTCTTCCCTTTTTGATGAGCATCCACAATAATTTGTTTCGTTACAACTTCATTTTTAAAATCCATATAAATATAGAGTAAATCTGCATTCTGGTACTGTGGAAGGGATAAAAACGAATTGCAAATCGTTTCACTTTTACTGTAGAGTTCCTCTTTTTCAATGTCTAATCGCTTGGTAAGAATTTGATGTCTAATGTCCTTTTTTTCCTGCATATTTTTCACCTAGGTTCTCAATGCTTCCATCTTCATTTTCTATGCTGATATTATTTAGCTGCCCTCTTAGGTTAGCTCGAATATTTTCGATATATTCTCTTCGTAAATCTGCCTGCTCTTTTTTTTCAGCTTCGGTAAGTCCCTCTGCTTTTGACTTTCTGTATAGTTCATTGATTCGTGTTATTCTTTCTTCTAACATTTTCTCCTCCAATTACGCTTCTAAGTATTTTATTAAACTTGGATAAAGTTGTTTTGCTATTTCATATCCATGTTGATAGAATTTATATAAGACATCAGGATTCGTCTCAGCTTGTTTCACAACAAGTTCTTCTGGCCGAATTACGAATATCTTGCCCGCTTCTTCTAATTTTTCTATATATTCAATGGTTTTGTTGTATCGGTCGGGCCTTCTTTTTATTGCTTTTACAAGATTTGGATACTCTTTATAAACCATTTGTGACACTTTATTAATTCTCGGTGTTCTTTTTTTTATATAACCTTTGTTTCTTGTTAAAATAATTACGGCTTTTTTACATCCATCCTTTAAAGCTTTTCTAATCGGAATGGAATCAGACATTCCTCCATCCATCATTGGAATATCATCTACCATTACAATTGGTGCTACCAAAGGTAAACTGCTTGATGCTCTGCATATTGCCATAATTCTTTTTTTGTTCTTTTTTTCACTTAAGTATTCTGCTTTTCCAGTCAAACAATTTGTTGCAGTTAAGATACAAGTTTGATCAGATTCAAAAAAAGTCTTATAGTCAAAAGGAATCTCACTATTTGGAAACACATCAAAGATTAAATCCATGTCAAATAAACTTCGCTTTTTAATTAAATATTTAAGGCCTGCATAACTTCCATCTCTTAAATAATCAATCATACATTCTTTGCTTCTTCCATGTTGATGCGCAACATAATTTACAGCATTGCATGCTCCAGCAGAAACTCCAATTACATAAGGAAGGTATAAGTTTTGCTCCATAAAATAATCAAGAACACCTGCACTAAATACTCCCCTTGTTCCTCCACCTTCTAAGATTAATCCTGCCTGTTTCATTTAACCGCCTTACCTTTCTGATTACTTCCCTATATTAAAACTATAAATTTTCTTCTATAAAATCAATCAAATAAAAATCTTCATTCTTATTTTGTTTGAATAAAGTTCCTACATTTTCTCCCTCTATAATCCTATGTATCACACCCATATCTTCTCCATTTGCAATAATCATATCGGTTCCCGATTCGGTTGCGATTCTAGCTGCTTGTAGCTTTGTAGCCATACCTCCTGTTCCCACATCACTTCCTGAAGAACCTTTTGCCATGTCAAGTAGCTTCTGGTCAATAGTCTCCACGCAATCAATAAACTTTGCATGTTTATTTGTGTTTGGGTCATCTGTGTATAGGCCGTTAATATCAGATAATAAAATAAGCACATCTGCCTTTATCAAAGATGCAACAATTGCAGATAATGTATCATTGTCACCAAACTGCATTTCGTAAGTTGATACCGTATCATTTTCATTGACAACAGGAATTACCCCCATACTAAGCAATTCATCAAACGTATTCTTTGCATTGATACGGCTTAAATTATTAACCATCGTATTCTTAGTCATTAAAATTTGGGCCGTATTTTGGTTATATTCTGCAAAAAGTTTTTGGTAGGTCATCATAAGCTTTGCCTGACCAACTGCTGCACATGCCTGTTTTAAAGATATGGTATTTGGTCTTTCATTTAATCCCAATGCCACTCTACCAACTCCAATTGCTCCTGAAGATACCAATACAACATCCTTGCCTTGATTTCTAAGATCACACAACTCTCGAATCAACTTTTCTAACTTTATTAAATTCAAATTACCCGTTTCTGGATGAATAAGTGAAGAAGAACCTACTTTTACCACGATTGTCTTCTTATCCTTTAATAATTCTCTTGTATTCATTTTGTTTCCCCTTTATGAAATTCAATCTTTTGTTCATCAAACATAATTTAGTTGAATGGTTGATATTCTTTCGCAATTGCTTCTGCTACTTTGATTCCATCCATAGCGGCAGAGGTTATACCACCTGCATATCCAGCTCCTTCACCACAAGGATAAATCCCCTTGATATTACATTCAAAGGATTCACCTCTTGTAATGCGAACAGGAGAAGACGTTCTACTTTCCACGCCAGCAACAATTGCATCTTCTCTACTAAATCCTTTTATATTTTTCTCAAACTGGTCAATACCTTCCATCAAAGACTCTGCTATAAACTCTGGAAAAATACTTCTAACATTGGCTAATGTATATTTTCCTTTTATCTGAGGTGTTATTCCAGCCAAACCCGTAGTCGTTTTATTCTCTTTAAAGTCACGATACAATTGGATAGGTACAGCTCCCTTTCCAACTTCATACGCACGTTTTTCAAGGCTTCGCTGAAATTCTAAGCCGCCCAAAGGAGAATTAGATGGAAAATCATTAGGGGATACACTCACAATGATTGCACTATTTGCATTTTCACCGTCACGTTTGCTATAACTCATTCCATTTACTGCAAGTCTTGCTTCTTCTGAGGACGCGTTTACCACGTAACCGCCTGGACACATGCAAAATGAATAAACGCCACGTCCATTACTGAGCGACTTTGCAATTTTATATTCTGCATTTGGTAAATGTGGATGTTTTCTCACTCCATATTGCGATGCATTAATCATTTCTTGTGGATGTTGAATTCTCACTCCAACAGCAAATGCTTTTGCTGCCATATCAATTTTTTTGGATAGAAGCATCTCAAAGGTATCTCTTGCACTATGCCCAATTGCTAGCACAACGACATCTGTCTCAATTTCTTCCTTGTGATTGACAATCACTTTCGCTATCGTATCCTTCTTTATTTCTATATCCGTTACTTGAGCATCAAAACGAACTTCACCACCACATGCTATAATTTGCTCTCTTATATTTTTAACTACTTTAGCCAAAATATCGGTTCCTATATGAGGTTTGTTCATATAAGTAATCTCTTTTTGTGCGCCTGCTTCTACGAATATTTCCAGCACCTTTTTATTTCTACCTGAGGGATCTTTTACTAATGTATTTAATTTTCCATCTGAAAACGTTCCAGCTCCTCCTTCTCCAAATTGCACATTTGAATTGGTATTTAACGTTCCAGACTTCCAAAACGCATCCACTGATTTTATGCGTTCTTCTACACATTCTCCCCTTTCTAGGACAAGGGGTTTGTAACCTTCCTTTGCTAACATCAGTGCACAAAAAAGCCCTGCAGGGCCACTTCCAATGATAACTGGCCTCTTTGTTAGTTCTTTTGTTCCTTTACTTGTGAATACGTATTTATTCTCGACGACAACTGATATATTGGGGTCGTGAATCCTTTTTAATACATCTTTTTCCTTGTCAAGCAAGACATCAATGGTGTAGATAAATTTAATATCATTCTTTTTTCTTGCATCAATGGATTGCTTGATGATTGTATATTCTTTTATTGCATCAGGGGTAGTTCGAAGCTGCTTACTTATTTTCTTAAGTATTTCTTCCTCTTTATGCCCTGGATTTAGTTTTAGTTGTTGTACTCGAATCATTTCTTCCTCTTTCCTATGACATGCTTGCAGACTTACCTGCTACATAACCGCTTGACCAAGCCCATTGAAGATTGTATCCTCCACAAATTCCATCTACATCAAGTAATTCACCTGCCAAGTAAATTCCTGGCATTTTAAGTGATTCTAACGTATCTGGAAATAATTCTCTTGTATCAACTCCACCCGAACATACTTGTGCTTGTTCGAAGGAGTTATAAGATGTAACCTTAACTTCAAAAGCTTTTATTTTTTGTATCAAACGATTGATTTGAACTTCCTTTAACTCTTTTCCCAATGATTTTCCTGATAGATTTGCTTGATTTAATAGGACGGGTACTAATTTTTTGTTGAATAATCCAATTAAAATATCTTCCATCTTTTTCTTTGGGTCATGACGAATCTGTGAATATAGAAAAGATATTATTTCTTTTTCATTCTTATCTGGAATAAAGTCAATATAAACACTGACTGCCTTCCCCTTTTCTACAGCTCTTATCGCATATCTACTAATTTGAAATGTCGGTATTCCTGATATACCATAATCTGTCAGCTGCAATTCGCCTTTATCTTCTACAACCACTTTTTTATCTATCATCAAACGAAGTCTTGCTTCACATCGAACTCCTGCAAGACTTTTAAAATAGTCTCCACTGCATCTTAATTGAACCAATGCTGGTAATGGTGTTATGATGCGATGACCTATTTGCTTTGCAAGAGCGTATCCACTTCCATCAGACCCTGTTTTGGGTGCCGCTTTTGAACCCATTGCCATTATTACTTTATCACATGTATAAGTAACTGTATCGGTTAAAATTTGAAATCTTTGTTTCTTTTTTATTTCTTTTATTGAAACAGAATATATAATATTGATATGTAGCCTATCTAACTCAAGCTTTAATAAATCAAGCACCGCACTTGCTTGTTCTGAGTAAGGGTACACATATCCAAGTTTTTGCTTGGTATAGATTCCAATTTCTTCAAAAAATTGTAAGGTCTGCTTCTCGTTAAATTGCGATATGACTTGCATCGGAAATTTATGATTATCACTTCGATAATGCTCTGGTAACTGGGATAAATTAGTCAAATTACATCTTCCGTTACCAGTTGCCAAAAGTTTTTTTCCAAAACGCTGTGTATGTTCCAATATGGTAACCTTCGCATGATTTCTTGCCGCCGTTATGGCCGCCATAACACCAGCAGCTCCAGCTCCAATTACTATAATTTCTTGTTTATTCATAGTACCTTAAAGATACTCCTTCCCTTTTGCAGTTATGCTTTACTACCTTTTATAACCCTTTAATCAATAATTATATCATATACATTTTTTATTTACTATAAATTTTTCTTTGAAAGGAATGAAAAAACGAATGCATAATATAATACAAATGCTGTCTATATAGGTTAATTTACTTAATCCATACAAACAGCATTTTTCATAGCTATTACTTTCTAGCTGGAATAATTCTCTAAGAAATTATATAGTTCGTCCAACGTTGTGATATACTTACCATTTATAACCTCTTCCTTAAGTTCTTCTGGAAGTTCTTCTGTTGATATATTCGTATATTCATAAACCGTACTTTTATCAGCATAATAAACCGTAACAAAACCATTCTCTGCTACTAAAAAATATCTATAATTATCTGCATAAGGATGATATGTCTTTCTAAGGACAATCTTATCCTTTGAAAAGGATACTAATTCAAAGCTTTCCAATCCTAACTGTTTATCCTCCAAAGAAGGTGACGATTCATAGCTTTTTAAAAATTCGATTAGTTCTTCTCTCGTTAAACCAACAAAATCAGCTGGTGTAGGAAGCGACTGCTCCTTTAAGGTAAATTCTTTGGAATTATAGTATTCTAAAATATACTTAGTTGAATTGGTTACAGTTTGGTCCGTATTGGTATCTGCCGATATGAGTAAATCTTCACTCTTTATTTCAGTTTGATTACTTTCCTCTTCATAAATATCTCTTGAAACCTTGTATGTCAAAAAATAAACAGAAACAGAAAGCAATGCAAATAAAAATAAGCTGAGTACATATGTTTTCTTCATAACTTCACCCCTCCATAAAGGTATCACATGTTATCTTTTTACATATAGTATCAGCTAATTTTTCTAAATTATTCAATTTTTTACATTAAATGAAACTTTTCCACGATAGAAATAAGGATATATCCCTTTGGTATTCGCTCCAAATCTTCTCTTGCAACTCCTTTTAATGCTACGAGTAAGATAAAGTATACGATTCCTCCTATGATAATAGCCAGTAAAGTAGAAATGCTATTACTAACTACTTTAAACAAAGCGAAGTAAATCAAATACACAACTACTCCCATAAAGATAGCTGCAATACCAGGGATGACAAAGGTAGATTTTATCTCTTGTTCATAATCAACCACTTTTCGAATGGCTACTCCATTAAGAATACACATAATTAAAGCAAAGATAATATTGCCAAATACAACTGCGTAGATACCCCATTTAAATACACCCAACATAATAACCAATGCAACCAGATGAAGAATTAAAGAGATTACTGCATTCCTAACTGGGATATTCATATGATTCAATCCCTGCAATATGCCGTTGGTCAATGTGGACAATGCATATAAGACCGTTGAGATAGAACCTATTTGTAATAATCTAGCTGGTAGTTCACTTGAGTCATGAAATAATAATTGCAAAATAGGTGATGCCAAAACGGTTAAACCAACCGCACAAGGAATGACAATTATCATAGTAAATCGAATAGATGTACTAATCTTTCTTACCGCAACATGTTCCTTTCCTTCTGCTAATGCTCTTGAAAGCGTTGGTACTGTAGATGCTGCCAATGCATTTGCAATTGCCAATGGAACATTTGTAAGTAGTTTATATTTTCCTGTAAAAACTCCATATAATTCCGCTATGTCATTACTTGCATTTCCTTGTATCATCATAATCTTATTAAATACACCTTGATCAATGATTGAATTGATATTATAGATAGCAGTACTTAGAATAACTGGAACAATCGTGAGTATTAGAATTAAGAAAATATCGGAATAGGATTCGTTGTACCTGGTTCTATCTCTTCTTATTTGTCTATTAATTACTTGTTTATACATGAGTGCGAGAAATAGAAGAAATAAAAGACCAAATAGCACGCCTGCACCTGTACCTAACGTACCTCCTGCTGCCCCATAAGCAGGAGCATACGACTCAGTAAATAATAATGCATCTAACTTTTGTCCATAAGAAAATAAATAAAAGGCCGCCGCAACGCTTACACCTGCATTTACTATCTGCTCAATAATTTGTGAAAACACAGTAGGAATCATAGTTCCAAGCCCTTGGAAATACCCTCTTAGTACTCCCATAATTGCACTTAATACCAAAGTAGGTGCCAATATTTTTAATGCAAGAGAACTCATTGGTTGAGACATTAATGTCCCTGCCAAAAAGTCTGCCCCAAAATATGTAATGACAGAAACTGTAATTCCTGCTATTCCTGCAAAAATAAGTGCTCCTTTATAGATTCTATACGCATTTCGTTTTTCTCCCTTGGCAAGTCTTGCAGATACTAGTTTTGATACTGCAACTGGTAGACTATAAGAGGATAGCAAAAGCATAATAGAATATACTTCAAATGCACAGGAATAATACCCATTCCCTTCATTACCAATTATATTCGTTAACGGAATTCTATATATAATACCAATCAGCCTGCAAATCACAGATGCGATTGCCAAGATGCTTCCTTGTATAATAAAATTCGACTCACTTCTTCTTTTACCCATCATACACCTCTAATTTGCGGATATTGAAAGTGAAACTTTCCCGCAATTATTCTTTTGTAATGCGATCACCATTACGTAATTCACCGAAGAATATTAAGCTTCTCTAGAATCGCACGCTGCTTTGCTTCCATGGTTCTAGCTTCTTCTGGCTCCATATGATCATAACCACACAAATGAAGCACACTATGTGCAATTAAAAATGCAAATTCTCTCATAACAGAGTGATTGTAATTTGTAGCTTGTTCTAACACTTTATCAATCGAAATAATGATATCACCTAGTACTAATTCACCAGTCTCAGGATTAAAATAGTCCTCTTCTTTTTCTTCTACAAGTGAAAAGTCACCAGCAATTTCAAAATCAATCATCGGAAATGATAGTACATCCGTTGGACGGTCAATATCTCGATATTCCTTGTTAATTTTATGTATTTCTTCATTATCTGTCAATATCAAATTGACTTCTGATTCATAAGGACACGCTTCGTAATCAAGAACTTCGTTGATTACTCGATGAATCATTTCTTTATAATCAAAATCAAATTCTAACTTGGTTTCGACTTCTATGTTAAAGGTCATATATCATTTCCTCCTGTTTAAAACATTTCTTGATATCACGATACATTTTTAAAGATAGTCCAGATTCATCTAGCATGTCTTTATCAAGCTTCGTATCTATGACTTGATCAATTACGATATCTTTATCAAATACAAGTTCATTTTGCTTATCTTCTAAGTATTCAAAGGCAGATATAATCGTATCGGCTAACATAACAATAGCAGCTTCTATACTCTTTGGTACCTGCGTACGACCTGTATGCTGTTTCATAATATCAATTAATTCTTGAGGGAATGAATAACTCAATGCGATTTCGACTCCATGCTTGATATAATCCTTTCCTTCTAATTTACCTATTTTATGATAATATCCACCAGCTCTTGCCAGCAAAGAATCTGCCCCAACTTTATATGCAACCCGTTCTGAGAGCTTGGCCACTCGATAAGAATGCTCATATAAATCTTTGGAATAGTTCTTAAGCATTACAATTAGTTCATAATCTGGATCCGTAATGTGACTTAACTTTGCCTTAAGTTTATTATCAACCCGGTAATATACATAAGGAAGAGCAAGAATTATAACAACAATACCACCAAAGGTACAAAGCAATGAACTAATGATATACTTACTGTCATAAGTATCATTATGCAGATATTCAAGTATTCCTGTTAATGAAAGATTTGATGTAAGCATAATAATAGCTGCATACAACATGTTCTTTTTTTGCGTAAAATATTTTGCAACTGCACAGCCAACTAAGCCTGACAGCAAATAAAAGACTAATATCTCAATTGTATCTGTTGAAATTAAAGTCATCATAACGGATAGGTAAATCTGAAACAATATCCCAAGATACTCATTCGAGACAAGAGTCATAATAATTCCAATAATGAACATTGGTCTAATATCACCAGGAACAAAAGTTAGTATAAAGGAAAATATAAAAAGCAACCAATATACATTAATAATCCTTCCATAACTTGCTAACTGTTTCGTAAAATTAACCTTAGCAAACCGTTCCTTCGCCAAATAAAACACGATAACAGTAATGAATGCAATACTAACTAAAATATTCGCTATAATATCTCCCGTATTTTTCCCCTTCATCAATGATGTTGCCAAAATTAAGGCAATGGTAACTACATACATGACGATAGTCATAATGCCGTAATAGGCTCGTGAATGATTGTACTTATCTTTCATGTTTATCTCTTTCTTATCTTAGGTTTTGTATTTGAAGACGTATTTGATTTTGACTCGTAGTCATCATAGGCTTTTACAATCTTTTGAACCAATGGATGTCTTACAACATCCTGACTCGTTAACGTACAAAATCCGATTCCTTCCACTTTTTTAAGCACCTTCATTGCCACTTCAAGTCCTGATTTTGTTCCAACGGGTAAATCTTTTTGCGTATTATCACCTGTTACAATTACTTTTGAACCAAAGCCAATTCTGGTTAAAAACATTTTCATTTGTGCTGGTGTTGTATTTTGAGCCTCATCCAAAATAATATAAGCATTGTCTAGAGTTCGACCTCTCATATAAGCAAGGGGAGCAACCTCAATTAAGCCCTTTTCCATATTTCTAGCAAAGCTTTCTGGCCCCATAATCTGGTACAAGGCATCATAAAGCGGTCTTAAATACGGATCAACCTTACTTTGTAAGTCACCTGGTAAAAAACCAAGCTTTTCACCAGCTTCAATTGCTGGTCTTGTTAAAATAATTCGACTGACTTCATTATTCTTAAACGCAGTAATTGCCATCGCCATTGCAAGATAGGTCTTTCCTGTCCCTGCTGGTCCAATACTAAATACAATCATGTTCTTCTTTATTAAATCAATATAATTTTTTTGTCCAATTGTCTTAGGCTTGATTGGCTTGCCATTTATAGTATGACAAATCAATTCTTTATCAATCTCTACAAGTGCTTCTTCATTATCCTCAAAAGATAAAGATATTGCATAATCAACATTTTGTTCATTGATAATATTGCCTCTTTTTGACAACTCAATTAGCTGATTTATTATATTTTTAGCTTTCGTTGTAGCAACTTGGGAACCCAAAATTTTGAGTTCTCCATCTCTTGCTACAATCGTTACACTTAAAGTTTTTTCTATTTTTTTTATAAAGAAATCAAATTGGCCAAAAACATTTTTTGCATGCTCAACTGGCATTTCCATCACAATTTCATTCAAGCTCATCCGTATTAGTCCTTTCTTCAGGAATTGACAAAATCTCTGTATCAACTCGTTTCCCAATCTTTTCAATCACAACAAGAAAACCGTCTATTTTACAGGATTTTTTACCTATATGTATTTTAACATTATTTTCTACAATTTGAACCCCTTTTTCAATTAAAATTTCACAAAATTCTTTGAGCATCTTATTTCCTCTTGCGATTGCTTCATCTTTTGTGTAAGTGCTGGTCGTTGAAACATACTCTTTTATTTGTACTTTTCCGAGTATGAAAGGTAGATAAAAATTGTTTCCAATCTTTAATTGTGATTCATTCGTAATCATATCGTATTCATTATAACTAATTTTCCCACTTCGTATATTTATTTTTTTATTAAGGATTCTTAAATAAAACCTTAACTTTTCATTTTCTGTGTAATTTTTACTTGTATATTTTATGTCAAATTCCTCATTATATTCTTCTAATGTCTTGGCATATATATCCGCATCTGCTGCGTAATACTGGTAATCAGCTATTTCTCCATTGTCGTTATAGACATCAACTCTGCCTGATACTAAAACATCACCTTTTTTGACCACTGAGCCTTGTGTGACCATCGGTGTACCTTTTCTTGTAATAATACTAGTTATGATACAATCCTTTGTTGCAATTATATCACTTGGTGTCGCATTTTCCGTAATCATACCAACATCTGTATTTTCCTGCACTCGAATTAACAATCTTGTACCTTTTATTTGTGCTGAGGCCCATATTATGTCATCGTATTCACTTCGAATCATTTGTTCGATCTGCTCACAGCTAATTTGCTTCTTTAACATACCATGGTAAACATCATTTTGACTTAGGAAATCAAGTATCACGTTATCGGTTCTTGAGTAGTTTCCACTTACATCAATGTCCCAGATAAACAAAGAAAGTATATAGAGAATGATCGAGAATAAAATGATTCCACCAAAAAACATTTTCCGTTTTCGGTATTTGTATAAAAAAAAAGGAAGTCCATGCCTCTCTGTAATTTTTAACTTTGTATTCGTTTTTTTTAAAATAGGCTTTAGTTTTTTAAAATCTCTTACGCTTAAAAACATCTCGTATTGGTGATTTTGATTTTCTAGCCCCCATATTAAAATATTTCGATTGCTACATAAATTGATAAATCGTTCGGGAGAAAAACCATATACTTGTATTTTTAAATATCCTCTTATGAATTTCATAAGATTAATTAACATTTTCACACTCCCTAGTGCTGATATTTTATTTCATCTATCTGACCTATTATTTTCATTTCATCGTTCGTATAATAAACTACCATCAACCGGTCACCGTTGATTTCAATTCGGCAAGTCTTTGTTTGCAGTTTTATTTTCTTGTCCGTATATTCTATAATTCCACTATAATTTTCCACATATGCTTCACATTGCCCGGTTACCGTTAATATAGCCGCACCCAAAAGCAAATCCTTGGGGAGCTTTAGAGTATCTGCTACGTTTTCCATTAACCGATTGTTCTTTTGACTAGCAGCAACTCTTTTCTTCATCTCGTTACAAACCTCCTGTCTGCTTAACATCTGTATGTAGCTAATGCTAATATATGCAAATTCAGTTTAAAAGATTCAATGCAGCCCAAAATAGGAACAAGGCGTTGCTTGCCTGCATTTGTAAGAAAAAGTTGTGCTAGTCTATATATAAAAAGCTGGTAACTCTCTTATTATACCAGCTTTTTATGTAAGCTATGTGAAATTTATTTGAATTTTTACATGAATTTATTATTCTACAATTCCTTTTATAAACTTAGGCTTTTCTTTCTTTTCATTTGTAAAAGAATAAGTCTTTTTAAATCTTTCTTTTGCGGCTTGTAGTTTATCCTTATCATTTGCATAAATAGTAGCAAGGCTATCGCCTATATTCACGTAATCTCCTACTTTTTTGTGTAAAACAAGACCTACACCCAAGTCTATCTCACTTTCCTTTGTCTCTCTTCCACCTCCAAGAATTAAGGAAACAATACCAATTTCATCTGTAATAATATGCTCTACATAACCTTGTGTTGTTGCCTTAATCTCTTCAATTAAAGATGCATTTGGAAGCAAGGAGGTATCAAAGATAGGAGCATCATTTCCTCCTTGTGCTCGAATAAATTCAGCAAATTTATTTAATGCACTTTTATCTTCTATTGTTTGATATAGTTTTTCTCTTGCCTCTTCAATTGTAGCCGCATTTTTCGTACCAACTAACATGTAAGAGCCTAGTGTAACACATAATTCAAGTAGCTCTTTTGAGCCTTCTCCATTTAGCGTATCAATTGCTTCTTTTACTTCAAGGGCATTGCCAACTGCATACCCAAGTGGCTGATCCATATCAGAAACAATGGCAACCGTATTTCTACCAGCACCTTTTCCTATCTGCACCATTTCTTTTGCAAGCGCGAAGGAATCTTCTTCTGTCTTCATAAAAGCACCACTACCAGTCTTTACATCTAAAACAATCGTATCTGCACCTGCTGCAAGCTTTTTACTCATGATACTGCTGGCAATCAATGACATATTGTCAACTGTAGCTGTTACATCTCTTAGTGCATACAGTTTTTTATCCGCTGGTGCTAAATCTGCTGTCTGACCAATAATTGCCATCTTAATAGAGTTTACGTTTTTAATAAAGTCCTCTGTCGAAATATCAACTGAAAATCCTTCAAAGCTTTCTAATTTATCAATGGTTCCTCCTGTGTGACCAAGTCCTCTTCCAGACATCTTTGCAACTGGTACACCAAGAGCTGCGACCATTGGCCCTAATACAAGAGAAGTTTTGTCACCGACACCGCCCGTACTATGCTTGTCTGCTTTTAAGCCATTGATTCGAGATAAATCAAGAATATCACCACTATGAGCCATTGCCATAGTTAAATATAATGTTTCGTCTTCATTCATTCCACGAAAATAAATCGCCATCATCATGGCAGACATTTGGTAATCTGGGATGCTTCCATTGGTAAAGCCCTCCACCATAAAGTTAATTTCTTCTTGTGTCAATACAATTCCATTTCTTTTTTTCATGATTAAATCATACATTCTCATATAAAGCACCTCGTTTTCTATTTATTTCTTATAAAAAGTCTTGATATTCATCATTATTCTTAATTTTGTCCCATTCAGTTCTTAATATTGCATATTGATACGAATCAAGCCAAATTGGTTCTCCTAACTCATTGGTCTTAAAATAAACATTTTGAAGCATGAGTCCTTCTCGTCTCATCTTTAATCTCTCCATTAATCTCCAAGAAGGAACGTTCTTGGGACTGCAATATGCAACCACTCTCCTTACATTTAGTTCTAAGAAGGCAAATTTAAGCAACGCATACACACTTTCTGTCGCAAAGCCATTCTTTTGATAGCTTTTGTTAAAAACATAACCTAATTCCCATGTATCAAAATCACCTTGGTTAAAATAAAGATTCCCAATTAATTTATTGCTTTCTTTCAAACAAATTGCAAAAAAATCTTTTCTACTAGATCTTTTAATTGCTTCTTGTAATGCTTGCTCTTTTGTAAACACATGGTATGGTTCAAATTTAACCACATCTTCATCAGATAAATATTCAAACAAGTCCTCTCCATCACTCTTTTCAAATCTTCTTATATATAATCTTTTTGTTTCTAAATTCATAAATCCCCTTTTCTTAGTATTTACTTAACCCCATTTTATTGTTGCTATTTCTTTATTTAGCGGTATTTAAAGAATTATTGTATCACGCTATTCTTAGCATATCAACTGCTTATTTACATACCTAAATCTCTAACTAATCCTATCAAGTGATCACTTGTTTTACTCTTTATTCTAGCACTAAAGTCTATACTTAAATAATAACAGATTGCTATCATTTAACAAGCATAAGTTATTAACGTTCACGTTATAAACTCTTAGTTATCCCATGTTTATTTTGGCGAACATTCGTTTGCAATCAAGTAAGAGATATGGTATGATAAGTAAGTAATAAGAATTAAGGAGGAATTTGCGAATGGCTCAGGGCAAAATAACAGCTAAGCAATCAGAAATATTAGAATACATAAAGAAAGAAATATTAAGTAAGGGGTATCCACCTGCAGTTCGTGAAATATGCGAAGCAGTGAATTTAAAATCTACTTCATCCGTGCATTCTCATCTTGAAACCCTCGAGAAGAATGGTTATATACGTCGTGACCCCACTAAGCCTAGAGCAATCGAAATTATAGATGACACCTTTAATTTGACCAGACGTGAAGTCATTAATGTCCCTATTGTAGGTACTGTAGCTGCTGGAAGTCCAATACTAGCTGAAGAGAATATTCAAAATTATTTTCCAATCCCATCTGAATTTATGCCAAATCAGGACAGTTTTATGCTCACTGTAAAAGGTGATAGCATGATTAATGCAGGCATTTATAATGGCGACCAGATTTTAGTAGCAAAACAATCAACTGCAAGAAACGGAGAAATAGTTGTTGCATTATTAAATGATTCTGCTACTGTTAAAACCTTTTATAAAGAAAAAGGACATTATCGTCTTCAACCAGAAAACGATACCATGGACCCAATAATCGTAGATGATGTTTCTATATTAGGAAAAGTATTTGGTGTGTTTCGTTTATTCAAGTAATGATTATACGCAAAAACAGTACAGTAATATTATTTTACTGTACTGTTTTTATAATTCCTTCTTCAATAGAACAAATAATAAATAACGTTAAATAAGCCTTAAAAAAACAGACAATCCCACGATTGTTAAAATCATTATAACAAGAGTAAATATTCCAACGCCTCTAATCAATTTAATACGTGTTTCTAGCTCCTCTTTACTCTTAGCATTCCTAACATATTTTTCTGGTTTAACACAAAATGAAATTCCTATATATAGTACTACTCCAATTATTAATTTATTTAACATTCATCGCACCTTTATTATCTTTCGTATAACATACTATTTTTATAATCTTGAAGCGTCCACTTCTTTTCCATCTCTCCATATTCTTTCCAAGTCATAGAACAATCTATCTTCCTTTGAAAAAACATGAATGATAATATCACCATAGTCAAGCAAAATCCAACTTGCACTGCGATATCCTTCTACTTGTTTTGCCTCGTAACCTGCTTTGTAAAGCTCTTCTTGTACATTATCAACTAATGCTTTAACTTGATTTTCATTCGTACCATTTGCAATAATAAAATAATCTGCAAGTACAGATACTCCTGATATATCAATGATGCGAATATCTTCTGCTTTTTTATCTTCTAATGCCTGAAATGCTATCTTTGTCATTTCTTTTGAATTATTCATCCTGATTCAAATCCTTTCTTGAGTCAATTAATTCTTTATAATATTCATATGTCTTTTCTGTCATAGGGTCAATACTTCCAGGCCTACTTTTTAAATATTCCAATGTATCATTCAAAATTTCAAATGTGGCCATATCTATATCAACAAAGGCCATTTTTCTACGTTCCTCTAAAAATGGAGCCTTATCTCTTCTTGGTTCAATATAATCAGCCACAAAAATAATCTTATCAAGCAAGTCCATATCTGGCTTACCAGTTGTATGGTTTAAAATAGCGCTGATAATTTCTTTATCTCGAATTTGATACTTGTGCATGGCAAGAAAAGCCCCTAATTTGGTATGAAGCAAAAACGGATTCTCTCTTTCCCATTCCGTAATATTAATATTATGCTTTTCACATAAAGCAATCTTCTTATCATTTGGGATGCATTTTGCACAATCATGCATAAGACCTGCAAGCATAGCTGACTTTATATCATACCCATATCGCATGGCTAGAGCACCTGCCGTATACATAACTCCAATGGTATGCTCATACCTTTCTTTGTCTAATTTCGTCTTTAACTTTTTTCGATATTTTTCTAAGTTAATTTCTTTCATCCGTAACACACCCTACTTCAAAAATGCTTATATAGCTTATTTTTATAGATATAACGCTCCACATCACTTGTAACGTAGTATTTAATCGATTTTCCTGTACTAACCGAAGTTCGAATTAAAGTCGATGACAAATCAATATTCGGCGTATCTAATAAGTATATCTTACCATTATACTGCTTTGCAACCTCTTTTATCTTTTTATTTAATTCTTTTGATTCGAGATTGTATCTTGTTGCAACTAAAATGGTAGCACATTGAAATATTCTTTGTGTTTCTTTCCATTTATCAACTTCCATTAAAGAGTCAGCACCTAAGATAAAATAATACTCTACATCTGGATTTTCTTTGGTTAGACTTTCTAAGGTTTCATAGGTGTATGTGTATCCACTTCTTTCCACTTCAATCAAAGAGAGTTCAAAATGCTTGTTGCCCTCGATTGCAAGTCTGGTCATTTGTACTCTATGCTTTGTTAGTGCAGACACTTCATTTTTTTTGTGGGGAGGATTACCAGCAGGCATAATCAAAACCTTATCCAGGTTAAATTTATCATATGCCTGTTCCGCAAGCATAAGATGTCCAACATGGATTGGATCAAATGTGCCACCCATAATACCTATCTTTTTTTTACACTCACGTTCCATGGAATCATCTCCTAATAAATGTTTTATTTATTTGGCAGTACAATTTTTTGCTTTTCTTTTTCTTTTGCAGGCTTGTATAAAACAATTTTTTTACCGATTACCTGCACTACTTGTGATCTGGTTCTTTCTGCAATCATCTGTGCGATTTCTTTTGGATCATCTGCACAGTTATTTAACACACTAATTTTAATCATCTCTCTCGCTTCAAGTGCCTCACCAATCGCAGCCGTTACTTCTGGAGTCACACTTGCTTTTCCAACATGAAATATTGGGTCTAAAACACTTGCAAGACTCTTTAAATATGCTCTTTGTTTGCTTGTCATAAATTTTGAAATCCTCCTAATATTACTTACCATACGTTTTATTTATTTATAATAGTCAAATTCAAGTCCATACATGCGAACTGTATCACCTTCTTGGATGCCAGCCTGTTCTAGTTCCTCAAGGATTCCACTATCCTTTAAGAAACGTTGGAAAAAGGCAAATCCCTTTTCGGATTCTAAGTTCGTATAACCTAACATTTTATCTATCTTTGGTCCTTCTACTACATATACACCGTTTTCGTCTACTTCAATCGTATAAGGTTCATCTATCATAGGTATTTCGTCTTCAAAGAACTCTTTTTCAAATACGATTGGTTCAGGGTCTAGCCCTTCTAGCAATTCATTTACATAGTATAGTAATTCCTTCAATCCTTTTCCACTTACTGCTGAAATGGCAAAAACTTTGATTCCCTGTGGTTCAAATTCATCTCGAATCTTTTGTATAGGATCTTCATCACCTTCAAAAATGGCATCAATCTTATTTGCTGCAATCACTTGAGGTCTTTTTGCTATCTGCTCATTATAACTTGATAATTCTTGATTAATGGTATAGATATCTTGTATTGGATCTCTACCTTCTGTTGATGCAGCATCCACCATATGAATGATTACCTTTGTACGTTCAATGTGTCTTAAGAATTCATGTCCAAGCCCAATACCTTCTGAAGCACCTTCAATTAACCCTGGGATATCTGCGATTACAAAGCCTTTTTGATCATCCAAATCAACTACTCCAAGATTCGGATTTAAAGTTGTAAAATGATAATTAGCAATCTTTGGTTTTGCATTGGTTACTCTTGATAATAAGGTTGATTTCCCAACATTAGGAAAACCTACTAAACCTACATCTGCAATCACCTTTAGTTCCAATGTAACATGCAGTTCTTTTGCTGGCTGTCCAGGTTGAGCATACTTAGGAGCCTGCATGGTAGCGGTCGCAAAGTTCATATTACCAAGACCACCTTTTCCACCTTTTAATATAGTTTCTCTAACATTGTCACCTGACATATCTGCAATTACTTTACCTGATTCTGCCTCTTTTATGACTGTACCAGCTGGTACTTTTATGATAATATCTTGTCCATTTGCTCCATGACATTTCTTTTTTCCGCCCTGTTCTCCATCAGCAGCACAATATTTTCTTTTATGACGAAAATCTGTCAATGTATTTAATCCTTCATCTACAACAAAGATTACATCTCCGCCTTTTCCGCCGTTTCCACCATCTGGTCCTCCATTTGGTACAAATAATTCTCTTCTAAAGCTTACATGTCCATCTCCACCTTTACCAGCGCGGATATATATTTTTGCTCTATCTGCAAACATTTTATCACCTTTTTCTTTTTATACATTTATTAAATATCGTAAATTCATATATGTTACCAAATTACTTATTTGAGTTTTCGTATTTGTTTCAAATCTTAGTTTCGCTCTACTTTTGAAAGAAATACGAAACATCAAATGTCACAAAGTGTTGTTAAGAAAAACACATTTTATCTTTATTCTATACTCTGCTCAAAAAAGCCGTCTTTATTCTCACGATAAAAGTTATCTCTTAATCTGTGAGAATAAAAACGGCTTATGGTTCTACTGAACTTTTATTCGTTACTAGCTACAGGATAGATAGAAACTTGTTTTTTATCTCTACCTTTTCTTTCAAATCTAACAACACCATCCACTAAAGCGAATAAAGTATCATCTCCACCACGTCCTACGTTGATACCTGGATGAATCTTTGTACCACGTTGTCTGTAAAGAATATTTCCAGCTTTTACGAACTGACCATCAGCTCTTTTAGCACCTAATCTCTTAGATTCTGAATCTCTACCATTCTTAGTAGAACCAACACCTTTTTTATGAGCGAAAAATTGAAGGTTCATTCTCATCATGACCTACACCTCCTTGAGTTTCATTCTAATATATCCGTCGTTATAATCCCGTCTTATTCCTTTTAATCCAAGTTCTAAGGATTCCATAAGTAAAGTTCCTCTCTCACTGATGTGATTGGTGAAACGAAACTCTATGAGTCCTTTGTTTTCATCTGATTTAATCTTTATCTTATCTTCAGTAAACGCTTCTAAAGAATTAATGGTATTGATAACAAGTACAGACACGGCTGCACATACAATATCATGTCCTCTGTCCGCATATCCTGCATGACCTAAAGACTTAAAACCAATATAATCACCATTTGAATTTTTATAAAATGTAATCTGAATCATAATCGACCTTATGTTTTTGCCAATTAAGCATTAATTTTTTCGATCTTAACTTGTGTAAACGCTTGTCTATGACCGTTTTTCTTGTGATAACCTGATTTTCTCTTATACTTGTAAACGATAACCTTTTTCGCTTTACCTTCTTTTACTACTGATGCAGTAACAGTTGCGTTTGCTACTGTAGGTTCTCCTACTTTTAAGCTTCCGTCGTTTACAGCAAGAACCTGATCAAATGTAACAGTTTCTCCAGCTTCTACTCCAAGTTTTTCAACTCTAATGATATCGCCTTCGGCTACTTTGTACTGTTTACCACCTGTTGCTATAATTGCGTACATATGGCACCTCCTATTATCATTACTCGCCAGCTTCGGTGAGTTTGCACTTCTTTGACCTCGCTGTGCGGCATACTCGTATATAATAGCATAATTATAAAGTCACGTCAATATTTTATAAATATATTTTCTATTTGCTGGGTTTCTATATAAAAATCTCCAATTTTCCCACCACTATTTGATAAAATACCATGACAGTCACTTCCTCCTGTCATGAAAAGTTGATAGGTTTTTGCATACTGTTTTATTAATTTTTGATCCTCCAATGTATTGGAGGGATGTACCAATTCAATACCTGAAAGTCCGCAGTTTACCAGTTCTTCAATTAGATAAAAGTTTTTTTGCTGCCCTGGATGAGCAAGTACTGCATTACCTCCACCTTTTACAATAGCGCAAACCAATGTTTCTGGTCTGTGATATTCTATTGTTTTGTAGGCTATCCCACCCTTTTTAAAAACCTTTTTATTAAATTCTCCAAATACTTCAGTAATCATACCTTTTTGCCAAAGTACTTGTAATATATTTTGCGTATACAAGCAGGGTTCTTGCGTAACCGCCCGCACTTCTTCTTCCGTAATATCATAGCCTAAGTCTTGTACAATTTTAATTTGCTTTCTTGTATTTTCATCCCGTTGCTCTAATACGGTTTCACAAAGCCTTTCCAGATAGGAATAATCTTTTATGTTATACCCAAGTATATGAGCGGCTTGATTTGTCTGATAATCCACCCATTCACATTCGATTCCAGAAATGATTTGAATGGGATAGGCTTTTACTAATGCTTTTTCTTGTTCTACATCAGGTATCGTGTCGTGATCTACAAAAGATACTACATCAATTCCATTTTCAATTGCTAGTTGTATCGTTTCTTGGGCAGTGTTTGAACTATCTGATCTTTGTGTATGCGTATGCAAGTCTACTTTTAACATATGAATTCCTTACTCTTTCTTGCTTATATATCCGCTTGCATGACACAAGCGACAAGGCTCCATCACTTGTTCTCTAAGTGATTTTCTCACTTTTTTTCTCGTAAGTTCTACTAGATTTAATTGACTCATTCCTACCAAATGCGTCGTAATTGGATCTTTTTTTAATATTTTATCAAATTCCTCCATCAGCTGCTTTTTGGCATCAACTTTTTCTAAGTCAATAAAATCAATTACTACAATTCCAGAAATATTTCGAATTCGAAGCTGCCTTGCAATTTCTTTAGCCGCTTCAAGATTAATCTTTAAAAAGGTTTCCTGTGTATTTTTCTTTCCTGTAAATTTGCCCGTATTAATATCAACCACCGTAAATGCTTCTGTAGGCTGAATCACTAAATAAGCACCTGACTTTAGCCATATTCTTTCTTGTGTGGCATTCTTAATTTCTGATTCTAAGTTTTTTAATTTATAAAGAGGTAATAACGAATCTTCATAAAACAAGAGATAGCGGTTTACGTCCATGTTCTGATTGGTTAAGTAGGTATGGATGTTTTGATAAATTTCTTTTTCATCGGTTACGATTTGTTCCAAGCTTTCTTCATATAGCCCCTTTAAAATAGATATATAATTGTCATCTCCCTCGTAAAGTACGCTGTAGCAGGTACGATGTTTTGCGTGATGAATCAAATGTGCAAGCTTGTTCTTTAGATTTTGGACTTCTCTTAATACATCTTCTTTTGCGGCATTTTTAATATTGGTTCTGGCAATGATTCCAAATTCTCCATCCAATTGCTCTGCAAATAACTCTTTAACCCGCTGTCTTTCTTTTAGTGAGAGCTTATTTGAAATGCCAAGCTTTTTATCACCCGCACTCACCACTACATATTTTCCTGTCAAGGTAATATTGGAAGTAAGTACAGGTTGCTTTGTTTTTATATTTTCCTTTGCTACCTGTACAATTATTTCATCGCCAATTGTTATCTTATTATTATTTTTCTTATTGATAAAAATCGGATTTTTATTATCGGTCAAAGAATAATAACACTCATATCCTTTTTCAATTTCAATAAATGCAGCCTCAATATTAGGTACCAGATTTTTTACTTTTCCAATATAGATATTATTTAAAATGGATTTTTCTTTACGATTATCACAGTCTAACAATACAAGCTTATCATGTTCAAACTGTGCTGTAACAATATAATCTGGAAGCGTTGGTATTTTGGTAATAACAACTTTATTCAATGTCCTCACCCATATTCTCTAAAGAAATTAGTTCCTTTTGATTCTCATCACCAATATTTGCATACAGTTCTTTACGATGTATCAGTAAAGAAAATTCTTTCAAATCAAAGCCAATGTAATTAGCAAACGCTTCGATTACAAGTTCTGGCTTTAAATTATTGGCACTTCCTGATGCAATCTGCATGCTGATTTTTCCATCTTTTGTAGAAATCGTATGAATCAAAGGTTTGATGTCTACTTCTTTCTCACTTTTTTTCGTCTTTTTCCATACTACGATTTCTTCCTGTGCAAAAAAAGAAGAGATTTTTTCTTCCCAATTCCCGCTTGGTGCATAGCCTTCTCGAAAACAGACTTCATAATCCGCTGCATCCACAATGGACATAGCAATTTTACTCTCTTCTGGTAATTGCTTAAAAGCAACTACTTCCATTCCCTCTACCATTGTGTCATTTAATTGCTTAAGTGCATCTTTTGTTGTAATTGGCGTATTAATCTCAATATCAATATATTCTGCATCACTTGTAATACCAACACCAAGGGGAGCTGCAAAAGACATGACCTGATGTGGGCTATATCCTCCTGAGTAGGCAATATCGATATCTGCTCGACGCATTGCTTTTTGAAAATAACGCATTACATCTAGATGTCCAACGAACTTCATAACCCCGTTCTTGCGGAACTTAATTCTAATTTTCAAAGCAAACACCTCCGTTAAATATCGTTGCCCCACATCCAGAACATCCCATGCGGCAATTTTTTGTTACTTTTTCATCCATTGCATTTTTCCATTCTCTTTTTAAGAATTCTTTTGTTACGCCCGTATCAATAAAATCCCAAGGGAACACTTCATCTAAATCTCGTTCTCTTGTCGTATAAAAATCGATATCCACACCTGTCGATTCAAATGCATCCATCCATTTTCCATAATCAAACGTTTCTGACCATGAATCATAAATACAACCGTTTTGATATGCTTGTAAAATAACTTTTCCTACTTTTCGATCTCCTCTTGCAAGGACGCCTTCTAGTACGGTCAAATCTGCTTCATGCCAATTATATTTAATGCTTTTTTGATTCAATTGCGCTTTGACTGCTTCTTTTACAATCTTAGCCTTTTCAATAAATTGCTCTTTTGTACTCATCGGCGACCACTGAAATGGTGTGAAAGGCTTTGGTACAAAGAAGGAAGTACTTGCTACAATTTGAACTTTTCCATTTCTTTGGTCTTTTGGTATTTCATAATATCTTCTTGCAATTTTATCGGATAGCTCTGCAATCCCAACCATATCTTCTTTTGTCTCTGTCGGAAGACCAAGCATAAAATATAGTTTTACACGATTCCAACCACTATCGAATGCTTTACCAGCACCTTCTATGATAATTTCTTCTGTTAAGCCCTTATTCATAACGTCTCGAAGCCTTTGTGTTCCTGCTTCTGGTGCAAAGGTAAGACTACTTTTTCTTACATCTTGTACTTTACTCATAACCTCAAGTGAAAATTCATCGATTCGAAGAGACGGTAAGGAAATATTTACTCCTTTATTTTTAAACTCTTCAATCAAGAAATTAACAAGACCTTGTAGCTGAGAATAATCACTGGAACTAAGTGAACTAAGTGAGATTTCCTCATGTCCTGTATTACGAAGCATTTCATAGGCACATTGTTTTAGCATTTCTAGACTTCTCTCACGTACTGGACGATATATCATTCCTGCTTGGCAAAAACGACACCCTCTAATACATCCTCTTTGGATTTCTAGAACAACACGATCTTGTGTTGCTTTAATAAATGGAACTACAGGCTTTCTTGGATAATACGTATCGGTCACATCCATAACAATTTCTTTACGTACACTTTTTGGTGCTTCTTCTACGATTGGACGAAACTCTAAAATAGTGCCATCTTCTTTATAGTCCACCTCATAAAAGGACGGTACATATATTCCAGGTATCTGCGCCGCCTTTTTTAAGAAATCCAGCTTACTTCCACCCTTTTTCTTGTTTTCTTTGTATGCCTCTAAAAGTGGAAAATAAGAGGTTTCACCTTCTCCAATATAAAATAAATCAAAAAAATCCGCCAATGGTTCTGGATTATAGGTACATGGTCCTCCTCCAATCACGATTGGGAATTCTTCCCCCCTCTCCTTTGCAAGAAGTGGGATTTGACCTAAATCTAATATTTGTAAAATATTTGTGTAGCACATTTCATATTGAATGGTAATCCCTAAAAAATCAAATTCCTTAATTGGATCTTGCGATTCTAATGCGAAAAGAGGAATTTGCTTCTCTCTCATAATCTTATCTAAATCTACCCATGGAGAATAAACCCTCTCACAATATACATCTTCCATGCGATTGAACATATCATACAATATTTGAATTCCTAGATGAGACATTCCAATTTCATAAACATCTGGAAAACACATTGCAAAACGAATTTCAATATCCTTTAAATCCTTTTTTACACTATTTACCTCGTTTCCAATATACCTTGCTGGTTTATCTATACTAAGAAGTATTTCATCGGTTAATGCTTGTTTTCTCATAAAATTCCTTTCTTATCTTCTTCTTTCGTGTATGTGATTTTACCAAGAATTCAACACTACATTACATCACATAATTTGCTTTCTTTATAAATATTCTTGTTATCATACATGTTCTTATCTGCTTTGTCGATTAGTTCTTTCAACGAAGCAAATTTTCCCGCTTCATACACGGCTACTCCAAAAGCCAATGAAAATTCAAATTCATTCGTTTCATTTACTGCTTTCAATAACTTTTTAAGTAACAAAATGGCGTCACAATAATTTTGAACTGTTTTGTCTTTCATAATTACTGCAAACTCATCTCCACCTATTCTATAACATTTTCCTACTTTTTCAAAGGCTTTTTTAATAATTTGTCCAGTCGTTACGATATAATAATCGCCTACACCATGTCCATGAGAGTCATTCATCTCCTTTAAATTATTCAAATCAAAAATAACATAGATTAGATTTAACTCCTTTGGGGCAAGGCAAATAAGCTTTTCATATTCTGCAATATCCTTTGTATACGCTGTACGATTATAAAGTCCTGTCATAACGTCTTTGTATGCTAGCTTTGCCATCATTTTAACCTCCGTATAACCTCTTGTTTTTTCAACATATTCTTGTATGTATTGATAAAGCATAGAAAAAACATACAGACAATAAATGTACTTTGAAAATTTGGCAATCTCGTTATGACTCATGCTAAAATAACAAAAAGAATCCAATAGTATCGTTAATAACAAGAAAACACATATTACTTTAGCAAATATCATTCTATTCTTATGAGCAATCACTCTCTTTTTGATAGCAATCAATACAAAACTATAAATCACTCCCATTATAAAAAGCAGACGTTCAAACGGAAATAAAGCTACATTGGCCTGAAGCAATTGTATCATAATACGACTGATGAAAGATACACTACATATACGAATAAGAATCTTTAGTCCCCTATCTTTTTGCAAGAAAAATAACTCTCGAAAATTAAGAAGCACTGATATCGGTAACAATACACTTATTCCATCTTGCAAAGAAACAAACACAATAGATTTATTATAAATTAACTGTAGTATATCCGTAGAAAGAAGCAATCCTGTTGAAAATAGCAACGCACATATCCCAACGTGAAAAGACATTTTTGTCTGTATTTTTTTAATAAATAAAATGGATATAAGTAAAAGTAACACTCCTATTACAAAAAGAGAACTACCCATTACAAGTTCGAAAATATTTTGAGTTACTATGTAATAAAGAAGCTGTTGGGGTTGTCCAATATATGCAAAAAGATTTCTTTCATTTGCATTGACATACTCACCTTTTAAATGAATGGTAATTTTTTTACTCTCATAGTCTGGCATTAGGTTTACAATATGATAGTAATAACCATAATTTTGGTTAAACCTTGTTCGACTTTCATAATTGCTACAATAAATCAGCTGACTTCCTACAAATACTTCCACGTTTTGAAAAGGGGTACGAAAAAGAATTGCCTGCATGTTTAAATCAGAAGGCAATGTGTGATAAAATACGGATTCTTTTTTATTGTCCAAAGTCCATCCACTATATCTGTTTATCGAGAAAGACTTAGAAGAATCCACATAAGAATCTTTTCTGCTTACTACGCAAAGAATTATTATTCCAACCAAAATACACAAAAGAAATAACAGTTCTATTAAATCATAGGAATTCTTTTTGCAATTCAATTTCATCATCACCAAACCGTTTCTATCGTACCTCTTGTTCGTTTTATTTACGGATACAGTAGAACTACTTCTACTTTGATAAATCTGTTAAGGGAATGTTCATTTGCTCAAATACTTCTTGATAGTCCATATTTTGTGCTATAATTTGGTCGATATCCTCTGCGCCAACTCCCATATACTCCATTTTATTCATACTGGAGAATACATAAAGGCCAAACAATACCAACGCAATTAGTATTCTGTACTTCATGTTACTCTTAACTCTATGACTAGTCTCGTCTAAAGGCATCGAATTATTCATGATACTATGTATGTTACTCATCGTTTTTTCATTATTTGCAGTAGCTTCTCTTAGGTTTTGAATCATGGCGACTCTGTGTTCTAACGTAGATTGTTTCAACAAAATCCCTCCAATAAATAAAGGCAGCATATAATATTACTATATTATATGCTGCCTTTATTTTAATATGACATGCAGTCGCTATTTATCCTTTATATTTGTTAAACCTATCGATTCGCTAATTCCTTTGTAATATCCTCCCATGTCACACCCTTTTCTACCATGAGAACCATAGCGTGATATAAAAAGTCAGACATTTCATACTTTATCTCTTCTGCATCTGGATTTTTTGCTGCAATTATGATTTCCGTCGCTTCTTCTCCAACTTTTTTTAGAATCTTATCAATTCCTTTCTCAAATAGATAATTTGTATAAGATCCTTCCTTTGGATTTTGTTTACGATCTTGTATCACTTGATATACTTCTTCAAATACCTTAAGTGGATTGGTTTCATTGTATTCTTTTTCTACTACCTTTTTAAAAAAGCAAGTGCGACTTCCTGTATGACATGCTGCTCCAATTTGCGAAACTTTTGCAAGCATTGTGTCACTATCACAATCCATGGTAAGCGATTTCACGTATTGAAAATGTCCAGAAGTCAAACCTTTTACCCAAAGTTCATTTCTGCTTCGACTAAAATAAGTCATTTTACCCGTTTCAATCGTTTTTCGAAAGGCCTCCTCATTCATATATGCAAGCATAAGCACTTCATTTGTTTTATAATCTTGTACAATGACTGGAATCATTCCTTCTGGGTTTTTCTTAAAATCATCCCACTTCATTTCACTTTCGAATAAATCGACTGGAATCTCTGCCAATTTACATGCAGATTTAACTCGGATTAAGTCAGTCTCTTGCTGATTTAGTAACGTAGCTCCAACTCCCACCACATTCTCATGATAGAGAGCCTTTATGATCTTTCCTAAATCAATGGTATCCATAAGTGGAATTAGTGGTGTTTTTGTATCCCTTACAATTTCTTCCATCTCTAAGTCATGGATTGTAACTATTGTATCGATATATTCTTCAATTAATTCCTTATTCTGAGTTAACTGTCTTTTTGAATCAAGGCAAACAGCTATTTTTTCTTTCCCAAAACGCTTGGATACCTCTTTTGTTAATACCACATTACTTTCCTTTGAGAAATTTAGCATCGCTTTCGTAGCACCTGCATAAAGAAGCTTTTTTACGTCTTCTACTCTTTTGATATTACCGCCTGCAATCAATGGAACTTCAATTACCCTTGCTATTTCCTTGATAATACCAATCGAGGTTTCATGCTCTGCATCATCTTTTGATAAGTCAAAAACAATGATTTCATCGGCACCATTGTCACTAAAATACTTTGCGAAAGAAACTGGGTCCAAGCTGATAGGTTCATCATTATTTTTATCCTTTACTGCCTTTCCATCTTTTATGTAAAGACAACTTATTATCTTTTTAAACATTTGGTATGTCTCCTTGTCTTATATTTTATAGCATCTTATTACTATAACTATAAACTTCCCTTGGTGGATAATACATCTTTTATTCTTTCGTCAAACTGCGTTGCTTCATCAAGTGCTTTTGCAAAAGCCTTAAACATAGCTTCAATGATATGATGATTATTGCTACCAGATAATACTTTAATGTGAAGGTTCATGCCGGCACTATAAGAAATTGCATAAAAAAATTCCTTCACCATTTCTGTATCCATATATCCTACTCTGTCCGTTGTAAACACGCCGTCAAATACAAGATAGGGTCTACCAGATAAATCGATTGCGCACAAAACCAATGTTTCGTCCATTGGTAAAATACAGCTTCCGTATCGTTTGATTCCTTTTTTATCTCCAATGGCATCTTTAATGGCTGTTCCAAGAACAATTCCAGTATCTTCTATCAAATGATGAGAATCTACTACCAAATCACCCGTTGCCGCAATTGACAAGTCAAAAAGTCCATGCCTTGCAAAGCCATCTAGCATATGGTCAAAGAAGCCTATTCCTGTTTCTATACTTGAAACGCCAACGCCGTCTAAATTTAGTTCAAGGTCAATGTCTGTTTCCTTAGTTTGTCTCTTAACTGCCCCTTTACGTTCCATTTCACTTCCTCCTTATCAAATCAACTATGATTCAAATCTTACTTTGATAGAATTTGCATGTGCGGTCAATTGTTCTGCTTCTGCAAATTTGATAATATCCTTATGAATTGGCTCTAATGCTTCTTTTGAATAGGATATGATACTGGACTTTTTCATAAAATCATCCACACCTAAAGGAGAAAAGAATTTGGCTGTACCATTGGTAGGAAGTACATGATTAGGTCCTGCAAAATAATCACCCAAAGGCTCCGAACTATATTCACCCAAAAAGATGGCTCCAGCATTTTTGATTTTTGTCATTACCGTAAAAGGATCTTTCGTTACAATTTCTAAATGTTCGGATGCAATTTCATTTGCTACATCAATTGCTTCCTCTAGGTCTTTTACTAAAAGAATATAACCATAATTGTCTAAAGATTTCTCAAGAATTTCTTTTCTGGATAAAACTGCAACAAAATCCTCCACTTCTTTTGAAACCGCTTTGGCTAACTCTTCACTTGTTGTAACCAATACAGCAGAAGCTAATTCATCATGCTCTGCCTGTGAAAGCAAATCAGCTGCAACAAATCTTGGATTAGCTGTCTCATCTGCAATTACCAATATTTCACTTGGGCCAGCAACAGAATCAATGCTTACGTAACCAAATACAGCCTTTTTAGCAAGCGCCACATAAATATTTCCTGGTCCTACTATTTTATCAACTTTTGGAATGCATTCGGTTCCAAAGGCAAGTGCTGCAATAGCCTGAGCCCCTCCTACTTTGTAGATTTCATCTGCTCCTGCTTCGTTTGCTGCTACTAAGGTATTTGGATTTACCTTACCGTCTTTTCCTGGTGGCGTCGTCATAATGATTTTCGATACTCCTGCTACTTTTGCAGGCATAATATTCATCAAAACGGAGGATGGATATACCGCTTTTCCACCAGGCACATAAACACCAACCTTTTCAAGTGGTGTAACTTTTTGGCCTAAGATAATACCATTTGGTTGACTGTCAAACCAACTGTTTTGACGCTGTTTTTCATGATAGTTTTTAATATTAATCAAAGCTTTGCGAATGACATCAATTAATTCTTGTTCAACCAAATCATAGGCTTCCTCAATTTCTTCCTTTGTAACACGTATGTTTGTAGCATCAAGCTCTACTTGATCAAATTGCTTGGTATAGGCAAAGACTGCCTTGTCTCCTTGTTTTTTCACGTCTGCAATAACTGCATTGACTGCCTCCGTGTAGGAGTCATAATTATTGGGGCTTCTTTTTAGTAAATCTTCCAGCAGACGTTTTTTACTTGCCTCATCTATTTTAATCGTTCTCACTATTTTCTCCTCCTGTAATCGTTGTATTACCTGATGCTCTTTTGCTTTATAAAAGGCTTCTTAAGTCTGTTATTAATTTGGTGATTCTTTCATTCTCCATCTTCATGCTTACCTGATTTACAACCATCCTCGCAGATAACGGACAAATTTCCTCCAGCACATCAAGTCCGTTTTCTCGTAGTGTAGAGCCAGTTTCAACAATATCAACAATCACTTCAGACAGGCCTACAATCGGTGCTAATTCAATTGAACCATTTAATTTAATAATTTCAACGGTTTGATGCTTTTTATTATAGAAATAATCTTTTGCAATGTTAGGATACTTGGTAGCTACACGAATTAGCTCATGATGTTGTAGTAACTCATTTGCAGATTTTGGTCCCGCTACACACATTCTACATTTTCCAAAGCCCAAATCAAGCACTTCAAATAACTTTCTTCCTTCTTCTAATATTGTATCTTTTCCAACAACTCCGATATCAGCCGCTCCATATTCTACATAGGTTGGAACATCAGGTGCTTTTGCAAGGAAAAATTTAAGCTTTAGCTCTTCGTTGACAAAGATTAATTTGCGTGAATCTTTATCCTTCATTTCCTCACACGTGATTCCTATTTGTTCCAACATCGCTAATGTAGTTTTTGCTAAACGTCCCTTGGCAAGGGCAAATGTTAAATATCTCATAATTTTCAGTCTCCTATTGTTCCATGGTTGATGATTTGGCGATTGCATTTACATCAATTACATCAATTTCATCTTCACTTTTTACCACCAAAACGGTCGAAGTAGCATTTCGCTTCCCATATTCTACATAATCCGATACACTTTTCTCACCCGTCATACGAATCAATTCTACCTTTTCGTTCTTCTCCCTCAGATAGTTTGCGAGAAGAATAGCATGTTTTTGTTGCTTTGCTTCGTATAACACCATTGTAATATTATGTTGTATCGGTATCTCTATGTGTTGTCTCATCAATGCAGACATTAGGGTATCTAACATAATTACAAAACCGATAGAAGGTGCCTCTTTACCAAACCAGGTAAGAAGATGATTATATCTTCCGCCTGTTGCTATAGCTTCTCCTGTTTTGTAAGTATAGGCTTTAAAAATAATACCTGTATAGTATTGATATTTACTAAGCATTCCCAAATCAAAGGAAATATACTGTTCCAGTCCATAGATTTTTAGAACTTCATATAAGCTCTCAAGCCTTTCAATGGCATGTCTAGAGCAAGCATTGCCTGCCAATTGTTTTGCCTCTGCTAAAACTTCACAAGAACCAAAAAGCTGGGGAAGTCGAAGTAGCACCTGCTTTACTTCTTCACTTATAGAAAGACTGGAAACGAGTTCTTCTACGCCAAAATAATTCTTAATCGATATTAATTCACGAAGTAAATTACTATCTTCTTCCTTTATTTTTGCCTCTTCAAGAATCCCCTTAAAAAAGTCAACTTGACCAATCTCAATTTGAAAATCTTTTAAACCAGATTCCAAAAGAGAAGAAATAACAAGCGCAATCATCTCAGCGTCTGCATCAACGGTATCATCACCAATTAATTCCGCTCCCATTTGCGTGGATTCCTTTAACTTACCTTGATATTCTGAATTATTAATAAAGGTATTGCCCAAATAGCAAAGTCTAAGAGGCAAATCCTCCTTCATATAGTATTTGGCAACACATCTTGCAATGGAAGGAGTAAAATCTGGTCTTAGAACCAAAGTATTACCCTCTCTGTCAAAAAATTTATATAAGTCTTTAGATGGAATGGTTCCAATTTCTCTACTAAATATATCAAAGTACTCAAAGGTCGGAGTTTGTATATCTTTATACCCATATAAATGAAATTGCTGATGCAATTTATTTTGTAAAATCAATTTTTTCTCACATTCTGAATTATAAATATCCCTTACACCTTCTGGGGTGTGTAATAACTTTTTCATCCTAACAAATCCTTCCTCTTGTTATTCTTATTGCAGCAAGGTCATTTCAACACTTTAGCGTGCTACCATGCTACCTTATTATCACCTTGAATTATTATAATTCATTGGAAATTTATTGTCAATCCCTCATATCTAAATCCTTTTGTATCGTTTCTAGAAAAGGAACAAACACCCCGTTTCCTGAAATAAACAAAAACTTTGTATTTAATTCATCGTATCGAAAGCTCTTTCTTCCTCCGTTTTGCATTCTACTCCAATACTTTTGCAATTCGTTATAAGACAAATAATAGTATTCATCTTTTCCTGTAAAATAAATTAATATAAAAGAAATTCCACCTTGTTTTTCAAATTCTTCCATAAACTTTACTTGATGTTCATGGATATTTTGCAAAGCAAATGTATCTTTCACACATTCCTTTGCATCAAAACAAACTGGAATTCCTTGTACGACTCCAATATAATCTACTGTACTCTTTTGCTCAAAATATGCAAGGGTAATATGACGATTCTCTTTATCAATTTTAATCGGAGTGATTGGAGTCGGGATTTTCTGAATCAGACAAAGTCCCGACTCTCTATATTTTTCTAATGTTTTATTAATTAATTCTTCTAGGGTTGAACCCCTTAGTCCTCTTGAGTTCCAAGATGGCATAGTATCACCATTTCCTGTCTTATTTATTTTTTCTCTTAATCTCTAAATGCTCTTTTACGCTTTCAAGCGCCTCATAGAATTTCTTTGAAGTTGCTCCTGGGTTACGTCTTAATATACGTACGTTTGGTAAACTTAACTTCTCGACCATAGCTTGGTATCGTTTTCTTTCATCATCAATTTTTTTCTTTAAACTTTCGGCTTCTTTTACTACTGCGCTACCTTTCTTTAAAGACTGAACAATATATTCCTTTTTTGCCTGTAAATCTTCGAATAACTCTTCTTTTTTATCTACTAATTGTGAGGTAATCTCTTCTTTATAATCGGTCAATTGTTCTACCAATTCCTCTTTTTTATCCGTTAGCTGCTCTGCAATCTGATCCTTTTTAACTTCCAATTGATGTTGTAAGGCAACAATTTCTTCTTTTGCTTTAGTGAGTGCAACAAGCAAAATGCGTAAATCCCATGCTTCCTTAGCAGAAGTAACTGCATCAAATACAAATAGAGCAGATACACATAAAACAAGACCATATTGAACCGTATCGTTTATGGAAAGTACAAAGCGCTCAATTGGTATATGTATCAATTCCGCAAGCAATACCGATAAAACTCCCCAGCAAATCGTGCTACTTAGGCAAATATATCCCTTTACATTAAAGGGCTGGTTGCTGTAATCCCAATATTTTACCTTAAATACGTATTCCATGATTGCTCCAACTACAAATTCCAATAAAGTTGCACCTACCATACCCATAACAAATTCCAAAGGGATATTGCCTCTCACTGGATAGGTTGCAATTACCATCATAATAGCTCCTTCTCCATAAATGGGAATCATTGGTCCCTTCATAAAGCCACGATTTACAAATTTTTTTGACTTTAATGATACATACGTACTTTCAAAAATCCATCCAAACACACAGTAAATATAAAAAAACAATATCCATTCCACGATTTGATAAGAATACATATCATCCCTCCTATGACATTTTCTCCTTTTGTATCTTATGATAAATATGCGGTAGTTCTGCTATCAAAATTACTTTTGACAAATCCAAAAAAGGCTCCTTCATTGCTGGAAGCTCTAAACGATAGGAATGTAGAAGCTGTGCTGTAACATTGTAATTTTTTTTATACCAGTCATTTATTGTTTTATCCCCATACTTATAATCACCAATAATTGCATGACCTATAGAAGACAAATGCGCACGTATCTGGTGAGAGCGACCTGTAAGTAACTTAACCTCTAGCAAAGTAATATCTTTCCCATTTGCAATTGGTACATATTGTGTCTTAATATAGGACGCCCCTTTACGTTCCTTAGAAAGAATCGTAACTTTATTTGTTTTTTCATCCTTATAGAGCCAACCATCAATTAGCTGTTGTTCTTTTATTACTCCTTTTACAAAACAACGATAATATTTGCTTAGATCTCTATTCCTTAACAACGCTGACATTTCTTGTAATCCAAGGAGTGTCTTACCAGCTATAACAATTCCACTTGTATTTCGATCCAAGCGATTACAAACGGCTGGTCGAAAGGTTTTTAACTCCTGCGTTGTGATTTTTTGTTGTGAAAGCAAATAAGAAATAATTGTTTCATTCAACGAAACATCTGATTCCTTCGCCTTTTGTGAAAGAACACCCGCAGGTTTATTCAGGATTAAAACATGATCATTTTCATATATAATATCCAAATTGATATCAGAAATCGTTTGTATTTCCCGTTTTGAAAACTTATGAATTGTCTCCTCTGCTAAAAAAAGTTTAATCTCATCGCCAACCGATAATTTCTCACTTCCATCTGCCTTTTTACCATTTAATGTAATATTTTTTTTGCGAAGCATCTTATATAAAAAGCTTTTTGGTGCTTCGTTTAAATACTTTGTTAAAAGCTTGTCAAGTCTTTGCCCTGCTTCGTTTTGATTTACCTGTATTACTTGCATGATTACCTCACTAAATGGAAATTGCCAATAAGGTTTCCACCGCTTTTTCTTCTTTTTCTAATCTTCTTTTTATTGCTTTTTCATTTTCTTTTGCTTCTTTTAAATTAATTTTCATCTCATTTATCCTTGACACATATGCATTTAAATCTTGATATATTTTCATAGAGCAACCATATCCATTATTTGCTAATATATCTTTTATGTACGCTGTTGTTGTGTTCATGTCAAGTTTTGTATCTTTTGAAAAGGCACAAAGGGTATTGCCATATAAGCAAATGGAATCAATTTGCATCACATTTTCATAAGAAGTTATAACCAAATCATAAAGAATACAGAGGTCTTTTTCTATCTCTTCTATTCTTTTATATTCTTCCTTGGGCATTGACTTGTGAGGCCACGCCATGATAAGTGCAACCACCATTTTTCCAACAGGCAAAGCACACATAACCGCTGCAAAGGTAAACCAATTCAATCTTGTTTTTGTTAGAATCAGTCCCATAATAAAAATAAAGATAATAACACTAAGACCAATGCTAGACTTTATCAATGCTCTTTTTCTATTATAATCAATGTAGCCATACTTTCCTTTATTTATCTTCATGTAGACTTTACTCCTTATATAAATCTAGTTAGGAATCTTAAAAGCCAAATGGACACTCCATAAATAGAAATACTTTTTTTCCGATTGGAATCTGCAATTGCTTTCCTTACAACTTGATCCGTTCTCGCCATAAAATACTTTTTGTAGGAAGGCATTTTACTTCCCTTGTCTGAAATAAGAAAGAAATCTGTATCAACTGGACCTGGACATACCGCAGTTACATATATCTCACTCTTTTTAAGTTCTTTATTTAAAGCCCTAGAAAAATTAAGAACATAGGATTTACTTGCCGAATAAACTGCAAAGCCAGCTTGCGGAAGAAAAGAAGCGGCAGACGCAACTTGAATGATTCGTCCCCCTTTTTGCATGTAAGGAAGACATAGGTAAGTCAATGCAGTTAAACTAATACAATTCACCTCAATCATGCCAAGCTCTTCTTCAAGACTACCTTTGCTAAATTCTTTCCGAATTCCATAGCCCGCGCAATTGACCAGTAAACCAATCGAAGGCTTTTCTTTTTTTAGCATATCCTCTAACTGCTTTATATTATCCTTTATTTGTAAATCCATTGCAATTACTTTAACCGATTTCTTTACTGTTTTACCAATCTGCTCTAACTTTTGTCTTCGCCTTGCAATCATCCAAATCTCATCAATCTTTGTTTGTCTTGCTACTTGTCTGACAAATTCCTCACCAATTCCAGAGGAAGCGCCCGTAATTATTGCTACGTTCATAGTATCACCTTTGTTCAAACGAATGGTTACGCTTTTTTCTTATGCACGTTACGTATCGTTTTCTTTTTTGCTGGTTTATTTGATTTTTTATCTGCTTGCTTTAAACCATCGTTCCTATAATTTTTCTCACCTTTTTTTGGTCTAATCAGGCACTTTTTATCAAAGCCTATGAGATCAGTACGCTTTGCAAGTGTCAGCGCTTCTACCACTAAGTCATAATTTTTAGGATTTCGATATTGTATCAAAGCTCTTTGCATTGCTTTTTCATGTGGATTCGTTGGGACATATACTTTTTCCATGGTTCTTGGATCTACACCTGTATAATACATACACGTAGATATGGTAGACGGTGTCGGATAAAAGTCTTGAACCTGTTCTGGCATATATCCTAAATCTCTTAGATATTCTGCAAGCTTTACCGCTTCTTTCATAGTAGAGCCTGGATGCGAAGACATTAGATATGGTACCACAAATTGTTTTTTACCTAGCTTTTCATTTACTTGTTTAAACTTATGCAAGAATTTTTCATAGACACTGTTTTCTGGTTTTCCCATTTTGCTTAATACTGCGTCGGCAACATGTTCTGGAGCTACCTTTAACTGCCCGCTCACATGATGCTCACATAATTCTTCAAAAAACTCCTCCTCTTGATCGTTAATCAAGTAGTCAAAACGAATTCCTGATCGGATAAATACTTTTTTTACATTTGGCAACGCCCTTAATTCTCGTAGTAGTGATAAATAATCTTTATGGTCAATCTCAAGATTACTACAAGGTTTTGGAAATAAACATTGTTTATTTGGACAAACGCCCTTTGTCAACTGCTTTTCACATGAGGTATGTCTAAAATTCGCTGTTGGGCCACCTACATCATGAATATAGCCTTTAAAATCCTTGTCCCATACTATTTGATTGCCTTCAGAAAGTATTGATTCATGGCTTCTAACCTGTATAATTCTTCCTTGGTGAAAAGTGAGAGCACAAAAATTACAGCCACCAAAGCATCCACGATTGCTTATAATGCTAAATTTCACTTCTTCGATTGCAGGAATTCCTCCTAAAGCTTCATAGCTTGGGTGATAGGTCCTCATATAAGGAAGAGAATAGACACGGTCCATCTCTTGAGAGGACAATGGTTTTGATGCTGTATTTTGTACTACATACAAATTATCATTATATTTTTCTACCAAGCGTTTCCCTACAAATGGATCGGTATTTTGGTATTGTATGTAAAAGCTTTTTGCATAATTTAATTTATCTTTCAATAAAGATTGGTAATCAGGAAGGTCAATGGCATCATATACATCTTCTCTATTTTTTGTTTTATAAGCACTGCCCTCAATAAAAGTCACATCCTTAATTGCAAGTCCGCTATTTAGAGCATCCGCCATCTCAACAATACAACGCTCTCCCATACCATAAAGTACCAAATCAGCACCAGAATCAAGAAGTATTGACCTTTTCATACTATTTGACCAGTAGTCATAATGAGCAAGGCGTCTTAAGCTTGCTTCAATGCCTCCAACAATAATTGGTTTGTTTTTAAAGGATTGACGAATCAGATTACAATAGACAATCGTTGCATTATCTGGTCTTTTTCCCATCACTCCACCTGGTGTGTAGGCGTCTGTTGTACGTCTTTTCTTTGAAACGGAATAGTGATTAACCATCGAATCCATATTTCCTGCCGAAACAAGAAAACCTAGCCTTGGTTCTCCTAGTATCGAAATGCTATTTTTATCTTTCCAGTCAGGTTGTGATATGATTCCTACCGTATAACCATTTGCCTCTAATACTCTACTTACAATTGCGTGTCCAAAGGAAGGATGATCAACATAAGCATCCCCAATTACATATACAAAATCTAGTTGTTTTATTTTTCGTTCTTCCATATCAGCCTTGCTGATTGGTAAAAAGCCTTTACTCATTCATTAATACCTCATAGGTTCCTTCTAATACTTCTTTAAATGTATTTATGTAATAATCTGCTAAACTACGTTTTTTTATGTCTTGATTTTTTGAAAAATCATCATATATGGTACATACCTTCATATTCGCATTTTTACCAGCCATAATTCCCATGGGAATATCTTCAAACACCAAGCAATCCTTAGGTTCTACATTTAATAGCCTAGCAGTTTCCAGATAAATATCTGGTGATGGTTTTCCAGCATTGACTTGACATGCGGTTACTACAACATCAAAATACGGCTCTATTTCTTTTGCTTTTAAAACGCCTTGTACCAATTCAATTGAATTACTGGTTGATATTCCAGTTCTTATATTATGACTCTTTAAATAAGACAAAAAATCAAGGACTCCGTCTTTTAATTTTACAAATTGGGTATAATGTTCATACGCCATCTCATTCCATATTGCCTTGATTTCTTCCACCGATTCTTTAAACTGAAATCTTTTTCTAAAATAATCCGCTGTCTCAGTAAAACTCATTCCTTCAATGCTATTTTGCAAATCAGCAGGAAGTTCGATGCCATAATTACCTAAAAATTCAATATCAATATCTTTCCAAACCGACATGGAATCGATTAAGGTTCCATCCAAATCAAATAACACTGCTTTTATATCGTTTAACATTAGGTTCTCCTTAATAAGTTTATTTCTTCCTTTGTTAATTTTCTATACTCACCTGGCTTAAGGCTTTCATCAAGCTTAAGTCCACCCATTTCGATTCTTTTTAAGAACAATACTTTCTTTCCAACCGCTTCAAACATTCTTTTTACTTGATGAAAACGACCTTCACGAATGGTTAATTTAATTTCTGAAATGTTGTCACTACTTAGTATCTCTAATTTTGCAGGCATTGTTAATTTCTCATCACCAATATCAACACCTTCTAAGAAAAGTGCAACATCATCTTTTGTTACAATCCCTTCAATGGTTGCATAATACGTTTTATCAACATGTTTTCTTGGTGATAACATATTATGCGACAGTTCTCCATCATTCGTAATGATAAGCAATCCTTGTGTATCCTTATCAAGCCTGCCTACAGGAAATAAATCCTCACGTTTTTTGTCTTTGATTAATTCGATTACTGTTTTTGACACATTGTCTTTTGTAGCTGATACAACACCTTCTGGTTTGTTTAACATATAGTATTCAAATGCCACGTATTCCACTATTTCTCCATGAAACTTTACAACATCTTTCTCTATATCAACTTTTTGCTCTGCTTTCTTTACTATCTCTTCATTGACAGTAACCATTCCCTTTTTAACATAGGTTTTTACCTGACTTCTACTTCCAATTCCTGCTTCTGCTAAAAACTTATCTAATCTCATACATACTCTCTCTTGTAATTGCTTGAGCCCGATATCCTTCAGAAATAATATCAAGCTGTTTATTAAACCTTTTTAACTTTTCTACATCTTCTGTTTTATATATTTTATAAAATTCATCTTGAATTTTGCTTACTTCTCTTTTATTTGCTACCTTGTATAGATTTTGAATATTGTTTAATATGTCAGCCACAACATTCGCTTTGATTTGAAATGAATTCTGTGCGTCCATAATTTCACTTCGAACGGAAGACATTTCGTTATCTAATACTTGTACTGCGTGTGCCGCACTTGTTAGTCTGTCCTTAATATGCTCTGGCATATTATGCTTGTATTTATATTGCAAAGAGTGTTCCACCGTAGCCCAAAAGTCCATGGCAAGTGTTCGAATTTGTATCTCTACTTGAATCTTTTTGGGACCTTTAATGGTTTGCACATTGTAATAAATAATAAGATGATAACTGCGATACCCACTATCTTTTACATTATTCAAATAATCCTTTACTAATTTAACCTCTATATCATCTCGCTGATTCATTAATTCTACTACTTTGTAAATATCTTCTACAAACTGGCATATAATACGTATCCCTGCAATATCTTCTATCTTTTCCTCCAGTTCCTCGAATGGAATCTGCTTTTTCTGCATTTTTTCTAAGATACTGGATATCGTCTTTACCCTTCCTGTCACCTGCTCGATCGGAGAATATAGTCCATTTTCTTTATGTTCTTTTATAAAATGGCGAAACTTAAGTATAAGTTCATTCACTGCCAACTCATAAGGATTTAGCAGTTCTCTCCATAATTGTATTTCCATAAAACCCTCTCCTTTACATTCATAAGCCATTTTCATTATATCATACACAATATATCCGTGTCACTTTCAAATAACTCAATAGGCATAGCTTAATTTTTTATCCTCCAAATACTTTAAAACCCAATAGGGGTTAATACTTTCTTCCTCATTATTTTTTGTTTTAATATAAAGTCCTACATGTAAATGAACATCAAAATTTCCCGTAGTCCCTTCTTTTCCATATCCAGAGTTACCCATATATCCTAATAATTCTCCTGCTATTACAGTATCGCCTTGTTTTAGATTTTTTGCGTAGGAGGATAAATGTGCATAATAAAGATAAGCTCCCCTTTTTGTTCGTATCCCAATTCGCCAGCCACCTTTTTCAAGCCATCCCATCTTTTCAACCACGCCATCGCTCATACTAATAACGGGATATACTTCAGGTTCATTGATACCTGCCATAATATCTGTACCTTCGTGAAATCGTTTTCCTCCATAGGTTCGTTCTGCTAACCAAGAATTTTCAAAACGAATGGTTGCCTCTTTCGTTATTTTCGATTCTGGAACAGGAAAATAAACCACATCTGACCAGATTGTATCATAATATCCGACCAGTTCCACCAATTCATTTGGTCTTCTTTTGTATTTATATGAGTAACTGGATTGATACTCTTTTGCTGTATAATTTGTAAAGTCACTGTTTGTCAAATCAAAATTATTATCAAGCATCATCACCGTTACTAAGTTCGGAATTTCTACCTCGTCTTGCTCTTTCATCTCCTTTATTTTATTTAACGCACCTTCGGATAAATTCATACTGCGAAATTCTATCGTTTCCTCCACGTTATCCTTTAAATTCTTAATGCCTGTCATGCGATAAATCTGTTTTTCAAAGGATACAATAAAAATGCAATTAAGTAAGAGAAAGAGCATTAATATATAAATAGATTTCACTCTCGATTTTTGATTTGAATGATTAAAATTAAACTTCATAATCCAACCTAAAAAGTGCCATTATTTATATATATGCTCTTTTTTTAAAATTATTAATATAACTCTTTTGCTCTAACTGTTCTATCGAGGATATTATTACATCAATTCTCTACTTTAGCAAAACCAGTAATTACATTTCGTAAAAATCTCCAATATCGTTCAACTGATTCTACATTCATTCTCTCTTTTGGAGTATGAATATCAAATACTTCTGGTCCAAGAGAAATAGCATCTAACCCATCAATTTTTTGACAAAACAGTCCGCATTCTAAACCTGCGTGTATCGCTTCAATTTTAGGTGCAACACCAAATTGTTCTTCATAAGCCTTTGTCATATAGTCTCTAAGCTTTGAATCTTTTTTAAATGGCCATGAAGGATAATCACCATGTACACTGTAAACACCTTGTAAAAATTCTGTCAAATATCTCAGTTGATTGCTCAATGCTTGTTTTTCTGAATCGATTGAGCTTCTTACCGCGAAAGTCAGCTTACATTTTTCCTCATCCAAAGTTAAGATTCCAAGATTAAGTGAAGTTTGTACCAAGCCCTTAATATCACTGCTCATATTTTGAACTCCGTTTGGCGCATTCACAAGCATAAATTGAATCAATTCCTTGCTCTTTGGTGTTAACATAGACGCGGTCTTCATTCCGTTCTTTTTCTGCGTTAATGACACATTCGGATCATTTGATGCAAATTCATTCTTTAATATTTGGTCAAATGCAGCTACTGTTTCTTCCAATAAAGCAGCATCCTCTTCTTCAATAAAAACTTCCATAATTGTTTCTCTTGGTATTGCATTATCCATTAAACCACCGTTTAGCGAAATAATGCCAAAATTTATAACGTCGCTTAAATAACTCATAAAGCGTCCCATTAATTTATTGGAATTACCTCTGTATTGATCGATTTCTGCACCTGAATGTCCACCTTTTAGACCAGAAAGTTTAATGGTATAGCTCGTCATTGTTTCTTCCTTGTATTCAACAAAAAGAGTACAATCTGCTCTTAAACCTCCTGCACAAGAGGTTAAAAACATGCCCTCTACATCAGAATCAATATTAATGAGATATTTGCCTTTTAGCATGGATAAATCAATTGCCGTTGCACCAAGTAGTCCGATTTCTTCATCCGTAGTTAAAACAATTTCAAGTCTTGGATGCTCTAGTGTATCGTCTGCAAGTAATGCCAGTGAATATGCCACTGCCACTCCATCGTCCGCACCAAGAGTCGTACCCTTTGCACTTAAAAAGTTACCATCTAGTTCGAGCGTTAATCCATCTTTTGTAAAATCAATTTCATAATCCGATTCTTTTTCACAAACCATATCTAGATGTCCCTGGATAATAATTGCTGGAACTGCCTCATAGCCTTTGCTTGCCTCTTTTATCAAAATGACATTATTTGACTCATCTTGTATATACTCTAAATTATGTGCCTTGGCAAATGCAACGCAGTAGTCACTGATTTGTTTTGTATTTCTTGACCCACGAGGAATTGCTGAAATTTCCTTAAAATATTTATAAAATTCCTTCGGTTTTAAATCTTCCATTGTATACATTCAATCTACCTCCATGATTCATATTCTTTTTTCTTTTTTAATATATTATTAAAAACTAAGAGAGTACTTCACCTTGAAAAAGACTATTTATTCTCTCATAATTTTAAGCTTATTACTTTTTATTTTTATCTTTCCCGTTGAGTCCGTTCGCGCAGCAAAAGGTGGATTACTCCTATGGTTTAATGTTATTATACCGAATCTGTTGCCTTTTATTATTTTATCCAACTTAATCATAGCATTAAATGCTGCTTCCTACATTACTTTTTTATTTGCGCCCATTTTTAAATTGCTATTTGGTATCAGCAAAGATGGAAGTTATGCTGTAATAACTGGATTTTTATGTGGGTATCCAATGGGGGCAAAGGTAACTTCTGATTTGGTAGCAAACAAAAAAATTTCATACGAGGAAGGGACCTTTCTACTTTCCTTTTGTAATAATGTAAGTCCTGTTTTTATCATCAACTACATTGTAAATGAAACTTTTCAATCCTCTTCTTTGTTGAAACCTGTTTTTATCATTCTTTATTTATCACCAATTATAAGTGCCATTTTACTAAGAATCATCTATCATAGAAAAATGTTTGAAAAAGAAAAAAAAATTTCACTTTATCCATGTAACACAAACGTTGATTTTCGCTTTATTGATGCGGCTATCATGAATGGATTTGAAACCATAACAAAGCTTGGAGGGTACATCATATTATTTGCTATTTTATCGCAAATGTTAATTTATATTCCCATACATAATGCATTTATAAAATACTCTATTATTTCTATCACAGAAATCACAAACGGTATCTCTGTGGTAGCCTCTTCCTCTTTATCGTTTCAAAAAAAATTCATTATCGTTTTATCTTCGGTATCCTTTGGAGGAATTTCTTGCGTCGCTCAAACACAAAGCATGATAAAAAACTCTGGTTTATCCATAGGTCACTACACTCTATCAAAGGTTCTTAATATGGGAATCACGTTACTTCTTTGCATTGCATATCTAGCTTTCTTATCCTAAAAATATGAGCTAAGCCTACAAAAAGTGTCTGCCAAGCAGACACTTTCTCTATTCTTGTTCCATTACCTCTTCTTCAACTTCTTGCTCTTCCTCTTCTTCACTTGGTGCTAATTCTACTCGATTCGCATTCACAATATCATAGCAATCTTGTAAAGATTTCATTAAATTATCGTATTTTGCAGTGCTAGTATTAATGGTATGACTAATAATTCCTTGCAGATTCGCTAACATATCATCCGTGTATTGAATTGCTCCATAACGAATATTATTCGCATCAATGGTCGCTTTATCTAAAATCTCTTGTGCTTGATTGGTGGCAATTTGAACAATTTCATTTGCCTGCGCATATGCCTGCTGCATAATTTCATGTTCATTGATTAATTCGTTGGTATGTACAGTAGCCTGCGCAATAATAGCATCCGCTTTTGCTTGTGCATCTGCCAAAATTGCTTCTTTGTTATTAATGATTTTTTGATATCTTTTAATTTCATCTGGAGTCTTTAACCTTAACTCCGTTAAAAGTTCATCAATTTCTTCTTTGTTAACTACAATTTTTGTATTCGATAAAGGTTGATATTTACAACTGTTAATATATTCTTCAATCTCTTCAATGATTTGTTCAATTTTGCTACTCACAAGTATTCCACTCCTTAATTATTTTTATCTTCTATTCCATACTTCTCATACATTCTTTTTGCCACTTCATCTGGTACAAATTTTGATATATCACCACCAAAACTTGCCACTTCTCTAACGATAGTTGAGCTTAAATAGGAATATTCTAGCTTAGCAGTTAAAAACATGGTATCTACACTTGGGTATAGTACATGATTTGTCTGTGCCAATTGTAGTTCATATTCAAAATCAGTAATTGCTCTTAATCCCCTTACAACAACAGAAGCATCAATTTCTTTTACAAAGTCTACTAAGAGTCCTTGAAAAGAAACCACTTTAATATTCCTAATTTCTGCCGTTGCTTCTTTTAACATATTAACACGTTCCTCCACAGAAAACAACGGACTTTTTGAAGTGTTATTTAAAACACCTACATAAAGTTCATCAAATAATTCTGCGGAACGTTTTATAATATCTAAATGTCCATTTGTAACTGGATCAAAACTTCCTGGGTATATTGCTCTATTCATGCTTGCCTCTTTCTAACCCTAAAAAAATATGCATATTAGTCTTATATTCTTTTCTTTTTATTATTTCAAAACCTAATTCATTTACATAATCAAATGCAGTCTCAAAAGATGATTCTACAATTATAACACTTGACGTAGTGATAAGTGAAGAATTTTTTAAATATTCAAGTACTTGTTTTTCTAATTGTTGATTATATGGCGGGTCCATAAATATATAATCAAACGTAATGCTTCCTTCCAAACTCCTTAAAGCATGTAAGACATCTGAAGCAATTATTTTCGCATTCTCTTTCAATTTCGTAACACTTAAATTATGTTCTATGCAAGAAACAGCCAACTTGTTATTTTCAACAAATACTGCTGTTTTTGCACCTCTGCTTAAGGCTTCTATTCCCATTTGTCCGCTTCCTGCAAACAAATCCAAAAAAGTAGCATCCATTAAGTAAGGATTTATCATATTAAACAAAGTTTCCTTAATTCGGTCTGTTGTTGGTCTTGTATCTGTACTTGGTATGGTTTTCAGATTTAATCTTCTTGCACTTCCTGCTATTACTCTCATACCCAACTCCTTTCACACTTTTTCAACTTCTATTTGCAGACTCTATTCTTCACCTAATTTTATCTTTAATAAATTATTTGTATTTAAGGATAATGATGCCACAAGCGTTCCTTCTGCATACGGAACAACCATATTCGGGTTATAGAAAAAGTTTATATTTTCTGTATCCAAATAAAATTCTACATATTGTGTATTTGCTAATATTTCTTCTTTGTAATAGGTCTTAACTCTTTCTTCTATTTTATCTGAATCCAAAAAAGCCTGTCCTACCACATTTGCAATTTCTTGATTGGTTCCAGCTAATACCTTATCAATTGTAAAACGTTCTCCTGTATTTATATCAAAGACATATCCCATAGCATATGAATTTATCTCTTCTTTTCCTGTATACTTTTCACTAAATTTTTGTAAAATTGATAAAATACCATTTGCATTATATTTTACTTCAAAAGTAACATCATATTCGCTATAGAAATATTGCACCGTCGATTGTTCTTCTAAATCTTGCGTAACTGATTCCACGTTATCAATTGCATACGTGTTATTTTCTTCATACAACGCCTCTGCTGTCTCTTTAAAGAATTCATTAATTTTTACTATCCCTTCACTGTTTGATTCGTCTAAAATCACTGGATAATCAATTCTAACATAAGACACAACAACACCATTACTATCCTTATATTCTCTTTGCAGCGTCTTTATTGTAACCTCCACCGGTTCTACTTTCACTTCATTCTCTACATTCATGACGTCTACAGAAATATCATTTAGTCCAGGAATTTGTTCGACCGTCTCAATTTCTTCCTCTTTTGGATCTACTTTAAAATCAGCTTCGCTAGAAGGCGATACTTCTTCCTTTGTTTCAACCGCTTCCTTATTAGAATTTAATGAACATCCAGTAACCACCAGACAAACAGCAAGTAACAATAAATATTTTTTCATAAACGCCTCCGTTACTATATCCCTCCAGATATAAACTGCGAAATCGCATATAATAGCAATAAATGTGCTGGGTAGAATATGTAAAAGAAATATTTCATTTGAATACCTCTTTTTCCATTATATAATGTGATCGGTATAAACGCAATTGTCGCAGGTGCCTCCCACAATACCGCAATACAACCTATGATATTTCTCAATATGATTTTGTCATGTAGGATATATAATAATAAAATTAATACAACGCCAAACCCCGCATAGTCGGTATGTAAGAAATTCGCTGTCATAATTCCAACTAGCATGGAAATAATTTGCATAAATTTATTTGCTTCAAAATATTTTACTGCCATTAATGTTAAAAGACCAATAAAAAGCGTAAAATATACATTTTGATATCTAAACTCAAGTATTTGATTACTAAAAGCTAAATCAAACGGTATTTCAGATATAAGTGCAAAGAAAAATAAACGAGCCGCATACTTTTTAGAATCTCTTGTATGTAAAAATCCTTCTACCAATAAAAAACAAAAGATTGGGAATGCAATGCGACCAATTCCACGTAATATCATATCAAGATGATAAAGGTTATTACCTTTTGATATGGAAAATGTCGGCATTTGTTCAACGATAGCCGCTCCTATGTGGTCAATTAACATTGTAATAATCGCAATTAGTTTTAAGGTACTTCCTGTAATTACTTTCCCTTTCTTTCCTATTTGATTCTCCACCTTATGCCCTCCATGTGTATTTTTTCACTATATATCCTAACATTAACCATTAAAACATACAACTATTTTATGCTATTTCTAGTATAAAACTGATTATTTTTTCCGAAACATGAACAAGAAAAATTTGTAAAAATATGAAACAACTTCTAGATTATAACTTTTATATTCGTACATAATATGATTGTAACCACTTAACAAATTAAATTCAACAACAGTTTGTTAGGTAAACAACAAATCAATGAACTTTCGTTTGGTAATATTAGCATTGTAAAACACAGTATTGATATTACCAAAAAGGCGAAAGTGAAATGGAGGTTTTATTATGACAAGTTCAAGTAATTCTGCATCAGTACCTGAAGCAAAAAGCGCATTAAACAAATTCAAGTATGAAGTAGCTAACGAATTAGGGGTTCCATTAACAGATGGTTATAATGGAAACCTTACTTCAAAACAGAACGGTTCTGTAGGTGGTTACATGGTTAAAAAAATGATCGAAGAACAAGAAAGACAGATGGCAGGAAAATCTGGACTTTAATTCTTGGCAAATGAAGTGACAAATCACTTCAACTGCACCTGGACATCATTTGATAACCAAAATGCGAAAGCATAATAAAAGAGGTAAAGTCCTAGTGGCTTTACCTCTTTTATTGCGGCTGTCAACTTTGTTGACAGCCTTTAAAATTTATGTCTAAGCCATAAATTTTAGTTGCCATGTGTCTCAAACTCTCCACTTTATTTTTCCTTCTTTAAGAAAAAATATATACCAAACACAAAAAATATAATAGACATCAAAACTAGCTCTAGATTATGAACCAAAGATATATTACCTACAGTTCCCATATTTGACATTGATAATATAAATAAACTTTTTGTAACATATTCTCCAAGTATAAGTATTGAAGAAATAAGCCATAAAATACTCCCTATTAGTTTATTCATTTGATATTTTTATCCCCCTTCCAAATATAGGCTCATCACTATTGATTTAGGATTTTTAATTTTCACGATATATCAAAATGTTACATAATTAATAATATACTATTCTATAAATCTAAACATAAACTTTTTCTTACAATAGTTTGATAATTTCATTACAAAACCTATACTCTGGCTTTCGTCCCCTTCGTATCTCTACTTGCAAGCTTTAATCGATTGAGCGAAATTTCTTTTTCTTTATAATTAATCTGAATCGAGGTATTCTCATTAAATTTATAGATTTCTTCGATGTAATCATCTTTTGAAAGCTTTATACCACGCACTCCAATAGCTCCACGTTTCTTTTGCGGTACTTCATCGGATAAGAATCTTAAAAAGATTCCTTTGTTTGTCTGAATGACAATATTTTGCACACCTTCCATTATATCAATCGAAACAAGTTCATCACCTTCTGCTAATTTCGTGGCCGCAATTGTTCTTTTGGAAACATCAAATTCTTCTCCGCTTACTTGCTTCATCATTCCATTTTTAGTTGTAAACAAAAGAAGTTTATCCTTCATCTCACTCAAAGCTGAGACAAATATCAAGTTCTCATCACTACTATTATAATTACATGCATTGTCAATTGGAATTCCCTTATCTCTAAATTTGCCAAATGGCAAATCCAATACTTTCACACTATGAAGCATACCCTGATCGGTGAAAATACATATTTTATCTGTGTTCATACAGGAAAAGACATATCTGTTTTCAGACAGCACCGCTTCTTTATTTCGTTCAAAAGCAGCCAAATCAATTGTTTTGGTATATCCAAAACGATCCATCAAAAATACAACCTCTTGCTCTTCTATTTTCTTTTCTTCGTAAACGGCTTCTGCTGCATTCTCGATTATCGTTTTTCTTGGTTTTGCATATTCCTTTTTAATGGCATCTAATTCTTTTTTTATTGTTGCTATCATAGTAGCCTGATTACTTAAAATATCTTCATAATGAGCAATATTTTTTAGTGTTGTCTCATGATCCTTCATAAGCGCTTCTATTTCAAGTCCAATCAACTTATACAATCTCATTTCCAATATGGCAGTTGCCTGTCGTTCTGTAAAATGCAATTGGCTTGCACTTTTTTCGGAAGCTTTTGTTTTAAACTTAATATTTGCCGTGTTGCCAGTTATTAAGCAGTCTTTTGCTTCTTTTATATTCTTGCTTCCTCTTAAAATTTCAATAATCAAATCAATGACGTCGCAGGCACGCATTAAGCCTTCCTGTACCTCTTTTTTATCAAGTTCTTTTGATAAAAGCGTCTTATACTTTCTTGTAGTAAGCTCGATTTGGAAATTCACATTTCTTTTGATTATTTCCTTTAACCCCATAGTTTCTGGCTTACCATCTGCAACTGCAAGCATGTTTACACCAAAAGTATCCTCAAGCTTTGTTTTTTTATAGAGTAAATTTAACAAATTATCAACATCTGCATGTTTCTTTAAATCTAAAACAATTCGAATTCCATCTTTTGATGATTGGTTGGATATATCGATAATATCATTTGTTTTTTTATTTTCTACTAAAGTACAGATGTCATTTAAGAATTTTCCAATGTTTGCCCCAATCATAGTATATGGTATTTCAGTAATGACAAGTTTATCTTTCCCATTTTTACCATTTTCAATTATAACGTTTCCTCTAATTTTAACTTTTCCTTGACCTGTTTCATAAATGGATAACAGCTCATCTTTATTAACAACACGCCCTCCTGTTGGAAAATCTGGGCCTTTTATATATTTCATAAGTTCGCTTGTTGTTATCTCTGGATTCGTCATATAGGCTTTAACCCCATCAATTACCTCACCTAGATTGTGAGGGGGAATATTGGTTGCCATACCAACTGCAATTCCGTCTGCGCCATTGATTAATAGATTAGGTATCTTAACTGGAAGAACCGCTGGCTCTTTTTCAGTCTCATCAAAGTTTGGTACAAAATCTACTACGTCTTTATCCAAATCAGCAAGATATGCCTCTTGTGTGATTTTTTGCAGACGTGCCTCCGTATAACGCATAGCCGCTGCCCCATCTCCTTCAATGGAACCAAAGTTACCATGTCCATCAACAAGTGGCAATCCTTTTTTAAATTCTTGTGACATTACCACCAATGACTCGTATATGGAAGAATCTCCATGAGGATGATACTTACCCATAGTATCCCCCACAATACGTGCGCATTTTCGGTACGGTTTATCATATCGAATTCCAAGCTCATACATATCATATAACGTACGTCTTTGAACCGGTTTTAATCCATCTCTGACATCTGGCAAAGCTCTGGCGACGATAACACTCATAGCATAATCAATATATGATTTTTGCATTACATCAGAGTATTCCGTTTTTATAATCTGTTCATCCATTCTGTTTTTCCTCCACTCTTATATATCTAATTCTGCCGTCTGGGCGTATTCATAAATAAAGGCTTTTCTTGGGGGAACTTCACTTCCCATAAGCATTTCTGTTACCTCAGATGCCATTCTTGCATCCTCAATCTCTACAAGCTTAAGTTTCCTTGTTTGTGGATTTAATGTTGTTTCCCACAACTGATCCGCATCCATTTCTCCAAGTCCTTTATACCTTTGAAGAGTAAAGGAGCCTTTGTGTGTCTTGCGATATTTTTCAAGAGCTTTATCATCATATAAATATTCTTCTTTTCCCTTTGCAGGCATAGCCTTATATAAAGGAGGCATCGCAATATAGACATGCCCTTCATATATAAGTTCTGGCATAAAACGGTAAAACAAAGTTAAAAGCAAAGTACAAATATGCGCTCCATCCACATCTGCATCTGCCATAATAACAATCTTATCATATCTTAATTTGCTAATATCAAAATCATTTCCATATCCTTCGGAAAAACCGCAGCCAAAAGCATTGATCATTGTTTTTATTTCTGCATTCGCAAGCACCTTATCAATACTTGCTTTCTCAACATTTAGTATCTTACCGCGAATTGGCAAGATTGCCTGAAAATTGCGATCACGCGCCGTTTTTGCAGAACCACCAGCCGAATCTCCTTCCACAATAAATATTTCACATTTACTTGGTTCTCTACTCTCACAGTTAGCAAGTTTTCCATTGGAATCAAAGGAATACTTTTGTTTGGTCAAAAGATTTGTTTTTGCTTTTTCCTCAGCCTTTCGTATCTTTGCCGCTTTTTCCGCGCATGCTAGAATGGCTTTTAGGGTATCTAGATTCTTATCTAGGTATCTTTGTAATTCCTCTCCCGCTACTTTTCCAGTTGCCTTTGAGGCATCTTGATTGTCAAGCTTTGTCTTAGTCTGTCCTTCAAATCTTGGAGCTGGATGTTTGATTGAAATAACTGCTGTCATTCCATTTCGAATATCAACACCAGTAAAATTTGCATCTTTTTCCTTTAATACACCTAGTTCTCTCGCATATGAATTCATAACAGAGGTAAAAACGGTCTTAAACCCAGTTAAATGTGTTCCACCTTCCGCATTATAGATATTATTACAAAAGCCTAATACATTTTCATGAAACTCATTTACATATTGTAAGGCTCCTTCTACCGTAATTCCATCCACTTCTCCCTTAAAATAAATTGGGTCATGTATCTTTTCTTTGTTTTTATTCAAATCTAAGATAAACCCAATAATACCTTCTGGTTCGTGAAATTTAATTCGCTCAATCTCTTCACCACGCCTATCTTCAAAAAAGATTGTTAACGCAGGGTTTAAATACGCTGTTTCATGAAGTCTACTTTTTACCTCGCTTGCTTTAAATCGTGTCTTTTCAAAGATTGTATCATCTGGTAAAAAGTTAATAGTAGTACCTGTCTCTTTTGTTTTACCAAGCTTTGGTAAGAGTCCATTTTCCAATTCCATAACTGGAATTCCTCTCTCATAACGGTCATGATGCACATATCCTTCTCTACTTATCTTAATATCTAAATAAGTGGACAATGCATTTACAACCGAGGAACCTACTCCATGAAGACCTCCACTGGTTTTATATACGGAATCATCAAATTTCCCACCAGCATGAAGGGTAGTAAAGACTACTCGCTCTGCTGAAACTCCCTTTTCATGCATTCCAACAGGTATTCCACGTCCATTATCAGAAATGGTGGCCGATCCATCTTGTTCCAATATGACTGTAATCGTATCGCAAAAACCTGCCAAATGTTCATCCACTGAGTTGTCAACAATTTCATATATTAAATGATTTAAACCTTTTCTCGAAACACTTCCTATATACATTCCTGGTCTTTTTCTTACTGCTTCAAGACCTTCCAAAACAGAAATGCTGGAAGCATCATATGTTGTTTGTTTCATACCATTGTTCCTCCCTGATACTCTATTTTAATTTATCCATTTTTTAGCCATAATCCGCTCTATAATACATGAAAAATGAAAAAAAGTCCATAAAATATATTTTATTACAGCGGTGAAGAATAAATTTTATTTATTCCATTTCAAAAATAGTATTTTCTATTTTTGCTAATTATCCACTTTTTTTCATTTGTTTCTTATTGTTATGCACATCCTACTGCGCTACTTAACCAATTT